>Ga0102594_1001910_pt1 | contig 11684 bp, 10 predicted proteins | sample AraplaCol_mLB_r2_2_FD_76863 | JGI IMG/M metagenome (GOLD analysis project Ga0102594, IMG submission 76863) | Arabidopsis root microbial communities from North Carolina, USA - plate scrape MF_Col_mLB_r2 (SPADES assembly) (version 2) | ecosystem: Host-associated > Plants > Roots > Endosphere...
TGGGGCATGCGCTGTCGCTGCGTTCCACCGAAGGCCGCGGTACCGTCTTCATGCTGGACGTGGCCGCGCAGCCGGCGTCGGCACCCATCGCGGGCACGGAGGACGGCACGCCCGCAGCCGATGCCGCGGCGGCCATTGCGGGCGCTGCGCCCGCAGCCGCCGTTGTAGGAAGCACGGGGCAGCTGATCCTGGTCATCGACGACGACGCGCAGAACCGCGAGGGCCTGCAGTTGCTGCTCGAGAGCTGGGGCCACCGCGTGATCGCCGCCGCCGGTCCGGCCGAACTGGTCGCGCTGACCGCCGACGTGCCCGGCCGGCCCGGACTGATCGTGAGCGACTACCGCCTGCGCGAGCACGAGACCGGCATCGAGGCGATCGACCGGCTGCACGAGGAATACAACGACGCCGCCATTCCGGCACTGCTGGTCAGCGGCGACACCGACCCGGCGCGGCTGATCGAGGCCGCCGCGCGTTCGATCCCGATGCTCCACAAGCCCGTGGAAGTGGAGATGCTGCGCGGCTGGGTCGAGAAGCTGCTCGCGGCGCGCGCGGCCGGGTGAAAGACCTCCGCGCGCCCTATCGTGGCTTGCCCAGCAGGCCCACGCGGCGCGCGGCGATCGTGGCCTGCGTGCGGTTGGACACACCGAGCGCCGCGAAGATCGCGGAGATGTGCGCCTTGATGGTTTTTTCCGATGTCTCCAGCCGCTCGGCGATCTGCGCATTGCGCAGTCCCTCGCACACCAGCTGCAGCACCTCGGTCTGGCGCGCGGTCAGGCGGCCCAGGCTGTCGGTCGGGGTCGACATCACGGGCAGTGCCGAGGCGCCCTGCTGCAGGGCATGCACCACCCGCTGCTCGCCGCCGATCACGCGCCGCAGGGCGTCGAGCAGCTGGCGGCTGTCGGCCGACTTGTGCACGAAGCCCCGCGCGCCGGCCTCCAGCGCGCTCTCGATGTCGTGCGGGTCCTCGGAGGCCGACAGCACCAGGATGCGCATGCCGCCACGGCGCCGGTGCAGCTGCTGCACCAGGGCCGCGCCGCCGACGTCGGGGAGGTAGTAGTCGGTCATCACCGCGTCGATGACCGGCAGCGTCGACAGCGCGTCGAGCGCCTCGCCGCCGGTGCTGGCGGTCTCGACGGTCATCGAAGGGTCTGCCTGCTTCAATGCGAGGCGCAGGCCCTCGCGGAACATGGCGTGGTCGTCGATCAGCAGAATCGTGGAGGACATGCCTCCGATTCTGTATGCAACTCAGGCCGAGGGCCCAGTGCTGGCGAGAGCGGGCATTTCAGTTGAGCGGGGGTCGACGTTCACGCCGCGGTCCAAGCGCAGGCACGAGCCGGAGAAGCTGCACGCGGCGGTGTTGCGGAGGGCCGATTCCCCCATCGCCGCGCGGACGACCGAGGGAAAACGCCAAGCGCTGCCCGCGGGTTGATTCCTACAGTCGACAGCGCCGGCAGGAGCCGCACAAACAGAACAACAGGAACAGGTGCCATGGAGTTCGACTACGTGATCGTCGGCGGCGGCTCGGGCGGTGCCACGCTGGCCTCCCGGCTCAGCGAGGACCCAGGCGTGCAGGTCTGCCTGGTCGAGGCCGGCGGCGACGGGCGCGGCATTCTCGTGCGGGCGCCGGCCGCCACGGTGGCGATGCTGCCGGGCCGGCCGCGCATCAACAACTACGCCTACCAGACCGTGCCGCAGTCGGGTCTCGGCGGGCGCCGCGGCTACCAGCCGCGCGGGCGCTGCCTGGGCGGCTCGAGCGCCATCAACGCGATGCTCTACGTGCGTGGCCACCGCGAGGACTACGACGACTGGGCGCGCGCGGGCTGCGCCGGCTGGTCGTTCGACGAGGTGCTGCCCTACTTCATCCGCGCCGAGGGCAACCAGCGCGGCGCCAGCGCGCTGCACGGGGCCGACGGGCCGCTGCAGGTGGCCGAGCAGCAGAGCCCGCGCGCAATCACCGAGGATTTCGTGCGCGCCGCACAGGACTGCGGCGTTCCCCGGAACGACGATTTCAACGGCCCCGAGCAGGAAGGCGCTGGCCTCTATCAGGTCACGCAGTTCCACGGCGGCGACAGGAACGGCGAGCGCTGCTCGGTGGCCGCGGCCTACCTGCATCCGGCGATGAAGCGCTCCAACCTCACGGTGCTGACCGGCGCGCAGGCACAGCGCGTGGTGCTCCAGGAACGGCGTGCCGTGGGCGTCGAGATCCACCGCGGCGGCCACTCCGAGATCCTTGCCGCTCGCCGCGAGGTGGTGCTGTGCGGCGGTGCCTTCAACTCGCCGCAACTGCTCATGCTGTCCGGCATCGGCGATCCGGCCGAGCTGGCGAGCCACGGCATCGAAGTGCGCCACGCGCTGCCGGGCGTGGGACGCAACCTGCAGGACCACACGGACTTCATCCTCTCGTACCGCTCGAAGGACACGGAGCTCTTCGGCATCGGCGCGGTGGCCACCTGGAAGCTCGCGAAGGCGATCCTCGAGTGGCGCAGGCGAGGCACCGGCCTCGTGGCCACGCCGTTCGCCGAGGGCGGCGCCTTCATCCGGTCGTCGCCCGACGCACCGCGGCCCGACCTGCAGCTGCACTTCGTGATCGCCATCACCGACGATCATGCGCGCAAGCTGCACGCGGGCTTCGGCTTCTCGTGCCATGTGTGCGTGCTGCGGCCGAAGGGCCGCGGCGACGTGCGGTTGAACAGCGCAGACCCCGCGGCCGCACCGCGCATCGATCCGCGCTTCCTGTCGGAACCCGAGGACATGGCGCTGCTGCTGCAAGGCGTGAAGAAGACGCGCGAGATCATGGACGCCCCGGCGCTCGCGAAGTACCGCCAGCAGGAGCTCTACACCGCCGACGCCCACACCGACGAGGCGCTGTCGCAGCACATCCGCGCGCGCGCCGACACCATCTATCACCCGGTGGGCACCTGCAGGATGGGCATCGACGCGATGTCGGTGGTCGATGCCCAGTTGCGCGTGCACGGCGTCGAGAACCTGCGCGTGGTCGATGCCTCGGTCATGCCGACGCTGATCGGCGGCAACACCAATGCGCCGACCGTGATGATCGCCGAGCGTGCCGCCGACTGGATGCGCGGCCCGATCACCTTCGACCGTGCGGTGGCTGATGCAAGGCTGCCTCCCTCATGAGGCACTGCGAAACCGGCGCTTCCCCACGCGAGGCGCGCGAAAGCCGGCGCGCGCCTAGGCTTGCGACGAGCCCCTGACCACGAGGTCACCGGGCAACAGCAGTTGCCGGGGCGGCACGTCGAGGCCGCGCAGGCGCTCGATCAGGCAGGTCGCGGCCGTGCGGCCGATGGCGTCGGTGGGTTGCGCCACGGTGCTCAGGCCGGGACCGATCAGCGACGCCCATTCGGGGTCGTCGAAGCCGACGAAGCCCAGGTCTTCACCGAACTGCCAGCCCAGCCGCGCCATGGCCTGCGCCACGCGCAGCGTGACCACGGCATTGCCGGCCACCACGGCGGCGCGGCGTCCGCGTTTGGCGCGCTGGCGCAGCGCGCGCAGGGCTTCGTCGAGTTCTTCGTTGCCGCCCTCGACGCACTCGAAGATCTCGCCCGCCACGCGGGGCTCGTGCGCCGCCACGCAGGCGCCGAAGGCCGCCGTGCGCTCGCGCCGCGAGCTCACGCCCTTCTGCGGCTCGGTCACGTAGAGCAGTTCGCGGAAGCCGCCTTCGACCAGGTGGCCGCAGGTGGCCTGCATCGCTGCATGGTTGTCGAGCGAGACGAAGTCGGTGTGCATGCCGATGTGCCGGCGGTCGACCAGCACCGCCGGCTTGCCGTGCAGCGTGACCGCGTCGACCACGTTGCTGCCGCGGCCCAGCGTGTTGAGGATGAAGCCGTCGACCTGGTAGCCCGCCAGCGCATTGATCGCCTCGCGCTCGCGTTCGCTCTCGTTGCCGAGGTTGAACAGCATCACGAGGTAGCCGGCGTCCTGGCAGGCTTTCTCCGCGCCGCGCAGCACGGCGACGGAATACGGGTTGGTGATGTCGGCCACGATCAGGCCGATGAGCCGCGAGCGGCCATGGCTGAGCGCCTGCGCCATCGGGCTCGGCGAATAGGCCAGCTTGGCGATGGCCACCTCGACGCGCGCCGCGATGTCGGGGCTCAGCAATCGCTCGCGGTGGTTGAGGAAGCGCGAGACGGTGGCCTTGGAGACACCGGCTTCCTCGGCGACGTCGGCGATGGTGGCGCGGCCGGTCGGTTTCATGGTCTCGCTCCTTCGCCCTCTAGGGGAAGGTTGGGACGGGGGCAGGCAGAGCGCCCATTGGATGCGCTGCTTGCCCCCACCCCTGCCCTCCCCCAGCGGGGGAGGGAGTAAAGCCTGGCACCGGTCATGCGCTCGCCGTGTCGTACGGCGCCGTCGGCCTCTCTCCAGCCAGCACCTGCAGCAAATTCGTCGTCGCCAGCTCAGCCATCGCATGGCGCGTCTCGTGCGTGGCCGAGCCGATGTGCGGCAGCGGCGTCACGCGCGGATGGGTGCGCAGCGGCGAGTCGGCCGGCAGCGGCTCCTTGGCGAAGACGTCGAGGCCGGCGGCGCGCAAGGTGCCGTGGTCGAGCGCGTGCAGCAGCGCTTCTTCGTTCACCGTGGCACCGCGGCCGCCGTTGATGAAGGACGCACCCGGCTTCATGCGGGCGAAGAAGCCCGCGTCGATCATTCCGCGCGTGGCGTCGGTCAGCGGCAGCATCGCGAGCACGATGTCGGCGCGCGCGAGCAGGTCGTCCAGCGGCGTGTGCGCGGCGCGACCTTGCAGTTCGGGCGCCTGCGCGGCCAGGTCGACGGCGCGACGCGAGTGGTAGAGCACCGGCATGCCGAAGCCCAGCGCGGCGCGGCGCGCCACCGCCTGGCCGATGCGGCCGAAACCGAGGATGCCCAGCGTCTTGCCGTGCACGTCGGTGCCGAACAGCTCCTCGCCGATGTTCTTCGTCCAGCGGCCTTCGCGCACCAGGTTCGACAGCTCGACCACGCGGCGCTGCGTGGCCATGAGGATCGCGAACACCGTGTCGGCCACCGTCTCGGTGAGCACGTCGGGCGTGTGGCACAGCACGATGCCGCGCTTGTGCAGTTCGGCCAGCGGGTAGTTGTCGACACCGACCGACACGCTCGAGATCACCTCGAGCTGCGGTGCTGCATCGAGCAACGCGGCATCGACGTTGTAGCTCGAGCCGATCAGGCCGTTGGCCGTGCGCAGCGCGGCGGCAAAGGCCTCGGGTTCCTTGCGCGGATCGGCCACGACGACGTGGTGCGCGGCCTGCAGCCGCGCGAGCTGGTCTCCGGGCAACGAACGAAAGACGACGACATTCTTCTGCGCCATGGTTTTCAGAGCCCCGCTTCTTCGAGTTGCGCCCGCGTCGGCAGGCCCTCGGTGTCGCCGAGCACCTGCACGGCACGCGCACCGATCCATGCGCCGCGGCGCACGGCGTCGGGCACGCTCCTGCCTTCGAGCAGGGCGCTCACCACGCCGGCCGCGAAGCCGTCGCCCGCGCCCACGGTATCGATCACTTCCTTCACCGGGAAGCCGTCGACATGGCCGGTGCCGGCCACGTCGCTGTCGTAGTAGGCGCCCGCGGCGCCGAGCTTGACGACCACCAGCTTCGCGCCGCGCTCGCGGTAGAACCTGGCCACGTCCTCGGGCTTGTCGTGGCCGGTGAGCAGCAGGCCCTCCTCGATGCCGGGCAGCACCCAGTCGGCGCGCGATGCCAGTTCGTTGACCCAGTGGCGCATGGTCTCGGTGGACGACCACAGCGTGGGGCGCAGGTTGGTGTCGAAGGAAATGGTGCGGCCGGCGGCGCGCATCACGTCCATGGTCTTCAGCGCGGCCTGCAGGCTGGTGTCGGAGATGGCGGCGAACACGCCGGTGGCGTGCAGATGGCGCGCGGAGCGCAGCCAGGCCTCGTCGACATCGGCCGGGCCCATCTGGCTCGCAGCCGAACCCTTGCGGTGGTATTCGATCGGCGGGTCGCTGCCGTCGGTGACGCGGCCCTTGAACTGGAAGCCGGTGCGCTGCGTCGCGTCGGTGATCACGTGCGAGCAGTCGATGCCCTCTGCGCGCATCGCGGCCAGCAGCGCGCGGCCCATCGAGTCGGTGCCCAGGCGGCTGGCCCAGCCCACCTTCAGGCCGAGGCGCGACAGGCCGATGGCCACGTTGGTCTCGGCGCCGGCGGTGCGCTTGAAGAACGACTCGGCGTTCTCCAGCGGACCGGGCCGGTCTGCCACGAGCAGCAGCATGGCCTCGCCGAAGAGAGCCACGTCGAAGGCGGTGGAATCTGTCATGTTGTTCTGGTTTTCCGGAAGATCTAGAACTGCGCCCGCGCGGCGCGGATGAAGTCGATCTGCGCGCGGGTCACGGCCAGCAGGTCGTCGCCCACGAGCGGGTATTCGATGGCGTGCGGCACGTCGGCCGGCAGCGCGCGCAACACGGCGCGCCACGGCGCGACCGAGTCGCCCAGCGGCACCGCGACCCACTTGTTCGGCAGGCGCTGCGCGCCCTTGCAATGCACGTAGCGCACGCGGTGGCCCAGGGCCTGCGCGGCCTGCAGCGGGCACTCGCCCACCCAGTGCCAGTTGCCCATGTCGAAGGTCATGCCCAGCGACAGGCCGGCGCCGTCGGCCGCGTCGAAGAAGGCCTGCAATGCGGCCAGCGTGCCGGCGCGCACGGTCTGGTCGTTCTCGATCACGAGTTCGACGGGGGTCGCGGCCAGTTCCGTCTTCAGGCCCTGGAGCGAACCGTGCGACGACGCCTGGAAGTCGCCGATCGACATCTTCAGCCGCTTCGCGCCGACGCGCGTGGCGGCCGCGATGCCGCGCCGGAGCGCAGCGCTGTCGAGCTCACCGCCCTGGGCCCACAGGCCCTCGGGGCTGGAATACACGGAGGCCAGGCCATTCAGCGCGGGCAGTTCCGCATCGGCGTCGCGCAGCATCTCGCCGCGCACTTCCACCGAATCGGCGCCCGCCGCGCGACCCAGTTCGGAGCACCACAACTGGCCGTGCCGCCCCACCTCGGCCGAACCGAAGGACGACAGAGAGATCAGGACCTCGAAGGACATCAGTGCCCCTGGTGCGAGCTGAGGATCTGGCCGAGGAACTGGCGCGTGCGCTCGTCCTTGGGGTTGCCGAAGAATTCCTCGGGCGGGGCCTGCTCGACGATCCTGCCCTCGGCCATGAAGATCACGCGGTCGGCCACGCTGCGGGCAAAGCCCATTTCGTGCGTGACGCACAGCATGGTCATGCCGTCCTCGGCGAGGCCGATCATGGTGTCGAGCACTTCCTTGACCATCTCAGGGTCGAGCGCGGAAGTGGGCTCGTCGAACAGCATGATCTTGGGCGACATGCACAGCGCGCGCGCGATCGCCACGCGCTGCTGCTGGCCGCCCGACAGCTGGCTCGGGTACTTGCCGGCCTGCTCGGGAATGCGCACGCGCGTGAGGTACTTCATGGCCACCTCCTCCGCCTGCGCCTTCGTCATGCCGCGCGAGCGCATCGGCGCGAGCGTGCAGTTCTCCAGGATGGTCAGGTGCGGGAACAGGTTGAACTGCTGGAACACCATGCCCACCTCGGCGCGCACCGCGTCGACGTTCTTGCCACCGGCCGTGAGGTCGATGCCGTCGACCACGATGCGGCCCTTCTGCACCGTCTCGAGGCGGTTGATGCAGCGGATGAGCGTGGACTTGCCCGAGCCCGAAGGCCCGCAGATCACGATGCGCTCGCCCTGGCGCACCGACAGGTCGATGCCGGTCAACACCTGGAATTCACCGTACCACTTGTTGACCGCTTCCATGCGGATGATCGATTCCGTGGTCGCGGCGTTTGTGACTGCGTCCGTCATGCTCGTTGCTTCCGATATTTCATTGTTCGGCCCTCTGCGACTTCTCGTGGAACACCGCGGAACCGGCTTTGCCGGGACGCTGGTGTTGCCCCCGCAAGGGGGTTGGCGTAGCGATACGAAGTGCGCGAAGACTGGGGGTCAGTTCATCTTCGGCAGGTCGGCCTGCAGCCACTTCTGGTAGAGCTTGTTCAGCTCGCCATTGGCGGTGTTCTTCTGCACGAAGTCGTTCACGGCCTTGGTCAGCTCGTCCTGGCCGGGGCGCATCGCGATGCCCATCGACTGCTGCACCAGCGTGAACTTGTTTTCGAAGGTGTTGGCGGGCACGCGCTTGGCGATCTGCGCAGCCACGGTCACCGAGCAGCCGATGGCATCGACCTGGCCCGAGATGAGGGCCTGCATGGCCGATGCGTCGTCGTCGAAGCGGCGGATCTCGGTGCCTTCCGGCGCGGCCTTGGTCACGGCCACGTCCTGCGTCGAAGCGCGGGCCACGCCAACGCGCAGGCCCTTCAGGTCGCCAGCGGCCTTGATGGGGGTCTTGGTCGCGCCGTACAGCACGATGGTGGCGGCCGCATACGGCGTGGAGAACTGCACCTGCTTCGAGCGCTCGGGCGTGATGGCCAGCGAAGCCACCAGCAGGTCGACCTTGTTGGTCAGCAGGAAAGGAATGCGGTTCGGGCCGGTGACCGGCACGATGTTGGCCTTCACGCCCCAGTCCTTGGCCAGCAGCTTGGCCACGTCGGCGTCGTAGCCGTCGGGCTGGTTCTTCGCGTCGGTGGTGCCGTAGGGCGGGAAGTCGACCAGCATGCCGATGGTGATCTCGCCCTTCTTCTTGATGTCGGCCACGGACTGGGCCGAGGCGAAAGGGGCGAACACGGTGAGGGCGGCGCCCAGGCCGAGGGCGGCGATGGCTGCGCGGCGGGTGGTGGTACGGGTCATGGGATGTGTCTCCTGGATAAAGAAGGAAGCGACGGGAAAAAATCAGCGCAATGAACGGTTTCGTTCGTGGAACGCCGCGGAACCGGCTTGGCCGGGCCGCCGGTGTTGCCCCCGGCGAGGGGGTTGGCGAAGCGACACGAAGTGCGCGAAGACTGGGGGAGTAGTCATCTCGCCAGGGCGCGGGCGCGCTTGCGCTCCATGCGTGCGGCCAGCAGCGACAGCGGCCAGCAGATCACGAAGTAGATGGCGGCCACCACCGAGAACACGATCAGCGGCTGGAAGGTGGCGTTGTTGACGATCTGCCCGGCACGCGTCACCTCGACGAAGCCGATGATGGCCGCGAGCGACGTGCCCTTGATGATCTGCACCACGTAGCCGACCGTGGGCGCCAGCGCGATCTTCAGCGCCTGCGGCAGCACCACGTCGCGCATGCGGGCGCTGTACCTGAGGCTCAGCGCCTCGGCCGCTTCCCACTGGCCGCGCGGAATGGCCTCGATGCAGCCGCGCCAGATCTCGCCGAGAAAGGCGGCGCTGTTCAGGATGAGCGCCACGCCGGCCGCCACCCAGGGGTTGATGTCCAGCCCCAGCACCGGTGCGCCGAAGAACACCAGGAACAGCTGCAGCAGCAGCGGCGTGCCCTGGAAGATCTGGATGAAGGTGGTCGAGATGCCGCGGGCCCAGCCGGACTCCGAGGTGCGCATGAGCGCGATGAGGAGCCCCAGGATCGCGCCGCCCACGAAGGCGATGGCCGACAGCGCCAGCGTCCACTTGGCCGCTTCGAGGATGAAAAGGAATTCGGGATAGCCGAAGGTACGCATGGTGTCTGCTCCGTCCGTGGTCTCTTACCGGCGGTCCGGGTAGTTGAGCGTGCGCTTGTAGATCAGCTTGAACATCGCCGAGAAAGCGAGCGCCAGCGCCAGGTAGATGGCCGCGACGACGATGTAGATCTCAAAGCTGCGGAAGGTCTGCGACTGCAGGTTGGCGGCCACCGAGGTCAGGTCGTCGGCAGAGATGACCGAGACCACGGCCGAGTGCCGGCTTGATGATGACGAAGCGGAAGATTTCCCAGGGCTTGAGGTTGAGCGCACGGCCCGCCTCGATCTGGCCCTTGGGGATCGACTCGATGCCCGCGCGGATGATTTCCGTGGCGTAGGCGCCCAGGTTCACCACCATGGCCACCAGCGCGGCCGTCTGCGGCGACCAGCGCAGTCCGATGGCCGGCAGCGCGAAGAAGAAGAAGAACAGCTGCACGAGGAACGGCGTGTTGCGGATCACCTCGATGTAGGCATTGATGATGAAGCGCAGCCAGCCCGGCCCCGAGGTCTTGCCCCAGGCGCGGAAGATGGCCACCACCAGGCCCAGCACGGTGGCCACCAGCGACAGCTGGATGGTGATCCAGGTGCCCTTGAGCAGCAGCGGCCAGGCGGCAAAGACGGCGTCGAATTGAAACTGGTAGTTCAACGCGTCGCCTCGGCCAACGGATAGAAGCGTCCACGTCCCGGCATGGCACGTATGGAGCACGGCCCGCCAGCCACCGGCAGCCGATGTCCCGTGTCCACCAAGGTCTCGCCCTCGACCGCATAGACGGCAAGCATCTTCTCCACATTGAACTGCGCCAGGATGTACCTGCTGTCGGCGCTGAACACGATCCCCTGCCCTGCCTCGCCGGCCGGCAGATCGCCCGCGGCATGGGCGCGTCCCAGCCTGATCTGGAACAGCAGCACGCGACCGCGCTGGTTTCGCCCAGGGTTGTCTGGTGGAAGGTTGGAGCCGTCCATCGTGAGCACCGCGATCCATCGTCCGTCTGGCGACAAGGCCACCCCTTCAGGAAGCGCGGGCACCGACAGGTGCTGCACGGCACGGTACGGTCGACGTGAGAGGTCGATGAGCGTCACAGTGTCCGCGTCGCCCGCCAACTGGCCCGTCGGGCCCGCCAGACCGGCAAGGCCGACATTGCCCACGACCGCCCAAGCGCCTTGATCGCTTACATCGACGGCGTAGGGTGCCACCCCCGTGGAAATCCGTTCCGAGGTGAGGCGGACCGTCGTCCCTGTTACTTCAAGCACCGCCGCGCTCTGCTCGTCGCGCAGCAGCACCAGGGCCGCCGTGCCGTCCGCAGTGAACGTCACACCTGCCAAGCGGCCCTTCGAGACGACCAGCGTCTGCTGGTGCGACAGCCGTTGACCTGCAACAGCAAAGACTTCGAGGGTGCCGCCCAGGGTTGCAGCAAGCAACAGATGACCAGCCGGATGGAACGCCACACCTTGCGGATGGTCTGCTACTGGACACCGTTGCACCACCGCGGGTGGGTCGACGCTCAGGTCGACGATCTGTAGGAAGCGCTCGAACACATCCTCCTGGCGCTCGGCGTCGCGATGCCTGGGAGCCGATACCACGGCGAGCTGCCCATCCGGGGAAATCGCCACGGCCTGCGGTGGACCTACGATGGTTGTGCTCACCGCCACGCTGGCCACGAGGCGAGGCGGGAAGCACGAGGCATCGATGAGATCCATTGTGTCGTCTGGCGACCCGGACGGATAGGTGGCCTCCCCTGCGACGCGCTGGAATTTCGCATCATTGGTTGAGACGATCCAGTCCGGCCTCGTGCGCGCAGGGGCGGGCAGTTCGTTGGTCATGCGTGCTTCTTGCGTCAATGGCTTTCGCGCGGCACCTCGTGTCCGCGACACCCCACTAGGAAGTCGAGGTCGGCGCCCTTGTCCGCCTGCAGGCGTGCGTTCGACGTACAGCAACTGGTAGCCACCCTTCATGGCGGGCTCGGGTGCCTTCCAGGCCGCCTTGCGAATCGCAAGCACCTCGTCGGTCACGTGCAGCTGCAGCCGCCGTCCTGGCACGTCGAGCTCGATCTCGTCTCCATCTTCGACCAGTGCCAGTGCGCCGCCCACTGCGGCCTCGGGCG
>Ga0102594_1001911_pt1 | contig 11676 bp, 9 predicted proteins | sample AraplaCol_mLB_r2_2_FD_76863 | JGI IMG/M metagenome (GOLD analysis project Ga0102594, IMG submission 76863) | Arabidopsis root microbial communities from North Carolina, USA - plate scrape MF_Col_mLB_r2 (SPADES assembly) (version 2) | ecosystem: Host-associated > Plants > Roots > Endosphere...
CCGGTGAGATTGGCATTGCGCAGATCGGCGCCGAACAGCACGGCACGGTCGAGATTGCAGCCGCCCAGACTGGCGCCATACAGCGCCGCGCCGGTGAAATCGGCATCGCTCAGGTCCGCGCCGGCGAACAGCATGCCCTCCAGGTCATGGAAGGACAGACTGGCGCGCCGGCCGCCAAAGACGCCGTTACGATAGTCCTGATGCAACTTGATGATCTTGTTGATTTCGGGCTGGGTCAGCTTCTTACGGACCCGGCCCTGCTGGGGCGCCGGCTCTGTCGCCGAATCCTTCGGGCTGCCGTCCATCGTTTCCTCCACGGGGTGCGTTGCCCCATGCGGAAAAGATGGCGTCAGGCCGGCATCTTTTCAATGGCGGCGAGACCGTCCTTCATCAGCTTGGACGCGGCATTGCCACCGCTGACCAGCTCAAGCATGCGGACTGCACCGTAAAGTTGCTGCTTGGCGGCTTCCTTGCCCAGCGCATTCAGCTTGCCAGCCTTGATGTCACTGATCAGTGTACTGCCGCCCTGTTCGAGCTGGCCGCCAAGCTGCTTCAGCGTCTGGCCGACATCCTTGTCTGCGCCGATCTCGCCGGCAACTTTCGCCACCTTCTGGATCGCATAGACGCGGTTCTCGGCTTCCACCTTGGCGTCGAAGATCGCCTGCTTCACGGCGGCCTCCTGGCCCGGCTCGATATTGGTGGGCGTCTCCAGCGCAGACAGCACCGTGTCATCAGCACCGGCCAGCACGCCAGTTTTCACCATGTCGCGCAGTTTGTGGCCAGCAGCCTCCATCTCGGGCTGGGGGCCTTCCATGATGCCGTCGGCCTTCAGGCGGCCGATCATATGCACGAAATCGTCGACCATGCCGGCGATGTTGCCGGCTTCCATCTTGGACGCGTCGCTGCGGCCGATCGCCTTGAAGAAGCGCTTGCTATCGCCCGCGATCATGCGGCGGGCATACTGGCCCGGCCGCAAATCGTCGACACCGGTCGGCAACTCGACCATCTCGCCGAAGATCGGCAGGGCCTGGAACGGATCGGTCAGGCGCGCCAGCACGAAGGCGATCATGTAGCCCGGGCGCACCGAGCCAAAGTTGGACAGCGCCGAATAGGTGTTCTTGATCGCTTCGACCTGGCTGTCGAGAAAGCGGCCGACCGGCTTGGGTGACAGTTCCTCGCGCAGGGTTTCCAGGAAGGCAGCAATCTCCAGCATGCAGAGCATGTCGACGAGATCGAGATAGACGGTCTCGCCACCCAGCTTGACCACCAGGTCCGCCCGCTTGGCCGGATCGGCCTCGGCGGCGGACACCTCCTCGCGCAGACGGCGCGCGGCGATCGCCCACAGCGTCTCGCCCAGCTTGGCGATGCGCGGGTCTTCCACGGCGCCCATCGCCGGCAGCGTGGCGACGCGCAGGGTCGCCTCCAGTTCCTTCACAGCGGCCTGGTCGAGGCAACCGAGCACGAAATCCCAGCAGGGCGCCAGCGAACTGCGCGAGATGCGCCCGAACTGCTTGTCACCATCCTCGGGCAGCACCAGCAAGTCTTCGAAGGGATGGCAGAAAATGCGCTGCAGGGTCAGATGCCGCGGCGGGCGGGTCTTGGCAAGGCGCGGACGCAATGTGCCGAGCGCGGCATCAGCCAGCGCGGCAGATAGCACGACGGCGCGCGACCGCTCGATCAGCAGCGTGAGCTGGGCAACCTTCTCGTCGGGAATCTCGAAGAGCTTGCGCTCGATGTCGCGCAGTTCGGAGGCAAGATCGGTCATATCCGTCTCCGCTTCACGTTTTCCACGCGCCGCACCATCTCGATATCCAGCGAACCGGAATTCCACCCTTCAAGGGCACGCACCTGCATGCGCGTGTTCTCCTGCATTGCCTGCGCGTTCGGCCGGTTCAACGCTTCCTTCTCCGGGATGATGGGCAGAACTCGATAAATTTCCGTTACCGCGGCGCGCTGGTCGTCGCGATCACGATCCTGGGCATCCTTCCACAGCAGCAGGATGAACTCCCACCCGTCCACGGTCCAGTACAACCGCTCGATATCCTTCTGCAGGCTGGCCGTGGCTTTTTCCCAGTTGGCCAGCACCCGCTCGGCATATTCCACCGGCCGCACCGCCGCGACCGCCAGGTCGGCGGCGAAATCCTGGGTGAAGGCGGCGACCTTGGCGATGCCGCGGGCAAGATCGGCGGCCTCGGATTTGTCGGTCATGCTCCACTGATTCAGGTTGTCGGAGAGTTCGCCGATGCCGTTGACCAGGCGGCGCACCCGGCAGTCCTTCTGGGTACCGGGCATGCCCAGCGGCGCAATCATCTGGCCCCATTGCTCCAACCGGGCATAAAGCTCGTTGGCATTGGTGCCGAGCCGCTTGGCGATATCGGCCAGGCCGCTCTTGATGCGCTCGCGGCCGGACGACGCGGTGAAATCGGAGACGTGCAGGTTCATCTGCCCGTCCGACAGCTTCTCCAGCGCCGACTTGAACAGATAGAAGCGCGTCAGCAGCAGCTCGTTCTCGTCCTCGGTGATCGTCTCCTCGGCCGAACGCTGCGCCTCAGGTCCGGCCAGGCCGGTCTTGGCAGTTTCCAGCGTGGCGCGACGCACATCCGGCGGCAGGCATGAATTGCCGGCAAAGATGGCTTCCTGCAGCGCGCGGTCATGCATGGTGAGCGAGAAGATTTCCGGCACGTCCTTCCAGCGGATGACGTAGTTGCCCTTCACGCCGGAGAAGGCGGAAACAGTGAGTTCAAGCTGGTCGCGGCTGTCCATGCGCACGCGGGCCTGACTGAGCGCCGGCGTGGTGAAGGCGACGGCAGTGCCGCGCTCCTCGAATTTGGTCGGCTGGAACTGATGCCCCGCGCCTTTTGGAAAATTCATCCCCCACGCCCGACGGTAGAATAGGAAAACCGACAGCCCTACTTAATCACAAGGCGGGGGCGGCGCAAACGATCAGGCGACAAGCCAGGCCCGTGATTTTTCGATCACCCTGATGGTCTCGTCCCAGAGGTCCATCCGGTGCAACTCGGCCGGATCGATCCAGGCCACGGCGGCGGCATCGTCGCCGGCCACCGCCTCGCCGCTGACCCAGCGGGCGACATAATCGATGATCGTGTAGTGATACCGCACCCGGCCATCGACATCGCGCTGGACCGAATCGATCACCTCGACCAGACCCAGCAGCTCGATCTCGATCCCGGTTTCCTCGGCGATCTCGCGCCGGATGCCGTCAGCGACGCTTTCGCCCAGATCCTGTGCCCCGCCGGGCAGGCTCCAGATTCCGGCCCGCGGCGGTTTCCCGCGCTGCACCATCAAAACCCGGCCGTCCTTCCACACAATGGCGCCCAGCCCCACGATCGGCTGCACCGGGTATTCCCGCGACATGGTCACACACTCTCCCCGCCTCGACGGCCTGCCGCGCAGACTAGCAAACTCCGCCTCCGGGCAGCAGGCCCGGACCCACGGTCCGGCCGGCGGAGACGACTGAGACTTTGCGGCGGGTACGGATTTTCGCTATAAGATGAATTAGCTCAAGGATTTACATGATTTCCGCCGTTTCATGATCGAAATCCGCCCCCTGCATATCCGCATCCCGATCCAGCTCGGCCTGCTGGTCGTCGGCTTCATCGTGCTGGTCACCATGAGCCTGACCTCGCTCTGGCTGGCGCGGGAATCCGACGCGGCCTCGGAAGAGGTCGCCCATACGCTGGAGGTCAACACCACGATCGTGACTTACCAGGGCGCCCTGCGCCGAGCGGAGAGCGGCCAGCGCGGCTATCTGCTGACCGGCGATCCGGCCTACCTGGCCGATTACGAGATCGGCGCCCGCCGCCTGTGGGAAGTCTATCCCGATCTGCAGCGCCTGATCGCCGACAATCCGGCGCAACAGAAAAAGCTGGAAGCGATCCAGCCGCTTGTGCAGGCCAAGATGCAGGAGCTGGGCGAGACGATCAGCATGGCCCAGGCCGGCCAGCGGGATCAGGCCATGGCGATGACCAGATCCAATCGTGGCCTCGACACGATGAATGCGATCCTGACCCAGATCTTTTCCATGCTGAATGACGAGCGCAGCCTGCTGGAAGAGCGACGCGATTATTCCGACCGCACCAACTTCCTGCTGTTCGCGGTCAATTTCGTTGGCGGCCTGATCATCGCCATACTGGCGCTGTCGTCGATCTCGCTGATCCGCAAGCGCAGCCTCCAGCTCGCCGAGGCGCATGCCAAGCTGGAAACCGCCAACGCCGAACTGGCCCGCACCAATATCGCGCTGGAAGAGCGCGTGCAGGAGCGCACCGCCGACCTGCGCGAGGCCAACGACGAAATCCAGCGCTTCGCCTTCATCGTCAGCCACGACCTGCGCTCGCCTCTAGTCAACATCATGGGCTTCACCAGCGAACTGGCGGCCCTGCAGGACGAAATCTTCGCCGAACCGAAGCAGGGTGAGGCGCCGCCCAAACGCGAACAGCAGCGCCAGGACTTCACCGAGGCCCTGAGCTTCATCAAGACCTCGATCGGCAAGATGGACCGGCTGATCAATGCCATCCTGCAGCTGTCGCGCGCCGGCCGGCGCGAATTCGTGCCACGCGAGATCGATCTGTCGGTGCTGGTGAAGACCCTGGCCGTCGATGTCGCCCATCGCGCCAGCGAGGCGAATGCAAAGATCGACATCGGCATGCTACCTACGATCGTAAGTGACCGTCTGGCCCTGGAGCAGATTTTTTCCAATCTGCTGGACAACGCGATCAAGTATCTGCGCCGCGACCTGCCGGGCCAGATCGACATCACGGCCAGCGAGCGCGGCAATTTCGTGGTTCTCCAGGTGAGCGACAACGGTCGCGGCATCGACGCGAAGGACCACGAGCGCATCTTCGAGCTGTTCCGCCGCGCCGGCACGCAGGATGTTGTTGGCGAGGGTATTGGCCTAGCGCATGTTCGCGCGCTGGTTCGCCGCATCGGCGGCTCGATCAAGGTGGAGAGCGCGCTGAACCAGGGCACCACCTTTACCATAATTTTACCCAAACACTGGACAGCTTAGGCCGTACAAAGAGGACATGCATGCCTGAGCAACAGCCCGTGACCATCGTGATGATCGAGGATGACGAAGGTCATGCCCGTCTGATCGAGAAGAATATCCGCCGTGCCGGCGTGAACAACGAGATCGTTGCCTTCAATGCTGGCGCGCCCGCACTAGAATACCTGCTGGGCCGCGACGGCAGCGGCAAGGCGCACAAGGGCAGTGCCCTGCTGATCCTGCTGGACCTCAACCTGCCCGACATGCAGGGCACCGACATCCTGAAAGCCGTGAAGGCCAGCCCGGGCGTCAGCCTGTCGCCGGTGGTGGTGCTGACCACCACGGATGACAAGAGCGAAATCCAGCGCTGCTACGAACTCGGCGCCAACGTCTATATCACCAAGCCGGTGAACTACGAGAATTTCGCCCAAGCGATCCGCCAGCTCGGCCTGTTCCTGACCGTGATGCAGGTGCCGGAGAACGGCAAGGCCTGATCGGCGCGGCATGGCGCAAAGAAAAACGGCGGGCCTTTCAGCCCGCCGTTGTCGTTTCAGGATTGGAAATCGCTTATTCGGCGGCCTGCGCCAGGTCGCCATGCAGGATGGCCCAGAGCTTTTCCGGCGTCGCCGGCATGTCGACATGCTTGACGCCCAGATCGGCCAGCGCATCGACGACAGCGCTGATCGTCGCCGGGGCGGAACCGACGGCACCGGCCTCGCCCGCACCCTTCACCCCCAGCGGATTGGTCTTGCAGGGCACCTCGCAGAGGATGACCTCGATATCCGGGAAGTTGTCGGCGCGCGGCAGGCAGTAATCGGTGAAGCTGCCGGTCAGCAGCTGCCCGTCGGCATCATAGACCGTGCGCTCGTACAGCGCCTGACCCACGCCCTGTACCACGCCGCCATGAATCTGGCCCTTCACGATGGTCGGATTGATCACCCTGCCCATGTCGTCGGCCACCACATAGCGCACGACATCCGCCGTGCCGGTGGCTTCATCGATCTCCACCTCGCAGACATGGCAGCCATTCGGGAAGGTGATCGCCTGGATCTGGTGGTCCGTCGCGGTATCGAGGCCGGCGGCCTGGTCATAGCCGACGCCGGAACGCTTACGCGCTTCCTGCGCCACATCCATGATGCCGACGCCGCGGTCAGTACCGGCAACGGCGAAGCGCCCGGCGGCGAATTCGATGTCACCGGCTGCCGTCTCCAGCATGTCGGCGGCCAGCGCCTTGCCCTTTTCGACCACTGCATCGCTGGTCTTGAGCAGCGCGCCACCCTGCGAATAGAGCGAGCGCGCGCCGCCGGTGCCGCCGCCGGTCGGGATCATGTCGCTGTCGCCCTGCCTGATGCGGATGCGATCGACGCCGACACCGAGCAGTTCGGAGATGATGCCGGTATAGGCGGTTTCATGCCCCTGCCCGGTTGACTGCGTGCCGACATAGACATCGACATAGCCATCCTCGGCAAAACGGATCTCGGCGCGTTCGGTCGGCGCACCGCCGGTCGCTTCCAGGTAATAGGCCATACCGATGCCGCGACGCTTGCCGCGCGTCTTGGCCTCGCGGCGACGGGTCTCGAACCCAGCCCAGTCGATCGCCTTCAGCGCCGTGTCGGCGGTGTTCTCGAACTCGCCCGAGTCATAGGTGAGGCCCATGGCGCTGGTCCAGGGGAAGGCGGTCGGCGGGATGTAGTTCTTGCGGCGCAGCTCGGCGCGATCAACGCCCAGTTCGCGCGCGGCGATGTCGATCAGCCGCTCCATGATGTAGTTCGATTCCGGGCGGCCGGCACCACGATAGGCATCGACCGGCACGGTATTAGTGAAGACGCCCTCGACGCGGCTGTGGACGGCCTGGAAGCGATAGACCGAGCTGAGCACCTTGGTGCCAGCCATGGTCGGGATCATCGGCGCATAGGTCGACAGATACGCTCCCATATCGGCGATGTTGTGGATGCGCAGGGCGAGGAAATGATTGTCCTTGTCCAGCGCCATCTCGGCATGGGTCAGGTTGGCGCGGCCATGCGTATCGGTCAGGAAAGCTTCGCTGCGTTCCGAGGTCCACTTGACCGGACGGCCGAGCGCACGAGCGGCGAAGAGCGTCAGCACCTGCTCAGGATAGATGAAGATCTTCATGCCGAAGCCGCCGCCGACATCGTCGGTGAAGACGGCGAATTTCTCGTCCGGCAGGCTGAAAATCTTGGCCAGCAGCTTCTTCTGCACCCAGACGCCCTGGGTCGGCACATGCAGCGCGAAACGGCCGGTCTGCTTGTCGAAAGCGGCCAGCGAGACGCGCGCCTCCATCGAGGCGACGACGATGCGGTTGTTCTCCAGCGTCAGCTTCACGGTCTTGGCGGCATTGGCGAAAATGCCGTCGACCTTGGCCTTGTCGCCGACTTCCCAGTCGAAGGCGCGGTTGTTCGGCGCCTGCGGCCAGATCTGCGGTTGGCCGGCATCCATGGCGGTGGCCAGATCGGCCGCCGCCGGCAGGCTGTCGTAATCCACTTCGATCAGTTCGGCGGCATCGCGTGCCTGCACCACCGTCTCGGCGACGACGAAGGCGACCGGATCGCCGACATGGCGCACCATGCCGTCGGCCAGTGCCGGACGCGGCGGATCGGCGCGGTTGCTGCCGTCGCGGTTCTTCAGCGGAATGGTGCAGGGCAGGTCGCCGATGCCGGCGGCCTTCAGATCGGCGACGGTGTAGACCGCCAGCACGCCCGGCGCGTCTTTTGCTGCCGTGGTGTCGATCCGGGTGATCTTCGCATGGGCATGCGGCGAGCGCAGGAAAACGCCATAGCCCTGGCCGGCCAGGTTGATGTCATCGGCATAGCGCCCCTTGCCGGTGATGAAACGCTGGTCCTCGACACGGCGAACCGGCTGGCTCTGGCCGAACTTGGTCATGCGGGCAGTCCTTTCAGGGAAAACGGCGCCAGATAGACCTACTTGGCATCCAGCAGCGTTTCTGGGGGCGATTTTGCCGTAAATGATAGGGATTCCGCCCGGCCTTTCAACCCGCCGGATTGTCTCCCTGCAATCGTTTGACAGGCACCACGCGGTGCCTGTCAGGGCCCATAGGCGCGCAGCGAGCGGTAGGTCCAGAAGGGCAGCGCACCCAGCACCACGCAAACAGCGGAAAACAGGAACACGGCGGTATAGCCGCCAGTCAGATCGTGCAACGTGGCGCCCGAGAAGGTGCCGAAGGCGACGCCGAAGCCGCTGCCGACCATGATGGTGCCGAAGATCATGCCGAAACGCGGCCCATGGAAAATCCGCGCCGCCGTTGCCCCCACCATGGGGCCGCGGGCGCCGAACGACAGCCCGACCAGCAGCACGAAACTCCACAGCACGACCGGCGCCGGCCAGAGCTTGAGTGCCCAGAGCGAGCCCAGCCCAGCGAGACTGAAGGCATAGGAGATCGCCGCCGAGGCATGCCGGCCGATCCGGCCATCGAGCCAGGAGAAACCAATAATACCGATGGGCGTCAGCACCCCGATCAGGCCGTAGACCGAGGCGGCCTGCAGCGGGGCATAGCCCAGTTCCACCATATAGGCGACGGCCTGCACCATGACCGAGAACATGCCGGCAGAGGTGAAGAAGAAGACCGAGGCCAGACCCCAGAAGGCCGGGTTGCGCATGGCACGGCCAACGGTCCATTCGATGGCTTCCAGCGCCTCGACGACATCGCCATCGGTTTTCTTCGGTGCCGGCGGTAGCACGCGGCCGACCTGCGCCGTGGGCCAGGAGACCAGCAGAAGCGCGGGGATGCAGAGAACGGAAACGACGGCCAGGCCACGATAGGCGTTGCGCCAGCCCCAGGTCTCGATCAGGAGCTGCGCCAGCGGCACCATGACCAGCGAACCGATGCCCAGTCCGGCATAGATCACGCTCATGGCGCGCGACAGCGGCGGCCCCTCGAACCAGCGCGCCACCAGCGCCGAATGCGGCGCGTTGCCCAGCGCCGCCGAAGCGCCACCCACACCGATGCCGATGAAGATGTAAAGCTGCCACAGCGAACCGGCAAACGACGCCAGCAGAAGACCCGCGATCAGGAAGCACAGGCCGCCAATATAAAGCCGCAGTGGGCCGAAGCGGTCGAAGCAATAGCCGGCGACCGGGGCGCAGATACCGGCCAGCAGCATCTGCAGCGAATAGATCGCCGCCACATCGGCGCGGTTGGCCTGGAATTCGGCGGTCAGCGCCAGCAGGAAAGTTGTGAAGCTTTCTCCGCTACCGCGCGACAGCACATTGAGCAGAAAGCACAGGCCGACAATGATCGCCGCTGTATGACCGGCGCTGCGCGTGCGACCCGGACTGGCTGTTCCGTCCTCCGGCATGCTCAGCGCTCCGTGCCGGTTTCGGCCTGGCGCAGCATCTGCTTGGCGATCACCAGTTGCTGGATCTGGCTGGTGCCTTCATAAAGACGGAACAGCCGTACATCGCGGTAGAAGCGCTCGACGGCATATTCCTGGATATAGCCCGAGCCGCCATGGATCTGCACGGCGCGGTCGGCGACGCGGCCGACCATCTCGGACGCAAACAATTTACAACTGCTGGCCTCCATCGACACCGTCTCGCCGGCGGCATAGCGCCTTGCGGCATCCTTCACCATGCAGCGCGCCGCATAGGCTTCGGTCTTGCTGTCGGCCAGCATGGCCTGGATCAGCTGGAATTCGGCGATCGCCTGGCCGAACTGCTTGCGGTCGCGGGCGTAGGAGACCGATTCATGGATCAGGCGCTCGGCGGCGCCCACGCACATGGCCGAGATATGCAGGCGGCCGCGATCCAGCACCTTCATCGCGGTCTTGAAGCCCTGCCCTTCCTTGCTCCCGATGATGTTGGCGGCCGGCACCTTGACGTTGTCGAAGATCACATCGGCGGTATGCGAGCCGCGCTGGCCCATCTTCTTGTCCGGCTTGCCGATGCTGATGCCAGGCGTATTGGCCTCGACGATGAAGGCCGTGACACCGCCGGCGCCTTTATTATTGGGATCGGTGCGCGCCATCAGCGTGAAGATACCGGCCTGCGGCGCGTTGGTGATGAAGCGCTTGGCGCCGTTGATGACGTAGTGGTCGCCCTGGCGCTCGGCGCGGGTGCGCACACTGGCGGCATCCGATCCCGCATCGGGCTCGGTCAGCGCGAAACTGGAGATCACCTCGCCGCTGGCGAGTTTGGGCAGCCAGGTTTCTTTCTGCTCCGGTGTGCCGTCGATCAGGATGCCCTGGCTGCCGATGCCGACATTGGTGCCGAACATGCTGCGGAAGGCCGGCGAGGTCCAGCCGAGCTCGAAGACCAGTTCCACTTCCTCGGCCATGTTGAGGCCGAGGCCGCCATATTCTTCGGGGATGGACAGGCCGAACAGGCCCATCTCGGCAAAGGCGCTGCGGATATCCGCCGGCACCTTGTCCTCATCCGCCACCTGTTTTTCGAGAGGAACCAGCCGCTCGCGAACGAAGCGGCGCAGACCCTGTCGGGTCTGTTCAAGGGTGTCCGTGTCCATGGTCGTCACTCTGCCAAAAGGTCTGCCCGCAGCTTGGCACAATCAGACCCGAGTGCAAGACAGACAGGAAAAAACTTCGCGCGCGTCAGCCGCGACGGAAGGCGATGGCTGCAACCCAGCCGGCAAAAACCGCCAGCAGCACCGCCGCCAGGCCGTAGACTGCCGGTTCGGTGCGCGAGAATTCATAGACTTCCTGTTCGATGCCCTGCTTGTCGATAAACAGCGGCGTCGACTGCGCGGCGACGATGCGTTCGTCGCGCACCAGATAGACTTCGGTCTGGTAGGTGCCGACCGGCACGGTGGAGGGGAAACTGATTTCGGTGCGGAAAAGCTTGGGTCCGAGGAAATCGATGGCGCCGATATTCTCGCGGTACAGGCCTTCACGGATTTTCAGCCGCACCACCGATTTCTCGTAGTCGGCGATATTCTCGAAGCGGCGCAGACCCAGATAGCGGAAGCGCAGATTATCCGTGCCGATCTGCAGGCGCTGCAGCAGGCTTGTGGGCGCGATCTCGCGCAACGGCTTGCTGCTCGCCACGGCATAATAGGACGGCACGTTGTCGAAGCTTTCCGAGCGCCGGGTCAGCCACAGGCCCAGCGTCGGCCGCTTGCGCCGCACGACTGTGGTCGCCGTGGGACCGCGCACCACGACGATCACGTCGCCCGGCTCGTCGATGGCGCCGAACAGCAGCAACTCCGTCCCGGTGAAGCTGGAGGTGATGGCGATCAGATGCGACGAGAGATCAGTGATCAGCGGCGCATCGGCCGGTGCGGGGCCGCGCGGTGCATTCGGCGTCGCCTGGGCGAAAGCCTGCACAGGCAGAAGCAGGAGGAGGATAAGCGCGAGCGCCTTCATCGCGGCCCGGCCTCCAGGAAGAACTGGTCGTCAGGCGGAAGGATCAGCTCGACGGCCAGCGCGATGGCCACCGCCAGCACCAGGGCAGCGAGCAGGCCACGAATCTGTTCACCGCGCAGCCGCGCGCCGTGGCGCACGCCGTACTGCGCGCCGATCACCGAGCCGATCAACAACAGCAGCGCCAACGTCACATCCACTGTCTGCGTGGTGATGGCATGCAACATGGTGACATTGGCGGTAACGAAGATGATCTGGAACAAGGATGTGCCGACCACGATGGCAGTGGGCATGCCGAGCAGGTAGATCATCGCCGGCACCAGC
>Ga0102594_1001912_pt1 | contig 11675 bp, 8 predicted proteins | sample AraplaCol_mLB_r2_2_FD_76863 | JGI IMG/M metagenome (GOLD analysis project Ga0102594, IMG submission 76863) | Arabidopsis root microbial communities from North Carolina, USA - plate scrape MF_Col_mLB_r2 (SPADES assembly) (version 2) | ecosystem: Host-associated > Plants > Roots > Endosphere...
CGATGATGCCCTTGCCCGGGGCCACCATGGCCAAGGCGGTTTCGGCAAGCTGTTCGATGCTCATGGGTCGTCCTGCGGGAGCGGTGGGAAGCCGATCATTATAGACGTGTCCCGCTGCAAAGAGCCGGTCAAGGCGACTGGAAATCAACCACTTGCAGACCGGACACCCCGGATTTCAATACCACTTGGGATGTATGCGTTTTCAGGATGCGGGCGCCGTCGACGCCGGCGGCTCGACGCCATAACGAAGGCGATGGATCCAGCGGGACAGTCCCTGCCCTCGCAGCAGGAGCACCGCGCCCAGCACCACTTCGAGCGCAGTCGCGGCCATGTCGGCAACGACATCCTCCTGCCCGCCTGCGCCCGCATTGGCCATGTACAACATGGCCGTCCATCGGAACGTCATGTAGAAGGCGGAAACCACGCCGCTGAGGCAGAACCACGCGCCGATCGCGGACAGCAACAGGCCCAGCCACGTCGACGGATCCATGCTGCTTTCGAACGTCATGTCCTGCGGCCGGACGAGCGCGAGCTTGGCCAGCTTGTCGGCGAACAGCCACAACGCCGCAAGGACAAGCAGGGCTAGCGTCGCCGCTCCCAGGTACCAGGCGACGGTGATCCCGACGTCGGGGCCGTTCCGGATCGCCGCCACTGTGCCGGGGATCGCGATGACCGCCTTGCCGAGGCACCACACCGCCACGGCGCGGATGATCATGCACAGCAGGCTGTACGCATTCGTCCTTGTCATCCACGCCTCCCCTGGCGTCGTCGGTCCATGCGACGAAGCTTACAGCTCGCCCAGACCCTCGGCGGTGCCGCCCTCGCCGACCTGCAACAGGCGCAGCGTGTTGGTCGCGCCGAGCTGCTCCATGTGGTCGCCGCTGGTGAACATCACGCGCTCGCCGACGCTGAGGTGGTCCTGTTCGAACAGTTCCTTCACCGCCTTGCGTGCGGCGTCGCGCGAAGTAAGTCCGCGACTGTCGAAGTTGTGCGCCACCACGTCGCGCATCAGGCCCATGCGGCGGCGCGCGCCGTCGTGGCGCGAGAGCGCGTAGATCGGTACAGACGAACGGAAGCGCGACAGGAAGCGCGCCGTGCCGCCGGATTCGGTCATCGCGATGATCGCGCGCACGCCGATGTGTTCGGACAGGAACATCGCGGCCATCGCGATCGCCTGGTCGGCGCGTTCGAGGTTGCGCGGCGCGGCTTCGAAATCGGTGTCGTGGTTGAACTGGCGCTCGGCGCCCAGGCAGATGCGCGCCATCGCCTCCACCGCCTTGACCGGGTAGCGGCCCGCGGCCGATTCCTGCGACAGCATCACCGCGTCGGTGCCGTCGATGACGGCGTTGGCGACGTCGAGCACTTCGGCGCGCGTCGGGATCGGGCTGTCGACCATCGACTGCAGCATCTGCGTGGCGGTGATGACGACCTTGTTGCGCTCCAGCGCCTCGCGGATGATCTTCTTCTGCAGGCCCGGAAGTTCGGCGTCGCCGATTTCCACGCCCAGGTCGCCGCGCGCGACCATCACCACGTCGCTGGCATCGACGATCTCGGCGAGGTTCTCGATCGCTTCGGCGCGTTCGATCTTCGACACCAGCGCGGCATCGCTGCCGTGCTCGCGCGCGATGGCGCGGGCGTCGTTCATGTCCTGCGCATTGCGGCAGAACGACACGGCGATGAAGTCCGCGCCCAGTTCGGCGGCGACCTTGATCAGTTCCTTGTCGCGCTCGGTCAGCGCGCCGAGCGAAAGACCGCCGCCCTGCTTGTTCAGGCCCTTGCGATCGGACAGCGCGCCGTCGTTGAGCACGGTGGTGACGATGCGCTCGCCTTCGACCGCGCCCACGCGCAGCTGCAGCAGGCCGTCGTCGAGCAGCAGCACGTCGCCGGGACGCACGTCGTTGGGAAGGCCGAGGTAGCTCACGCCGACTTCGCGCAGGTTGCCCGGAGGCGCGTCGGTGCTGGCGACCAGGTCGAAGCGGTCGCCGGTCTTGAGCAGCACGCGGCCTTCGGCGAAGCGTTCGATGCGGATCTTCGGGCCGGGCAGGTCGGCGAGGATGCCGACTTCCACGCCGACGCGCTGCGCGGCTTCGCGCACGGCCTGTGCGCGGGCGACCTGCGAGGACGGATCGCCGTGCGAGAAATTGAGGCGGACTACATCGACGCCGGCGGTGAGCAGTGCGTCGAGGACGCCCGGCGGATCGGTGGCCGGGCCGAGGGTGGCGAGGATCTTGGTGCGGCGTTTGATGGTTGTCATCGAGTGCTAGGTCCAGAGAACCTCCCGACGCTAGCACAGCTGTACGTCGTTTCGGATCGACCGCTTCCGCAGCTTCGCCATACCGCTGCGCATCCGCCGAAGTGGTCTGAAAAACCCCGGCCGAAAGCAGACCATTGCGCCTCGCAAGGCCGCCTACGCGCGCTCGCGAAGACGGCCGTGCGCGAAACGCGCGCGTCAGGCCGCCAGCAGCGCCGGCAGTTCGTCGGGTGTGGACGCCAGGTGAAGCGCGCCGGCTTCACGCAGTTCGGCCTCGCCGCCGAAGCCCCACAGCACGCCGACGTTGCGCATGCCGTGGTGGCGCGCGCCCTCGATGTCCATGCGGCGGTCGCCGATCATCCAGCACGCACCGGCATCCAGGTCGAAGCGGCGCAGCGCTTCGGCGATGAGCTGGTCCTTGTGGCTGATGCTTCCGTCCAGCGTCGCGCCGATGACGTCGTCGAAGCGATGGCCGAACGGCAGGTGGTCGACGATCTTGCGCGCGTGCGGCTCGTTCTTCGCGGTGACCACGGCCAGTCGATGGCCGGCGGCGTGCAGCGTCTCGATCGCCTCGCCGATGCCGGCGTAGATCTCGTGCTCGGCCCAGCCGTGTGTTTCGAAGCGGTCGCGGTAATGCAGCACGGCCTGTTCGACCTTCGCGTCGTCGTTGAGCAGCGGGCCGAAGCTGGTGCGCAGCGCGGGGCCGATCCAGCGGCGCAGTTCCTCCTGCGGCGGAACCGGCAAACCCATCTGCACCATCGCGTGCTCGACGCAGCGCGTGATGCCGACGGCGGAATCGATAAGCGTGCCGTCCATGTCGAAGAAGAGCGTGGTCATGCGTATCTCGTAGTGCGTCGGGGGAAAACTCCCTCCCCTGCTTGCAGGGGTGAGGAGCGACGTTTGCGCGCCATGGCGCGCGTCGTGACGAACGCCATCAGGCTGTGCCTGATGGCCGTGGGGTTGGGGAGGGGTGCCGTGCACAGCGCCACTACGTTCGGCGCAGCGCATGTCCGAGTCGCATTCGCTCGGCGCTTCGCGCCTCACACCGCTCCCAACCTCCCCTGCAAGCAGGGGAGGGGTAAGACTTACGACCGCGCCTTCAACGCGGTAACCGCCGGCAGTTCCTTGCCTTCCAGGAATTCCAGGAACGCACCACCGCCGGTGGAGATGTACGACACGTCGTCTTCGATGCCGTACTTGTCCACCGCCGCCAGCGTGTCGCCGCCGCCGGCAATCGAGAACGCCTTCGATGCGGCGATCGCGCGCGCCAGCGTTTCGGTGCCCTTGCCGAACGCGTCGAACTCGAACACGCCGACCGGGCCGTTCCACACCACGGTGCCCGCGGCCTTGATCAGTTCGGCGTAACGCGCCGCGGTCTGCGGGCCGATGTCGAGGATCATGTCGTCCTCGCCCACCGCATCGACCGCCTTCACCGTCGCCGGCGCATCGGCGGCGAACTTCGGCGCGACGACCACGTCGACCGGCACCGGGATGTCCGCGCCGCGCGCCTTGGCGTCGGCCATGATCTTCTTCGCGGTGTCGATGAGGTCCATCTCCACCAGCGACTTGCCGACGCCGTGGCCCATCGCGGCGATGAAGGTGTTGGCGATGCCGCCGCCGACGATCAGCTGGTCGACCTTGGACACCAGCGACGACAGCAGCTCGAGTTTGGTCGACACCTTCGAACCGGCGACGATCGCGAGCAGCGGGCGCGCGGGGTTGTCGAGCGCCTTGGCCAGCGCGTCGAGTTCGGCCATCAGCAGCGGGCCGCCGGCGGCGACCTTCGCGTGCCGGATCGCACCATGCGTGGACGCCTGCGCGCGATGCGCGGTGCCGAAGGCGTCCATGACGAACACGTCGCACAGTGCGGCGTACTTCTTCGACAGCGCGTCGTCGTCCTTGCCTTCGCCGACGTTCATGCGGCAGTTCTCCAGCAACACCAGCTGCCCCGGCTTTACATCGACGCCGTCGACCCAATCCTTCACCAGCGGCACGTCGATGCCGAGCAGTTCGGACAGACGCTTCGCCACCGGCGCCAGCGAATCCTCCTGCGTCCAGGTGCCTTCCTTCGGGCGGCCCAGGTGCGAGGTCACCATCACGGCGGCGCCCTTCTCCAGCGCCAGCTTCATCGTCGGCAGCGCGGCGGTGATGCGCTGTTCGGAGGTGATGCGGCCGGCCTCGATCGGCACGTTGAGATCCTCACGGATCAACACGCGCTTGCCATGGAGGTCGAGGTCGGACATGCGGACGATGGACATCGGTGCTTCCTCTGCTGCCCTTCGGTAGAAGGGTGGGATGGGAGTGACTTGGAACGCGCGTCGGCTGGTGCGATCCCGGCCGCGAAGCCGTGCATTGTCCCCTGCCGCACCGGCGCGGGCAAATCTCGCGGGGTTGCGATTCTGCGGTTATCCACAAGATTTTGCGTTGACGTATCCCGCGACCCCCACTATGTTGTGGCCCGTCGGTGCCGCCCTTCGCGGGGTGGCTTAAAACGGGAAGCTGGTGGAATTCCAGCACTGCCCCGCAGCGGTATGGGAAACGAAGGTGGCCATGGCACTGGGCGCACAGCCTGGGAAGCGGCCACCGGTAGGTGACAGGCGCATCGCGCCGCGTCGCGTCCCGAGTCCGAAGACCTGCCGACAACCGCGCGTCGCACACCGCGCGGTGACCGGCCAGGGTGTCTTCGGAGGGAAGACGGTCGGTGTCGCACACGCGACGGTTCGCGCCGTCGCCCGCACGCCGTCTCGGCCTGCGCGACACCCCGCTTCGATCATCGATGACCCCGCGCCCGTGTCGTCCCTCGAGGGAGAGGACGGCCAGACGTGCGCCCACGCACCGGAGTCGCCGATGAACACCCATATGCAAGACGATGCTGTCGCCACGCCCGTCCGCGACCGCGAGGCGCACACGCCCGATGCGCGCGCGCACGAAGCCGACGCAGGCTTCGCGCTGACGCCGCCCGCCGCCAACCTCACCATGACCGTGACCAAGCGCAGCGGCGGCCGCGAACCGGTGGACCTGAACAAGATCGTGCGCGCCGTGACGCGCGCGTCCGAAGGCCTGTTCTCGGTGGACCCGATGCGCGTGGCCACGCGCACGATCTCCGGCCTGTACGACGGTGCCAGCACGCGCGAACTGGACGAGTTGTCGATCCGCACCGCCGCCCTGCTCACCGCCGAGGAACCCGAGTACGGCCGCCTCGCCGCGCGCCTGCTCGCCGGCGTGATCGAGAAGGAAGTGGCCGGCATCGAGATCCACGCGTTCTCGCAGTCCGTCCAGCGCGGCCATGAGCTGGGCCTGATCAACGACCGCCTGCTGACCTTCGTGCAGGCGCACGCGCGCAAGCTCAACGACGCGATCGACAACACGCACAACCAGCGCTTCGACTACTTCGGCCTGCGCACGCTCTACGACCGCTACCTGTTGCGCCACCCGACCGCGCGCACCGTGATCGAGACGCCGCAGCAGTTCTTCCTGCGCATCGCCTGCGCGCTGAGCGAGGACGTCGGCGACGCGCTCGCGCTGTACCGCCGCATGGCGCAGCTGGACTACATCCCGTCCTCGCCGACGCTGTTCAACTCCGGCACCACGCACGAGCAGCTGTCGAGCTGTTTCCTGCTGGATTCGCCTGAGGATTCGCTGGAAAGCATCTACAAGCGCTACATGGACGTGGCGAAGCTGTCCAAGTTCAGCGGCGGCATCGGCCTGTCGTACACGCGCATCCGCTCGCGCGGTTCGCTGATCCGTTCGACGAATGGCCTGAGCAACGGCATCGTGCCGTGGCTGAAGACGCTGGACGCCTCCGTCGCCGCGGTGAACCAGGGCGGCAAGCGCAAGGGCGCGGCCTGCGTGTACCTGGAGCCGTGGCACGCGGACGTGGAGGAGTTCCTCGAACTGCGCGACAACACCGGCGATGAGGCGCGTCGCACGCACAACCTCAACCTGGCGAACTGGATTCCCGACGAGTTCATGCGTCGGGTCGAGTCCGATGGCGACTGGTCGCTGTTCGATCCGGCCAAGGTGCCGCAGCTGACCGACCTGTGGGGCGAGGCGTTCGAACGCGCGTATCGCGCGGCGGAAGCGGCGGGCCTTGCGACCAGGCAGGTGAAGGCGCGCGATCTTTACGCGCGGATGATGCGCACGCTCGCGCAGACCGGCAACGGCTGGATGAACTTCAAGGACAAGTCCAACCGCGCGTGCAACCAGACGCTGCGCGACGGCAACGTCGTGCACCTGTCGAACCTGTGCACGGAGATCCTGGAAGTCACTTCGCAGGATGAAACCGCGGTGTGCAACCTGGGTTCGATCAACCTTTCGCACCACGTCGAGGTGTTCGCCGACGGCCCGCTGCATGGCGAGTCCGGCCGCTTCGATTTCGACAAGCTCGCCGAAACGGTGCGCCTGGCCGTGCGCCAGCTCGATCGCGTGATCGACCTGAACTTCTACCCCATCGAAACCGCACGTCGCGCGAACCTGAAGTGGCGTCCGGTGGGACTGGGCGTGATGGGCCTGCAGGACGTGTTCTTCAAGCTGCGCCTGCCGTTCGATTCCGACACCGCGCGTGCGCTGTCGGCGCGCATCGCCGAATCGATCTACTTCCATGCCCTGTCCGCATCGAACGAACTGGCGATGGAGCGCGGCCGCCATCCGGGCTTCGCCGATACGCGCGCCGCGCAGGGCGAACTGCAGTTCGACGCCTGGGGCGTGGTGCCGGCCGAGGTGGAGCGCTGGGACGGTCTGCGTGCGCGCATCCGCGAACATGGCCTGCGCAATTCGCTGCTGGTCGCCATCGCGCCGACGGCGACGATCGCATCCATCGCCGGCTGCTACGAATGCATCGAGCCGCAGGTGTCGAACCTGTTCAAGCGCGAGACGCTGTCGGGCGACTTCCTCGTCGTGAACCGCTACCTGGTGGAAGAGCTGAAGACGTTGGGCCTGTGGACGCCGGAACTGCGCGACCGCATCAAGATGTCGGAAGGCTCGATCCAGGGCGTGGACGCGATTCCCGAATCGCTGCGCGCGGTGTATCGCACTTCGTGGGAATTGCCGATGCGTTCGCTCATCGACATGGCCGCCGAACGCGGCGCCTTCATCGACCAGAGCCAGTCGCTCAACCTCTTCATCGAAAGCCCGAACATCGGCCAGCTGTCGTCGATGTACATGTACGCGTGGAAGAAGGGATTGAAGACGACGTATTACCTGCGCTCGCGCCCGGCGACGAAGATCGCGAAGGCGACGGTGAGCGGCGCGGCCACGCAGGCACCGAAGCCGGAAGTCACGCCGACGGAGGCGGTGGCGTGTTCGCTCGAGAATCCCGAGTCCTGCGAAGCCTGCCAGTAACCCTCGAAGCGTGACTGGAGCCCCTCTCCCGCTATCGGAGAGGGGACCTCTCCGATCCATCGCACACGAAACAGATTTCCTTCCCTCCAGCCACCAGCCGCGCGCGAGGCCTGCCTCCCTCCCCTGATGCGGGATCCGGCGGCCGCGGCTGGAGGGCAGGATCCCAGCGAGACTCCACCATGTCCGAACGTAACGACGCACGCCTGCTCGACCCGGGCTTCGACCTCACCCTGCGGCCGATGCGTTACCCGCAGTTCTACGAGATGTACCGCGACGCCATCCGCAACACGTGGACGGTGGAGGAAGTGGACTTCTCGCTCGACGTCAACGATCTGAAGCACAAGCTCGGGCCGGCCGAACGCCATCTCATCGAGCGCCTGGTCGCGTTCTTCGCCACGGGCGATTCCATCGTCGCCAACAACCTCGTGCTGAACCTTTACCAGCACATCAACGCGCCCGAAGCGCGCATGTACCTGTCGCGCCAGCTGTACGAGGAAGCGCTGCACGTGCAGTTCTACCTCACGCTGCTCGACACCTACCTGCCCGATCCGGTGGCGCGCGCGAAGGCGTTCGCGGCGGTGGAGAACATTCCGTCGATCCGCGCCAAGGCCGAGTTCTGCTTCAAATGGATGGATTCCATCCAGGATGTGCCGCGAATCGAAAGCACGGCGCAGCGCCGTCAGTTCCTGCTCAACCTGATCTGCTTCGCGTGCTGCATCGAAGGCCTGTTCTTCTTCGCAGCGTTCGCCTACGTCTACTACCTGCGTTCCCGCGGGCTGCTGCACGGGCTCGCGTCGGGCACGAACTGGGTGTTCCGCGACGAAAGCTGCCACATGGCGTTCGCGTTCGAAGTGATCCGCACCGCGCGCAGCGAGGAACCGGAGCTGTTCGACGACGAGCTGAAGGCGCAGGTCGTGCGCATGCTGGAGGAAGCGGTGGAGTGCGAGATGCAGTTCGCGCAGGACGTGCTGTCCGGCGGCGTCGCGGGCCTGTCGCCCAGGGACATGCGCCAGTACCTGCAGTACTGCGCCGACCAGCGGTTGGCGCAGCTGGGGCTTTCGAAACATTTCAACGCGACCAATCCGTTCGCCTTCATGGACCTGCAGGACGTGCAGGAAGTGACCAACTTCTTCGAGCGTCGAGTGTCGGCGTACCAGGTCGGCGTGGAAGGCGAGGTGGCGTTCGACGCGGCGTTCTGAGGCTTCGGGCTTCGCCACTTTGTCGCCTGCCCGACGAACGGCCACGCGACAAAGTCCTGTTTGGCGGCACCGTTACACGCGCCGGAAGCGCCTACACTCCGCGCGCCCCGCCCCGGAGAAGCGTCATGAAAGCCCCTCTTCTTGCCACACTGCTGTGCTGCGCGACCGCAACCGCCTTCGCGCAGAAGCGCCCCACCACCCCTCCTGCGAAACCGCAGGCAGCGCCAGCACAACAGGCAGCACCCACGTCGGCTTCGGCATCGGATGTCGCGCCGAACAACGTCATGCAGGCGGCGCTGGTGGTGATCCACATGATCGACGAAGGCAAGGTCGCGCAGGCCTGGCAGGGAATGTCGGCGGTCGCGCGTGCGACGTCCGGCGAAAAGCAGTTCGTCGATGGGATCACCGCCAAGCGCAAGGCGCTCGGCGCGCCGGTGGCGCGCGACTGGACGATGGTGTCGCGCCATGCGGTGGCGGCTGGCGGAAACGTGCCGGCCGGCGTCTATGTCAGCGCGCGCTTCCAGACGCGATTCTCTACCAACCAGGTCGCAGAAGAACTGGTCTCGCTGCATCTGGACGACGACAACAACTGGCGCGTGGCCGGCTACACGATCGACTGATCGTTCCTGCTGCAAGCCGGAACGTCGACGCCGGAGCCCCAATGCTCCGGCGCGTTGCCCGCCATCAGCTTGCAGGCTTCCGCATCAGGCTGATCGCGAAGCCGCCCACCAGCGCGGCGCCGGCGATCAGCAATCCCCACAGCAGCCACGTCTTCCAGTCGCGCTGCATCGGCGCCGGGGTCAACGCCGATGCGCCGCTGCGTTCGATCGAGTCGCCCAGCGTCGCAAGCGCGGGCTGCCATTGCGCGCCACGCTGCGTGCGCATCGCTTCGACGAGGCTTTCCAGCGGCGAATCGCTGCGCGTCGAACGTGCGCTGCCGGCGACGAGGACGAACGGTCCCGCGCCGCGCGCGACGAAAACCAGCGTCTCGGGTCGATAGCCCAGCCGCAATTGCGGCACGTCGTTCGATTGTGCGCCGCCGATGGGGGTCAGCCGCCATGCGCGATCGCGACGGATGCCCTGCAACGCCTGCGGCGGCGATGCGTCGTCGCGCCCCGCCCCTTCCAGGCGGAACGCCACCCACGGCGTCGCGACATCGCGCCACGGCTGCGTGGACGCGTCGCGCGCTTCCAGTCGCCACTGGCCGGTGCTGTTCCCGGGCAGCACGATGTCCGCCTGCGCCATCGGAAAACGACCGCCGGATTCGTACTCGTAATGCACGGCGCCGTCCGCATCGACCACGCGCTTTCCGTCCAGCACGCGCCACTGCCATTGCGGTGCCGCGACCGGCACCTGCACCTGCGCGGCGACCGCCGACAGCTGCAGGCTCTGCGCCTGCGCATCCAGCGGCGACACGCGCAGGTAACGCGCCTTGCCCGGCGACAGCTCGATGCGATCGCGCAGCACGCGCTGTCCGGCGTTGGTGAGTTCGACCAGATGCGCCTCGTCGGCGACGGTCTGCCATTGGCGCAGGTCGTCCGACGCGCTCACGCGCACGCGCAGGTCGAAGGGCGCCTGCCCCTGCGTCCACTGGAAATGCAGCGCGTGGATGGGCGCATCCACGCGGCTGGCATCGAGCAGGAAGCCGTTGCCCGCAACGGAGCCGCCACCGCCGACGTTCAACTGCACGCGGCGCAGGCTTCCATCGGTCGCGATTTCGCTGATCGACGCCACGTCGTTTCCTCGGAATTGCGGCGGAAGCGGAAACCACGGCAGTTCGACGGTGCGTGTCTGCGGCTGTTCCGGCGCGCCGGGATCGAGCAACGCGGCCGGCACGGGCTGGCCTTGCGCGTCCAGCACGTCGAGGTCCGCGAGCGATGGCGATTCCAGCTGGCGATAGACGGATTCATCCAGCACGACGCGATACGCACCGGCATCGGGCGTGCCCAACTGCACCGGCCACTGTCGCGCGTACTCGGTTCCAGCGTTCGCCGCGAACGGCAGCAGGGCGAGCAGGAGTAGCGTCTTCATGCGGGTTCGGCCTCTGCCTCGTCCGTGGTTGCGTGCTGGCGCGGCGGCACCGGCGCGATGTAGCCGACCACCGTGCACAGCAGGCCGTATGCGATGAACGACGCGATGCCGAGCCCGTTGCCGAGATTGCCGCGATCGATCAGCAACAGCTTCGCGAGCACCACGCCCATCAGCACCGCGCCGGCAAGCCAGAGTCCGCGATGTCCGCGTCGCGAGCCGAGCACCCAGCCGATCACGCCCAGCACGCTCCAGGTGACGCTCAGGCTGGTTTGCGCGAGGCCGGTGGACAGCAGGGCGTCGGTCCACGCGATGCCGCCCCAGTGATGCACGCTGCGCAGCACGGACGCGGTTACCAATGCGAAGCCGGCGATCGAGAGGACGAGCGGACGCGGACGTCGCAACGATTCGGGCGCGTCGTCGCTGAACAACCAGCACGCGAGCAGCACCAGTACGGCGAGCTGCGCGAGTTCGAGCGGATTGAGCAGCGGAATCCACGGCAACGGCGCGCCGCCATCGGCGCTGAAGAGCGCGAGCACCCAGCCGATCGCCAGCACCGTGAAGCAGGCTACCTGCAACGGCGTGCGGCTCGCATCGAAACGCTCGCCGATGGGCGCCGACAACCAGCGCCAGCGGAACAGGCTCAACGCGGCCAGTGCACACCACGGGAACGCGAGCCCGAGCACACGCCAGCCACCGGCCAGTCCGAAACGCTGGCTCAGCCACTCCATCAGCAGCGAGATCGCCAGCGGCCACACGAGCAGCCACACGAACTGCGCGCGCGTCGCGGTGGAGTGCGCGCTTGCGCGCAGGCACAGCAGCGATCGAACGCCCAGCACGGCGTACGCGATCCAGCT
>Ga0102594_1001920_pt1 | contig 11642 bp, 14 predicted proteins | sample AraplaCol_mLB_r2_2_FD_76863 | JGI IMG/M metagenome (GOLD analysis project Ga0102594, IMG submission 76863) | Arabidopsis root microbial communities from North Carolina, USA - plate scrape MF_Col_mLB_r2 (SPADES assembly) (version 2) | ecosystem: Host-associated > Plants > Roots > Endosphere...
AAGACGGCCGAGTTCGACATCCTGTTCGGCGAAGGCATCAGCCGCGAGGGCGAGATCATCGACATGGGCGTGAACGCCAAGATCGTCGACAAGTCGGGCGCCTGGTACGCCTACAACGGCGAGAAGATCGGCCAGGGCCGCGACAACGCCCGCGAGTTCCTGCGCGAGAACCCCGAGCTGTCGCGCGAGATCGAGAACAAGGTGCGCGAGTCGCTGGGCATTCCGCTGCTGGCCGCCGATGCGGACAGCACGCCCGAGAAGCCGCAGAAGGCTGCCAAGGCGGACAAGGCCGAGAAGGCGGACAAGGGCGAGTAAGCCCCAGGCGCGGCGCTTCGGGGCCGCGCGAGCGTTTCCCGCATGGCATTCAACGCCCCGTCACTCAAAGGCCGCGCCCTGCGCCTGCTCAGCCAGCGCGAGCATTCGCGCGTGGAGCTGGAACGCAAGCTCGCGAAGCATGAAGAAGAGCCCGGCACGCTGGCGAAGGCGCTCGACGAACTGGCGGCGAAGGATTTCATCAGCGAGCCGCGCGTGGTGGCCTCGGTGCTCAACCAGCGCGCGGCGCGATCGGGCGCGTTGCGGGTGAAGCAGGAACTGCAGGCCAAGGGCATCGGGCCCGAGGCCATCGCCGAGGCGGTGGCCGGCCTGCAGGAGACCGAGGTCGAACGCGCCACGGCGCTGTGGCGCCGCCGCTTCGACGCCCCGCCCGCCGACGCGAAGGAGCGGGCGAAGCAGATGCGATTCCTGATGGCGCGCGGCTTCTCCGGCGCCGTCGTTTCCAAGGTGCTCAGGAGCGACTTCGATGAAACCGACGAATGACAACCCTTCCGCGCAGTCGCGCGTCGTCACGCAGCGCGTGGCTTGCGACTGGCGCCGCGCCTATGCGCTGGCGGTCGATCCGGCGCGGCTGCCCGACTGGGCCAGCGGCCTCTCGAAGAGCGCGCTGGTGCAGCAGGGCGACCACTGGATCGCGCGCACGCCCGAGAGCGGCGACGCCCGCATGCGCTTCGCGCCGCCCAACGAGTTCGGCGTGCTCGACCACTGGGTTGCGCCCGAAGGCGTTGCCGAGATCTACATGCCGTTCCGCGTGATCGGCGTGGCGCCGGACGCCTGCGAGCTGCAGTTCACGCTGCTGCGCCAGCCGCACATGGACGACGCGGCCTTCGCACGCGACGCCGAGTGGATCGCGCGCGACCTGAAGGCGTTGCGCGACCTGCTCGAGGCCTGAACGGCCGGTCGAGCCCGGCGCAGAGAATCAGCCGCGCACCGCGATCGGCGCGAACTTGCGCCGCGCCTTCAGCTGGTCGGCGTCCCATTCGATGCCCAACCCGGGCGTTTCGGGCGCCACCGCATGGCCGCCCTCGATGCGCAGCCGGCTGGTCGTGAGGTCGTCGAGCTGCGGGATGTATTCCACCCAGCGCGCATTCGGCACCGCCGCGCACAGGCTCACGTGCAGCTCCATCAGGAAGTGCGGGCACATCGCGATGTTGTGCGCCTCGGCCAGGTGCGCAATCTTGAGCCACGGCGTGATGCCGCCCACGCGCGCCACGTCGGCCTGCACGATCGAGCAGGCGCCCTGCTGGATGTACTCGGCGAACTGCGAGGGGTGGTACATCGACTCGCCCACCGCGATCGGCACGCTGGTGCTCGCCAGCAGCTGCGCATGCCCGCGCACGTGCTCGGCCGGCATCGGCTCCTCGAACCAGGCGAGGTCGAGCGGCGCGTACTGGCGCGCGCGGCGGATGGCTTCGGCCACGGTGAAGCTCTGGTTGGCGTCCACCATCAACTCGAAGTCCGCGCCCACGGCTTCGCGCACGGCTGCGAGGCGCGCGATGTCCTGCGCCACATGCGGCTTGCCGACCTTGATCTTCGCGCCGAGGAAGCCGTCGGCCTTTGCGGCCAGCGTCTGCTCCACCAGCTGAGCCGGCTCGATGTGCAGCCATCCACCTTCGGTCGTGTAGACGGGCACGTGCGCCTGCGCGCCGCCGGCCAGGCGCCACAGCGGCAGGCCCGCCGTGTGTGCGTTGCGGTCCCACAGCGCGGTGTCGATGGCCGCGAGCGCCAGGCTGGTGATGGCGCCCACCGCGGTCGCGTGCGTATGGAAGAACAGGTCGCGCCAGATGGCCTCGTACTGCTGCGGGTCGCGCCCGATCAGGCGCGGCGCCAGATGGTCGTGCAGCAGCGCCACGATGGACGAGCCGCCCGTGCCGATGGTGTACGTGTAGCCCGTGCCCGCCGAGCCGTCGTCGCAGCGCACGGTGACCATCACGGTCTCCTGCGTCACGAACGACTGGATGGCGTCGGTGCGCCTGACCTTGGGCGCGATGTCGATCTGCGCGATCTCGACCTGGTCGATCTTTGCCATGAAATACCTTCTTGCTGGGAGAGCCGACGAGGCTGCCGCCGGGCCGCGCCGAGGCGGACCGTGCGGCCTCCCGGCGGGAGGTGGCGGATCATGCGGCGCGAAGCGCGGTGAAACGCCGGGAGGCCGGCACGTCAGGCGCCGTTGCGCGTCACGTCCGCGGGCAGGTCGGCGCCGTGGAACTTCTTGTAGATGGTGTTGAGCTCGCCGCTCTTGAGCTGCGCCTTCACGAACTCGTCGAGCCTGGCCTTCAGGCGCGGCTCGTTCTTGCGCATGCCGATGGCCAGGAAGTTGACCTTCATGGTGAACTTCGGCTCCATCTGCTTGGCGGGGTTCTTCTCGTTGATGGTCTTCAGCAGCGGCGGCGCGGTCGCGAAGATGTCGGCCTGGCCGCTCACCACCGCGGTAATGGAAGTGGCGTCGTCGTCGAAGCGCACCACCTGCGCGCCGGCGGGCAGGATCTTGGTCAGCTCCTGGTCGTTGGTGGTGCCGCGCGTGGCGATCACCTTCTTGCCCGCGAGATCGGCGGGGCCCGCGATGGCCATGCCCTTGGGCGCGCCCACCACGGCCAGGATGGCGGCGTAGGGCACCGAGAAGTCGACGACCTTCTCGCGCTCCGGCGTGACCGACATGCTGGAGATGACGATGTCGGCTTTGTCGGTCTGCAGGAACGGGATGCGGTTGGCGCCGGTGGTCGGGACGATCTCCAGTTCGAGGCCCAGGCTTTTCGCCAGCAGGCGCGCGGTCTCCACGTCCGAGCCGGTGGCGTTGAGCTTCTCGTCCTTCAGGCCGTAGGGCGGCACGGCGAGATCGATGGCCACGCGAATCTTCTTGGCGGCGGTGATGGTGTCGAGCTGGTCGGCGTGCGCCGCGCCGGCGAATCCCAGCGGCAGTGCCAGTGCAAGGGCCGAGAGCAATGCGCCGCGGCGCTTGAGCGAAAAGAGGGAAGTCATCGAAAGTCTCCTGGAGTTGTCTGAGGAAGAAAAATCAAAGCCCGGTGCCGATGAACTGGCGCAGCTCGGGCGTCTGCGGATCGCTGAGGATGCTGGCGTCGCCCTCCTCCCACACCAGCCCCTGGTGCATGTAGATGACCTTGTCGGCCACGCCGCGCGCGAAGGCCATCTCGTGCGTCACGAGGATCATGGTCATGCCCTCGGCGGCGAGCTTCTCCATCACCTTGAGCACCTCGCCGGTGAGCTGCGGGTCGAGCGCGGAGGTCACTTCGTCGAACAGCATCAGCTGCGGCTTCATCGCGAGCGAGCGCGCGATGGCCACGCGCTGCTGCTGGCCGCCCGAGAGCTGTTCGGGATAGGCGCCGGCTTTTTCGGCCAGGCCCACGCGCTCGAGCACTTCCATGGCGATGGCGCCGGCCTCGGCCGCGCTCATCTTCTTCACCGACTGCGGCGCGAGCGTGATGTTCTGCTTCACCGTGAGGTGCGGGAACAGGTTGTAGCTCTGGAACACGATGCCCACGTCCTTGCGCAGGTCGCGCAGGTTCAGCGCGTCGTTGTGCACCGCGTGGCCGCAGCAGCTGATCGTGCCGCTGTCGATGGTCTCCAGCCGGTCGATGCAGCGCAGCGCCGTGCTCTTGCCCGATCCGCTCTGGCCGATGATGGCCACCACCTGCCCGCGCGTGACGGAGAACGACACGCCCTTGAGCACATGCAGCTTGCCGAAGTGCTTGTGGACGTCGTTGAGTTCAACCACGGGCTGCATTGAGCTTCCTTTCAAGGGCGCGACTCCATCGCGACAGCGGATAACAGAGAACGAAATACAGCACCACCGCGCACCCGAAATACAGGAAGGGCTGGAAGGTCGAGTTGTTCAGCACCTTGGCGTTGTAGGAAAGCTCCGCGTAGCCCACCACCAGCGAGGCGATCGACGTGTTCTTGATGATCTGCACCAGGAAGCCCACGGTGGGCGGCGTCGCGATGCGCAGCGCCTGCGGCAGCACCACGCGGCGCATGCGCTCCCAGCGCGTGAGCGCCAGGCATTCGGCCGCCTCCCACTGGCTGCGCGGCACGGCCTGGATGCAGCCACGCCAGATCTCGCCGAGGAATGCGCTCGCATAGATGGTGATGGCCAGCGCCGCCGCCGCCAGCGCGGGCACCGAGCCGATGCCCACGATGTTCGGTCCGAAGAAGCACACGCCCATCAGCACCAGCAGTGGCGTGCCCTGGATGACCTGGATGTAGCCCGCGGCCGCCATGCGCACAGCCTTTACCGGCGACACGCGCGCCAGCGCCACCGCCAGGCCGATGAGCCCGCCGCCCACGAACGCGAGCGCCGACAGCTGCACCGTGCCCCACGCGCCCATCAGGAGAAAGCCGAGGTGTTCGGCCGGCATGAAGCTCATGTCGACATCCTCTTCACAACGGCGTGCCCAGCTTGCGCCGGCGCGGGAAGATGAGCATGCCCAGCAGCCAGAAGCCCAGGCGCATGGCGTACGACAGCACCAGGTACACCACCCACAGCACGATGAAGATCTCGAAGTTGCGGAAGGTGTCCGACTGGATGCGGTTGGCCACGCCGAAGAGCTCTTCGGCACCGATCGACGACATGATGCTGGAGGCCAGCATCAGCAGCACGAACTGGCTGGCGAGCGCCGGGTACACGCGCTCCACCGCGGGCCGCAGGATCACGTGCCAGAACACCTGCACCTTGGACAGGCCCAGGCATTGCGCCGCCTCGAGCTGGCCCTTGTGGATCGACTCGATGCCCGCGCGGATGATCTCGCAGCTGTACGCGCCGATGTTCACCACCAGCGCCAGCACCGCGCCCACCATGATCGGCATGGTCACGCCCGCGCTCGACAGGCCGAAGATGAGAAAGTAGCTCTGGATCAGCAGCGGCGTGTTGCGGATCGCTTCCACATAGCCGCCCGTGAGGTTGCGCAGCCAGCCGTGGCGGCTGTTGCGACCCAGCGCGCAGACCGTGCCGAGCGCGAAGCCCAGCACGGTCGCGATGAATGAAAGCTGCACGGTGGTCCACGCGCCTTCGAGCAGCAGCGGCCACTGTTCGAGCACGGGCGCGAAATCGAACTGGTAGTTCAAGGAATGGGCTCCGGGAGTCCAGGAAAAGTCGTGACGAGAAAAAGCAGGACGGGAAGCGGCGGGGAGGGCGCCGCTATGCGGCGCGCGCGAGCGGCAGGCACGAAGGGCCGAGCGGTTCGAAGGCCTTGTAGGTCAGGATGAATTCGCGATGGCCCAGCGCCTCCGACTTGCTGGCCGTGCCGTTGGCCACCTCGCGCACCGCGTCGAAGATCTCCTGGCCCACCTCCTGCAGCGTGCCGCGCCCTTCGAGGATGCGGCCGGCATCGACGTCCATGTCTTCGCCGAGCTGGCGGTAGGTGTCGGGATTGGCGCAGACCTTGATGACCGGCGACACGGCCGAGCCCACCACCGAGCCGCGCCCCGTGGTGAACAGGATCACGTGCGCGCCGCAGGCGATGAGCTCCACGATCTCCGCGTTGTCGCTGATGTTCGGGAAGCCGAAGCGCGGCTCGCCGTCGGGCACCACGTCCAGCAGGTAGAGGCCGCCCTGCGGCGGCACGTCGCCCGGCTTCACGATGCCGTTGATGGGCGAGGCGCCGCTCTTGGCGTACGCGCCGAGCGACTTCTCCTCGATGGTGGAGAGCCCGCCGTCGGCATTGCCCGGCGCGAAGCTGCCGTGGCCCATGGTGCTGTAGTAGCGCGCGGCCTTGTTCACGCACTCGACGATGGCCTCGCCCAGTTCGGGCGTGGCGGCGCGCCGCTTCATGTGGAACTCGCAGCCGATGAGTTCGCCGGTTTCCTCGAAGATGCAGCGCGCGTCCTGCGCGATCAGCAGGTCGAAGGCGCGGCCCACGGCCGGGTTGGCGGTGATGCCGCTGGTGCCGTCGGAGCCGCCGCAGATGGTGCCGACCACGAGTTCGTTCAGCGCCATCGGCACGCGCTGCTGCTGCGCGAGTTCGGCCAGCGCCCACTGCACCCACTCCGTGCCTTCGCGGATGGTGCTGCGCGTGCCGCCCTTCTGCTGGATGGTGAGCGTGTGCACCGGCCTGCCCGAGGCGGCCACCGCCTCCTCGAGCTTGCGCTTGTTCATGCTCTCGCAGCCCAACGAGATCAGTAGTGCCGCGCCCACGTTGGGGTGCGTGGCGATCGCTTCCATCATGCGTTCGGCGTACGCGTTGGGGTAGCAGCCGGGGAAGCCGACGAGGTGCACCTCGCTCTCGCCGTCCTGCTGGCGGAAGTTCAGCGTGATCTCGCGCGCCACGTGGTGCGCGCACTCGACCAGGTAGGCCACGACCACGACGTTGCGGATGCCCTTGCGGCCATCGGCACGCGGGAAGCCCTGGATCTGGAGGTTGGGAGCGTTCATGCGGGGAGGGCGCCTCAGCCGTGGCCGACGAAGGTCCTGCCTTCGTCCAGCGTGTAGGTCGGCGTGTAGTCGCTGTCGAGGTTGTGCGTGTGGATGTGCGCGCCGGCCTCGACCGGCGTGCGCAGGCTGCCGATGACGGCGTCGTACTTCAGCACCTTGGCGCCGGCCGCGATGGCATGGCGCGCGATCTTGTGGCCCAGGCCGATGTCCTTTGCCAGTGCGACGGGGCCGCCCTCGAGCTGCACCGCGGTGCCGGCGGCGAGGTGGGTACAGGCGATCAGGCAGTTGTCCGCGGGGGAGAGCAGCACCAGCCGGGCGTCGATGGCCGGTGCGGGAGAGGCGGTCGGCATCCGGCGCTCAGAACTTGCGGTATTTCAGGTAGGCCTCCTGCGGGTCGGTGCCCGCGAGGATGGCGGTGCGCACGAGGTTCTCGCGGCCCATCATGTGCTCGGCTTCGGTGATGACGGCGTCGGCCTGCGCCAGCGGCAGGCAGATCACGCCGTCGGTGTCGGCCAGCAGCAGGTCGCCCGGGTTCACCGTGACCTCGCCGATGCGCACCGGCACGTCCATCGCCTCGGGCAGCCAGTAGCCCACGATATCGCGCGGCGTGAAGTAGCGGTGCCACACCTGGAAGCCCTGCTGCAGGATGAACTCGGCGTCGCGCACGCCGCCGTCGGCGATCACGCCCAGCACGCCCTTGCGGCCCAGCGTCTCGGCCGACAGCTCGCCCATGTGCGACACGGTGGAGTCGTTGGGCTGGATCACCGCGATGTGGCCCGGCTTGGCGCGCGACAGAAAGCCGGTCCACGCCATCAGCGTCTCGTGCGGATCGGCCGTGGGGTCGACGCGCCCGTTCACCGTGAAGGCCGGACCGCAGAGCTTCCGGCCGGCGATCAGCGGGCGCAGCGTGGGCGGCAGGGTGAAGTCGCGCATGCCCGCGGCGCGCATCACGTCGTGAAGGATGCCGGTGTAGCAGGCTTGCAAGCGGACGATGAGCGCGGAGTCGTGTGGCATCGTGAACCTTGTTTTCTTAGATGAAACTGGTTTTCGCCGCAAAGGTTAGCTTTTGAGGTCGAAACGAAAGCTGGGGTTTGCGCGAATTCGAGGGTATTCACCAATCGAGAGAGGCGCGTGCACGGGTTTTTGAGGATCATTGCGCGATCGGCGGTCGCGTATATTTGTTTTCATCAGTGAAATTAATATTTCACTTGTGCGAATCAACATTCAGCCAACACCCCCAGAAGGACTCCGCTCAAATGACTTCCCGCGTTCAAGGAAAGAACATCCTCGTCACCGCTGCCGGCAAGGGCATCGGCCGGGCCAGCGCTCTGGCGCTGGAGCGCGAAGGCGCCACGGTGTGGGCGACCGACGTGGACGAGGCTGCGCTGGCCGAACTGGCGGCGCTGGCCCGCGAAGAAGGCCTTGCGGGGCTCAAGCCGGCCGCGCTCGACGTGCGCGACAGCGCAGCACTGAAGTCCTTTGCGCAGACCGCGGGCCGGCTCGACGTGCTCTTCAACTGCGCCGGCTTCGTCCACAGCGGCAACATCCTGGCGTGCGAGGAAGCCGACTGGGACTTCAGCATGGACCTCAACGTGAAGTCGATGTACCGCACCATCCGCGCATTCCTGCCTGGCATGCTGGAGCGCGGCGGCTCGATCATCAACATGGCCTCGGCCGCGTCGAGCGTGAAGGGCGTGCCCAACCGATTCGTCTACGGCGCGTCGAAGGCGGCCGTCATCGGGCTGACCAAGGCCGTGGCGGCCGACTTCATCCAGCAGGGCGTGCGCTGCAACGCCATCTGCCCCGGCACGGTCGAGTCGCCCTCGCTGCGCGACCGCATCGCCGCGCAGGCCGAGCAGGCCGGTGCCGACGAGGCCACCGTGCGCGCCGCCTTCGTGGCGCGCCAGCCGCTCGGCCGCGTCGGCAAGCCGGAGGAGATCGCGGCGCTGGTGGTGTACCTGGCGTCCGACGAGTCGGCTTTCACCACCGGCGCGATCCATATGATCGACGGTGGATGGTCGAACTGAGCAGCGAACAATGAAGCAAGCACCAGCGCCGGAAGAACAGCAGGAACGCAGCGAGGCCGGGGCCGACACCGCGCCGGACGGCGAGGGCGCGCTGCGCTATGCCGCGCCGGCGCTCGAGAAGGGGCTGGACATCCTCGAGGCGCTGGCCGACAGCGCCACCGGCTACACGCTCAACGAGCTGGCGCAGAAGGTCGGCCGCAAGGTCAGTGAGATCTTCCGCATGGCGGTGACCCTGCAGCGCCGCGGCTACGTGCAGGTCGACGAGAACGACCGCTACACGCTCACCTTGCGCATGTTCGAGCTGGCGCACCGCCAGCAGCCGCTGAAGAGCCTGGTGAGCGCCGCGCTGCCGCTGCTGCGCGAGCTGGCCAACCGGGCGCGCCAGTCGTGCCACCTGACCATGTACCAGGGCGGGCGCGTGGTGGTCATCGCGCAGGTCGAGAGCCCGGAGCGCTGGTCCTTCGGGCTCAAGGTGGGCGTGGTGATGGGGCTGACCGATACGTCCTCGGGCCATGTGCTGCTGGCGTTCCGCGACGAGATCGACCGCGCGCGCATGCTGCGCGCCCACAGCAACGTCGAAGGCGAGCTCGACATGGACCCGGGCGAGCTGTTCGCGCTGCTGCAGGAGGTGCGCGAGCGCGGCTACTCGGCCATGCCGAGCAAGCAGACGCGCGGCATCACCAACATCGCCTTTCCGGTGATGGGCGCGGCCGACCACGTGATCGCGTCGATCAACGTGCCGTACATCGAGCGCATCGACCAGAAGTCGGCGCCCGACGTGGTGCAGGTGCGCGGCATCGTCGGCAACATCGCCGCGCGACTGTCGGCGCTGATGGGCGCGAGCGGCTACAACGACAACGAGTAGGGCGCATCCGGTGGTGCGGATGGCATGATCCGCCGATCAAAAAACCGGAGGAGTTCTTCATGCCGTCTGATCCCGCCAACGCTGCAGGGCAGCCATCGCTCGTTCGTACCGGCGCCAAGGCCGGCCTGGCCTTCGCGGGCTCCGTCATCAAGGGCGGCCTGCTGGGCGTGATCCTCGGCGGCGGCGTTTTCTTCTTCTATCTGGGCCAGCTGAACGGTCCGGGCAATGTCGCGGCACGCGCCGGCGGGGCGGGCGCGATCATCGCGCTGATCACCACGCCGTCGGTGCTGGTGGCCTTGCTGCTGCTGATGTTCGTCGTGGTCTACGTGATGCTCGGCGTGGCGCAGGGGCGTGCCCGCGCCATGCAGCACCTGGTGGCGGCGCGCGGCGAGGCGGTCGCGCAGCGGCTGGGTGGCGCGATCGCCGGGCGCATCGAGGCGATGCCGCGTGCACATGGCACGCTGCATCGTGCGGCGGACTGGCTTTCGGTCGATGCGCTGACGAAGCAGCTGGCGCCGGTGCTGGGCGAGGGCAGGGCGGTGCGCGCGGTGGTGGCTTTCGTGCTCAACCGCCTGCCGCTGAGCGACATGATGGCCGAGTGGCAGGAAAGCCGCGCCGCGCACGGGGAGCCGATGGTGGCGCCGGGCGAAGGTCCGGTGCAGGACCCGGCGCTGCGCGCGCTGCTCACGCGCCGCATCAACGAGACGCTGCAGGAAATGGCCGAGCCCTCGCGCACGCCGCTGTACATCGCGCTGGGCGTGCATGCGGCGCTGCTGGGCGTCGGGCTCTGGCTGGTGAACTGAAGAAAAACCGAAGAAGCTGAGAACAGCGGCGCTCAGAGCGCCAGCATCAGCTTCAGGTTCTGCACCGCGGCGCCGCTGGCGCCCTTGCCGAGGTTGTCCAGGCGGGCGATGACCACGGCGTGATGGTGGTCCTCGTTCGGGAAGACGCGGATCTCGAGGTTGTTGGTGTCGTTGAGCGCCAGCGCCTCGAGCTTGCCGTCCTCGGTCGGCGGCAGCACCTTCACGAACTGCTCGGGCGTGTTGCTCTTCGCGTAATGCGCGGCCAGGGCGTCCTGCAGGTCGCCGGCCTTCGGCTTGCCGGGCAGCAGGTCGAGATGCAGCGGCAACTGCACCAGCATGCCCTGCTTGAAATTGCCCACCGACGGAATGAAGACCGGACGGCGGGTGAGGCCGGTGTACGTCATGATTTCGGGGATGTGCTTGTGCTTCAGGCCCAGCGCGTAGGTCTCGAACAGGGGCGCCTCGCCCTTTTCGTAGGCCTCGATCATGGTCCGGCCGCCGCCCGAGTAGCCGCTCACGGAAGGCAGCGAGATCGGGAAGTCGGCGGGAAGGATGCCCGCGTCCACCAGCGGGCGCACCATGGCGATGGCGCCGGTGGCATAGCAGCCGGGATTGCCCACGCGGTCGGCCTTGGCCACCGCCTGCCAGTGGCCTTCCACCAGTTCGGGGAAGCCGAACACCCAGCCTGGGGCGATGCGATGCGCCGTCGAGGCGTCGATGATCTTGGGCTTGGCGCCGGGCAGCTGGTCGATCAGCGCCACCGATTCGCGCGCCGCGTCGTCGTGCAGGCAGAGCACCACGAGGTCGACGCCGGCCATCAGGTCGCGCTTGGCATTGACGTCCTTTCGCAGCTCGGGCGCGATGCTCACGAGTTCGATCTGCGGCATCGTCTGGAGCCGCTCGCGAATCTGCAGGCCGGTGGTACCGGCCTCGCCGTCGATGAAAACCTTGGCCATGGTGGTGGTGCTCGATGGAACCCCGGAGCGGGGTCTAGAAGAAAGTACGTATTGACCGCAACCCTACGTCCAGTATTGGTGCGGCGCACCATGATACAGTCCGCGGTTGTTCGCCGCCCCCAGCCGTCAGGCTGCCGTCGCCCGCGAGCAACAGAGCAGAAACACTCTCAGCCCAGATCTCCCGTTCTCAACCTCCTCCTTCCGAGAGACATCCCTCATGAAGATTCACGAGTACCAAGGCAAGGAAATCCTTGCCAAGTTCGGCGTGCCGGT
>Ga0102594_1001924_pt1 | contig 11617 bp, 11 predicted proteins | sample AraplaCol_mLB_r2_2_FD_76863 | JGI IMG/M metagenome (GOLD analysis project Ga0102594, IMG submission 76863) | Arabidopsis root microbial communities from North Carolina, USA - plate scrape MF_Col_mLB_r2 (SPADES assembly) (version 2) | ecosystem: Host-associated > Plants > Roots > Endosphere...
CCCAGGTTTACCCGATGCAGATGCAGGAGCGCGTAGTGCAGGGCGTCCGGTTTCTTGGGGCTACCTTGTGGACCAGCTTCGAACTGCTAGTCGATCCTGCGTTGAATGAACAGGCCCGTATTCAGGGCGGGAAACTGCTTCGGGACTTCAGCCGTATACGCATCTCCGAGCACGGCGCTGAACTTTTTAGTCCTGAAGTGTGCGCCGAACTCCACCGGACACACTCGAGTTGGCTCCGCGAGAGGCTTGCGCAGGATTTTGATGGGCCCACCGTAGTGATTACGCATCATGCGCCCTCGCCGAAGAGCATTCACCCGAGGTTCGCCGGTTCACTGTTGAACGCTTGCTTCGTCTCGGATTGCGAATACCTCATGGGGAGGGATCGCGTGGCGCTATGGATTCATGGGCATACGCATGATAGCTTTGACTACAACATCAAAGGTACTCGCGTTCTCTGCAACCCGCGCGGGTACTTCAAGAATCAGGAGGCCGAGAATTCCGCGTTCTTGCCCGAGCTTGTAGTGCGAGCCTAAGCGCTTGATCCACCGGGATCTCCCGTTCAGAGATGGTTCGGTATGTTGCCAGCCGTCAGGTATGCCATCAAGCTGGTGTCGTTCAACACCCCTGAGTAGAAAACATAGTCCCAACAATTACGAGATCGGTCGCGATGCAGAGCGGCAAACTGCCGAAGCATCGATTCAACATTCTCGCCCGCTTGTCTGGTGTCTTGAACTAAACGCAAGGTTCGGACGTACTGATCGGTGAAGTACTCTTTGAAGCGTGCATAGATATCGAGCTCCTTCAGATGCCTCGATACCAGGTCGCGCCATTCCGGCGCAAGAACCAGCGAGGGCACGAGATCGAAGGATGCTGGCGCTTCGTAGGGCACGCGTACGATCAGCATCACAATCTGGCTAATCGCAATCTGATCAAAGTACGGATGCAAGAAAAAGCGCCGGCTTTCCTCGTCCACGGTCTTGGTGTCTTTTTCATCCTGACACGCGTCACACATAGGCGCGAGGTTGATAGGCATTGCTGCCAGCTCGGGGAATAGCTGTTTCGGCAGGTAGTGATCGAGTGTCCGAGGCGCGCCGTTTTCCCCGCAGAACGGGCATAGCTGAAGCTGGCGATTGCGCAGCTGTTTGATTACTGGACCCTGAGCCGAAGTTGCATCGCCAGGGTAAAGGTTGATATGTGTCTTGCGATACGTACCGACATGTGGCCAGAAAGCTAAGACTTCCGGGTTGCCACTCTTGCTGATGTAATCCTGTACACGAATCTTCCAGTCGGCATGGATCGATGTGAAATAGTTGGCGTTCTTGCCGTTCTGCCTCTCGGCCACAATTCGGTCGATAAGAAGGTCGTGATCCACCTGCGGTGTAGGAAGAAAATGCACGGTGACTAACCCTTCGCGCTGCGGATCTTCAAAATCAGTTCTTCGTTCACATCAGGCCCTAAAGCCTTAATAAGAGCTTCAGCGCTGGAAAAATCTTTCAGACTCTCCTTTATCCACATCTCATAACCCTTGCGAGCCGTTCGGTCATCGAATACATAGGAAGAGATTCTTTGTATATCCCCTGCGAAGGTCTGGAACGGAGGGGTCACCAATTCGATGCCGATGTCGCGTGACCTCCGAAGGACGTGAACACAGTCTTGGGGAACTTCCCGGACGATGACTGCGGAGTGTGTGGCGATCAGCGCCTTGGATGCGTACTTGGAAAGAACTCGCTTGAGGAGATTGATAAAGTCAATCTCAAGTGTCGGATGCAAGAATAGTTCTGGCTCGTCGATGATGACAAGGCATCCACGCCGCATTGCACCCAACACGTTGACAACCATGTAAAGGAAAAGCCGCTGCCCGGAGCTCAGTTTCAAAAGCTTGCCGTTCTTGACGAGTCGAATGCCGGCATCAGCTACTAGCCGCTCCCGCAATCCTTCTACGTCCAGATCAAAGGTCCATTCGGGATTGATCGCATACCAACGATGCCTCGGCGTAGAGTGGCCGAAATGTTGAGGATCTACGGCGCTAGGAAGCTCTATGATCGCGCCCCCGCTTTTTCTGCCGAAGGTGGACATGTCAGCATCGTCGGACACCGCAACAGCGACGGTGTCAAAGTCAATCGCCTTGCCTAGCACGTCCAGCACATCGGATGCTTTTTGAGACCACTCCCGTATGTACGCGAATTTCTGATCATCTGCGACACACTCCAAAAAAGAGTTGACCGCGTTTCGCTCGGCATTGGATGTTGACAGAGTTTCCTGCGGAGCGCCGTTCGGATCGGTGTTCGCACTGCGTAGGCCGAAATATCGATAGATATGCTCGTCGCGCCGCTTGACTGCTCCCTCGTCCAAAGGGAATCTCTCAAATGGGCTGTAGGAGACTGCGACGATCTGGCTGAACCGCGGCCGCTGCTTGAAGCCGGTCAGCGGTTGAGTCTTCTCGTCGGGCAACATTTTCCAGCTATCGATCATCTGGATCAGAAGCTGGGACTTTCCCGTGCCATTCGGTCCAATAAGAACATTGATGTCATGTGGAAGAAGCTTGTCCGACTGGAAGTTCAGAATCAGATCGAGCGGAGCGTCTTCAATCGATTTGCCCGCAAACTCCACCTGATCGATGCCGAGTTCCTCTTTTCCACCGAGGAGTTCCCAACCCAGTTCAAAGGCGCGCTGTGCACCGCGCTCGCGCTGCAGTGACACCCGGAAGCCCTCTGAGCGAATGAGCCGCAGGGCGTCTTCGTCGAGAAGTCCTAGCGTCGTGTAGCTTGCGTCCCGCAACTCCCGCGCGACCGTCCGTGCAGTCTCAAGTCCTGCCACTTTGATGATCTGCTCATAGAAAGCCAGGGTCTCCGGGCTCGAAATGTAATTTGAAGAGCTGAGAGGAAACTGAATGAACTTTCGATCTGCGAGCAACTTGTTGAGGTATGACGAAGAGCTCTCTTGGTCCTCAAAAAGTATCTGGATCGTTCCGAGAGTGGGATACTTGCCGTTCAGCCGCGCGTAGGTTTTGAATGTAGTTTTATAACCAAAGTCATCCCAGGTGTCCGGCGTCAACAAAATGAAGTCGTCTCCTGGCGTGAGTTGGAAGGGCGTCGGTCCGCCCTGCGGAACGTAATAGATGAATTGCTTCACAGCAGCTTAGCCCTCAGAGTGAAATAGTGAATGCCGTTTGTCGGAGGGCCGAAACAAGGCCGCCGCATCAGCGGATCTTCATCTCTAACTGTAACCACTCCTTGAATGCCACGATCTTGGGTCGCTCGAAGGCATCCGGCAGATGGACGATGTAGTAGGCCCAGCCCGTAGGGCAGGTGACGACTTCAAAGAGTCGCACCAAGCGTCCTGCGAGGAGATCGTCCTTCACGATGAGGCTGCGTCCCAAGGCGATGCCTTGCCCATCAATCGCTGACTGCGTTACCGCTGAGGACGAATTGATGGTGATGCCGCGGTGGTGGTCGACATTCTGGGCGCCGGCGAGCCTTAGCCAATGACTCCATCCAGGAAACCTGATATCAAAACGGATACTGGTATCGTGGATCAACGTAAAGCGATGCAGGTCAGAGGGGGCGGCCGGTGTGCCGTGTTGACTGAGGAAAGCGGGGCTGCAAACGGGAAAGATCTCCTCCTCCACCAGATGCGTTGAGGTGAGACCGCGCCATCGCCCGTTGCCGAATCGCACGCCGATATCTACTCCTTGTGCGGCGAAGTCGACCAATTGGTCCGACGCTTCAACCTGCGCATCAACCTCAGGGTATGTGTCCCGGAACTTACCTAGCCGTGGCATCAACCATTTGGCCGCGAAAGCCGGCGGGGCAGTCACTTTGATTGATTTGTCAGATCGAGGCCGCTTCAAGCGCTGGAGTCCGGCTGCCAGACGGTCAAAGCCTTCAATGAGATCTGGAAGTGCCGCTGCGGCGTCATCGGTAAGTTCCAGCCGCGCTGGCGGACCGCCGATCCGCCGGAAAAGCGGTGTGCCCAGCCAGGCCTCGAGGGCGCGTACCTGCTGGCCTACGGCTGCCGCTGTCACGTTCAGCTCCTTGGCCGACGACACGAATGAAAGGCTACGCGCAGTTGCTTCAAAGGCCCGAAGCGCGTTCAGATGGGCAAGTGTTCTCATGATCGAGAAAGCTTTTCTTCGTTGCTCAAACTAATAATCTCTGTCGCGGCATTGGGTTCAATTGATTAATCTTCATGTCACTGACTGACGCGTATGAGAAAAAAATGCATGCGCATTGGGAAGAATTAGTCACTGACCAATTAGTAACCGGAGAGATATGAAATGAAAGCAGCAATTATGCGCGGCTATGGCGCGCCTTCTGTTCTGGAATACGGTGAGGTCCCAACGCCGAAGCCAGGTCCCGGACAAGTGTTGGTCCGCGTGCTGGCTGCAGGCGTCAACCGTCTTGATCACTACATTCGTGAGGGCTCGCTCACGCAAGGGCTTGCGCTGCCCCACATACTGGGTTCGGACGCAGCGGGTGTCGTGGAAAGTCTGGGCACGGGCGCGTCGCGGTTCAAGGTGGGTGACCGTGTGATCCCGATGCCTGGGTATCCGTTGAATCCTCAGGACGCGAGGTTCGAGCCTTTGAGTGCGGCGCCCAGCTACGCGATCAGAGGCATCGCAGAATGGGGAACGTACGCGGAATTTCTGGTCGTGCCCGAGCAATGGTTGGTTGCGGACGCCACTGGACTCAGTCCGAGCGAAGTTGCAACGTTGCCGATGGCGCTGGTGGCTGGAGTGCGTGCTGTGAAGGTTGTCGGTAACGTGGCAGCAGGCGAGTATGTGCTGGTGCACGCGGGGGCATCGGGCACTGGCAGTACCAACATTCAGATTGCCAAGGCGCTCGGCGCAAGGGTTGCCGCGACTGTTCGCACGCAGGACAAGGCGGATTTTGTTCGAGGCTTGGGCGCAGAGCTTGTTGTGTCGCTGTCGGACGATGATTTTGTCCCGAAGGTCCGTGAGTGGACGAGCAACAAGGGTGTCGACGCTGTGATTGACAACCTGGGTGGCGAGGTATTGAGCCGCAGCCTCGAGACGCTGCGACCGCTTGGCAGGCTCGTGTCGATGGGCATGGTCATGGGAATGGAGGCGACCATCCAGATCCGTCCCTTGTTCTTCGGTCAACATCAGATCCGAGGTTCGATGATGGGCGGTGTTGACGATCTCGAGTGGGGCCTTCAGATGGTGAAGGAAGGAAAAATCAAGCCCGCCCTCGACAAGGTTTATCAGTTGCAGGAAGCGGCGGCTGCGCACGAATACATCGCTGCTGGAAGGGCAAGAGGTAACGTGGTTCTCGTACCCTAACGCGCCGGCTGCGTCGCATCGGCGTCACTGATCAACCCCCCTTGGCGCTTGGTGCAGCAAATGAGTTGCCGCAAGCGACAAGGCGGGTCGGTCTCAAGTGCCACCGTAAGTGGATGCACGAGCGTAGCGTTTGACCGCTTCGCTGTCCCAAACCATCCCGTGACCTGGTCGCTGCGGGGGAACTATGGCACCGCCGTTTGGGCGCAGTGGCTCTTGAAGAATCGGGTCCGCCCAATCTACGTATTCCAACCAGTGCGCAGTGGGAGTCGCTGCCATCAGATGGGCACTGACTTCGTGGAAGAGGTGCGAAGACATCCCGATCCGATTGGCGTCCGCGAGCGCGGCCGCAGCGATCCAACCCGTCACGCCGCCGATGCGTTCAAGGTCCGGCATCACGAGATCAGATGCCCTCGCTGCCAAGGCTTGCGCCATTGCGCGAGGGCCTTGGAAATTCTCGCCGATCTGAACAGGCGTGTTGAGGATGCTGGCCAACTCAGACGTCATGGTGTAGTCGTCATGCGCGACCGGCTCTTCGATCCAGTACAGGCCTTCCCCATCGAGCAACCGGCACCGCTCCCTCGCGTCGTTTGAGCTCAGTGCCTGGTTGAAATCAGACATGAGGGCAATATTGCTCGGAAGCTTGGCGCGCACCGCGCGCACAGCCTCAAGGTCCTGACGAGGGTCTGGGCGGCCCAGTCGCATCTTTACTGCCTCAAAGCCCTCATCCACCAGGGCGAGTGCCTCATCAGCCGCCTGTTCAGCGTCAACAAGGCCCAACCCGTTGCTGTTATAGGCCGGGAGCGCGCGCAGCGGAGCTCCCAGCAGGAATGCCAGCGGCTGTCCCGCCGCGATGGCCAGGGCATCCCAGCATGCCACGTCGATACCGGCCATGACCATGGCCGTGAGACCGCGCACACCCAACAGCCTGAAACGCGCATCAAGTCGTTGTTTGACGAATGCCGGAGCTGCGGAACCTGTAGCGAGTACGCTGCTTGCATCGCGAATCAGAGCAAGTGCAGCCTCACCCGCAGCTGGTACATAGCAAAACAAGTAGGCGCGACCAGTGATGCCTTCTTCCGTCAGCAAATCGATCAGGAGCAGTGGCGCCTGCGTGATCTGCATGGCGCTCGTGCCCAGTGGTCGTTTCATCGGCACCACAACCATGGTGGCCTCTACCGAACGTACCGTCAGGTTGTTCATTGAGTCTTACCCTCGGCATGGACGCTCAGGATGTCGAGAACCGCGTTGTTGTGTGGGGTAGGAATGCCAACGCGTTCACCGCGGGCAACCACATCACCGCTGAGCCACTGGACCTCAAGGCGGCTGCCGCGCTCAAGATCGTGATGCATCGACGAAGTCATCGTCGCGGGCACCTGGTCGCAAAAAGCCAGTCTGTCATCTGCGTAGTCCGCTGGCAGGTCCACACCTTGCGCCCGGGCAACCTGGACCACTTCATTCATCAAGCCATGGAGAAACTTGCGTGAACGCGCCAGCTGGCGAATCGGTCCAATAGGAGTGCGCACTGTCGTTGTGGAGCCGGACAAACCCACAAGGAAAACGAACTTCTGCCAGATCGCCTTGCGGATATCGCTGCTCAGCTCAACATCGATGCCGGCATCGACGCAGGCATCGTGAAACCTTGCGGTTCGATCGCTGCGCTCGCCGCCATATTCTCCGAACACGAGTTTCTGCATTGCACCACTGTGCTGGATGATGCCGGGTTCAGCGATCGTTGCCGCGATGTAGCAGACGCCCCCCAAGATATGTCGCGCTCCCAGAACTTGGGTGAGTATGTCGTCTTTGGCAACCCCATTCTGGAAGGACACTACTGCGGTGTCGTGTCCTAGCAGCGGCTGGATCGACTTCGCCGCACTCTCCGTGTCCCACAACTTGACGCCAAAGAGTACCAAGTCACTGGGGCCTGCTTCGGCTGGATCGTCTGTTGCCCGGACATTTCGAAGGTGGAGGTCACCCTTGGGGCTTCGAATGCGCAAACCATGCTCGCGAATGGCCGCAAGATGTTTCCCTCTGGCGATGAACGTGACGTCGTGTCCCGCGTTGGCCAGGCGTGCTCCAAAGTAGCCGCCGACTCCTCCACTGCCCATGACGGTGATTTGCATATGTATGTCATCCTTTCAGTTGGTTCTCTGGGTCGCTATGTTCCATGCTGCAAGCAATCGATTCAGATGGGTCCATGTTGATGAGGCAGCGTGGGGCTGCTTCTACTGATAGCGCAGCAAGCCGATCCTCGACTTCCGCTGCCGGATTGAATAACCGTTTCTGTCTGTCGCTGCTATTGACGTCAAGTCATACGTCGAAGATCGTTCAGCTCGAGGGAGGACCCCGTTCCAGCGATTTCAGCGCGGTTCGCGCAACGCCTTCGAGAAGCGCGCGCTCGGGACGCGCTCTGGCTAAGACTCGCAGACCCATGAGTACACCGAGGAACAGACGCGCGCTGTCCTTGGCATCGATCGAACGCGAGATGTCACCGCTCAAATGGCCACGCACCACGCAGCGACGGAAAAATGCTTCGATCAGTCTGAGTTCATCGGCAACCACCAGGCGAAACTCGGGGTCGTGTGGTGCAACTTCCAGAGCTGCATTCACAAGCATGCAGCCGCGATGCTCCGCGTCCTCCAAAGATTTCTCGACGATCTCCGTCAGAAAGGCGGCGATTGCCTCGCGGGGTTCGCTACGCTCCAACCGGAAAATGCGTTCACGCACACCGACATCGAGGTAGTGTTGCAACGCGCGCCTGTAAAGGCCAAGCTTGTCGCCAAACGCGTTATACATACTGGCGCTGGTCATGCCCATGCTTTCGGCGAGCTCACGAACCGAAGTCATCTCGTAGCCGCGCGACCAGAATCTGATCATCGCAGCATCGAGCACAAGTCTCTCGTCAAATGTCCTGGGTCTGGCCATGCCCGTAGTCTCTGAATCGATCAGTCGACGAGATTATGGAGCAATCGTTCTAAAACTGTCGATGCGTTCTTCTGCCGTGCGTTCCAGGTGGGATGTGAGCAAGTCTGTCGTTCGGCCCTCGGCGTTAGGCAGTCGGCAGTCGGCAGTCGGCTGCGGAATGTGTGGACTGGGGGAGCCGTGTCAAGGAAGAGCTCGGGTGCAGTGAAGACCTGCTAATGGAGGCGTTTGGTCTGCGCTGGCCCGGATGCAACCAAGATCGAAAACGCGGATGCAAATGGTCACCAGGTCTGATCATCAAGCGCCACGATCTCGATTGAGGTGCAGGCTGGTGCGCCGTTCTGGCCGGCCAGCGGCCGTTATCAGTGGGGCGCGGCCGCAAACTTGTTGACCGATGGAGAGGTAGATGACTCAGATTGCCGACGAATTTCGAGATCCCACACCATCTATGGCCGCCAATTTGGGCCGTCTGCAGAGGGCATTAAATGAATGGCTGATTAAGGAAGAGATCCTTGGCGAAGCTCGTTTTCTGACGATCAATGAATGGCGCGCTCGGGGTGCAGAGTTTCTTGATGATGCCTTGCTGGTTTTGATCTTCGACGCAAGTACTCTCTACACAATGCTGAATTTTGGTGGTGATCTCGAAGAGTTCGACGATCTCGTCGAATCATTCGGGTTTTACTACTCACAGGGTCACCAGTGGAACCTGGGCTTCTATCCAATCGATGGCTACAACTACGACCGGATCGAAGGAAGCTATGCTCGCAAACTTACCGATTCGAGATGGCAGATGAAGGCCAGGAAGGTCAAGAACAGGGCCGGCCATGTTTGCCAAGACTGTAGACGAAGTTCACCTCTGGACGCTCACCACTGTTATTACGCCAGCATGCGAGAGGGGTACGAGCCTTGGGAATACCCTTTGAGCGCGTTTCGTGCGCTTTGTCGTGATTGTCACGTTCAGCGTGAGCGTGCTGAAATCCGCACTCGGGCGTTTGCGGCCTCTTTGACAAGAGATCAGCTCGACAAACTCCGCCCGGCCTTCAGGCACGCCGCCTACTGGTTCGACATGGACGCCGTTCTGGCGTTCCTCTCGAAGCTTGGTCCCCACGACGACCACCTTGAAGCGGCGCTCACGCTGCTGCGCGCAGGCGCGCGCCAGGGGAAGTAAGACCGTTTGGCGGTCCGCGATTCGTTAGGCACCGGCGGGCCAGGGTCGCGGCCCGCGTTGCAGGGGCACGGGCGCAGGAATCTGCACCCATCGTCAGTCCGCCGGGCATGGGGTGCAGGCATCGCCGTCGCTTGCCAAAACCGCACAGAGTGCACGTCTGAGGCCTCAGCCCGTCATGGCGACACGTTGCAGGTCGGTCAAGACAGCAGCGGATTGAGCAGCTCGATGCCTGCTCCCTTGCATTTGATCCATGGGCCGCCCGGATGTCCCTGGGCGTCCCACTCCGCCAAAGAAGCACGCGCTTCCTCCGCGTGCTCGAAGCAATAACGTCTCTCGTAGCCTATCGGGTCGAGACCGACAAGGATCGCGGTGGTGTAGTTGAAGCGATGAATTGCACAAGTTTTTCCGCTTCTCTCGCACAGGCTTTCGTAACCCTGAGCCTCAAGAGCGGACAACCATGGACTCGGAGCAACACGACGGCGGGGCGATGACATGGCGAGATTGTGAATCAAAGAAAGGGGCGACATGCGCGCGGGGGATGGAAGGCTTCCTAACGGCTTCGAGCTCGATCTCTTTGCGGCGCTGCCGCTCGGTCGCGTACGTTAAACCGGTGAAACCTCTACGAATACTCGCATGCGTGCTGTAAGTAAACAAACCTGTAGGCGTTGTGCAAATTAATTCCTAAGTTTTCGTGAATAAATACTCGGATTGTCGGCTGTTCGAAAAGGGGCTGGCTCCAAATGAATACTTTGGTACTGATTGCATCTTACGCATCAGGCAGAAGTAGTAATAAGTAATTACTGTGTGATTTTGTAATTGAGGGCTAGACTTCGCGCGGCGCTTGGAAAGTAGCTATTTCTTCCGAGCCCAGTAGAAAGCGATGAGTCATGCATGCGGATCTTGCGTTGAAGATGATGTCAGACCTGTTTTGGACAGGCTTGCTGGTGTCAATGCCGGTGCTCGGCGCAACCATGGTGATCGGCATACTGATCAGCGTCCTGCAAGTCGTTACGCAGGTCCAGGAAATGTCTCTGACTTTCGTCCCGAAACTGCTCACAGCGGGCGCTGTGCTGATCGTGGCCGGTCCGTGGATGCTGCGCAAGCTGACGCATTTCACGCAGCAACTCTGGACAAGTGTCCCAGCGATGTTCTGAGAAGTCCGGTCCGTGAGTTCTTTGAATCCAGCCTGGTTGTATGCCGTGGCACTGCTTGCCATGCGTGTTGCGGCCACCTTTGCGATGACGCCGGTCTTCTATGCTGTTCCCTTGCCAGCCATCGTGAGGACGATGCTCGTGGTCGCGCTGTCCGTCGCCATCGCAAGCGGTCTGCCGCTCTCGCCAACCAGCTGGATGGGATGGGATGCGTTGCTGTTCGCAGCATTTGCGGAGCTTGCTCTTGGGGCAACACTTGGGCTAGGCATCCTGCTGGCCTTTGGCGCGTTCTCGGTCGCAGGCCAGTTGCTTGACGTGCAGTTGGGATTCGGCGTCGCGCAGGTCATCGACCCCGTGACGAGTCGTCCTGTTCCAATCCTGACGCAAGCGTTCGGCTATGTTGCCGTCCTTGTCTTTTTCCTTGTCGACGGGCATCACGCGCTGCTGCGCGGCCTGGCCTACAGCGTCGCTCGATTTCCGGTCGGCCATTCCTGGTCCGTTGCAAACGCCGCCCAACCTATCCTGAAGCAAGCGGCGGGCTTGTTCAGCCTGGGCTTTGCCTTGGCCGCGCCGGTCGTCTTCTGCGTCCTCCTGGTCGAATTCACACTGGGGGTGATCGGCCGGAACCTGCCTCAGATGAACATGTTCACGATGGGCATTCCCGTCAAGATTGTCGTCGGACTGATCGCGCTTGTGTTGTGGTTCGCGGGGATCGGTGCGGTCATGACCCGTGCTTACGCCAGCATCACGTCGACTTGGGACGGAGTTTTCGCGTCCGCCCTTCCCGTTGCAGCGAGAGGGCGCTGAGATGGCTGAACAGGATCTCGATCGCAACGCCGCCGCAACACCCTACAAGCTGCAGAAGGCGCGCGAGCGTGGGCAAGCCGCCAAGAGTTCCGACGTCGTCGCTGCCGTGGTTTTTGCGGTGGCCGTTGTATTTCTGACTTGGCGTGGCTTCTCAACGGTCATCGAGCAATTTCGCTTTGACCGAGCCATGCTCATCCACGCGGGACGCATGGACGCTTCTGGCGCCGTACTGTGGCCGTTGCTCGACCGCGCGACGCGGACGGTACTGTC
>Ga0102594_1001927_pt1 | contig 11614 bp, 11 predicted proteins | sample AraplaCol_mLB_r2_2_FD_76863 | JGI IMG/M metagenome (GOLD analysis project Ga0102594, IMG submission 76863) | Arabidopsis root microbial communities from North Carolina, USA - plate scrape MF_Col_mLB_r2 (SPADES assembly) (version 2) | ecosystem: Host-associated > Plants > Roots > Endosphere...
AACATCGTCGTGTCGGACAAGCGCGTTCGCCGCGATGGCCGCTTCATCGAGCGCCTGGGCTTCTACAACCCGACCGCCAAGGAAAACGAAGAAAGCATCCGTATTGCCCAGGACCGCCTGGCGTACTGGAAGAGCGTCGGCGCACAAGCTTCGCCCACTGTTCTGCGCCTGATCAAGCAAGCCGCTGCAGCGGCTCCCAAGGCAGCGGCCTGATCCGTTCCGAAACGGCGATGTTGCCCGGACTCGAAGCCGCCGAATTGCCGGCGGACGCGATCGAAGTAGGGCGCATCGCCGATGCGTGGGGCATCAAGGGCTGGTTCAAGGTCTTGCCCCACAGCGCCCAACCCGAGGCGCTTTTTTCTTCCAAGCGCTGGTTCCTGCAGGCTCCCGGAGCCTCGGCAAGCACCGCTTTCAGGCTCGCGGTCCGCGAAGCCAAAGAACATTCCGATTGCATCGTCGCCACGTCCGAGGACGTGCCCGACCGCAACGCTGCAGAAGCGTTGCGTGGTGCGCGTGTGTTCGTTCCCCGTTCGAGCTTTCCCACCGCCGGTGACGATGAGTACTACTGGGTCGACCTGATCGGCCTTTCGGTCGTCAACCGCGAGGGGGTGACGCTCGGCACTGTGCGCGAACTGCTGGCGACCGGTCCGCAGACCACGCTGGTGCTGGCCGCCGAGTCGGACGGCAAGGCGGTGGAGCGCATGGTGCCCTTCGTCTCGGCCTTCGTCGACAAGGTCGACCTGGCTGGCCGGCTCATCACGGTCGACTGGCAGCCCGACTACTGATCGGCCCTCGCGCGTCATGCGCTTCGACGTCCTCACGCTGTTTCCCGAGCTGTTTGCGCCCTTCCTGGCCAGCGGCGTGACTCGCCGTGCCTACGAGTCGAAGCAGGTCGAAGTCGTGTTGTGGAATCCGCGCGACTTCGCTCAGGGCAACTACAAGCGTGTGGACGACCGGCCGTTCGGCGGCGGACCTGGCATGGTCATGATGGCCGAGCCACTGTCCGACTGCCTCGATGCGGCCCTCGCGGCGCGTGGAGCGCCGGCGCCTGTCGTGCTGTTCTCGCCGATCGGCGAGGCGCTGCGGCACGAAGCCGTCGAGCGCTGGTCGGCGAGCGAAGGCGCCGTGCTGGTCTGCGGCCGCTATGAAGGCATCGACCAGCGTTTCATCGACGCGCGTGTCACTCATCAGATCAGTCTCGGTGATTTCGTGCTGTCCGGCGGCGAGATCGCGGCGATGGCCTTGCTCGACGCAGTGGCGCGCCTGCAGCCCGGCGTGCTTGGCGACGAGGCCAGCCATGTGCAGGACAGCTTCAATCCCGCGCTCGACGGCCTGCTCGACTGCCCTCACTACACGCGGCCGGAGCAGTGGAACGGGGAGGGCGTGCCGGCGCCGTTGCTTTCCGGCCACCATGCTCAGATCGAGCGCTGGCGGCGCGACCAGCGGCTGGCCATCACGGCCGAGCGGCGGCCGGAACTGATCGATGCAGCCCGGGCGGCCGGACGTCTTGGCAAAACCGATGAGGCTGCGCTGAAAAAAAAGCTATAATCGCGGGCTTCCCCGATCCTCTGCCCGGCCGCGCCCGGTCTTCCTGCGGTTCTTCCGCGAAAGCCCAAGGCGCCTTTTGTGTAGCCCGACACGATCGACTATCAGGAAATCATGAACCTCATCCAGACCCTCGAGCAGGAAGAAATTTCCCGCCTCGGCAAGACCATCCCCGATTTCATGCCCGGCGACACGGTCATCGTCAGCGTGAACGTTGTCGAAGGCACCCGCAAGCGCGTGCAGGCTTACGAAGGCGTGGTGATTGCCAAGCGCAATCGCGGCCTCAACAGCGGCTTCACCGTGCGCAAGATCTCCAGTGGCGAAGGCGTGGAACGCACGTTCCAGACGTACAGCCCGCTGATCGCCGGCATCGAAGTCAAGCGTCGTGGCGATGTGCGCCGCGCCAAGCTGTACTACCTGCGCGAGCGCAGCGGCCGTTCGGCACGCATCAAGGAAAAGCTGCCGAGCAAGTCGACGGCTTCGACGGCCGCTTGATCGCTGCCCTTCTGTCGTGGAAGAAAAGCCGCCGCTCTGGCGGCTTTTTGCATTGGTGCTTCGCACAAAAGACAGACCCGCATTTTTAGGCTCTACTTCCTCTCTGCTTCGCCTTCGGGCCATCTCATCTCTTGACCACACCCACCGTCGCTCCCATGCAATCCGCGCCTCTCGAACCCGTCAATGCCGTGGTGCCGCCCACGCTGCTGCAGTTCGACCCGCGCGAGGCGCCATTCGTGGATGGCAGCGACGGTCTTCCTGCAGTTGGAGCCGATCAGCTCACGGCGCAAGCGCTGCGCGCGCGCTTTGCGGCACCGCCGGAGTGGACACCCGAACTGCGCCGAGAACCGCGAATGGTCGACCGCGCGCCTGCGCAGGCGGCTGTGCTGGTGCCGATCGTGCAGCGCCCGCAAGGCGCGACGGTGCTGCTGACCGAACGCACCACGCACCTGTCGAACCATTCCGGACAGGTGGCATTCCCGGGCGGCCGTGTCGATCCCGAAGACGCCAATATCGCCGCGGCTGCGCTGCGCGAGGCATGGGAAGAGGTCGGCCTCTCGGCGCAATACATCGAGGTGCTGGGAAGTCTTCCTACCTACACCACGGTGACTTCGTTCATCGTGACGCCGGTGGTCGCGCTGGTGCAGCCCGACTTCGAGCTCACCATCAATCCCTACGAAGTGGCCCAGGCCTTCGAGGTGCCGCTGGCCTGGCTGATGGACCCGGCCAACCATCGCCGTCACTCCGTGAGTGCGGTCGACGGCCGCCGGCGCGAGTGGTATTCCATGCCGTACCAGGACGGACCGGACGAGCGTTTCGTCTGGGGTGCGACCGCAGGCATGCTGCGCAATCTCTACCGTTTTCTTGCTGCCTGAATCGCGTCCGAGGGCGCACTGAACCTTCAAGCGCTCTCGCTATCATCGAAGGATGAGCTTCTTTGCCATCCTGTGCGCGCTGCTGATCGAGCAGGTGCGGCCGCTGGGTCCGCACAACCCCGTGTATGGCGGGGTCCTGGCGTGGACGCGCTGGACCAGCCGCAACTTCGACGCGGGCAAGCCGCACCATGGATGGATCGCGTGGGGCCTCGCGGTATTCGTGCCCACGCTCGCCGCGCTTGGTATCCATTGGCTGCTGGTGCTGACACTGGGTCTGCCGTTCGCGGTGCTTTGGAGCATCGCCGTGCTGTATGTCACGCTCGGCTTCCGCCAGTTCAGCCACCACTTCACCGACATCCGCGACGCGCTCGAGGAACGCGACGAGTCGCTCGCGCGCTCGCTGCTCGCCCATTGGCAAGGTGTCGATGCGGCCGATCTGCCGCGCAGCGAAATAGTGCGCCACGTGATCGAGCATTCGGTGATCGCCGCGCACCGCCACGTGTTCGGGGTGCTGGCGTGGTTCTCGATTGCCGCGGCGATCGGGCTCGGCCCGGCGGGCGCTGTTTTCTACCGCATGAGTGAATTCGTCTCGCGTTACTGGGCCCACAAGAACGGTGCGGCGCTGCAGCCCTCGAGCGTTTCCGTGCAGGAAGCCGCCGGCCGCGCCTGGCACGCCATCGACTGGCTGCCCGCACGCATCACAGCGCTCGGTTTTGCGGTGGTCGGCAGCTTCGAGGAGGCGATCGACTGCTGGCGCAACGACGCACAGCGCTTTCCCAACGAGAACGACGGCGTGATCCTCGCAGCCACGTCGGGCGCGGTGAACGTGCGCCTGGGCGGTGGCTCGCTGAGTCCGATCCCTGTTGCCGACCCGTTGCCGCGAGCTCAGGCTGGCGAGTCGTTCACCGACGGGCGGCGGCTCGACAGCGGCAGCACGCCAGGGCGCGAGCCCGAGCCTGCTCACCTGCGCAGCGTCGTCGGCCTGGTCTGGCGCTCGGTCGTGATGTGGATGGTGCTGCTGGCCTTGCTCACCCTGGCTCGCCTGTTGGGCTGAGCGAAGGAAAAACCCATGACAAACACCGTGCCGGCTTTCTGGAGCCCGCGCATCGGCGCGCTCTAGCCCTATGTGCCCGGCGAGCAGCCGCGCATCGAGAACCTCGTCAAGCTCAACACCAACGAGAACCCGTACCCGCCGTCGCCTGTCGTGGTCGAGGCGATCCGGCGTGCCGCCGAAAACGGCCTGGAGCGCTACCCAGACCCGACTTCGCTCGCGTTGCGCGAGGCGGTCGCGCGACGACACGGCCTGCAGGTCGATCAGGTGTTTGCGGGCAACGGCTCCGACGAAGTCCTCGCGCACGCTTTCTTCGCCTTCTTCCAGCAGGCCGAGCCGCTGCTGATGCCCGACGTGAGCTACAGCTTCTACAAGGTCTACGCGCAGATCTACGGCATTCAGTGCGAAGTGCAACCCGTAGACGACGGTCTGCGCATCGACGTCGACGCTCTTGCCGCCCGCGCCCGCAAGGGTTGCGGGGGCATCGTGATCGCCAACCCGAACGCGCCGACCGGCATCGGCCTTCCGCTCGCACGCATCGTTCAGCTCCTCGAAGCGTGCCCCCAGCGCGTGGTGCTGGTGGACGAGGCCTATGTGGACTTCGGCGGTGAAAGCGCACTGTCGCTGATCCCCAGGCATCCCAATCTGCTCGTGGTGCATACCCTTTCGAAGTCGCGTGCGCTGGCCGGCCTGCGCGTCGGCTTTGCATGCGGCCAGTCGCACCTGATCGACGGGCTCGTGCGCGTGAAGGACAGCTTCAATTCGTATCCCATCGATCGCCTGGCCTCGGCCGGCGCCGTGGCCTCGCTGGACGACGAAGCCTGGTTCCGCACCACCTGCGACAAGATTGTCGATACCCGAGAAGGCCTGAGCCTGCAACTCGAGGATCTGGGCTTCGATGTGCTGCCGTCGCAGGCCAACTTCGTTTTCGCGCGGCATCCGCAGCGCGATGCCACCGAGCTCGCGGCGCTGTTGCGCGAGCGAGCGGTGCTGGTGCGGCACTTCAGGCAGCCGCGCATTGCACAGTACCTGCGCATCAGCGTCGGCACGCGCGAGCAATGCATGCAGCTAGTGCAGCACCTTCAAGACATCCTCGCTCCCACCTGAAGCCCTCCCGCCCCTGATCGGAACCCATGCAGACCCAAGACACCGACCCCCGTGCTGCCGCTTGCGCGGCCTTCTGGCAAGCCGTGAGTTCCCGCCTCGAGAGCCTGCGCACCCTGCCGGCCAGGGAACTGATGGACGGCCTGAACGAACTGCTCCAGCCACTGTTCCCGAAGCTGGCGGCCGAGGTCGCTGGCGATCCGCCCACTTTCAAGCTGGTGCTGACCGCACACGGTGCGAAGGAGGAGTTCGAGGACCTGATGGCGCTGGTGCAGAGCAGTCCGCAGCTTCCAGGCGTCAAGGTGGAGGCCTTCCGTCAGCGTTGGGGCAAGGGCTTCGCGATGCGCATGAACGATTTCGAGTTGGCGAGCGCAGACGTGCTCCTGAAGCAGGAGCCCTATCAAGGCCTGGTGGCGCTGGAGGTCGGCTTCGCCAAGCCGATTCCCATGGACATGCAGGACCACGCGCGCCATATGAGCTTCATCATGCTCGACCACATCCTGGGCGAGTACGACTTCGCGGTGAAGATCGGGCCCGTCGATTTCGTCGAGGGCGACGACCAGGCCTCGTTCGACGGTGTGCCGCTCGACGACTTCGTTCCTGTGTTCGATGCCTGCTGGCGCGACGAGCTTGGCCACACCGGTGTGTTTCCGGTGGGCGAGCATGCCTGGTCGGGCTTGCGGGCCACGCGCGAGACCGACAGCGGCGAGGAGGTCGAGATGATCGTGATGCGCAACGACTCGGCCACGTCGCTGGTCGGACGCGCCGACCTCGGGCATCGCCTCGCAGCCGCCATGCCCGTCGAGTCCGGCGAAGAGCTTGAAGAAGCCCGCACCTACGAAGACCGCCTGACGGCCCTGCTGCAGAACCACGAGGAAGGCTGCTGCACGCACGTCGTGCTCGAGGAGGGGGTGCGGACCATCAACTTTCAGGTGGCCGATGCGGCCGCAGCGATCACGCATGCCCAATCGCTGCAGGACGAGATGGATCTGCCCGTGACGCTGGGCCTGGTCTTCGACCCGAGCTGGCAGTCCTACCGCGAATGGGTGCGCTGAGGCGCCTGCTTCAGTAGCGCTTCTGGCTCAGCTCGGCGAACAGTTCGCCGTAGATCCGGTAGCGGCTCGGGCTGATGGCACCGGCCTCGTTCGCCGTGCCGACGTTCGCGATCACGCCGCAGCCGGGTTCGTGCAGGTGGGTGCAGTTGTAGAACTTGCAGTCGCCCATGTGTTCGGCGATGTCGGGCATCAGGCCGGCGAGCTGCGTCGGCTCGATGTGGTTCAGCCCGAATTCCTGGAAGCCTGGCGAGTCGATCAGGCCGGTGGTGCGGTCTTTGTCGATCCAGTACCAGGTGGTGCTCGTGGTCGTGTGCTTGCCCGAATTCAATGCCTGCGAAATTTCCTGTGTGAGCGCTGCCGCGCTCGGCACCAGCAGGTTGGTCAATGTGCTCTTGCCTGCACCGGACGGGCCGAGCACCAGTGTCGACTTGCCCGCGAGCAGCTTCACCAGCGACGCGTGATCGGCCTCGCCCGACGCCTTGAGCGACAGCGGGAGCACGCCGTGATGCATGCGGCGGTAGGGCGCCAGCCTGGCCCACGCGCGCTCGAAAGGCTCGACCAGGTCGCTCTTGTTGAGCGCGATGATCGGCGTGATGCGCTCGGCCTCTGCCGCGATCAGCGCGCGCGCCAACTGGTGTTCGGAGAACTCCGGCTCGGCCGCGATCAGGATCAGCACATGGTCGAGGTTGGCTGCGAACGACTTGGTGCGGATTTCGTCCTGCCGGTAGAACAGGTTGCGCCGCGGCAGCACCTGCTCGATCGTGCCTTCGTCCTCGCTGGCCTGCCAGTGCACGCGGTCGCCGACCACGGCCTGGCTTTTCTTGCCGCGCGGATGGCAGATGCGCCGCTCGCCGTCGGGTGTCTCGACGATGCAATGGCGCCCGTGGCTGGCGATGACCAGGCCTTCGTGAAGAGTCTTCGCGGCAGTGGCCGCGGTGGCGGCGGCGCGGCCGGGCTTAGCCAAGGGCGTGATCCCTCATGCGGTGGCGTCGGGCGCGCCGACAAGCGCGTCGGCCTGGCGTGCGCAGTCGAAGTCGGTGGCCGAAATGCCGCCGACGTCATGCGTGTTGAAGCGCACCACGCAGCGGTTGTAGTGCACCGACAGGTCGGGGTGATGGTCCTGCGTGTGCGCCACGAAGGCCAGCGCATTCACGAAGGCGATGGTCTCGAAGTAGTTGGCAAAGGTGAAGGTCTTTTCGATGGCGACGTCGGCACCGTCGCCGGTGAGCTTCCAGCCGTCGAGGCGCGCGAGGCTCGACACGATCTCGGTGGCGCTCAGCGCCTTGCGGGGAGGAAGGTTCTTCCAGTCTTTGGGTTTGAACATGCTGTTCATGGTGGGCGTCGTTCGAAAGAATGAAGTGGTTCGGTCAGGCGGGCGTCATGCGCGCAAGGCGTTCCGATGCCGGCGGATGGGAGTAGTAGAAGCTGACGTACACGGGGTCCGGCGTGAGCGTCGAAGCGTTGTCCTGGTAGAGCTTGAGCAGTGCGGCCGACAGGTCGGCACCGCTGGTTTGTGCCACCGCGTAGGCATCGGCCTCGAATTCGTGCTTGCGCGACAGCCGTGCCGGCAGCGGTGCCACGAAGAAGCCGAACACTGGCACGGCGAGCATGAACAGCAGCAGCGCCAGCGCACTGTTGGGTGCGGCCATGTTTGGCTGCACGCCCAGGCCCGTGTAGAACCAGGCCTGCGTCGACACCCAGCCCAGCAATGCGAAGCCGGCGAGGCTCAGCGCGAACATGGCGACCAGCCGCTTCACGATGTGGCGATGCTTGAAATGGCCCAGCTCGTGGGCGAGCACGGCTTCGACTTCGCCTGCGTTCAGCTGGCGCAGCAGCGTGTCGTAGAACACCACGCGCTTGCTCGCGCCGAAACCGGTGAAGTAGGCATTGGCATGCGCGCTTCGGGTGCTGCCGTCCATCACGAACAGGCCCTTGGCCGCAAAGCCGCAGCGGTTCATCAGCGCTGTGACGCGCGCCTTCAGCGTAGGGTCATCGAGCGGCTTGAATTTATTGAACAGCGGTGCAATGAAGGTCGGGTAAATCAGCATCAGCAGCAGGTTGAATCCCATCCAGGCGCCCCAGGCCCACAGCCACCACAGTTGGCCAGCGGCGCCCATGAGCCAGAGGATCAGTGCTGCAATGGGAAGACCGATCGCTGCACCCAGCAGCGTCGACTTCAGCATGTCGGCCAGCCAGAGCTTCCAGGTCATCTTGTTGAAGCCGAAGCGTTCTTCCAGTCGGAAGGTTTGCCAGAGTGTGAAAGGCAGCTCCAATAGCCCACCGATGGCAGCGAAGGCTGCCAGCAGCGCCAATTGCTGCACCATGCCGCCGCCGATCCACGTCAGCAGCAGCCGGTTGAGCACGTCGAGCCCGCCAAGCAATGTCCACCCAAGAAGCAGGGCTGCACTCCAGGCCATTTCCACCAGGCCAAAGCGCCCCTTGGCGATCGTGTAGTCGGCAGCCTTCTGGTGCGCGGCGATGGTGATGGTCTGCGCAAAAGCAGGCGGCACGGTGTCGCGATGCAATGCCACGTGGCGTACCTGCCGGGAGGCAAGCCAGAACTTCACGAGCAGGCCGGCAACCAGCGCGACCGCAAAAACAGTGGTGAAGATGATCGAATAGGACATGGAGCGGCGAGTTTAGTCCCGGGTATCTGGCGCCGCAGCCTTCGACGACAATCCTGCGATGCCTGAATCCCTCGACCTGACGTCCCCGGCCGAAGTGCCCACCCTGAAGAAAAGCGACCAGAACCTGGTCTGGCTCGACTGTGAAATGAGCGGCCTCGATCCTGAGAAAGAGCGCCTGCTCGAAATTGCGGTGGTCGTGACCGGCCCCGAGCTTACGCCTCGCATCGACGGGCCAGTGCTCGTCATTCACCAGAGCGATGCGGTGCTCGACGCCATGGACGCGTGGAACAAGGGCACCCATGGCCGCAGCGGCCTGATCGACAAGGTCAAGGCCTCCACGCTGGACGAGGCCGCTGCCGAGCAGCAGCTGCTGGAATTCATCGCCAAGTACATTCCCCGCAATGGCTCGCCGATGTGCGGCAACACCATCGGCCAGGACCGGCGCTTCCTGGTCAAGTACATGCCCAAGCTGGAGGCCTATTTCCACTACCGCAACCTGGATGTCAGCACCCTCAAGGAGCTTGCCAAGCGCTGGAAGCCCGCGGCCTACAACAGCTTCAAGAAGCAGCAGGCCCACACTGCTCTGGCCGATGTGCACGAATCCATCGAAGAGCTGGCGCACTACCGCGAAACCTTCCTGCGTCTCGTGGATTGAGTCGGGTTGCAGGCCGCGGCGCAGATTGCAGTCTTCTGCATCAACGGCGTTAGGTAAAAACCCGAATTCGTGCCATAATTGCGGGCTTCGCTGACCGGTCGGGTATTTCAAGTCCGGCCAGCGTCTCTTGCATCTCCCTATCTTGCACACCGCGCCCGATCGCATTCGCTGATCAAAAAAGGGCCGCAGTCCCGGGCGTCAGCCCGGGGTTGAATGTCGTTGGATGGTTGATGTTTTTAACCACCAACGGGGCGCCGCCCACGGCAGCGCTCGCGTTTGAGATTGATATTCATGACCGACGCTTTTGAAGCGCAGGGCGAGTTCGCGCCTGTGCAATCCGCTACCCATAACGAATTCACCGCTTCCACGGATACCGTGTCCGAGGCGCCCATCCTCGAGGTGCTGGACGCAGCTGCGCCCGAGGCGCCCGCAACCGAAGAACCCGCCGCGCCCAATGGCTTTATCAAACTGGGCCTCGCGCCCGAGCTGATCGCCGCCGTGGCCGACATGGGCTTCACCCAGCCCACGACCGTCCAGGAAAAGGTCATCCCCATTGCCATGGGCGAGCCGGCCGGTGCCGCTCAATCGGCGCGTTTCGTCGACTTGATGGTTTCCAGCCAGACCGGCTCGGGCAAGACCGCTGCCTTCTTGCTGCCCGTGCTGCACACGCTGATCAAGCGCCAGGCCGAGGCCGAAGCCGAAGCCAAGGCCGAGTTCCAGCGGCTGGCCGCCGAAGCTGCTGCGCGTGGCGAAGCCGCGCCTAAGAAGCCGAAGCGCAAGGACCCGACCAACGCACGCCATTTCAAGGCCGCCACACCCGGCGCCTTGGTGCTTTGCCCGACGCGTGAACTCGCGCAGCAAGTGGCGCACGATGCCATCGAGCTGGTTCGCCACTGCCGCGGCCTGCGTATCGCCAACGTGGTGGGCGGCATGCCTTACCAGCTTCAGATCGCTCGCCTGCAGAACGCCGACCTCGTGGTCGCCACGCCGGGCCGCCTGCTCGACCTGCAACGCTCGATGCAGATCAAGCTCGACCAGGTCAAGTTCCTGGTGGTCGACGAAGCCGACCGCATGCTCGACCTCGGCTTTGCCGACGACCTGGCCGAAGTCAACCAGCTCACCATCGAGCGCCAGCAGACCATGATGTTCAGCGCCACCTTCGCGCCGCGCATCCAGCAGTTGGCCACCCGTGTGATGCGCGAACCGCAACGTGTGACCATCGACAGCCCGCAAGAGAAGCACGCCAACATCAAGCAGGTGCTGTTCTGGGCCGATAACGCCCAGCACAAGCGCAAGCTGCTGGACCACTGGCTGCGCGACACCACCATCAACCAGGCCATCGTGTTCGCGAGCACGCAGGTTGAGTGCGACGGTCTCGCCAACGACCTGCAGCAGGACGGCTTCAGCGCCGTGGCGCTGCACGGCGCGCTGAGCCAGGGCCTGCGCAACCGCCGCCTGATGGCACTGCGCCAAGGCCAGGTGCAGATCCTGGTGGCAACCGACGTTGCCGCTCGCGGCATCGACGTGCCGACCATCACCCACGTGTTCAACTTCGGTCTGCCGATGAAAGCCGAGGACTACACCCACCGCATCGGCCGCACCGGCCGCGCCGGCCGCGACGGCATCGCTGTCACGTTCGCTGAGTTCCGTGATCGCCGCAAGATCATGGACATCGAGCACTACAGCCGCCAGCAATTCAAGGCGGAAGTGGTGCCGGGCATGGAGCCGCAACAGCGCATGCCGCAGTCGCGCCCGCCGCAAGGCGAATTCCGCGGCGGCCGCGGCGACAACCATTCGCGCGACCGCAAGTTCGGCGGCGGTGGTGGTTATCGTGGCAACAACGGCGGTGGCTATGCCGGCGCCAGCGGCTTCAACGACCGCAATTCGCGCGGTCCGGGTGCACCGGGCCCACGTGGCTTCCAGGGCCAGAACGCCGGTTTCGGTGGCGGTCGTGACGAAGGTGGCTACGGCCGCAAGCCGGGCTGGGGCGACAGCGCTCCGCGTGGCGGCCACGATCATGGTGGCGGCCGCGGCGACGGCGGCGGCTTCGCTCCGCGCGAAGGCTTCGCGCCCCGCGGCGCAGGACATGGCGGCAAGGGCAAGGTGTTCGTGCCCCGCGACGCGCAAAAGCGTTCGTTCAAGCCCAGCCGCTGATTCTTGTCGAGCGGCATGACAGCCGCTTCGCCCCCGAAAGCCCGCGCTTCTCA
>Ga0102594_1001931_pt1 | contig 11590 bp, 9 predicted proteins | sample AraplaCol_mLB_r2_2_FD_76863 | JGI IMG/M metagenome (GOLD analysis project Ga0102594, IMG submission 76863) | Arabidopsis root microbial communities from North Carolina, USA - plate scrape MF_Col_mLB_r2 (SPADES assembly) (version 2) | ecosystem: Host-associated > Plants > Roots > Endosphere...
CACCCAGGTCCACGAACGCGCCGTAGTCGGTGATGTTCTTGACGATACCGTTGACGATCGCGCCTTCCTTCAGCGTTTCCATCAGCTTCTGACGCTCTTCGCCCAGCGTGGCTTCCACCACGGCGCGGCGCGACAGCACGACGTTGTTACGCTTGCGGTCGAGCTTGATGACCTTGAATTCCAGGGTCTTGCCTTCGTACGGCGTGGTGTCCTTGATCGGACGCACGTCGACGAGCGAACCGGGCAGGAAGGCACGGATGCCATTGACCATGACGGTCAGGCCGCCCTTGACCTTGCCGGTCACGGTACCCGAGATGATTTCGCCGTCTTCCAGCGCCTTCTCGAGGTTCAGCCACGATGCCAGGCGCTTGGCCTTGTCGCGGGACAGGATGGTGTCGCCATAGCCGTTCTCGAGTGCATCGATGGCCACGGAGACGTAGTCGCCGGCCTGCACTTCGAGTTCGCCCTGGTCGTTCAGGAACTCCTCCACCGGCACAAATGCTTCGGACTTGAGGCCGGCGTTGACGACCACGAAATTGTGGTCGATGCGCACGACTTCAGCGGAAATCACTTCGCCAGCCTTCATATTGGAGCGGGCGATCGATTCCTCGAACAGTGCGGCAAAGGATTCGTTAGTTTGCAGGTCGGACATAAACGTAAAGTAGCAATCCGCAGTACGTGGGCCGGCACGCTTATCGTGCACAGTCTGCCTCACGCAGCGGGGTCAGGTTGAACAACCTGTACCGGACGGGTTGGGTTCCGATACAGGTCCGGTTCGGTGCCTCATGGTTTTACTCACCGCACCGCGGCGAACCACTCCAGCACCTGCGCCACCGCCTCGTCCACCGTCATTTCGGAGGTGTCCAGGCGTTGCGCGTCTTCCGCGGGACGCAACGGTGCGGCGGCACGGGAACGGTCCCGCGCGTCGCGCGCCTCGAGGTCACGCAAAAGGTCTTCGATATTAGCAGAAATTCCCTTATCAATCAATTGTTTATAGCGCCTGCGGGCGCGCGCCTCCACACTCGCGGTCAGGAACACCTTGAGGCGGGCCTCCGGGAAGATCACCGTGCCCATGTCGCGGCCGTCCGCCACGAGGCCAGGCAGCTTGCGAAAGCCGCGCTGAAGTGCCGTCAGCGCATCGCGCACGGGCTGATGGACGGCCAGCGCCGACGCCCGGTTGCCGATCGCCTCCTGGCGAATCAGCTGGCTGACCTCTTCGCCTTCGAGCCAGACCCGGTCCGGGCCGAACTTCACATCGAGGCGCAGGGCGATCTTTGCAAGGGTATCGACGTCGCCGATGTCCACGTCGGCACGGTCGCTGGCCAGCGCCACCAGCCGATACAGCGCGCCGCTGTCCAGCAGATGGAAGCCCAGAGCATCTGCCACCTTGTGCGCCACCGTCCCCTTGCCGGAAGCGGTTGGCCCATCTATGGTGATGACGTCAATGATAGTCATTCTTAATTGAGTAGCTTGAAACTATTGATTTTCGACTTTGATTGAGAGTCGTTATCATTTGATCCATGGTTGCGCGGCTGTAGCGTTCCCGCTCCCCACAAAAGGCGCTGCGCGACCATCCCGACATTTTTCGACGCGAGCAATTCACCATGGCCAAAACCCTGACCTTCGGCATCATGCACCTGGGCATCGCCTTCAGCGTGACCTACGCGCTGACCGGCAGCCTGGCCATCAGCGGCGCCATCACCTTCATCGAACCGGCCGTCAACACGGTAGCCCACTATTTCTTCGACAAGTACTGGGAGCGCCGTGAACGTCGTGAACGTCGTGGAAATCCCGCGAGGGGCGAAGTCAGCCCCGAAGCGCCGGCGGCGCCCCACCTGGCCGCCGCCTGAAAACTGCCATTGAACCGGAGTGGCCGCTTACCGCGCTACCCCGGCAAATACCGAGAAATACTCCGGGAACGTCTTCGCCACGCAGCCGGGATCGTTGATCCGCACCGGCAGCGGCCCGAAAGCGGCCAACGAGAAACACATGGCCATCCGGTGATCATCATAGGTGCCAATGCCGTCGGCCGGCGTCTGCCAGGCGTTCGATGCCGGAGGCGTCACTTTGAGGTAGTCGGCGCCCTCTTCCACCGTGGCGCCCAGTTTGCGCAGCTCCGTCGCCATGGCGGTAATACGATCCGTTTCCTTGACGCGCCAGCTGGCGATATTGGTCAGCTTGGTCGTGCCTTCGGCGAACAGTGCCGCCACGGCAAGCGTCATCGCGGCGTCCGGGATGTGGTTGCAGTCGAGTTCGATGCCATTGAGCCGGCCGTCGTCGCGCTCGGTGCCGCGCACCTCGATCCAGTTGTCGCCGGCCATCACATTGGCGCCCATCCGGTTCAGCGCATCGGCAAAGCGCACATCGCCCTGGATGCTCGACAAACCCACGCCTTCGACCCGCACCGGACCGCCGCCAATCGCGCCGGCAGCCAGGAAATACGATGCCGTCGATGCATCGCCCTCGACATAGATCTCGCCCGGGGAACGGTACCGGGCGTCGGCCGGCAGGATGAAGCGCTCCCAGCCCTGACGCTCGACCTCGATGCCAAAGCGCGCCAGCAGGTTCAGCGTGATCTCGATATACGGCTTCGAGATCAGCTCGCCCACCACTTCGATCTCGATCCGGCCCGACGGCGCCGACGCCATCGGCAGCGTCATCAGCAGCGCGGTCAGGAACTGGCTCGACACGTCGCCACGCACGCGGATCGGCGTATCGATGCGGATCTGCGCGGGCTTGATCTCCAGCGGTGGATAGCCCGGTGTGCCCAGGTATTCGACGGCGGCGCCAACCTGCTGCAGGCCGTCCACCAGATCGCCGATCGGCCGCTCGTGCATGCGCGCCACGCCGCTGAGCCTGTAGGTGCCGCCCTGCAGCGCCAGCGCCGCCGTCAGCGGACGAATCGCCGTACCGGCGTTACCCATGAACAGGTCGGCGGCCTTGTTCGGAAAATTGCCACCCACGCCGGTCACGATGCAGTCGCCGCCTTCACGGCGCCAGGTCACGCCCAGCACCTTCAGCGCTTCGAGCATGACTTGGGTGTCGTCGGAATCGAGCAGATCGCGCACGCGGGTCTCGCCGGTGGCCAGTGCGGACAGCAGCAGCACGCGGTTGGAGATGCTTTTCGAGCCAGGCAGGCGCACGGTGCCCGATGCGCGGGTCAGAGGGCCGAGGGTCAGATGTTCCATGGTCTTTGCAACGTCGGCGTGGCGCCCGGGAAAGGCGCCACGGCTTCAGGGTTCTACGTTATGGGTGGCGGCACGCGCCGCGCCCCACTTCAGGCGCGTGTCGCTGGCGCGCGCGAAGATCCGCTCCAGCGCGGCACCGTCGCCCGCCTTGATCTGGGCCTTCAGGTGACCAAGCACGGCTTCGTACGTGTTGATCTCGCGCAGCAGCGCCTCCTTGTTGGCGATGCAGATGTCGCGCCACATCTCGGGCGACGACGCCGCGATGCGCGTGAAATCGCGGAAGCCACCGCCCGCGAAATCGAGCTTCAGCGCCGCGTCCTCGGCATTGGCCACCTGCGCCACCAGCGCATACGACAGCACGTGCGGCAGATGGCTGACCGATGCGAACACGGCGTCATGCTGCACGGCCGACATCACGTGGACATCGGCACCCGTGGACTCCCACATGGCGCGCACCGCCGCCACATCGACGCGGCTGTTTTCCTGCAGCGGGCACATCACCACCTTCTTGCCCAGGTACAGGTCGTTCAGCGCGGCCTCCACGCCATGCAGCTCGCGGCCGGCAATCGGGTGAGCCGGCACGAACTGCGCCACCTTGTCACCGAGCGCGGTCTTGGCGGCCATGATCACGTCGGACTTGGTGCTGCCGGCGTCCGTCACGATGGTGCCGGGCTGCAGATGCGGCTCCAGCGCATGGAGCAGCGCGAAGTTCTGTGCCACCGGCGCGCAGAGCACGATCAGGCTGGCGCCGCGCGCGGCCTCCGCCAACGACTCGGCGGCCTCGTCGATGACGCCCAGCATCTTCGCCTTTTCCAGCGACGCCGCCGACCGGCCCACCCCCACCACGGTGCCGACCACGCCGGCACGCTTGAGCGACAACGCCAGCGATCCGCCAATCAGGCCGACGCCGACAATCACAACACGGGAAAAATGCAGAGCACTCACGGCTTCAGATCGATTCGGGTTCACTTCAATGCCTGTTCGAGCGCCGCGATGCAGGTGGCGTTCTCGTCAGGCAGACCAATCGTGATACGCAGCCACTGCGGCAGACCATAGTTGGCCACCGGGCGGACGATCACGCCCTGCTTGAGCATGGCCAGGTTCACACGCGCGCCGGCACCGTCGTCCGTGCCCACGCGGACCATGACGAAGTTGCCCGACGACTTCACGTACTCCAGCCCCATGCGCTCGAAGGCCGCTACCAGCTGGGCCTTGCCGGCACGATTGAGCTCGGCGCTGCGCTGCAGGAATGCCGCGTCGCCCAGCGCCGCCACGGCTGCGGCCTGCGCCAGGCTGTTGACGTTGAACGGCTGCCGCACGCGGTTGAGCAGATCGGTCAGCGGCGGCTGTGCCACGCCATACCCGACGCGCAACCCTGCCAGGCCGTAGGCCTTCGAGAACGTGCGCGACACCATCAGGTTCGGATACTTGCGCACCCACGCAATCGATTCGTACTGCTGGTCGGCGTCCAGATACTCGTTGTACGCCTCGTCCAGCACCACCACCACGTGCGGCGGCACCTTGGCCAGGAACGCCTCGATCTCGGCGGCCGACACGAAGGTGCCGGTCGGGTTGTTCGGATTGGCGATAAAGACGAGCTTCGTGTCCGGCGCAATCGCGGCGGCCATCGCCTCCAGGTCATGGCCGTACTGGCGCGACTTCACCTCGATCGCCCGCGCGCCCACTTCCTGCGTGGCCAGCGCGTACACCGCGAACGAGTATTCGGCGTAGACGATCGACTCGCCGGCGCGCACCAGCGCATGCGCGGCCAGCTCCAGGATGTCGTTGCTGCCGTTGCCCAGTGTCAGCCATTCCGCCGGGACATCGAATTTTTCCGAAAGCTTGGCCTTCAGTTCGAAGCCGTTGCTGTCCGGATAGCGCCCCAGGTCTTCCGTGGCCGCCGCGATGGCGGTCCTGGCCGATGCCGGCATGCCGAGCGGATTCTCGTTCGAGGCCAGCTTGACAATGCGCGCTTCGTCGAGCCCGAACTCGCGTGCGACTTCTGAAATTGGCTTTCCTGCGATGTACGGAGAAATCTTGCGGACGTAGGTCGGGCCGAAATAATCGGCCACATTCGCAGCCGCATTCGCCGCTACGCTCGCCGCCCCGCTTCCGTGCTGTGCCATGCGTGTCTCCTGCCTGTTATTTGCTCGACGGGTAGGACCCGAGCACCTTCAGGTACGCGGCATTGGCGCGCAGCGACTGGATTGCGCGTGCCACGGACGGATCGTGCTGATGGCCTTCCACATCGACATAGAAGTAGTACTCCCACGCGCCGCTGCGGGCGGGCCGGGACTCGAAACGGCACATCGACACGCCGTTGTCAGCCAGCGGCGCCAGCAGCTGGTACACGGCGCCGGCCTTGTTCGGCACCGACAGGATCATCGACGTCTGGTCGCTGCCCGACGGCTCGGTCTCGTAGCGGCCGATCACGGCAAAGCGCGTGCGGTTGTGCGGGTCGTCCTGGATGTTGGCGCGCACGATATGCAGGTGATACCGGTTGGCTGCCGTTTCGCCGGCAATCGCCGCCACCGTGGGGTCTTCGCTAGCCATGCGCGCCGCCTCGGCATTGCTCGACACGGCCTGCCGCTCCAGATGCGGATAGTTGGCGGTCAGCCAGTGCTGGCACTGCGCCAGCGCCTGCGCATGCGCGCGCACCACAGTCACGCCCTTCATGTCGGGCGACGATGCCATCAGGTTGTGATGGACCTTCAGCGCGATCTCGCCGCTGATCTTCAGCGACGTCTGCAGGAACAGGTCCAGCGTGCGCGACACGGCGCCTTCGGTCGAATTCTCGACCGGCACCACGCCGTATTCCACCGTCCCGGATTCCACCGACCGGAACACCTCGTCGATGCTCGGGCAGGGCACGCCTGAGACCTCGTGGCCGAAGTGCGCGTACAGCGCCTGCTCGGAAAACGTGCCGGCCGGGCCCAGGAAGGCAATCTCCAGCGGCTTTTCCAGCCCGCGACAGGCGGACATCACCTCGCGCCAGATCGACGCCACGCTTTCGCCAAGCAGCGGGCCCGGATTGGCGCCCTGCACCTTGCGGATCACCTGCAGCTCGCGTTCGGGGCGGAACACCGGCGCGCCGTACTTCTTCTTGACCTCGCCCACGTCGAGCGCCAGCTGCGCGCGACGGTTCAGCAGGGCCAGCAGTTCGCGGTCGACGGCATCGATCTGGTCGCGCAGCGGCGCCAGGTCGGCGGACAGCGCCTGCTCCTGTGGGCTTGGTGCGCCATTGTCATTGCCGGAGGCTGCCACGTCCGGCTTGTCTTGCTGTGTCATAGGCCTGTGGGCCGCGCATCGCGCAGCCGCGAAAAGTCTGGGCTGATGCCGGGCCCTCGCGCTGCAAGGACCGCGACAGAAAGCACCGCCGTCAGGCGGCGGTGCGCTCGAACTCGCGCATGAATTCCACCAGCGCGGTCACACCTTCGAGTGGCATCGCGTTATAGATGCTGGCGCGCATGCCGCCCACGGACTTGTGGCCCTTGAGCTGTACCAGGCCGTTCGCGCGCGCCTGGGTCAGGAACGCCTCATTGCGCGATTCATCGCGCAGGAAGAACGGTACGTTCATGCGCGAGCGGCTGCCGGGATCGATTTCGTTACGGTAGTAGTCGCTCTGGTCCAGGAAGCTGTACAGCGCGCGCGCCTTGGCAATATTGCGCTGTTCGATCCCGGCCACGCCGCCCTGGGCCTTGAGCCACCGGAACACCAGCCCGGCGATGTAGATTGCATAGGTGGGCGGCGTGTTGTACATCGAGTCGTGCTCGGCCACCAGGCGCCAGTTGAACGCCGAAGGGCACAGCGGGTGCGCGAAACCGATCAGGTCTTCGCGCACGATGACGATCGTCACACCGGCCGGGCCGATGTTCTTCTGCGCGCCGCCATACACCACCTGCACGCGCGACCAGTCGATGGGGCGCGACAGGATATGGCTCGACGCGTCGGCCACGACGATGCGGCCCTTCTCATGCGTGCCGGTCTGGCCGATGTCAGGAATGTCCTGGAACTCCACGCCGACGATGGTCTCGTTCGTGCACAGGTGCACGTAGGCGGCATCGTCCGACAGATTCCAGCTCTTCACGTCGGGAATCTTGTGCCACTTCTGATCCTTGCTGGACGCGGCGATATTCACCTCGCCATAGCGGCGCGCTTCCTGCTCCGTCTTGACCGACCACGTGCCGGTCACCACGAAGTCCATCTTCGGCTTGGCGGCATTGACACGATTGGCCAGGTTCAGCGGCACGATGCCGTTTTGGCCAATGGCGCCACCCTGCATGAACAGGATCTTGAAGTTCTTCGGCACATGCAGCAGTTCGCGCAGATCCGTCAGCGCCTGCTGGTGGATGCTGTCGAATTCCTTGCTGCGGTGGCTCATCTCCATCACCGAAACGCCAGTTCCGCGCCATGACAGCATTTCCTCGGCGGCCTGCTGCAGGACTTCGGTCGGCAGCGCGGCCGGGCCAGGCGAGAAATTGAAGACGCGCTCGGCCAGGGAACGTTGCAGGCCGGCGAGGGCGGGGTTCTGGGGATCGTTCATGGAGGGAGAAAAGAAAAATGGCTGCCGGATGGAACCAGGCAGCCATTATCGCCCAAAACCCGCGCCCCTTGGACACCAGGGGCATCCGGAGCGGGCCCGGACACGCGACCTCCCCGGCCCGAAGGCCCGGAGAGGTCAGCCGTCGATCACTTCGAAGCGGCGGCGATTTCCTTCTCGGCGGCGTCGCGCATCGACTTGCCAACCTGCGGGCCGTACTTCTGCATCATCGAACCCCAGATTTCCTGGGTGGCCTTGCCCTGGTTGGCCATGAACTTCTGGCCCGTCGGCGACTTCAGGAACGTGGTCAGATCCTTGATTTCCTGGGTCGAGTAGTACTTGCCGAAGGCATCGTAGTGCGCCTTGATGGCGTCCTGACGGAAGCCGTCGGTGTTGAACGCCGTACCGGCGCCGTCGACCATGCGCTGCACGGCGCCGTTCTTCTTGAGCTTGTCGACAGCGGCCTGCTTCTGCTTGTCGTTCAGCGTCTTGTTCTCCACGAGAACCTGCTCCAGCACCAGCGGCGCTTCCTGCTTGGCGCCCTGTTGCCAGTTGTCGGCCTGACCCTTCACAGCCTGGTCAGCCTGCATGACGGTCAGCAGTTCCTTGATGGCCGCGGTCTTGTCCTTGTCTTCCTGAGCGTGCGCACCCTGCGCCAGCATCATCATCGGAGCGAAAGCAGCCAGAACAGCGATACGTCGATAGGTTTTGAGCATTATGACTCCCTGGTAAATACGTCCGGATTAGTCCGAACGGCCGTCTGGCGAGTTCCGGCCGTCGTCCCGTTGTTGCAACAAATTACGAATTCGCGTCCGCGTCGGCGGCGCCCGCTCCGGTATCGCCATCGGCATTGGTCGCACCGCCGGCTTCGTCCGCCACGTCTTCATCTTCGCCGTTGCCGCTGTTATCGGCGTCCGACTCGACGATGCGCTGCAGACCCGACAGCTTGGTGCCCTCGTCCACGTTGATCAGCGTCACGCCTTGCGTGGCGCGACCCATCTCGCGGATCTCGGCCACGCGGGTGCGGATGAGCACGCCGCCCGTGGTGATCAGCATGATCTCGTCCTCGGGCGAAACCAGCGCCGCGGCCACCACCCGGCCATTGCGCTCGCTCGTCTGGATCGCAATCATGCCCTTGGTGCCACGGCCGTGTCGAGTGTACTCGGAGATCGGGGTACGCTTGCCGTAGCCGTTCTCGGTGGCGGTCAGCACGCTGCCCACCGCGTTGATCGAGACGCCCTCGGCTGCCTCACCCTCGCCCTCGGGCGTTTCCGCCGGGGCCACCAGCATGGCGATCACGGCCTGGCCCTCGTCGAGGTTCATGCCACGCACGCCACGCGCCTGACGGCCCATCGGACGCACGTCGTTCTCGTCGAAACGCACGGCCTTGCCGGCATCGGAGAACAGCATCACGTCATGCTGGCCATCGGTGATGGCGGCGCCGATCAGGAAGTCTCCCTCGTCGAGGTCGACCGCAATGATGCCGGCCTTGCGCGGGTTCGAGAAATCCGTCAGCACCGTCTTCTTGACCGTGCCGCGAGCGGTGGCCATGAAGATGAAGTGCTCGGCGTCGAACTGGCGCACCGGCAGGATCACGTTGATCTTCTCGCCATCGGCCAGCGGGAACATGTTCACGATCGGACGGCCGCGCGAGTTGCGCGAGCCTTGCGGCACTTCGTAGACCTTGAGCCAGTAGAGACGGCCGCGATTCGAGAAGCACAGGATGTAGTCGTGCGTGTTGGCCACGAACAGCGTGTCGATCCAGTCGTCTTCCTTGGTCGCCGTGGCCAGCTTGCCACGACCCCCGCGCTTCTGCGCGCGATATTCGGAAATCGGCTGGCTCTTCATGTAGCCCGAGTGCGACAGCGTGACCACCATGTCCTGCGGGGTGATCAGGTCCTCGGTATCGAGTTCGGTCGCGTTGTGCTCGATCTGCGAACGGCGCTCGTCGCCGAACTCGGCACGGATGGCGCCCAGTTCCTCCGTGATGATCGTGGTGATGCGCTCGGGGCGGGCCAGGATGTCGAGCAGGTCGGCAATCAGGCCCATCACTTCGCGGTATTCCTGGACGATCTTGTCCTGCTCCAGGCCCGTGAGGCGTTGCAGGCGCATTTGCAGGATTTCCTGCGCCTGGCCGTCGGACAGGCGATACAGCCCATCGGGCTGCATGCCGAACACGGCCGGCAGGCCATCCGGGCGATACGAGGCGCGGCCACCGGCCGTGTCGCTTTCGGCACGCGAGAGCATTTCACGCACCAGGCCCGAATCCCAGGGCTTGGCCATCAGTTCCTGCTTGGCCAGCGGCGGCGTCGGTGCAGCCTTGATGATCGCGATGAACTCGTCGATGTTGGCCAGCGCGACGGCCAGGCCTTCCAGCACGTGCCCGCGCTCGCGCGCCTTGCGCAGCTCGAACACCGTGCGGCGCGTCACCACTTCGCGGCGATGCGACAGGAAGGCATCCAGCATCTGCTTCAGGTTCAGCAGGCGCGGCTGGCCATCGACCAGCGCCACCATGTTCATGCCGAACGTGTCCTGCAGCTGGGTGTTCTTATATAGGTTGTTCAGCACAACCTCGGGCACCTCGTTGCGCTTGAGCTCGATCACCACGCGCATGCCTGACTTGTCAGATTCGTCGCGGATGTCGGAGATGCCCTCGATCTTCTTCTCGGTCACCAGCTCGGCGATGCGCTCGAGCAGTGTCCGCTTGTTCACCTGGTACGGCAGTTCATCGACGATGATCGCCTGGCGCGCGCCACGGTCGATATCCTCAAAGTGCGTGCGCGCGCGCATGACGACGCGGCCCCGACCCGTGCGGTAACCCTCGCGTACACCCTGGATGCCATAAATAATCCCGGCGGTCGGAAAATCAGGCGCCGGTACCAGTTCGATCAGTTCATCGATCGTGGTATCGGGATTACGGAGCAGATGCAGACAGGCGTCGACAACCTCATTGAGGTTATGCGGCGGGATATTCGTTGCCATACCCACGGCAATACCCGACGAACCATTGATCAGCAAATTCGGGATTCGCGCCGGCAAAATACCGGGCTCTTTCTCCGAACCGTCATAGTTCGGTTCGAAATCGACAGTTTCCTTGTCGATATCGTGAAGCATTTCATGGGCGATCTTCGCCAGGCGGATTTCGGTATAACGCATCGCCGCCGCGTTATCTCCATCCACCGAACCGAAGTTACCCTGGCCGTCGACCAGCATATAGCGCAGCGAAAAATTCTGCGCCATGCGGACGATCGTGTCATAGACGGCAGTATCTCCGTGCGGGTGATACTTACCAATCACATCGCCGACGATACGCGCCGACTTCTTATAGGCCCGGTTCCAGTCGTTATTCAGCTCATGCATCGCAAAGAGCACGCGCCGGTGTACCGGCTTGAGGCCGTCCCGGACGTCGGGAAGCGCGCGCCCCACGATAACGCTCATTGCGTAATCGAGGTATGAGCGGCGCATTTCCTCTTCCAGCGAGACCGGAAGGGTTTCTTTGGCGAATTGATCCATTGCGGCGTGGTTTATGCGGCGGGTTTAAGCAAATGAAGCCCGTGAATCTGCCGGCATGAAGTGGCCATGCCGGCGACGGGCGAACATGGCATTCTATCACGCGCGGAACCCCTTCCCGCCCCCGCCGGAACCACCCCTCCACGGCCCCCGCCGGCGCACCACGCGCTCACCCCCGATGCCCTGCAACCCATACAGGACAAGGGTTTGCAGGCGCCGCAAGACCGATGTTGCACAAACACCACAGGCCTAAAACCACGTGGTTGAATCGAATATATTTACTTCTTAGGAAACGAGCCTTGTGGCACAATTCCCCAGCGAAGAGCCAGACATTGTTCGAAGTGGAGCATCC
>Ga0102594_1001939_pt1 | contig 11549 bp, 8 predicted proteins | sample AraplaCol_mLB_r2_2_FD_76863 | JGI IMG/M metagenome (GOLD analysis project Ga0102594, IMG submission 76863) | Arabidopsis root microbial communities from North Carolina, USA - plate scrape MF_Col_mLB_r2 (SPADES assembly) (version 2) | ecosystem: Host-associated > Plants > Roots > Endosphere...
CCACAAGCGGGGTTAGATGGCCGGGGTGGTGAAAAAAAGATTCAAAACGCACCTGCGGGTGCGTTTTTTTTTGCCCTATCCTGGCGCACTGGTGTAGCATGATTGCCACAGTTTTATTGGAGTAAGCGTGACCGAAAAACAACATGTTGGCAGGGATTTCAGCGCCATCATCCACCTCCCGTTCGGCGCCATGGGCGTCGGCACGGCCGGTGCAGTCGTGACCGAAATGTTCTACCTGCCCGGCGACACGCCGGAGAAGGCGCCCGCCAACGCCCTGGCCGAAAAAGCCGTGCAGCAGTTGCTGGCCTATTGCGACGACGCCGACTACGTGTTCGACCTGCCGCTGGCAATGCGCGGCAGCGAATTCCAGCGCCGGGTATGGCAGTCGCTGCGCGAAATTCCGCGCGGCCAGGTGCGCACTTACGGTGAACTGGCCAAGCATCTCGATTCCGTGGCGCGCGCCGTCGGGCAGGCATGCCGCACCAATCCTTTCCCGCCGCTGGTGCCTTGCCACCGTGTGATGGGCGCCAACAGCCTGGGCGGCTTTGCCGGCAGCGACGACCAGAACGGCTTCACCCTGGGCGTGAAGCGTTGGCTTCTGGCCCACGAAGGACATAAAGAGTATCAATGGCAGTAGGCAACCTTGCTCTGATCGACGAGTTCTGCGACAGCCTGTGGCTGGAAGACGGGCTATCCAAAAATTCGCTCGATGCCTACCGGCGCGACCTGACTGCGTTTGCCAAATGGCTGGAAACGGCACGCCCTTCGGTTGGCAGCCTGCATGCAGCCGGCACCGCCGACCTGCAAGCCTACTTCGCGGCGCGCCATGAAGACACCAAGGCCAGCTCTGCCAACCGCCGCCTGTCGGCGCTCAAGCGCTTCTACCAGCTGGCGCTGCGCCAGCGCTATATCTCCGAAGACCCCTGCCTGCGCATGGCCTCGGCCAAGCAGCCGCTGCGCTTCGTCCACACCCTGAGCGAAGGGCAGGTGGAGGCGCTGCTGGCCGCGCCGGATCTGCGCACCCCGCTTGGCGTCCGCGACCGCACCATGCTGGAGCTGATGTATGCCAGCGGCCTGCGCGTGTCGGAGCTGGTGGCCCTGAAGACGCTCGAGCTGAGCATGAACGATGGCGTGCTGCGCGTCACCGGCAAAGGCGCCAAGACCCGCCTGGTGCCGTTCGGCGAGCAGGCGCGCCTGTGGATCGAGCGCTACCTGCGCGAAGCGCGCGGCGTGATCCTTGACGGCCAGCAGGACGACGCCCTGTTCATCACCGGCCGCGGCGGCCCGATGACGCGGCAAATGTTCTGGGTAGTGGTGAAAAAGCATGCCCAGAAGGCCGGCATCACGGCACCGCTCTCGCCGCACACCCTGCGCCATGCGTTCGCCACGCACCTGCTGAACCACGGCGCCGACCTGCGCGTGGTACAGTTGCTTTTAGGCCACTCTGACATTTCTACAACACAGATCTACACACACGTTGCCCGCGAGCGTTTGAAGCAGCTTCATGCGCTACATCATCCACGCGGATAATTTCGTTTGCGCAGCGCTGCCAATCGGCTTACCTTGAAGCCTGGGAGGATCACAACATGGCGAAGACAAATTTCCAGTACGAAAAACGGCAACGCGAGTTGGAAAAGAAACGCAAGGCAGAAGAAAAAGCCCAGCGCAAGCTGGATGCAAAAAACCGCCCACCGACGGAGCAGGCGGCCGATGAGGCCGGCTTTGAAACCGCGGAAACTGACGTAACCACACCGGACTGATGAAACGAAGCCTGATCGCAACCAGCATCCTTGCTACCACCTTCCTGAGCAATTTCCCTGTCACCGCCGCCGAAGCTGCGGCGCCCATGCCACAGTGCGCGGCGCAGCCCGATAACGCCAACCCCGCTTTCGCGTACGTAATCGCAAGCTCGGCCGCTGTACGCGCCGCGCCTTCTGCGACTGCTGAAACGCTGGCTTATTTGCCCATTACTACCCGGCTGAATGTGTTGTGCCAGCAAGACGGCTGGCTGAATGTGGATGTCCAGGCGACTGGCGGCTTCCGCGGATGGCTGCGCGCCAACCTGCAGGGGCCTGAGGAGCCCACGCTCGAAGGAGCGTTAGCCGCCTTGCACGCCATCGCGCCTGGCAATGCGGCTGCGTTGCGCACGCAAGGCGAGCGCGTGATTGCCCTCGATCCGGTGAATGAGCGCAATTATGAAACCGTGCTGCAGGCCTTGCGGCAAGCGGGCGATGCCGAGACGGTGCACAAGCTGGAAGCGCGCCTGGCAGCGCTGCGCTCGCCCACTGTGGCACAAGGCAGCGATGAACCGAAGGTGATCTTCATTGCGACTGGCAGCAGCATGTGGCCGCTCGCGCGCCTGGATGGCGGCAGGTTGTTCACATTCCCATCGATTGGCGGCGACGGCGAAGAGTACGGCAAAGCCTACCGCAAATTCGTGGCGCGGTATTTTACGCCTGGCCGAGCCTATCATTTCTACACGCGTAGCGGTGTCGATGGCATGGCGCTTGTGCAGCGATTCGGCGATGAGCTGGAACAGCCAATGTCTACCATCAAGCGCGTTGCCGCCAAAGCGCCGGAGGCGAACGGCTTGTTGACGAACTTCCCGCTCACCGAAAGGCAGCCGGACGCCGAACTTGCCGTCAGCCCTGCGCAGCAAAAGGCCGCACTGGAGTTGGCGCGGTCTGTGCTGAAAAGCAAAGGTGTGCAGAAGTCGGACATTCCCCGCATCCTGGATAGCCAGAGCGTCGCAATCAATGGCGTTCCGGGCCAGGATGGTGCAGCACCGGTGCTGGTCATGTCAGCCAACCTGCAAATCCCTCCTGACAAACCGGACCAGGAGGTCCTGGTCTACCGCATCTACACCTTGCTGCTGGTGATGGAGGCGAACAGCCAGGGCAAGTACGAGGTCACGCACCAAGTGTTCAGGAAGGCATCGGGGGAAAGCGAAGGCACGACGCTGGAATTTTTCACTTATGCTGACGTCAACCAGGACGGCAAGCCTGAGATCGTGGTGCACGAAGGATTTTATGAAGCCAACGGCTACTGGGTTCTTGGCCGCCAAGGCAAGGGATGGAAAGAGCTGGTGGACGCGAACCGCGGCAAGTGACCGGCCGCCGTATCGTCCCCGCCAGCGCGGGGACGGGTAAGGCGACCTTTGTTACGCGGCCTCCGCCACGTCGGACTTGTCGGCGGCCAGCGCATCGTCTTGATGGCCGCGGCGCAGCCAGCGCCTGGCGCGCTTGCCGAAGGAATCGAGGTAGGTGTAGGCCACCGGCACCACCACCAGCGTCAGCAGGGTGGAGGTGATCACCCCGCCAATCACGGCGCGGCCCATCGGCGCCTGGGTTTCCCCGCCTTCGCCAAGCCCGATCGCCATCGGCAGCATGCCGAAGATCATCGCCAGCGTCGTCATCAGGATAGGCCGCAAGCGCACCTGGCCGGCAGCCATGATGGCGTCGAACTGGCTCATGCCGTCGCGCTGGCCGTGGTTGGTGAAGTCCACCAGCAGGATCGCGTTCTTGGTGACGAGGCCCATCAGCATGATCACGCCGATCACGGAGAACACGTTCAGCGTGGATCCCGTCACCAGCAGCGCCACCAGCACGCCGATCAGCGACATCGGCAGCGACACCATGATCGCAATTGGCTGCAGGAAGCTGCCGAACTGCGAAGCCAGCACGATGTAGATGAACACCACCGCGATACCCAGCGCCGTGATGGCGCCATTCATGGTTTCCGCCATCTGCTGTGCATTGCCTGCCACGTCGAAGCGCACGCCGTCGGGAAGCGTCATCGAGTCCATGGCCTTCTTCACGTCGGCATCGACGTCGCCGGCGGGGCGGCCTTCGGTGCCGGCGTAGACTGCCACGCGGCGTTGCAGGGCCTGGCGCTTCAATACCTGCGGGCTGAAGCCTGGCACGAAGTCGACCACCTGGCGCAGCGGCACCATCAGCGGGTTGCCGTCCGGGCCGATCTTGCTTGAGGTGAGCGACAGGTCGGCCAGGTCGGCGATGCGCTGGCGGCCCGATTTCGGCAACTGCACGTTCACTTCATAGTTCTGGCCATCGGCAGCCAGCCAGTAGCTGGCCGTGTCGCCCGCCACGAAGGGGCGCATGGCACTGCCAATCTGCTGCACGGTAAGACCCAGGTCGCTGGCCAGTTCGTTGTTGATCTTGATCAGGGTCGATGGGTTGGCGCCTTCCTGGCTGTATTCCAGGTCGGCGACGCCCTTGATCTTGCGCATCTTGGCCATCAGTGTCTGCGCGGTCTGTTCCAGCTTCGCCTCGTCAGTGCCGAGGATGGCGATGAAGATCGGTTTCTGGCCTACCGACATCGTAATGCCAGGGATGCGCTCCAGGCGCTTGCGGATTGCGCCTTCCAGCTTCTGCTGCGACTGGCGGTGGGTCTTCTTCGCGTCCGTCAGTTTGAGCCGCATGAAGGAGGTGTGGCGGCCGCCCTGGTCGCCGACGTTGGCCAGCACGGCATCGATCTCCGGGAATTCCTTGAGCGCAGCTTCCACCTGCTTGACCTTGGCGTCGTTGTATTCCAGGCTGGAGCCGACCGGCACTTTGAATTGCAGGAAGATCTGGCCCTGGTCGGTTTCAGGGAACATCTCGCCGCCAATCATCGGCACCAGCATCAGGCTGCCCACGAACATCGCGAGGGCCGAGGCCAGGGTCAGCTTGCGCCATTTCAGGGCGAAGGCCAGCACCTTGCCATACAGCTTGTGCACCTTTTCCACGCCGTGCTCGACCTTTTCCATGATGCGGCCCAGCCACGGCAGGTATTTGAAGCGGTCCTTGACCGGGTCATGCCATACCGAAGACAGCATCGGGTCCAGCGTGAAGGAAACGAACAGCGATACCAGCACCGCCACCGTCACGGTTACGCCGAATTGCAGGAAGAAGCGGCCGATAATGCCGTCCATGAAGGCCACCGGCACGAACACGGCGACGATCGCAAACGTCGTCGCCATCACGGCGATGCCGATTTCATTGGTGCCGTCCTCCGCCGCCTTGCGGTGGTGCTTGCCGAAGCCGAGGTGGCGCACGATGTTTTCACGCACCACGATGGCGTCGTCGATCAGCAGGCCAATGCACAGCGACAGTGCCATCAGCGTCAGGAAGTTCAGGGTGAAGCCGAATGCCTTCATGGCGATGAAGGAGGCCAGCACCGAGATCGGCAGCGTCAGGCCGGTGATGATGGTCGAGCGCCAGGAGTGCAGGAAGAAGAACACGATCACCATGGTCAGGACAGCGCCTTCGATGATGGTGCGCTTGACGTTGTCCAGCTGCGCCTGCACGCGTTCGGACTGCGAATCCATGATCTTGATCTTGATGTCGTCCGGCAGCGTCTTGCGCAGGTTTTCCGCCACCTTCAGGATGCCGTTGCCGACTTCGACCACATTGGCGTCCTGCACCTTGGTAATGTCCAGCGATACGGCGCGCTTGCCGTTGACGCGCGAGATCGACTGTTCCTCGGCCTCGCCGTCGATCACATCCGCCACCTGGTCCAGGTAGACCGGGCCGTTGGCCCGGCGTGCCACGATGATCTTGTTGAATTCCGCTGCTTCTTTCAGCTTGCCTTCCACGCGCACCAGGGTTTCGGTGACGTCGGCAGTCAGGCGGCCGGCGGGCAGGTTGGCGTTGGTGTTCTGGATGGCGCGCATCACCTCGTCCACGCCGACACCTTGCGCCCGCATGTCGGCAGGGCGCAGGCTGACCAGCATCTGGCGCTTGGTGGTGCCGAAAACGCGCACCTGGCCGACGCCCGGCACGCCCTGGAAGCGCTTGGCCAGGATCTGTTCGGTCATGGTGGACAGTTCGCGCAGGCTGCGCTTGTCCGAAGTGAAGGACAGGCTGACGATGGGCTGGTCGTTCTCGCCTTCTGCACGAGCGATGAAGGGCTCCTTCGCTTCACGCGGGAACTTGGGGCGCACCAGCGCGATCTTGTCGCGCATGTCCTGCATCGCCTTGTCCATATTGGTGGACAGTTCGAATTCGACGTAGACGCCAGCCTTGCCTTCCCACGAGTTGGCGCGGATGGTCTTGACGCCGGACACGGTGTTGACGATGTCCTCGATCGGACGCGTGATGTCGTTCTCCACCGCTTCCGGCGAAGCGCCCGGATACATCACTTCAATCGCCGCAAACGGGAAGGACACGTTCGGCATGGATTCCACGCCGAGGCCTTTATAAGAGAAGATGCCAAGCACCATCAGCGCCACCATCACCATGGTGGCAAAGACAGGCTGGCGGATCGAGATTTTTGTGATCCACATGACAGCGCCCCTTAGCCTTTAGCCGCGGCCAGCATGGCCGGCTTGGTGGCGGGAGCGTTGGCCGGGGCCGCCAGTTTCACTTTCGCGCCTGGTTTCACGCCTTCCAGCTTGGAGATGATGACGTTGGCGCCCTTATCCAGGCCACCCGTCACTTCGGCCAGGCCCACGTCTTCGCTGCGCAGGCCAAGGCTGACCGGCTGCGACACGACGATGCCGTTGGAGACCAGGTAGACCACCTGCTTGCCCGCTTCTTCACGCAGCGCGGCCAGCGGCACCATCGGCGCTTCCTTGGTGCGCTCGGTGGTGATATTGCCCTTGGCGAACATGCCCCCACGCAGCACGCCATCGGCATTCGGCACCGAAATGTAGACCAGCATGGCGCGCGAGCCAGCTTCCGTGGTCGGGTTGATGCGCGCTACCTTGCCGCTGAATTCGCGCTTGGCGAAACCGTCGACACGGAAGCTGACTTCCTGGCCGATTTTCACGCGCGGGATGTCAGTGGTGGGCACTTGCGCTTCCAGCGTCAGCTCCTGCAAGCCGACGATGGTGTAGACAGGCATGTCAGGCGCGACCTTATCGCCCGCCTGGACATGACGTTTGGAGATGATCCCGCTGATCGGGGCACGGATCACGCTGTCGTTCAGCGCGATGCGGGCCAGTTCGACCATGGCGGAAGCAGATTTGACATTGGCATGCGCCAGCTCGACGGCATTGGCCGTGGTATCGAAGCTGGTCTGCGAGATGAATTTTTGTGACAGCAGTGCTTTCGCGTTGTGTTCGTTTTTCTGTGCCATGGACAGCCGGGCCTGGGCTTCTTCCAGCATGGCCTGCTGCTGGGCCAGGCGTGCCTTCAGGTCGGCCTGGTCGAGGCGGGCCAGCACCTGGCCTTCCTGTACAGAAACACCTTCGCGCAAGGCCGCTTCCTGTACCTGGCCGGAGACTTTCGACTTGACGGTGGCCTGGCTGACGGGGATCAGCGAACCCGACAGTGGAAGCCCTACCGATAGCGGGCGCGCATCGATGGCGGCGATGTCCGCACTGGCCAGTTCCAGCACGGGGGCCGGCTTGGCCTCTCCAGCCTTGGGCGCTTCGGCCGGCTTGGCCTGCGATTTCATGATTGTCCAGCCGCCACCCGCCAGGCCCAGTACGAGCAGGCCGATCAGTGGCAGGCGCCAGCGTTTCGGGGATTTCAGGTGCACGGGCTGTGGGCTCATTATTGTCTCTTCGTTAAAGTTGCCCGCTGGCGCGGGTTGCGATGGTGTCACTGTAGGTTTTAACAAGTCCAGCAGCCACGGAAATGCGATAAAGCGCAAAAACGGCGACATGAAATGCAAAAAGCGAGGATGGAGCAGCGCCTTCCCGCGCACCTTTGATGCAGCGCAATCGGCGCGCCGCCCCAGGTGGCAAAAATGGGACCATGAGTACCACCATGCCCACTTTGCCGAATGCGTTGACGCCTGCCCATGCCGCGCTCGACCTGATCGCGCGGATGGTCGCGGTGCTCGAGCTGACGCCGCTGGTTTCAGTCTGCAGCTTCAACCGTGATGGCGTGATTACGTTCTGCAACCAGGCTTGTGCCGACATGCTCGGCATTAAGCTCGATGCCGTGATTGGGCAGCCCATGGCAACCTTGTGTTCACATGGCTTGCGGCAGGCGGAACATGATGCAATGGTGGAAGAGGTCTGGCGTAACGGCCACTCTCCGCCGGCCGGCGACTGGCAAATCCAGACCGGCGATGGGCGTGAGCTCTGGCTGTACTCGACTTGCATTCCCGTCTGGCACGACGGCGAACTGGCGCAGATCTTTTGCATGCAGGTCGATATCACACAGCGGCGCAAGGATTTCGACGCGCTGCAGGCGGCTGGCGCCAACTTCCACCATATGTTCGAGCGCTCCAGCGACGCCATTCTCCTGCTGCGCGACGGCGTGGTGGAGGAAGCCAACCCGGCGGCTGTGTGCCTGTTCAAATGCGAGGGCCCTGGGCGGCTGGTCGGGCGCAGCCTGCACGATTTTTCGCCAATGACGCAACCGTCGGGCCAGTTGTCGGCGGAAGCCGAGGCGCGCATGGCTGAGGAAGCGAGGCAGGGTGGCAATGCGCGCGGCGAATGGCATTACGTGGACTGCGAAGGCTCGCTGTTCTGGGCGGAGGTGTTGCTGACGGCGATTTCCCTCGACGGCAGCAACCTGTATTACGTGGTGGTGCGCGATATATCCGAGCGCAAGCGCGCCGAGCGCACGCTGCACCTGGCAGCGCAAGTGTTTGAAAACAGCCGCGACGCCATTGTGCTGACCGACCGCGGGCGCCGCGTGATTGCGCTCAACCGTGCCTTCACGGTGATTACCGGCTTCGCGCCGCAGGACATGCTGGGCAAACCAGTCAGCCTGTACCGCTCCGGCGTGCATGACGAATCGTTCTACCGCGAAGTGTGGGCCCAGGTCGAAGCCGGCGACCACTGGGAGGGCGAATCCTGGGGCCGCAAGAGCGACGGTGCGCTGTTCCCCTGCTGGACCAGCATCAGCGCCATCCGCGATAGCGCGGGGCGGGTCAGCAACTACATGGGCATCGTCACCGATATTACGGAGCGCAAGAAGAGCGAAGAATACACGCGCCACCTGGCCGAGCATGATTTCCTGACCGACTTGCCGAACCGCGTGCTGCTGCTGGACCGCTTGCGCCTGGCACTGGCAGCGGCACGCCGCAACCACGCTTTGCTGGCGCTGCTGTTCGTCGACCTGGACCGCTTCAAGATCGTCAACGACACGCTGGGGCATTCGGTGGGAGACCGGCTGCTGAAAGAAGTCGCCAGCCGGCTGGTGCACTGCGTGCGCGAAGCCGATACGGTGAGCCGGCAGGGCGGCGACGAGTTCACCATCATCCTGTCCGACGTGGCGGGGCCGGAAGGTGCAGCGCACGCGGCGGAGACCGTACTGCATGCGCTGGAACAGGAATTCGTGCTGGGCGAGCACATCGCGCATATCTCCGGCTCGATCGGGATTGCCATGTTTCCCGCCGACGGTGAGGAGATCGATGCGCTGCTGAAGCATGCCGATATCGCCATGTACCACGCCAAGCAGGAGGGGCGCAACGGCTACCAGTTCTTCAGCGGCGAGATGAACACCCGCATCGTCGAGCGCTCCGGGCTGGAGCAGGGCTTGCGCCGTGCGCTGGCCGAGCAGCAGTTCGAACTGGTGTTCGAGCCGGAGGTGGACATTGCCAGCGGCGCGGTGGTGGGCATGGAGGCGCTGGTGCGCTGGCGCCACCCCGGGCAGGGCGTGTTGCTGCCTGAGCGCTTTATCGATGTTGCGTCCGAAGCGGGCTTGATGGTTGATATCGGCAACTGGGTGCTGCGCGAAGCGTGCCGGCGTGCGCGCGGCTGGCTGGACAAGGGGCGGGAACTGGTGGTGTCGGTCAACCTGGCGCCAGCCCAGTTCGTGCACAAGGATTTGCTGGAATGCGTGGGTGAAGTCCTCCGCTCGACCGGCTTGCCTGCGCGGCTGCTCGAATTGCAGCTGACCGAAGCGATGCTGATGCAGGGTGGCGTCCGCACCGAGGCTGTACTGGGCAAGCTGCGCGGGTTGGGAGTGCGGCTTTCAATCGACGACTTCGGCACCGGCTATTCGCGGCTGGGGCAGTTGAAGGACTGCCCGATCGACAAGCTCAAGATCGCCCAATCGTTCTTCGACCACGGGACCGACGCTACTGCCATCCGCACCATCATCGCCATGGCGCGCAGCCTGGACATGACCGTTATCGCGGAAGGCGTTGAGACCGAAGCCCAGCTCCAGCTCCTGCGCGAGCTCGGCTGCGACCAATACCAGGGCCACCTGGCCGGTGCCACCGTGGGAGGAGAGCCATGACGCATGAATCAATTGCCAGCCGTATCCTGCTCTTGCGCGGGCAGCGCGTCATGCTCGACGCCGACCTGGCGGAGCTGTATGGCGTGCCGACCAAAGTGCTGAACCAAGCTGTCAAGCGCAATTCGCGGCGTTTCCCAACGGATTTCCTGTTTCGCTTGAACACGATCGAGAAGTCCGAGGTGGTCACCGCCTGTGACCACCTCACGCGGCTCAAATTCTCGAAAGCACTGCCATATGCATTTACAGAGCATGGCGCAATCCAGGCTGCGAATATCCTGAACACAGAGCAGGCTGTCGAGATGGGCATCTATGTTGTGCGCGCTTTTGTTCACTTGCGTGAACTGGTCGCGGCGCATGATGGACTAGTCGAGCGTCTTGATGGGCTTGCTGCACTGCTGGCAAGCGGCCAGGAATCGACGCGGGCGGAGCTGCGGGCGATGGTTGAGGTGCTGCGGCAGCTGGCTCGGCCCGCGGAACCGCAGGCGAAGCGGCCGATCGGGTTTGTGACGACGGACGATATGGCGATTAGCGCAGCCGCAGCCGCACCAGCACCTGGCCGTGGTCGGAGACCTCGGGCCGCTCCTGGCGCAAGTGGTCGTTGAAATAGCTCACGTCCAGCACCTCGCCGATGGCGCGCGGGGAGGCGGGGTTGAATTCTTCCGATACCAGCACGTGGTCGATGGTGGAGTAGTGGCCTTCGTGGATGCTGGTGTAGGCCACGTGGCGCAAATGGTCCTGCCGCAACTGGATCTGGTTGGCGTCGTACATGCGGCCGCGCCGCTCGTCGCCGGGCATCATGCCGCCGCCGTTGCCAAGCACGATGGTAGTAGTCACCGCATCGGCCGTGTCGTTGAAGTCCCCCAGCACGATGCAGGGCCGGCGCGACTCGCGCATCATCTTGCTTAGCAAAACCCGCAAGGCCACGGCTTCCGTGCCGCGCCATACCAGCGAACGCAGGCTGGCCATGGCCAGGTGCAGCGGATCTTCCGAGGTATCGCCGCTGCGGTAGTCGGGACGGCGCGACTTCAGGTGCACCACGATGACGTCGACCACCACTTCGTTGGGCAGCACAATCTGCGCGTGCAAGGGTGCGCGAGCGAAGCGGTCCGCCTCCGGCAGGCCGGAATCTGCCGGCACGCCCTCGGGAAAATTGGCGTAGACCTCCGGCGCGGCGGCCAAAGGCAGGCGCGATACCAGCGCTACATTGGGTGTCAAGCGCGACGCATTGGGATCGGGATCGAAGCCGGCATGCACGGCGTCGCGGTATTTGCGGGTGCGCGAGAGCACGTCGCGCAAGGCCGCCTGCGAGAAGATTTCCTGGAAGCCGATCACGTCGGCATCGAGCTGGTCCAGTTGCTGCGCGGTCCATTCCGCCTTGGCCTCGTACTCCTGCTCCGTCAATGGCAG
>Ga0102594_1001941_pt1 | contig 11538 bp, 10 predicted proteins | sample AraplaCol_mLB_r2_2_FD_76863 | JGI IMG/M metagenome (GOLD analysis project Ga0102594, IMG submission 76863) | Arabidopsis root microbial communities from North Carolina, USA - plate scrape MF_Col_mLB_r2 (SPADES assembly) (version 2) | ecosystem: Host-associated > Plants > Roots > Endosphere...
CCGGCGAAGCCGGTTCCGCGGTGTTCCTGGCTCACCCCCAGGCTTCGCGCACTTCGTGTCGCTACTCCTTCCCCCTCGCCGGGGGCAACACCTGCGGCCCGGCGGAGCCGGTTCCGCGGTGTTCTTGGCACACCCCCAGGCTTCGCGCACTTCGTGTCGCTTCTCCTTCCCCCTCGCCGGGGGCAACACCTGCGGCCCGGCGAAGCCGGTTCCGCGGTGTTCCTGGCTCACCCCCAGGCTTCGCGCACTTCGTGTCGCTACTCCTTCCCCCTCGCCGGGGGCAACACCTGCGGCCCGGCGGAGCCGGTTCCGCGGTATTCCAAGAAGGGTTCCGGAGGCACGGCTGTGGGGTACCGTGTTTCGGAGATCGGTGAGCCTCAGGCCTTGCGTCGCACCACGCGATCGAAGGCCTGCTTTGCCTTGCGGCCGAGCGCCTTCGCCTTCAGTGCCTGCAATTCGCGCGTGAGGCGCGTGCGCTGGTCGGCCGAGAGCGCGGTGCCGAAGCGGCCGAGCGCCTGTTCGAGCACTGCGCGCTGCGCGTCGACGCGGCCTTGCCGACCCTCGGCCTCGGCCAGCCATTCGCAGGCGTTGGCGACGCGTTCGCGCAAGGCGGCATCGCCGGACTCGCCGAAGCGCGCGATGAGCAGGCGGTAAGCCTTGGCCTGGCCGGCCGGGTCGCCCATCTTGTCGAGCGCCTTGGCCTTGTTGATCATCGCCTTGGCCGCCCACAGTTGCAGCACGTTATCCCTGGCCGCGGCCGTGCGCGTGATCGCCTCGTCGTAGCTGGCCACGGCCTCGGCGAGCCGGCCGGCCTGGCGCAGGGCGGCCCCCTTGCGGAACAGCGCGCCGGCCACGCGCCCGCGCAGGTCGGGCAGCTCGGAGTTGCCCCAGCGCGCCACGATCTGGTCGTGCACGCGCATCTCTTCGTCAGGGCGGCCGAGGCGGTCGAGCGCGGTGCTCTTGTATTGAAGGCTCAGCGCGACCTGCTCCTGCATCTCGGTGGACGCGTCCGCGCCGTAGCGCGCATCCATCGCATCGGCAGCCGCGATCACCTCGTCGAAGCGCTCGAGCGCCACGAGGCAGAAGGTCTTGTGCACCAGCGCCCGCGCGCACTGGCGGCGCAGTTCGGGATGCGTCGATGCGGCATGCGCCGCGAGCACTTCGTCGAACAGTGCGATGGCTTCGAGCGACTCGCCCGCGTCGCCGTGCCTGCGGCCTTCCTTGACCTTGTCGCGCACCTCGTCGCGCAGGGCGGGCGGAAGTTCGCCCGCATCGGCCGGTCCCGCCTTGCGCAGGCGTTTCAGGCAGGACTGCCGGCCTGCGGTGGCCTTGGCCAGCATGTCCTGCAGTTCGGGCGCCACGGCATCGCGCAGCGTGTTCATGAGCTTCTCGTACACGCCGAGCGCCTCGTCGGTACGCCCGAGCTGTTCGAGCAGCACGTAGCCCTTGTTGAGCAGCGTGCTCGCCACGGTGCGCTGCACCACGGCATCGGTGTCGCGCGCGAAGGTGACCAGCGTCCGGTCGCAGGCCGCGAGTGCGGCCTCGCCGTCGCCCTGGTCGCGCAGCCCGACGGCCCAGTCGTAGGCACGCACCATTGCCATGCGGCGCACCTGCGACGAGGCGTCGCGGCCGTAGCGCTCGAGCAGCCAGCCCACCAGTTCGGCGCGGCGCGCCTGCTCGTCGAGGCCGAGGCCGTCGAAGAACAGGGTCAGCGCACGCACGCCCTCCAGCCGGAGTTCGGGCGCGGCATCGGCGAGGCCGGCCTCGATCTGGTCGGCCACCTGCAGGCACAGCACCTGGGCCTGCGTGTGCTGTGCCAGCTCTCGCAGGTTCGCCACCGAGGCCAGCCGCGCGCGTGCCACGCGCAGCACCACGGCCGGGTCGGTGCCGGCGTCGAAGCGCTCGATGGCGGCATCGAGCGTGGCAAGCGCGTCCTGCGGCAGGCCGCGGTGGTGTTCGAGCTCGGCCTTCAGCAGGCGCGCGTCCAAGCGCCATGCGTCGAATGCGGCATCGGCCCGGGCATCGAGCAATTCGCTCATGAAGTCGCACGCCTCGCAGCGCGCTGCCGGTTCGTCGATGAGCCACGTGCGCTGGTAGAGCGCCTGCGCGATGTGCTCGCGGATCTCCGGCTCGCTGCGCTGGCCGTGCGCGGCGACCAGGCGATCGAGCGTTGCGAGCGCATCGGCCGGCCGGTGCAGCTGGCGCAGCATGTGCGCGAGCAGGCGCAGCGCCTGGCAACAGGGCACCACCACCGCGGTCTCGGGCATGCCGCCGAACTCCTCGATGATGCGGCTGCAGGCGGCCAGCGCTTCGGCGCGGCGACCGAGGTCGTTCAGCAGCTCGGCGCGGCGCAGGCTCGCGGCGGCGCGCTCGCCCGGATGCTGCAGGCTCTCGAGCAGGGCCTGCGCTTCGTCCAGTTGCTGCTGCGCGGAGGACTCGACTACATTCACATTCGCTTCCTTGTGTGGCGCGCCGCGCTCGCAGCGCGGGCGGACTGTACGGACCGGGACGCATTCTGCCCTCGATCGCGCGGCTTTCAAGCCCGGTTTCGCTGGTCTTTCGACACTCTTTATCCCGGCTTAGGCCTTTACGTTTCCTTTCATGCGCATTCTTGGCATCGACCCCGGCTTGCAGACCACCGGCTTCGGCGTGGTCGACTCGGACGGCCATGCGCTGCGCTATGTCGCCAGCGGCACCATCAGCACCCGGCACCTGGGCACGGGCAACCTGCCGGCACGCCTGAAGGTGCTGTTCGACGGCATCGCGGAGATCACCGCGCGCTACCAGCCCGATGCGTCGGCGGTGGAAATCATCTTCGTCAACGTCAATCCGCAGTCGACGCTGCTGCTCGGGCAGGCGCGCGGCGCATGCGTGACCGCGCTGGTGAGCAATAACCTCTCCGTGGCCGAATACACCGCGCTGCAGATGAAGAAGGCCGTGGCCGGCCACGGCCAGGCAGCCAAGGCGCAGGTGCAGGAAATGGTGCGGCGCCTGCTCGACCTGCCCGGCGTGCCCGGCGCCGACGCCGCCGACGCGCTGGGCATCGCCATCACGCACGCGCAGGTGGGGCGATCGATGGCGCGCCTGGCAGAAGCGGCGGAGCTGTCGAAGACGCATGCCGGCACCTACCGGCAAGGGCGTTCGCGCTGAAGCACACGGGCCGCCGGCGCGCTCCAGCGGCCTGGCCTCCTGCCGCTAGCGCCTGAAGTCCAGCCGGCCGCCGGGCCAGCGTCCGTCGATGCGGCGGTGGTCGACGATCAGGCCGACCCACGGCTGCGTGATGGCCGGGTTGCCCAGGTTGATGTAGCGGCCGGCGAGCCTGCCCGGGCCCGTCTGGCGGACATCGAGCAATGCGCGGCGCGCGCCGCCGTCCCAGTCGAACAGCACGTAGATGCGGCCGTTGGCGCGCTGCACAGTGGCCTGGCCTTCCTTCCAGGCGGACGCTGTGTCGCCGGGGATCGTCGGGTCCGCACCGCCGTTCCAGCGGCTGGACCATTCACCCTCGAGCGATGCCTGTGCTTCGTTTCGCGCGATGCCCCAGGCATTCGCGTTGTCGTCGGAGGCCGCGCCGTCGAGCCGGGCATCGGCCGCGAACGCATCGATGTCGTCACCGTCCGGATCGGGCGCATCCTGCACGCCGAACGGATTGCGGGTGGGTGGGGTGGATGTGCTCATGGCGCCATCGTGAGCGGCGCGGTGCAATGCGGCATGCCGTTTCCGGACATGCGACCGGCGATGGAAACTAGGCGATGCGCTCGGCGATCAGCACCGCGAAGAAGCCGAACGCCGCAAGCAGCGTCCACTTCAGCACGATCCAGCCCAGGCGCCGATACTTGACCTGCCCGGTGCCCGCATAAAACGCGAAGCACACGCCGGCCACCAGCAGGAGCAGCAGGATGGCCCAGCGGAAAAGAAGCATCGTGGAAGCGCGGCCTACCAGGCCCGCGCGACTTCGCCGAAACCGCGCGGTGCGCGCTTCTCGTCCTCGAAGGTCACGACTTCGTAGGCATCGCTATGGGAGAGCAGTTCGCGCAGCAGCTTGTTGTTGAGCGCATGGCCCGAGCGGAAAGCGGTGTACGCGGCCAGCAACGGCTTGCCGATGATGTACAGGTCGCCCATGGCGTCGAGGATCTTGTGCTTCACGAACTCGTCGTCGTAGCGCAGGCCGCCGGCATTGAGCACCTTGGTGTCGTCCATCACGATGGCGTTGTCGAGGCCGCCGCCGAGCGCGAGGCCCTTGCTGCGCATGTACTCGACCTCCTTGGTGAAGCCGAATGTGCGTGCACGCGCGATGTCGCGGCTGTAGGAGCCGGTTCCCAGGTCGAACTCGACGCGCTGGCCGGTGGAGTTCACCACGCGGTGGTCGAAGTCGATCTCGAAGCTGAGCTTGTAGCCGTGGTACGGCTCCAGGCTCGCCCACTTCTCGTTGGCGCCCTCGCCTTCGCGCACCTCGACCTTGCGGGTCACGCGGATGAAGCGGCGCGGCGCCTTCTGCAGCGCGATGCCCGCGCTCTGCAGCAGGAACACGAAGGACGAGGCCGACCCGTCGAGGATCGGCACTTCGTCGGCCGTGATGTCGATGTAGAGGTTGTCGATGCCCAGGCCTGCGCAGGCGGACATGATGTGCTCGACGGTCTGCACCTTCGCGCCGCCGGTGGAGACCGTGGACGCCAGGCGCGTGTCGGTGACCGACTCGGCCGTCATGCGGATGTCGACCGGTTCCGGCAGGTCGACGCGCCGAAACACGATGCCCGTGTCGGCCGGAGCCGGTCGCAGCGTCAGCTCCACGCGCTGGCCGCTGTGAAGCCCCACGCCCACGGCGCGGCTGATCGACTTGAGGGTTCGTTGTTGCAGCACGCCCGCGATTTTAGGCGCGTGCCGGGCATGACGCCCTATGCCCCTGGCTATGGCACCGATAGACATGGGTTCTATGAAAAGCCCCCGCGGTGGACGCAAAGGGCACGAAGTGAACGCAGCGTGTAGGGCCAGCGGAAGTCCCTTTCAGGTCTTCCCGAAACCCCTTGCGAACCCTCGTGCCCTCTGCGTACGCAGGCCTCTTCGCGAGACACCGCGGAACCGGCTCTGCCGGGCCGCAGGTGTCGCCCCCGGCAGGGGGTTGGCGAAGCGACACGAAGTGCGCGCAGCCTGGGGGCGAGCCAGTATCAGTCGGCCTGGCGGCGCAGGAAGGCCGGGATCTCGAAGTCGTCCATGCCGCCCGAGGACAGCGCGTCCACCTTCGCGGCGGCCATCGTGCGGTTCGTGCGCCACACGCTGGGGACGGCCATGCCGTCGTAGTTGGGCTGGCTGCCGCCGCCCACGCCGGCGTGACCCACGCCACCGAGCGTCGGCACGGTGAACGGGATGTTGTCGGTGCCGGTGCGGATCACTTCGAGCGTCGGTGCCTGGCGGCGTGCATCGGCACGCGACAGGCCCGTGGCCACCACGGTCACGCGCATCTCGTCGCCCAGGCTGTCGTCATAGGCGGCGCCGTAGATCACGTGCGCGTCGGGCGAAGCGTAGGCGCGGATAGTGTTCATCGCCAGCTTCGACTCGTTCAGCTTCAGCGAGCCCTTCGATGCGGTCACCAGCACCAGCACGCCCTTGGCGCCCGACAGGTCGATGCCTTCGAGCAGCGGGCAGGCCACGGCCTGTTCCGCGGCGATGCGCGCACGGTCCGGGCCTGCGGCGGCTGCCGTGCCCATCATGGCCTTGCCGGGTTCGCCCATCACGGTGCGCACGTCTTCGAAGTCGACGTTCACGCCGCCGTACTCGTTGATGATTTCCGAGATGCCGCCCACGGCGTTCTTCAGCACGTCGTTGGCTTGCGCGAAGGCTTCGTCCTGCGTGACGTCCTCGCCCAGCACGTCGAGCAGCTTCTCGTTGAGCACCACGATCAGCGAGTCGACGTTGGCTTCGAGCTCGGTCAGGCCGGCGTCGGCATTGGTCATGCGACGGCCGCCTTCCCAGTCGAAGGGCTTGGTGACCACGCCCACGGTGAGGATGCCCATTTCCTTCGCCACGCGCGCGATCACGGGTGCAGCGCCGGTGCCGGTGCCGCCGCCCATGCCGGCCGTGATGAACAGCATGTGCGCGCCGTCGATGGCCGCGCGGATGTCGTCCACCGCGAGCTCGGCCGCTTCACGGCCCTTGTCGGGCTTGCTGCCGGCGCCCAGGCCGCTGGTGCCGAGCTGGATGATCTTGTGCGCGTTGCTGCGTTGCAGTGCCTGCGCGTCGGTGTTCGCGCAGACGAACTGAACGCCCTGCACGCCGCGCTCCATCATGTGGGCGACTGCATTGCCGCCGCCACCGCCAACACCGATCACCTTGATCTGCGTGCCCTGATTGAACTCTTCGACTTCGATCATTTCGATGGTCATTCTTAACTCCTTGAATCTTGCAGTTGCCGTTTTGTATCTGTGAATATTTTTGCCGTGACGAGATCAACGATGCGGACGTCAGGATGGTGGACCTGTTCGTCGCCATCGCTCGTTGAAATGCATGGGTGGACTGCCACGCGCGAGCCACAGTGGAGACTTGATCATCGTCAGAAATTCCCCACGATGAAGTCCTTGAAACGTCCGAATGCAGTCTTTACCGACCCATTCTTCTGTGCGACCTTGAAGCCGCGCATGCGTGCGAAGCGAGCCTCTTCGAGAAGGCCCATGACTGTAGCGGCGCGAGGCTGTGCAACCATGTCGGACAACGCGCTGGAATACTTCGGGATGCCTCTTCGCACGGGCTTCAGGAAGATGTCCTCGCCGAGCTCGACCATGCCGGGCATCACCGCGCTGCCGCCCGTGAGCACCACGCCCGACGAAAGCACTTCCTCATAGCCCGACTCGCGCACCACCTGCTGCACGAGCGAGAAGATTTCCTCGATGCGCGGCTCGATCACGCCCGCCAGAGCCTGCTTGCTCAGCATGCGCGGGCCGCGGTCGCCCAGGCCGGGCACCTCGACCTGCGTGTCGGGGTCGGCCAGCAGCTGCTTGGCATAGCCGTTCTCGACCTTGATGTCTTCTGCATCCTTGGTGGGCGTGCGCAGCGCCATCGCGATGTCGCTCGTGATGAGATCGCCCGCGATCGGGATCACCGCCGTGTGGCGGATCGCGCCGTTGGTGAAGATCGCCACGTCGGTCGTGCCGGCGCCGATGTCCACCAGCACCACGCCGAGCTCGCGCTCGTCTTCCGTCAGCACCGCCTGGCTCGAGGCCAGCGGGTTGAGCATGAGCTGGTCGACCTCGAGGCCGCAGCGGCGCACGCACTTGATGATGTTCTCGGCCGCGCTCTGCGCGCCGGTCACGATGTGCACCTTGGCTTCAAGGCGCATGCCGCTCATGCCGATCGGCTCCTTCACGTCCTGGCCGTCGATCACGAACTCCTGCGGCTCCACGAGCAGCAGCCGCTGGTCGCTCGAGATGTTGATGGCGCGCGCCGTCTCCACCACGCGCGCCACGTCGGCGGGCGTCACTTCCTTGTCCTTCACGGCCACCATGCCGCTCGAGTTGATGCCGCGGATGTGGCTGCCGGTGATGCCGGTATAGACGCGGCTGATCTTGCAGTCGGCCATCAGCTCGGCCTCCTTCAGCGCCTGCTGGATGCTCTGCACCGTGGCATCGATGTTCACCACCACGCCACGCTTCAACCCGTTGCTCGGCGCGATGCCGAGGCCGGCCAGCTTGAGCTCGCCGCCGGGCAGCACCTCGGCCACCACCACCATGACTTTGGCGGTGCCGATGTCGAGTCCTACGACCAGGTCTTTGTATTCTTTGGGCATTGATATGTCCTCGATTCCTCGGTATTCGCTACTTGATTTTTCTTGGGGCCTCTGGCGAGACCGTGGTGACGCCGCGCAGCCGCAATGCATACGCGTCGTTGTGGCGCAGGTCCGCGCCCTCGACATCCGCCACCGTGCGGCGGTACTGGCCCGCGACCTGGGTCACGGTCTTCAGGAACCGTTGCAGCCGGGCGGTCACCTCTTCGCTCTGGCCGCGGCCCAGTTCGATCTCGGCGCCGCTGTCGAGCACCACCTTCCAGCTGCCACGGCTCGACAGCGTGAGCTCGTCGATGCCCAGGTCGTAGGGCTGGAACTGCGGCTGCAGCACGCGGTACATGCCCAGCACCTGACCGGCCTGCTCGATCGGTCCGTCCAGGCGCGGCAGGTTGTCGTCCACCTCGGCCACGTTGGCCTCGAACACGTCGCCGAAACCGTTGATCAGCTTCGAGCCCGCGTCGTCGCCCCACGTGGCCACGGGCACCTGCTCGGTCAGCGTCACGTGCAGCAGGTTCGGAAACTCGCGGCGCACCACGGCGCTGCGCACCCACGGCACCGACTCGAAGGCCGCGCGCGCGCGCGCCAGGTCGATGGTGAAGAAGTTGCCCTTGAGCTGCGGCGCCACGTTGGCACGCAGCGTGACGGCGTTGTTGTGCGTCACCTCGCCGTCCACCTTGATGCCGCCGATGGGGAAGAACGGCTGGCGCAGCACCCACCAGGCGCCCGCCGCCAGCAGCATGAGCGCCACCATCGCGAAGGCGATGTTCGCGACGATGTTCATGAGCTTGACGTCGAAGGGCGCGGGGATGCTGTCGGCCATGGCTATCGCGAGCCTCCCGTGGCGTCGAGCGACGCCGATGCCAGCACGCGCACGCACAGCTCCTCGTAGGGGATGCCCGCGGCGCGCGCGGACATCGGCACCAGCGAATGGCTGGTCATGCCCGGCGAGGTGTTCATCTCCAGCAGGAAGGGCTTGCGGTCGCTTGCGCGGATCATCACGTCGGCGCGGCCCCAGCCGCGGCAGCCGAGCGTGCGGTACGCAGCCAGCGCGATGCGCTGGATCTCGTGCTCCTCGGCCTCGGGCAGGCCGCTCGGGCACTGGTACTTCACGTCGTCGGTGAAGTACTTGTTCTGGTAGTCGTAGGCGCCCTCGGGCGCGCTGATGCGCACCACCGGCAGCGCGCGCGCGTCCGGCCCCTGGCCGAGCACGGCGCAGGTCACTTCCTCGCCTTCGATGAATTCCTCGCACAGCACGTCGGCGTCGTACTTCGCCGACAGCGTCACCGCGTCCTGCATCTGCGAGTAGCCCTCGACCTTGGTCACGCCGATGGAGGAACCCTCGCGCGGCGGCTTCACGATCAGCGGCAGGCCGAGCACGTCGGGCACGGCCATGACCTGCTCGCGGCTTTGCTGGTCGAACGCCAGGCGCACGTACTTGGGCGTCGGCAGGCCGTCGGCCTGCCAGATGCGCTTGGTCATGACCTTGTCCATCGCCACGCTGGAGGCCATCACGCCCGAGCCGGTGTAGGGAATGCCGAGCAGTTCGAGCGCGCCCTGCACGGTGCCGTCCTCGCCATGGCGGCCGTGCAGCGCGACGAAGCAGCGCGCGAAGCCTTCGCGCTTCAGGTCGGCCAGCTCGCGCTGCGAGGGGTCGAAGGCGTGCGCGTCGACGCCGCGCGAGCGCAAGGCCTCGAGCACGCCGGTGCCCGACATCATGGAAATCTCACGTTCGGCGGAACTGCCGCCGAACAGCACGGCCACCTTGCCGAAGAGTCTGGGGTCCTGAAGGCTCACGAGGCCCTCCCTTCGCGCGAATCGCGCTGCAATGTTGAAGGTGCGGCGGCCGTCGCCTTTGCTGCTGCTGTTGCAGCAGCAGTCGCCGCGCCGAGTTCGACCACCTTGCCCGGCACCGCGCCGATCGAGCCGGCACCCATGGAGAGCACCACGTCGCCCGGACGCGCGTTGTCGAGGATGGCGCGCGGCATGGCGGCGATGTCGTCCACGAACACGGGCTCGACCTTGCCGGCCACGCGCAGCGCACGCGCCAGCGTGCGGCCGTCGGCCGCCACGATCGGTGCCTCGCCGGCGGCATAGACCTCGCCCAGCAGCACGGCATCGGCCGTACCGATGACTTTCACGAAATCCTCGAAGCAGTCGCGCGTGCGGGTGTAGCGGTGCGGCTGGAACGCCAGCACCAGCCGGCGGCCCGGGAATGCGCCGCGCGCCGCGGCAATGGTCGCCGCCATCTCGACCGGGTGATGGCCGTAGTCGTCGATCACGGTGAAGGTGCCTGCCGCAGTCGCATCGCTGCCTTGCACCGGCACGTCGCCGTAGCTCTGGAAGCGCCGTCCCACGCCCTTGAAGCCTGCCAGCCCGCGCTGCACAGCCTCGTCGGGCACGCCGAGCTCGACCGCCACCGCGATCACCGACAGCGCGTTGCGCACGTTGTGTTCGCCCGGCAGGTTCAGCACGATGGGCAGGTCGGGCAGCGTCACGCCGTTGCGGCGCTGCGCGGTGAAATGCATCTGGCCGCCGACGGCGCGCACGTCGACGGCACGCACCTGGGCGTCCTCGCCGAAGCCGTAGCTGGTGACCGGGCAGTTCACGTCGGCCACGATCTCGCGCACCGCGGCGTCGTCGGTGCACAGGATGGCGGTTCCATAGAACGGCATGCGGTGCAGGAAGTCGACGAAGGCTTTCTTCAGCTTCGCGAAGTCGTGCCCGTAGGTCTCCATGTGATCGGCGTCGATGTTCGTGACCACCGCCATCACGGGCAGCAGGTTCAGGAACGAAGCGTCCGACTCGTCGGCCTCGACCACGATGTAGTCGCCGCTGCCGAGCTGCGCGTTGGCGCCGGCGCTGTTCAGCCGGCCGCCGATCACGAAGGTCGGGTCGAGCCCCGCGGCAGCCAGCACGCTCGCCACCAAGCTGGTGGTGGTGGTCTTGCCGTGCGTGCCGGCGATGGCGATGCCCTGCTTCAGGCGCATCAGCTCGGCCAGCATCACCGCGCGCGGCACGACCGGAATGCGCTTCTCGCGCGCGGCCAGGACCTCGGGGTTGTCCGGCTGCACGGCGGTGGAAGTGACGACCGCATCCGCGCCCTCGATGTGCGCGGCCGCATGGCCCACGAACGTGCCGATGCCGAGCCCGGCAAGGCGGCGCAGCGTGGCGCTGTCGGACAGGTCGGAACCGCTGATCCTGTAGCCCAGGTTCAGCAGCACCTCGGCGATGCCGCTCATGCCCGAGCCGCCGATGCCCACGAAGTGGATATGACGGATTGCGTGCTTCATGCGCGGCCTCCATTCATCGACAACGTAGGTTGCGCGACGAGCGCAGCGAGGTCCGTTCGCAGGACACCACGGAACCGGCTTTGCCGGGCCGCAGGTGTCGCCCCCGGCGAGGGGGGTGGCGAAGCAACACGAAGTGCGCGAAGCCTGGGGGAGTACGTCATCTTGCAAGCTCCTCGCAAGCGCGGACGACGGCATCCACGGCATCGGTCTTCTGCATGGACTTGGCCTTGGCGGCCTTCTCGGTCAGGGCGTCGCGCCCGGTTTTCTGTAGCAAATCAGCCAGCAATTCAGGAGTGAGGTCGGCCTGCTGCACCAGCCATCCGCCACCCGCGTCCACGAGGAAGCGCGCGTTGGTGGTCTGGTGGTCGTCGACCGCCGAGGGGAAAGGCACGAACAGCGCTGCTGCGCCGACGGCCGCGATTTCTGTGACGGTGCTGGCACCGGCGCGCGCGACGATCATGTCGGCGTCCGCATAGG
>Ga0102594_1001946_pt1 | contig 11527 bp, 9 predicted proteins | sample AraplaCol_mLB_r2_2_FD_76863 | JGI IMG/M metagenome (GOLD analysis project Ga0102594, IMG submission 76863) | Arabidopsis root microbial communities from North Carolina, USA - plate scrape MF_Col_mLB_r2 (SPADES assembly) (version 2) | ecosystem: Host-associated > Plants > Roots > Endosphere...
ACCGATGATGAACAGCGCGTTGACGCGCAGCGCATCGCGAACCTGGGCATTGTCGCTCCACCAGCCAAAGGGAATGGAGGGCAGGTTGGGGGCTTGCGGCTGGATGAAGGGCTTGCCCAGGAAGAAGGCCAACCCGATGCCGAACAGCATCAGCGCGATGCCGACAGCGATATCGTTGACGCGCGGCAGGCTGCAGATCAGGGCATGCAGGATGCCGAACAGCGCGCCGGCGCCGCCGGCCGCCAGCACGCCCAGCCAGGGCGAGCCGGAAAGATACGATACGGCATAGCCACTCATCGCGCCCATCACCAGCGTGCCTTCGAGGCCGAGATTGATGCGCCCGCTTTTCTCGGTGATGCATTCGCCCAGGCTGACGAACAGGAAGGGCGTACTGACGCGGATCGCGCCGGCCAGTACCGCCAGCGGCACGCCCCACCAGCCGAGCAGGTCGCCACTCATGACGGTTTCCTTTTCAGCCAGGGTAGCCGTCCGTAGAGTACTTCGCTGGTCAGGATGGCGATGAAGATCAGGCCCTGCAGCACCAGCACGGTCGCATCCGGCAGACCGAGGCGGCGCTGCAGCAGGCCGCCGCTGGCGCCGATGCCGCCGAGCAGGATGGCGACGGGCACGATGGCGAGCGGATTGTGGCGGGCCAGGAAGGCGACCAGGATTCCGGTATAGCCGTAGCCGACAATCAGCGAGGCATTGGCCTTGCCGTGCACGGCGGCGACTTCCACCATGCCGGCCAGACCGGCAGCGGCGCCGGCCAGACCACAGGCGACCAGCACCAGCCTGCCCACCGGCAAGCCAACCATGCGCGCGGCTTTCACATTGCCGCCGGCAACCCGCATGCCGAAGCCGAAAGTGGTGCGGTAGATCAGGATATAGGCCAGCAGGCAGGCGATCACGCCATAGGCCAGTCCCCAGTGGATGTCGGTGCCGGGGATGGTAGTCAGCATGTTGGCGTCGCCGATATGCGGCGTGGAGGGTTTGTTGAGGCTGGCAGGATCGCGCAGCACGCCCTCGACCAGCTGGTTGAAGACCGCGACCGCGATATAGACCAGCAGCAGGCTGGCGATCGTTTCGTTGACGCCGCGCCAGTGCCGCAGGCCGCCGGCCAGTGCGACCCAGGCGGCGCCAGCCGCCATCGCCGCGATGGCCATGGCAATCTGCAACACCAGCGGCGCGCTGTCGGGCAGTGCCATCGCGATGGCGGCGGCGGCCAGGCCGCCGATCACCAGCGCGCCTTCGCCGCCGATCACCACCATGCCGAGCTGCGCGGGCAGGGCGCAGCAGAGCGCGGTGAGGATCAATGGCGCGGCGCGGGTCAGCGTGTTCTGCCAGGAGAACCACGAACCGAAGGCGCCGGCATACATCAGGCTGTAGGTGTCGAAGGGATCGACGCCGGCAATGGTGACGAAGAGCCCGAACAGCACCAGCGCCGCCAGGACGGCCAGCACCGGCACGGCGACGGCCTCGGTGGCACCGCGCAGGATGTCCTGCCAGTGCGCCGCGCTGTCGTCGATCCGGACCGGGCTGGCCTCCATGGAGCGGGCGCTTTACGCGAGGGCGCCGAGCACGCCTTCGACCAGATAGTTCATCTTCTCAAGCTCGATATCGGTCTGACCGCGATCGGTGCCGGTAGCGATCACGGTGTTGCCCTTGTTGTCCTTGATCGGGCCCTTGAAGATCACATAGGAGCCGGCGGTCAGCTTGGCCTTGATGTCGTCGGCATGCTTGCGCGCCTTTTCCTCGACCAGCGGACCGTAGGCCGAGGTCTTGACCACGCCTTCCTTCAGGCCGCCGCGCACCAGATTGGGCAGCTTCTCGCCGCCGGCCGCGGATTTCGCCAGCTTGGGATACAGCTCTTCCCAGTTCCATTCCGCGCCGGTGAGATAGCCCTTGGGCGCGAGCTTGGACTGGTTGACGTGATAGCCGCAGACCATGATGCCACGCTTCTCGGCGGTCTCGACCACCACCTTCGGGCTGTCGACATGGCAGGTGACGACATCGACGCCCTGGTTGATCAGGCCGTTGGTGGCTTCGGCTTCTTTCACCGGCATCGACCAGTCGCCGGTGAAAATCACCTGCGTGGTGGCATTGGGATTGGCCAGCTTGGCGCCCAGCGTGAAGGCGTTGATGTTGCGCAGCACCTGCGGGATCGGCTTGGCGGCGATGAAGCCGAGCTTGCCGGTCTTGCTGGTGTAGCCGGCGACGATGCCGTTCAGATACTGGCATTCGTCGATATAGCCGAAATAGCTGCCGGCATTGGCCGGGTCCTTGTCCGACCACAGGCCGCCGCAATGCAGGAAGCGGACCTTGTCGTATTTCTTGGCCAGCTTGACCATATGCGGATTGTAGTAGCCGAACGAGGTGGGGAAGACGAGCACGGCGCCGTCGAGGTTGATCATCGACTCCATGGTCTTCTCGACCGCGACGGTCTCGGGCACGTTCTCTTCTTCCAGCACCTTGAAGCCGCCGAGCTTCTTCAGTGCGGCCGCGCCCTGGGCATGGGCCTGGTTGTAGCCGAAGTCATCGCGCGGCCCGACATAGATGAAGCCGATGGCGGCGTCCTTGGCGCGGGCGCCGAAGGGCAGGCCGGCGGCGAGCGCGGTGGCGCCGAGGGCGGCAGTTCCCTGCAGCAGGCTGCGGCGGCTGAGCTTGAATTCCATTGTCATGTCACTCCCCCTTATCGTTGGCAGAAACAGTCCTCGCCTTATGCGGGCAGCAAGATGCGTGCCGCATCTTGTGCGTTGCGGAAAAGACCAAGATACCAATAGGTTGGAGCTGAGGAGGGGAACTGGATCGCATACACGCCCTTAATATTGATTATTTATTGATCAATATTTCGAGATTGTATGCATCTTTTATGCGCCGGTTACGGGCCAACGGTTGCCGTGGCGACGCGCCCGGCTGACAATCCGCATACGCGCCGACTCCGGGCGCCTGTTGGCCCATTTTTTTCCCGTATTCGAGACAATCATGCTCTTTGGTATTCCCCTGTCGGAACTCGCCTGGCTTGCCGTGGCGCTGCTGGCGGCTGGCGCCGTGACCGGCGTGCTCGCCGGCGTCTTTGGCGTTGGCGGCGGCGCGGTGATCGTGCCGGTGCTCTATGAGCTGTTCGTGGTGATCGGGATTCCCGACGAGGTGCGCATGCCGCTCTGCGTCGGCACCTCGCTGGCGGTAATCATCCCGACCTCGATCCGCTCCTTCAATGCGCATCGCAAGAAGGGCGCGGTCGACATGTCGATCGTCAAGGTCTGGGCCGTGCCGGTGGTGGTGGGCGTGGTGATCGGCGGCGTGATCGCCCGCTATGCGCCGGCCGACGTGTTCAAGGCGGTTTTCGTGATTGTCGCCGGCGCTTCGGCCCTGCGCCTGCTGTTCGGCAAGGATAGCTGGAAGATCGCCGATGATATTCCCTCGACACCAATCATGCGCGCCTATGGCGTACTGATCGGTGTGCTCTCGGCCCTGATGGGTATCGGCGGCGGCCAGCTCTCCAGCCTGTTCATGACCTTCTACGGCCGGCCGATCCACCAGGCGATCGCCACCTCCTCGGGGCTCGGCGTGATCATCTCGATCCCCGGCGCGCTGAGCTACATCTATGCCGGCTGGCCCCGGGCGGCGCAGTTCCCTGACGTCACCGCGCTGCAGGTGCCGCTGGCGCTGGGCTATGTCTCGGTGCTGGGCTTCATCCTGTTCGTACCGACCAGTATCTGGACGGCGCCACTGGGGGCCCGGCTTGCCCATGCCCTGCCCAAGCGCAAGCTTGAGGTGCTGTTCGGCCTGTTCCTGCTCGCCGTCTGCTCGCGCTTCCTTATCAGCTTCTTCTAATCCACAGGTTTCTCCGGCCGCACCCCCGCCAGCCTCTATCGAAACACCCGGGACGCGGGTATTCCTATAGGGGAATTCTGGCTGGGGCTGACGGGGGAAAATGAGACAGGTCCTGAACGACCGGCGGACCTTGGTTGGCGTTGTCACTGCCTTGCTGGTGACGGGCTTTCTCGCCACGTCTCTGGCCAGCTATTTCGTCTCGCGCCAGTCGCTGCGCGACGCCGTGATCCAGACCGAACTGCCGCTGACCTCGGACAACATCTATTCCGAGATCCAGAAAGACCTGATCCAGCCGATCCTGATCTCGTCTGTGATGGCGACGGATACCTTCGTACGCGACTGGGTGCTGGCGGGTGAGAAAGATCCCGAGCGGCTGATCCAGTATCTGAAGGACATCAAGCAGCGCTACAGCGCCTTCACCGCCTTCTTCGTCTCCGAGAAGACCCATAACTACTATCATGCCGACAGCGTGCTCAAGCGCGTGGACAAGAGCGAGTTCCGCGACGAGTGGTATTTCCGCGTGCGCGAAATGCTGCTGCCCTACGAAATCAATGTCGATCCGGACCTAGCCAACCAGGATACGATGACGATCTTCATCAATTATCGCGTGCTGGACTACCAGGGAAATTTCATCGGCGCCACCGGCATCGGCCTCACCGTCAATGCCGTGCGCACCCTGATCACCGAATACCAGCGCCGCTATGGTCGCACCGTTTTCTTCGCCGATACCCAGGGGCATATCGTTCTGGTGGGCGAGGGAGATGCCGTGCCGGAGGACGATATCACCAGCCGTGGCAACCTGCAGAAGCTGGTTCAGGACTGGTCGCGCCGTGAAGTGAAGAGCTTCGAATACGAATATCATGACAGGACGCGCTTCCTGAATGTGCGCTTCATTCCGGAACTGAACTGGTTCCTGCTGGTGGAGAAGGAGGCCGACAGCGACCTCGCCCAGATCCGCCGCGCCCTCTACATCAACATCGTGATCTGCATCGTGATCACCGCGCTGGTGCTGATCGGCATCTGGCTGACCATCACGCATTTCCAGAAGCGGCTGGAAGCCATGGCGACCACCGATCGCCTGACCGGCGTGGCCAGCCGCCATGCCTACGACATCCTGATGGACCAGGCGATCCGCGATGCGCGCCGCTTCAACCAGCCGCTGTCGGTGATCATGGTCGATGTCGATCATTTCAAGCAGATCAACGACAGCCACGGCCATGCGGCGGGCGACCGGGTGCTGGTCGGCGTCGCCAACGCGATCCGCGTCAGCCTGCGGTCATCCGACATCATCTGCCGCTGGGGTGGCGACGAATTCCTGGTGGTGCTGCGCAATTGCGACATCGTCAATGCCGAGCGCCTGGCGCAGACGATTCGCCAGACCATCGAGGGCGCGAGCTTCACCCTGGAGGGCCGCAGCCTGCAGTCGACAGTCAGCGTCGGCATTGCCCTGCTGCAGGCGGAAGACGATGTCGCGCAGTTCATCGCACGCGCCGACGCCGCGCTTTATCGCGCCAAGCAGGATGGCCGCAACCAGGTCAGCCTTGGCCCGCTGATGCAGGCGGCGGACTGACCCAGTTTATTCCTGCTCGGGTTATTCCTTCACGGCGCCGGTCATCGCCGAGACATAGTGCTCGACGAAGAAGGCATAGAGCACCACCAGCGGCAATGAGCCGAACAGGGCGCCCGCCATCAACGAGCCCCAGCGATAGATATCGCCGTCGACGAATTCGTTGACGATCGCCACCGGCACCGTCTTGTTGCCTACCGACTGCAGGAAGGTGAGCGCATAGATGAACTCGTTCCAGCACAGCGTGAAGCAGAAGATGAAGGCCGAGATCAGGCCGGGCACCGAAAGCGGCAGCACGATCCGGGTCAGGATCTGCCAGCGCGAGGCACCATCGATCAGGGCGCATTCCTCCAGCTCGTAGGGAATGGTCTTGAAGTAGCCCATCAGCAGCCAGGTCGAGAAGGGGATCAGGATGGTGGGGTAGACCAGGATCAGCGCCAGCGGGCTGTCGAACAGGCCGTAATTGTAGACCACGGTGGCCAGCGGTATGAACAGGATGGACGGCGGCACCAGATAGGCGAGGAAGATCAGGCCGCCGATGGTCTGGGCGCCCCTGAAGCGCAGCCGTACGATGGCATAGGCGGCCAGCACGCTGGCGACGATCGACAGCGCCGTGGCGGCCGCGGCGACATACATGGTGTTCCACAGCCAGCGCGGATAGCTCGATTCAAACAGCAGCTTCTTGATGTGCTGCAGGGTCGGGTCCCAGGTCCAGAAGGGACTGACGCGCTCCATGTCGATCAGCTGCTCATTGGGTTTAACGGCTGTGAGCGCCATCCAGTAGAAGGGGAAGAGCAGGATCAGCAGGAATATCACCAGCGGCAGATAGAGCGTGATCAGCCGCCGTCCGGTGGTTTCGAGATAGCTCATGCCCTCGGAATGGTCGTCGCGCAGGGTCTCCATGGACTTGTCAGTCATTGTCGCTTCCCTGCTGCCATTTGCGCCGTTGCAACCCGAACCACGAGATCATGATCGCGCCGAGCAGGAAGGGGATCATCGCCGTGGCGATGGCCGCGCCTTCGCCCAGCTGTCCGGCAATGATGCCGCGCTGGTATCCCAGCGTGGCCATAAGATGCGTGGCATTCACCGGTCCGCCACGGGTCATCGCCCAGATCAGCTGGAAATCCGTGAAGGTGAACAGCACCGAGAAGGTCATCACCACGGCAATGATGGGGGTGAGCAGCGGATAGGTGATGTGACGGAAGCGCTGCCATGGCGTGGCGCCGTCCAGGGTCGCGGCCTCGTAGAGCGAGGGGGACACGGTCTGCAGGCCGGCCAGAAGGGTGATGGCGACGAAGGGCACGCCGCGCCAGATATTGGCGAAGATGGTCGACCAGCGCGCATTCCAAGGATCGCCGAGGAAGTCGATATTGGCCGAGATCAGCCCCAGTTTCTTGAGCGACCAGGAGATGATGGAGAATTGCGAATCATAGATCCACCAGAAGGCGATGGCTGACAGCACTGTCGGCACGATGAAGGGGATCAGTACGGCGGCGCGGATCAGCGCCTTGAAAGGGATATGCTTGTCGAGCAGCAGGGCGAGATAAAGCCCGGCCGCGAATTTCACGATGCTGGCGACGATGGTGTAGAGCAGGGTGTTGAACACCGCCAGCCAGAAAATCGTATCGCCCTGCAGCCATTCGTAATTTTCCAGGCCGATGAAAACACCGCCGCGGCCGATCTTGGTGTCAGTGAAGGACAGCCAGACGCCAAGCCCAAGCGGGTAGGCCAGGAAAAGAAACAGGATGCCCAGCGCCGGCAGCATGAACCACCAGCCGAGCCAGTTGCGGTTCGACTTCAGCTGGCTCCAGGCGCTCACCTCGATCATCTGTGGTGGGCGCCGGATATCCGGTTTGTTGACTACATCGACCATGCTGCCTCTGGATGCCTGCGGGAAATGACAGGGATCACGGGCGGCGGGCCGCCCGTGATCCTGCTGTGTCAGCGGTAGATGCGCTTGGCCTGACGTTCGGCCACGGCGATCGCCCCCTTGATGTCCTCGCGACCGGTCGCGTAATTGGCGAACATGTCGACGACGATGAAGTCGGCCACCGCGGCGGCCGCCTTTTCGCCCAGCGAGCCGAGGCCGCCGGGGGTGAGGGTGCGTTTGGAGACATCGCGGTAGGGCGTACGTTTCGGATCCGCCGTCCAGACCGGGTTGCTGTCGTAAGCGAGCAGGAAGTGCGACAGGTAGCCCTGCGCGGCCTCCACCCAGGGATTGAAGTTTTCCGCTTCAAGCATAAAGGCCGTGAAGGCCTTGCAGGCCTGCGGCGCCTTGCTGAAGTTGAAGGTCAGGATCGGGAAAGCCAGATGCAGTTCGGTCGGCTTGCCCACCGGGCCGATCGGCATGTAGGCATGGTTCATGTCGTCGGCGACGGCCTTGTTTTCCTTCTGGGCCGCAACATAGACCGAGATGCCGTTCGAGGTGAGATGCAGCTCGCCCGACACGAAGGCCTTGTTGTTCGAGGAATCGTTCCACGACGCGGTGCCGGGAATGAAGTTCTCATAGAGCGCCTTGACGAATTCCAGCGCCTTGGCGGTTTCCGGCGAGTTGATGATGACCTTGTCGTCCTTGTCGACGAGCTGGCCGCCATGGGACCACAGCGCCCAGTGCATCCAGGTATTGGCGTCGCCCGAGGCATGGCCCAGCGCGAAGCCGGCCGGGGTGTTGTTCTTCTTCAGCGCCTTTACCAGCTCCAGGAAGGTCGCCGTATCCTTGGGGAATTCCTTGAAGCCGGCCTTTTCCATCGAGGAGATGCGGTAGTTCATCAGGCCGCCGGTGGTGGCGACCGGAATGCCGATCCACTTGCCGCCCGACTTGCCATACATTTCCGCCGCCGGCGTCCAGCCGCCATATTTCTTGCCGAGATAATCGGCCACATCGGTCATATCCAGGCATTTCTGCGGGAACAGATGCGGCAGGGAATACAGGCCCCAGACCATGTCGAGGCCCTGACCGGTATTGGCGACCACCGAGGCTTTCGGCTGGATGTCGTCGAAGGATTCGTTGACGACATTGACCTCGACGCCGGTGGCCGTTTTGAAGGCCGCCACCATCTTCATGAAGGCGGCATCCTCGGCTTCCACGAAGCGGCGCCAGCGCATCAGGTTGATCTTGGCGCCGGCTTCGGGTTTCCACGGCGCGGTCTGTGCCCAGGCCTTGGCCCAATCAAGGAACGCGGTGCTGCTGAGCATGGCAGCCGCAGCGGATCCCTGCACGAATGTACGGCGTGTTAAATCCATCATAACTCGCTTCCTCCGTTGTTATCAGGCGTTCAGCCTTTTTCCAGTCGACGCGTCGAACAGATGGGCAAGCTCAGGGTTTGGCTTCAGCCGGATCTTGTCGCCCGGCCTGAATTTGTGACGTTCATGAAATACTGCGATCACATCGTCGCCGCCCAGCTTGGCGGCGACCATGATTTCCGATCCGGTCGGTTCGACGACGCGGACTTCCGCTTCCGCGCCGTCATCGGCGAGGGCGAAATGCTCGGGGCGGATGCCGTAGACGGCCGGCTGTCCGGGGGAACCACCGGACGCTGACATCGGCAGATGAAGTCCGCTATCGGCCGCGAAGCTGCCGCCGTTGATCTTGCCGCGCACGAAATTCATCGCCGGCGATCCGATGAAGCCGGCCACGAACATGTTGTCGGGGCGGTCATACAGGTCGAGCGGCGCGCCGATCTGCTCGACCCGGCCGTCATGCATCACCACGATCTTGTCGGCCATGGTCATGGCCTCGACCTGGTCATGCGTCACATAGATGGTGGTGGTCTTGAGGCGCTGATGTAACTCTTTGATCTCCGTTCGCATGGCGACGCGCAGCTTGGCATCCAGATTGGACAGTGGCTCGTCGAACAGGAAGACCTGCGGATCGCGCACGATGGCACGGCCCATGGCGACGCGCTGGCGCTGGCCACCGGAAAGCTGGCGCGGATAGCGGGCCAGCAGCGGCTTGAGCCCCAGGATGCCGGCGGCCTGTTGCACGCGGCTGTCGACCTCGGCCTTGTCGGCGCCGCGCATCATCAGCGAGAAGGCCATGTTGGCCTCCACCGTCATATGCGGATAGAGCGCGTAATTCTGGAACACCATGGCGACGTCCCGCTCTTTTGGGGGGACGTGGTTGACGACACGGTCGCCGATAGAAATTTCGCCGGCCGTGATATTCTCAAGGCCGGCGATCATGCGAAGGAGCGTGGATTTGCCGCAGCCGGAGGGGCCGACGAGGACGACGAATTCGCCGTCACGGATATCAATCGAAACGCCATGCAACACATGCGTTGCGCCGAACGCCTTCCGGACGTCGCGGCAGAATACTCCCGCCATTATGGCACTCCTCCCTATATCTCATATATTTGTTAGGGAGCATCCTATAACCGGCGCGAAGACGCGAGCAAAAAAGGAGGCACGGCTCTTATGAGGGCAGGGCAGGCCGCTAGACTTAAGGCTAAACAGAACACCCGGTGCGGCCTGAATCCCGCAACCGTGCTGCCCGTTTACTAAAACCTCTCAGCAGAAACGGCAGTTTAGTAAACTCGCAGGCCGAAATGCTGCAGCGCAGGGTAGGCCGTTCAAGCACTCTGAATGCAGACAGCCATGCATGGGGTGAGGCCCGGTTCCTGTGCATAACGAAGGGGCGGTGAGGTTACTCTCCAGGTAAACAGTGTCCCGTCGAGAGCCGGAACGCCCCAATATTCCGGAGCGACATGCTCTGGATGCCGCATTTAATGATCGGTCTGACCGGGAGAAATTGGAACACAGAAACACCGATTTGCGGCTTGGGATTAATTCTTTTTTGTTCCAGCAAAAAAGTATTGTCGTTCGACCTTGAGAGCTCTGCGCGCCACCATTGGGCTGAACGAAAGCGAGGTGGACCATGGTCTGGATCAATGTCTCGGAAGATGCCATGCGTCGGATCGACCGTACCGGTTCGGAAGAGATCGATGTGGGCAAAGTGGACTGGGCGCCTTTGCAGGCACTGGTCGGGCGGCTGAAGGAAAAAGTCGCGACCTGGTTTTCCAGCGATGTAGAGCGGGACACTGATTTCGATCCGATTCTGCTGATGCCCGAACTCTCCTGCACCGGGAGCTTCACTGGTCTTGACCTGCTGGCCTTGTATCGCCGCGACGCCGAGCAGCGCGACTGACCTTCATCTGCGTGTTCCCTCCCCGGGCGCGGATGACCAGGAGACCCGCCGAATTCGGGTTCGGCGGGTCTCTTTATTGTCTGCAGCCGCGGAAAGCGAAAACGCCCGGCCGATGCAGCCGGGCGTTTTCTACAATTGGGTGAGGACCGGAATGGAGGGCATCCCGATCCTCACGGGACCAGGCCCGGACGCTGCAGCCCCCCGCACTGCCCTGGCACCCGTCGGTCTCGGTCACAGGTGAAAGTCTTTGCCGTGCGCCTTGATCGCATCGACGGTCAGGCCGCCCGGTCCATGTCGCGACCTGCGCATTCTTCCTGGGCCCAAACCGGTTCCAGCGCGGCGGCCAACTGCGGGGCGAACGTCGCGCCGAGCGGCGTCAGCGGCAGACGCAGGCTGTCAGCGCACAGACCGAGCCGCGCCATCGCATGTTTCACCGGGATCGGATTGCTCTCCAGCGACAGGGTCTGGATCAGTGGCAGCAGGCAATCGTTGAGCCGGATCGCCGCCATCATGTCGTCGGCCTCGAACCGCTGGTGCAGTCGGGTGCAAAGCGCGGGCGCGATATTGGCGATCACCGAGATGCAGCCATGTCCGCCGGCGACGCGATGATGTAGCGCCGTGGCGTCGTCACCTGAGAATTGCAGGAAATCGGTGCCTGCCAGCCGGCGCAACCGCGCTGGCCGCGTGAGATCAGCGGTCGCATCCTTGATTCCGATCACGCGGGCGAGCTCGGACAGCCGACCGATGGTCTCGTCCGCGAAAGCGCAGGCGGTGCGGCCCGGCACGTCATAGAGCAGGATCGGCAGACGCGTGGCGTCATGGATGGCCTTGATATGGCGAAAAATCCCGTCCTGCGTCGGTTTCACATAGGACGGCGCGCTGCAGAGCAGCATGTCGGCGCCGTTGCGCTCGGACTGCCGAGCCAGGAAAACCGCACGCTCGGTCGAAGGCGCGCCGATGCCGGCGATCACCGGCACGCGGCG
>Ga0102594_1001950_pt1 | contig 11522 bp, 10 predicted proteins | sample AraplaCol_mLB_r2_2_FD_76863 | JGI IMG/M metagenome (GOLD analysis project Ga0102594, IMG submission 76863) | Arabidopsis root microbial communities from North Carolina, USA - plate scrape MF_Col_mLB_r2 (SPADES assembly) (version 2) | ecosystem: Host-associated > Plants > Roots > Endosphere...
CCCGCCGGAACTGTGCGCCGACGTCGCCGAGCGCGGCATCGTCCTGACCGGCGGCGGCGCGCTGCTGCGCGACCTGGACCGCCTGATCAGCGAGGAAACCGGCCTGCACGTGCAGGTTGCCGACGATCCGCTGACCTGCGTCGCCCGCGGCGGTGGTCGCGCGCTGGAACTGGTCGACATGCACGGCAACGAGTTCTTCGCGCCGGAATGATCGAAACCGGGCACCGGCACGGGGTATTCGCCTTTCGAAGCCCCGGGCCGTCGCGCCCCGGCATGAAGCTGCATCGCGGCCGGTCGAGGGGGATTCCCGCCCGGCCGCGAATGTCGAAGTCCCACACCTGATCCGCCTCTTCCGGCCCCGATGCCCACTTACGCCGGCCCACCGACTTCCGCACGCTCCGGCGACGTGGCTGGCACGCTCAAGCTGCTCGCCTATCTCGCGTTGGCGGTGGTGCTGATCGTGCTCGACCATCGCGGCGGCTGGCTGGCGCAGGGCCGCCGGCAGGTGACGCTGCTGGTGCAGCCGTTGTGGATGGTCGCCGGCTGGCCGGGGCAGGTGGTCGACCGCGTCCGCGAGGACGCCGGCACGCTCACGCAGCTCACCGCCGAGAACCGCCGCCTGCGCAACGACCTGATGCTCAACCAAGCCCGCATGGCGCGACTGGCGACGCTGGCCGCCGACAACGCGCGCCTGCGCGGACTGCTCGATGCGGCGCAGACGAACAACCTCGACGTGGTGCTCGCGCCGGTGCTCGACATCGACCTCGACCCGGCACGGCAGCGGCTCGTCCTCAACGCTGGCTCGCGCGAACGCGTGCAGGTCGGGCAGAACGTCATCGACGCCAACGGCCTGCTCGGCCAGGTCATCGCTGTCACCCCGATGTACGCCAACGTGCTGCTGCTGACCGATCCCTCGCACGCGGTGCCGGTCGCGGTCGCGCGCAACGGCGTGCGCCTGGTCGTCTACGGCGAAGGTCGCAGCGACAAGCTGCGCCTGACCAGCGTTCCGCTGTCCAGCGACGTGAAGGTCGGCGATGTGCTGGTCACCTCGGGGCTGGGCGGCCGTTTCGCACCGGGCTTCCCGGTGGGCAAGATCGCCTCGCTGAAGCCCGACGACAGCCGCGCGTTCCTCGTCGGCGAAGTGACGCCCGCCGCGCAGCTGGATCGTGGCCGCGAAGTGCTGGTCCTGTTGTCGATGCCGAACCCGCTGCCGGCCGCGACGGCGTTCGCGCCGCTGGATCCGGCCGCGGCGGGCACGACTCCGGGCGTGGCGGGTGCGGCTCAGGCTCCGGCCGCCGGCGCCACGCCCGCGACGCAGGGCGCCACGGGCACGCCGGCTGAGAACGGCAACGCCAATGCGCCTGCCAACGCCGAGCCAGCCAACACCACGCGCGGTGCCGCTCCGGCGACGGCAACGCCGGTGAAGCCGCCTGCCGCCACCTCGCCCAAACCCCGTGCGCCGTCCACGACGACGCCCGCGCCCACCCAGCCGGAGGCCCGCCGATGACGCGCGTCCGTCCGCAATGGGTGCTCCCGGTGAGCATCGTGGTGGCGCTGCTGCTGATGCTGGTGCCGGTGCCGCCGGCCGTGCAGCCGCTGCGCCCGTACTGGCTGGCGCTGGTGCTGGCGTACTGGGTGATCGAAGACCCCGACCACGTCGGCCTCGGCCTGGCCTTCATCATCGGCCTGCTCGGCGACCTGGTGACGGGCAGCCTGCTGGGCGAACAGGCGATGCGGCTGGTGGTGATGGCCTACATCCTCCAGCGCTTCCGCGCGCGACTGCGGTTCTTCCCGGTGTCGCAGCAGGCGCTGGCGATCGGCGGCCTGCTGCTCAACGACTGCATCGTGACCGCGGCGATCCGCATCGCCGTCGGCATGGCGCCGCTGCATCCGCTGCACTGGGCCTCGCCGGTGACGGGCATGGTGCTGTGGCCGCTGGCCTACGTGGCGCTGGACTCGCTCCGCCACGGTCGCTGGAGGGCGCGCTGAGATGGGCCCGCGCCGTCGCGTCCTGAAGAACAGCGCAGCCGAAGCCAACCAGTTCCGACTGCGCTCCGCCTTCGCCTTCATCTGCGTGCTCGTCGCGCTGGGCGGGCTGGGCTTCTGGTACTTCCGGCTGCAGGTCTGGGAGCACGACGACTACGCCACGCGCTCGGAAGCCAACCGCGTGAAGCTGCGCCCGGTGGTGCCGGGGCGCGGGCTGATCCTGGACCGCAAGGGCCGCGTGCTGGCCGACAACGTGCCGGCCTACCGCATCGAAGTGACGCCGTTCGAAGCCGGCGCGAACGACACCTGGCTGCCCTCGCTGGGGAAGATCATCGCGCTGTCGCCGGAGGACATCGCCCGCTTCGAGGACGAGCGTCGCGCGACCCGCGGCTACAAGCCGATCACGCTGAAGCTGCGCGTGAGCGAGGAAGAGGCCGCGCGCTTCGCGGTCGACCGCTGGCGCTATCCCGGCGTGGACCTGGTGCCCTACCTCAACCGGCGTTATCCGTACGGCGAACTGCTGTCGCACGTGATCGGCTACGTCGGCCGCATCGACGCCGACGATCTGAAGGAACTGGGCGAAGGCGGCGCCGCGCTCACGCACATCGGCAAGACGGGCCTTGAGCGCTATTACGAGGAAGCGCTGCGCGGCAAGGTCGGCTACGAGCAGATCGAAACCAACGTCGACGGCCGTCCGATGCGGCAGGTCGGCCACGTGCCGGCGACGCCGGGCGCCGACCTGCGCCTGAGCATCGACCTGGACCTGCAGCAGGCGATGGTGACCGCGTTCGGCGACATGGACGGTTCGGCCATCGCGATGGATCCGCGCACCGGCGAGATCCTCGCCATGGTCAGCCTGCCGGGCTACGACACCAACCTGTTCGTCAACGGCATCTCCAACGTCGATTACCGCGCGCTGATGGATAACCCGTCGCGCCCGCTGTTCAACCGCAACGTGCTCGGCGGCGGCCCGCCGGGTTCGACGGTGAAGCCGCTGATCGGCCTGGCCGGCCTGGACAGCGGCCTGCGCACGCCCGAATACAAGGTGTTCTCCACCGGCACGTTCTACATCCCCGGCCAGAAGCGCGGCTGGCGCGACGCCCACGGCGGCGCCGGCTGGACGGACCTGCGCAAGTCGATCGCCGCGTCGGTGAACTTCTATTACTACAAGCTCGCCTACGACATGGGCATCGAGCGCTTCGACGAATACATGCGCAAGTATGGATTCGGCGACAAGACCGGCATCGACCTGGCCGGCGAGAACAAGGGCGTCGTGCCGTCGCCGGAGTGGAAGCGCAAGCGCAGCAAGGAACCCTGGTACGCGGGCGAGACGGTCAACGCCGGCATCGGGCAGGGTTACTGGATCGCAACCACGCTGCAGCTGGTGCGCGGCACGGGGGCGATCGCCAATGGCGGCAACCTGATGCGCCCGCACCTGGTCGCCGAACGTCGCGACGGTTACGACACGCCGTGGCTGCCGTTGCAGCAACCCAAGCCGTCGCGCATCACCGATAGCGCGAGCAACCTTCGGGCCGTGCAGGAAGGAATGATGGCGACGATGGGGCCGGGTGGCACCGGCCGTGCGATGGCCGCCGGCGCGCCTTACATGATGGCCGGCAAGACCGGCACCGCGCAGAAGATCAGCCGCAAGGGCAACGTCAGCTTCGATCCGCATTCGCTGCCCTACAACCTGCGCCACCAGGCGCTGTTCGTCGGCTATGCGCCGGCCGACGACCCGACGATCGTGGTTGCCATCTCGGTCGAACATGGCGGTTTCGGCGGCAGTACCGCCGCGCCCATCGCGCGCAAGATCTTCGACGCCTGGCTGCTGGGCAAGATGCCCGAACCGGTTCCGACCGATCCCAAGTACAAGCGCCCCGACCAGCCGCATGCGGCGCCGGTCGTGGCGGTCGCCGAGGCGCAGGGCGGGCCGGTGGCTTCGATCCTGCCGCGGCCGGTTGCGCCGGGCGCATCGACCGTGAAACCCTCCGCCACCGCACCTGCGGCCAACACGCCCCTGCCGCCGTCGCCGCCGAACACGCCCGCGGCAACGTCGACGCCGCCCCAGGAGCCCACGCGATGAGGCAGATCCTGCGCTGGCTGTTCGACCTGCTGGTGCGCTTCGCGCGCACGCTGGACCTGCCGCTGCTGGGCGCCTTGCTGGCGCTGATGGTGATCGGCCTGGCCGTGCTGCACAGCGCCGCCGACCACAATGTCGGCATGGTCGTGCGCCAGGGCGCGTTCTTCGTCGCCGGCCTGGGCGTGATGTGGGCGCTCTCGCGCGTGCCGCCGAACCAGCTGCGCAACTGGACGCCGTTGGTGTTCGGCGCCTCGCTGATTCCCTTGCTGCTGGTGCTGCTGATCGGCACCGGCAAGCACGGCCGCCACTGGATCAACCTCGGCGTGGTCTACGTGCAGCCGGCGGAGCTGCTCAAGCTCAGCCTGCCGATGATGGTGGCCTGGTTCCTGGACCGCCAATCGCTGCCGCCGCGTTTCCATACCGTGCTGGTTGCGGCGCTGCTGATCGCCGTGCCCACGGGGCTGATCCTGCTGCAGCCCGACTTCGGCACCGCGATGCTGGTGGCGACCAGCGGCGCCTTCGCGCTGTACCTGGCGGGATTGCCGTGGTGGTGGTTCGGCATGGCCTTCGGCGCCGTCGCCGCGGTCGCGCCGGTGGCGTGGTTCTGGCTGCTGCGGCCGTACCAGAAGGACCGCATCCTCACCTTCCTCAATCCCGAATCCGATCCGCTCGGCACCGGCTGGAACATCATCCAGTCCAAGATCGCCATCGGCGCCGGCGGCCTTACCGGCAAGGGATGGGGGCAGGGCTCGCAGTCGCACCTGAACTACCTGCCCGAACACACCACCGACTTCATCTTCGCCGTGCTCAGCGAGGAATTCGGCTGGATTGGCGTGGGCACGGTGCTGGCGCTGTACCTGTTCGTGATCGGCCGCTGCCTGTGGATCGCCTCGGAAGCGCGCGACGGCTATTCGCGCCTGATCGCAGGCGCGCTGGGCCTGTCGTTCTGCGTGTACGTGATCGTCAATGGCGGCATGATTTCCGGGCTGCTGCCGGTGGTCGGCGTGCCCATGCCGCTGCTGAGTTACGGCGGCACGTCGGCGGTATCGCTGCTGGCGGGCCTGGGCGTGGTGATGGCGGTGCGGGCGCATCGGCCGGTGTACGCGCGCTGAGGCGCCGCGCGCGGCGATCTGCGCGCATCGCGCTCCTTTTTCTCAGGATGCCCGGCGCGGTGTCGAGCCCGTTTCGATGCCGCCACCGCATCGGCCGCGAGGATCCGCAGCGAACCTGACTGACGCCCCCGTCGAGCCTGAACACGCGGTTTTTGCCTCGCGGAGTGCGTGCTACCCTCGCGGCGATGACCCGACGCCACCTCACTCGTAGCGCCGCGATCAGCGCGATTCTTGCCGCGTTGGCCGGTTGTGCCACCCAGACCCAGGCGCCCGCGCCGCAATCCCCGACCGCATCCGCTCCCGCCGCGCACGCCGCGAAGCCGCGACACGTGCCGGGCACGCCCGCGTTGCCCGAGCCCGTGGTGCAGCAGCCGCTGGACGTAGCGCGCGCCGCGTTCGTACGCGAGACCGCCGCGCAGTACGGCATCGATCCGGCGTACATCGAATCGGTGCTGGCACGCGCCGAGATCCGCGACAGCATCATCGCCGCGATGTCCAAGCCGGCCGAAGCCAAACCGTGGCGCGACTACCGGCCGATCTTCATCACCCAGTCGCGCATCGACGGCGGCCGCGCGTTCCTTGCCGAACATCGCGACGAACTCGCGCGCGCCGAGGCGAAGTACGGCGTGCCGGCCGAAGTGATCGTCTCGATCATCGGCGTGGAAACCAACTACGGTCGCAACACCGGTTCGTATCCGGTGCTCGATGCGCTGTACACGCTCGCCTTCGCCTATCCGCGCAGCGGCGATCCGGCCAAGCTCGATCGCGAGAACCGCCGCGAAGCCTTCTTCCGTGGCGAACTGGCGCAGTTGTTCGCGCTGGGCAAGGAAACCGGCTTCGACATCACCACGCTCAAGGGCAGCTATGCCGGCGCGATGGGCTGGGGCCAGTTCATGCCGTCGAGCTACCGCGAGTTCGCGGTGGACGGCAACGGCGACGGCAAGCGCGACCTGTTCAACAACCTCGACGACGTGTTCGCCTCCATCGCCAACTACTTCGCGAAGAAGGGCGGCTGGGAGCGCGGCGGCCCGGTGACGGTGCGCGCCAACGCGGCCGCGAACGCGCAGCCGATCGAACCGGAAAACCTCGATCCGCTGTACACGATGGACGAACTGGCCAAGCGCGGCTTCCGTCCGCTCACGCCGGTGACGCCTGCCGGCGAGCACGCCACGGTGGTGATGCTCGACGGCACGAGCGGCCCGGAATACTGGTTCGGCTTCCGCAATTTCTACGCGATCACCCGCTACAACATCTCCAAGCACTACGCGATGGCGGTGTACGAACTGAGCCAGGCCATCGCCGGCCGTGGCGATGCGGGTGTCGCGGTCGCGCCGAACGGACAACCGTCCGCATGATGTCGCTTGCCGCCCTGCGCGTCGTCGCTGCCCGGTCGCTCCTGGCGGCGGCGGTGCTCACCCTCGCGGCCTGCGCGAGTTCGCCGAAGAAGTCCGGTTCGCAGGCAGTCGCGGTGCCCGACCGCGGCGGCGTGCATCACGCGCCGCTGCCCGGTGGAAAGAAGAAGTCGCCGTATGCGCCCGCGCAGGAAGACCCGAACACGCGCGGCCACTACACCGCCGGCGGCCTGTACAAGCCGGGCGTGAAGGACAGCACGCCCGACTACATCCCCGACGTCGACGCCATTCCCGAACCCGAAGTCACCAACGAGCCGCGTTCGGCCGTGGGCAATCGTCCCAGCTATGCGGTGCTCGGCAAGACCTACAAGGTGCTCGACAACCCGAAGGGCTATGTCGAGCGCGGCACCGCCTCGTACTACGGGCAGAAGTTCCATGGCCGGCGCACGTCGAACCTGGAGGTGTACGACATGTACGCCTTCACCGCCGCCCACAAGACGCTGCCGCTGCCGAGCTTCGCGCGCGTCACCAACCTCGACAACGGCAAGTCGGTGACCGTGCGCGTCAACGATCGCGGCCCGTTCCACGACGGCCGCGTGATCGACCTCAGCTACGCCGCGGCGGTGAAGCTCGGCATCACCGCGCGCGGCACCGGCAACGTCGAAGTGCGCGCGCTGACGCCGGGCGACGACGTGCCGGTCTACGCCGCGAAGCCCGAACCGGCTGCTCCTGCGCCCGCCCCGACTCCGGCCAAGCCGCCGAGCGCGATGGACCGCCTGGTCGCCGCGATCCCGGTCGCTACCGCCGGCGCCGCGGAGCTTCCGCCGCCGCCTTCCTCGCGCGACATCCTGCCGCCCGGCGTGCGCATCGCCACTGGGAAGCCGGCCACGGTCGCTCCTGCGGTCGCCGGCCAGTCGGGCAAGTTCGCCCAGGCCGTCGCCGCCGCCAGCGCGGCGAAGCCGCCGGTCGTGGCCGTGCCGCTGCCGGCGCCCACGGTCGGGGTCGGCGGCGACAACATCGTCTTCCAGGTCGCCAGTTTCACCGCCCGCGCCAACGCCGACCGCGCCCTGGGGCGCCTCCAGGCCGCCGGGATCGACGGCGCCCAGATCAGCGACGCCAACTCCAACGGCCAGACCGTATGGCGTCTGCGCGTCGGACCGCTGCAGGCGGCACAGGCCACGGAACTTGCGCAGCGCATTGCAGGTCTGGGATTCGGCCAGCCGCAGCGCGTCCGCGACTAGAATTCTTCCCACACTCGCCAATCGCCGGTCCGCGCCGGCACCCGGAGCCGTTTCAAAAATGAAAGTCCCCGCTCTCGCCAGAGCTGCCGTCCTGGCGGCCACCACGACCCTGGTGGCCGGCCTCGCCATCGCCCAGACCACGCCCGCCCCGACGCCGCGCACGCAGCTGCCGGCCGCCAGCGAATCGCTGCCGGTCCCGCCGCCGCCGAGCATCACCGCCAGCGCCTGGGTGCTGATGGACGCCGCCAGCGGCAACGTCCTGGCCGGCGAGAACTACGACCAGCGCCTGGAACCGGCCAGCATCACCAAGGTGATGACCAGCTATGTGATCGCCGCGGAAATGGCCGCCGGCAAGGTCAAGGGCGACGACCCGGTGATGATGACCGAGAACGCCTGGCGCGTCGGCGGCGCCGGCACCGACGGCAGCTACTCCGGTTTCGAGGTCAACAAGACCGCGCCGCTGCTGGAGATGGAAAAGGGCATGGTCGTGCAGTCCGGCAACGACGCCGCCATCGCACTGGCCGAACACGTCGCCGGCAGCACCGACGCCTTCGCCGCGCTGATGAACCAGTACGCGCAGCGCATCGGCCTGAAGAACACCCACTGGGTGAATCCGACCGGCCTGTCCGCGCCGGAGCATTACTCGACCGCGCACGACCTGGCACTGCTCGGCCGCGCGCTGGTGCACGACTACCCGGTCGCGTACTCGTACAACAAGATCAAGGAATTCACGGTCGGCCCGATCACCCAGCCGAACCGCAACCTGCTGCTGTGGCGCGATCCGTCGGTCGACGGCATCAAGACCGGCCACCACTCCGGTGCCGGCTACTGCCTGATGGCCTCGGCCAAGCGCGGCGACCAGCGCCTGATCTCGGTCGTCATGGGCTCCAGCAGCGAGAACCAGCGCGCCGTGGATTCGCAGGCACTGCTGAACTGGGGCTTCCGTTTCTTCGAGACGCACAACCTCTACGACGCCGGCAAGGCCATCGCCAAGCAGAAGGTGTGGAAGGGCGCGTCGGATGAAGTGCAGCTGGGCGTCGCCGAACCGCTGCTGGTCACCGTGCAGCGCGGCAAGTACAACCAGCTCAAGCCGATGATGGACGTGCCCAAGCAACTCGTCGCGCCGATCGCCAAGGGCCAGAAGATCGGCACGGTGAAGGTCACGCTCGATGGCAAGGTCGTGTCGGAGCGCCCGCTGGTCGCGCTCAACGCGGTCGAGCAGGGCGGCTTCTTCAAGCGCCTGTGGGACGAGTTCTGGATGTGGTGGGAGTCGGAGTAACACCCGCGGCAACTCCGCATCCCGCGACACGAAGAAGGCCGGCGCAAGCCGGCCTTCTGCGTTTGGGCGCCTTCAACGACAGGGCGACCGCTTACCGGATTCCCGCCGCCTGCAACTTCGCGATCTCCGTGCTCCAGTTGTGCGCGTGCGTCGACGAGGCATCCACGATCAGCTTCGCGGCGTCGTCGCAGGCTGCGTACTTGTCCGAAGCGGCCTCTTCGCGCGCGGCGTCCTCGAGCAGCCCCGCCATGCGTTGCGAGCGCTCGTCAAGGAACAAGGCGGTGCGAATCGCCTGCATCTGCTCTCCGAATGCGGCCGTTTTCCCGGGATCGAGGAAATGGCAACGCTCGTTGAGGTGGACGCCGCCAACGACCGCGGCGTAGTCGCGCATCGCCTGCGCCACCATCCGGGCGTCCTGCGCGGCGGCAGGCGCGGCGAAGGACGCCATGATCAGGATCGCGATCGCGCGGCGGTGGAGCGGAGCCCATCGCGCCGCGTCTGGAAGGTTCTTCATGAAGGTTCCCCGTGGCCCCCTTGGCCGCAGTCAGCCTAGCGCCCGCCCGGGGGTGCTGTCAGCGGGCGCTGCGGGGAGGCACGGGGTTGGGTTCGCCTGCCTCCGCCCCGATAATCCGCCCATGGAAATCAAATCCGACAACCCCGAGCACGGCTTCCAGTTCCCAGGTACGTTCGAGCTGAGCGCAATGGGCGCCGCCGAGAAGGACCTGGAAACGGTGCTGCCGACGCTGCTGCTCGACGCGGGCATCGAAGTGGTCCAGGAAACCGTCAGCTGGAAGCTCTCCAGCAACGGCCGTTACGTCTCGGTGCGGATCACCTTCCGCGCGCAGGACCGCGCACAGTACGACCTGGCGCACCAGGTGCTGCGCGAACACCCGGAAGTGAAGTGGACGCTCTGAGCGAGCCCGTCGTCGCGCCCGAGCCGCTTCGCCCGCTGCCCCCGACGCAGCTGCGCGACCTCGGTCGCCGCGCTTACGAACCGGTCTGGCACGCCATGCAGGCCTTCACCGACGCGCGCACGGTCGACACGCCCGACGAGTTGTGGCTGGTCGAACACGACCCGGTGTTCACCCTGGGCCAGGCGGGCAAGGACGAACACGTGCTGTTCCCCGGCGATATCCCGGTGGTCCACGTCGATCGCGGCGGCCAGGTGACCTACCACGGCCCCGGCCAGATCGTGCTGTACCCGCTGCTCGACCTGAAGCGCCTGAAGATCGGCGTCAAGGAATACGTCCACCGCATCGAGCAGGCCATGATCGACACCCTGGCCGACTGGAACATCCACGCGCAGCGGCGCGACGGCGCCCCGGGCGTGTACGTGAACGGGGCGAAGATCGGCGCGCTGGGCATCCGCGTCCGCCGCGGCTGCACCTTCCACGGCCTGGCGTTCAACATCGCGATGGACCTGGAGCCCTTCCAGCGCATCAACCCGTGCGGCTATCAGGGGCTGCAGGTGACCTCGATGCTAGACTTGGGCGGCCCTTCCGGGCTTGCGCCGGTGAAGCCGGTGCTGATCGAACACGTCGCCCGCCAGTTCGGGCTGGCCGTCGAAGCGGCTCCGCCGCCGGCGTTCTGACCCCCTTGCGACGCGTCGCCGCGCCGCCCCAGAGATCCCCGCACGCCATGTCCGAGACCGCTTCCAAGACCATCCCGCTTTCGGTCGTGAGCGGCGACGCCGCGCCGTCGCTGCAGCCGGGCGTGAAGCAGATCGCCGGCGACAAGATCGCCCGCTCGCCGGTGCAGTTCGCCGACGCGCCGGTGCTGCGCAAGCCGTCCTGGATCCGCGTGCGCATCCCGTCGGGCAATTCGGTGCAGCAGCTCAAGTCGAAGCTGCGCGAGAACCGTCTGGTCACGGTGTGCGAGGAAGCCAGCTGCCCGAACATCCACGAGTGCTTCAGCCACGGCACCGCTACGTTCATGATTCTGGGCGAGGTCTGCACCCGCCGCTGCAGCTTCTGCGACGTGGCCCACGGCCGCCCGAAGCCGCCGGACGCCTCCGAACCGCTCAGCCTAGCGACCACAGTCGCCGACATGGGCCTGAAATACGTGGTCGTCACCAGCGTCGACCGCGACGACCTGCGTGATGGCGGCGCCCAGCATTTCGTCGACTGCATCGCGGCGATCCGCGAGCACAGCCCGCGCACGCGCATCGAGATCCTCACGCCCGACTTCCGCGGCAAGGGCCGCATGGAGCGCGCGCTGGAGATCATGGCGGCCAGCCCGCCGGACGTGTTCAACCACAACGTCGAGACCGTGCCGGACCTGTACCGCAACGTGCGCCCGGGCGCCGATTACCAGTGGTCGCTGACGCTGCTGAAGAAGTTCAAGGCGCAGCACCCGGACGTCGCGACCAAGAGCGGCATCATGCTGGGCCTGGGCGAGACGATGGAGCAGGTGCAGGGCACGCTGCGCGACCTGCGCGAGCACGACGTCGACATGATCACCATCGGCCAGTAC
>Ga0102594_1001961_pt1 | contig 11471 bp, 8 predicted proteins | sample AraplaCol_mLB_r2_2_FD_76863 | JGI IMG/M metagenome (GOLD analysis project Ga0102594, IMG submission 76863) | Arabidopsis root microbial communities from North Carolina, USA - plate scrape MF_Col_mLB_r2 (SPADES assembly) (version 2) | ecosystem: Host-associated > Plants > Roots > Endosphere...
GATCGCCGGTCTGAGCCATGAAGCCCTCGATGACGCGATGGAATTTCAGGCCATCATAGAAATTCTGCCGCGCCAGTTCCTTGATGCGGGCGACATGGTTCGGCGCCAGGTCGGGGCGCAGCTGAATCGTGACGCGGCCGTCCTTGAGTTCGAGATAGAGGGTGTTTTCCAGATCGACGCTCATGGGGAAGTCCTTTTACTTTACGTCGGCTGCAACGCGCAGCCGGACAATCTTGTCGGGGTTGTCGACGGCGCCCGAACCCGGCGCGCCCTTCTTGATGCGGTCGACGACATCCATGCCGCTCACCACCCGGCCCCAGACGGTATACTGGCCGTCCAGATGCGGCGCATCGTCGAGGCAGATGAAGAACTGGCTGTCAGCGCTGTTCGGGTTGTTGGTGCGCGCCATCGATACGGTGCCGCGGCGATGCGGCTCGCGGCTGAATTCGGCATTGAGCTTCTGGCCCGAGCCACCCGAGCCGGTGCCGGTGGGGTCGCCGCCCTGTGCCATGAAGCCACGGATGACGCGATGGAAGACCAGGCCGTCGTAGAATTTCTGACGCACCAGTTCCTTGATGCGTTTCACATGGTTCGGCGCCAGATCGGGGCGCAGCGCGATCACGACCGGACCGCCGACGCTGGTCTCCATGATCAGGGTATTTTCCGGATCGCTGGTCTGGGCGCGCGTGCCGAAGGGCAGCGCCAGCAGGGCGGCGGCTGCAAGGCCCAGCTTGATGAACTGGCGCCGGGGGAAGTCACGGATCATTCTTCACCTTTGGCTTTGCGGGCCGCGATGGCGACGCGCATGCGTTCCGCCACGCGCGGCGAGACGAAGGGGCTGATATCGCCGCCCAGCATGGCGATTTCCTTGACCAGGCGGGATGCGATGAACTGGTGGTTGTCCGAGGCCATCAGGAAGACGGTCTCGATTTCGGAATTCAGCCGGGCATTCATGCCGACCATCTGGAACTCGTATTCAAAGTCGGAGACCGCGCGCAGGCCGCGGATGATCATGACCGCGCCGAGGTCCATGGCGAAATGCATCAGCAGGTTTGAGAAGGGCTTCACCTCGAACTCGGTGGCGCCTGGCATCAGCGGACCGATTTCCTCGCGCACCATGTCGACGCGCTCTTCCAGAGAGAACAGCGGGCCCTTGCCGACATTGACGGCAACGCCGACCACCAGCTTGTCGACCAGCTTGGCAGCCCGCTTGATGATGTCGTAATGACCCTTGGTAACCGGATCGAAAGTGCCCGGGTACAATCCGATCCGCTGCTTGGTCATCCCATCTCCCCAGTCTTGTTAGGCTGGCGCGTCGCCCGCATCCTCGGCGGAACCTTCGTCGGCTCCGGCTTCATTGGGGCCACTTTCCGGCAAATGGGCGACCGACGCAACCTTCTCGCCCTCGCCGAGCTTGAAGATGATCACGCCCTGGGTGCTGCGGCCGGCGATGCGGATGTCGTCGACCGGGCAACGGATCACCTGGCCGCCATCGGTGACCAGCATGATCTGGTCGTCATGCTCGACCGGGAAAGCGGCGGCGACGCTGCCGTTTTTCGCGGTGGTCTCGATGTTGACGATGCCCGAACCGCCACGGCTGGTGATGCGGTATTCGTAAGCCGAACTGCGCTTGCCGTAGCCCTTTTCGGTGGCGGTCAGGATGAATTGCTCGGCGGCCTGCAGCTCGGTGATGCGCTGCATGGGCAGGTCCGAGGTCAGTTCAACGCCGGTCTCGCCTTCGCGGATACGGCGCTGGGCAGTGGCATACTTGAGGTAAGCCTCGCGCTCCTCCGGGCCGGTCTCGATATGACGCAGCACCGACATGGAGATGACATGGTCGCCCTCGGCCAGCTTCATGCCGCGCACGCCGGTGGAGGCGCGGCTCTGGAAGGTGCGCACGTCGTCGACCGGGAAACGTACGCACTTGCCGGCGTAAGTCGCCAGCAGGATGTCATCCTGCTCGGTGCAGGGCAGCACGCCGACCAGACGGTCGTCGGCATCCTCGCCCTCGAACTTCATGGCGATCTTGCCATTGGCGTTGATTGTGACGAAGTCGCTCAGGTCATTGCGGCGGACATAACCCTTGGCGGTGGCGAACATGACATGCAGCTCGCCCCACTTGGCCTCGTCCTCGGGCAGCGGCAGCACCTGGGTGATCTTCTCGCCCTCGGCCAGCGGCAGCAGGTTGACGAAGGCCTTGCCGCGCGACTGCGGCGTGCCTTCCGGCAGGCGATAGACCTTCAGCTTGTAGACGCGGCCGATATTGGAGAAGAACAGCACCGGGGTATGGGTGGAGGCCACCAGCACGCGGGTGACGAAATCCTCGTCCTTGGTGCTCATGCCGGTGCGGCCCTTGCCGCCGCGCTTCTGCAGGCGATAGGTCGACAGCGGAGTGCGCTTGACGTAGCCGCCGAAGCTGACGGTGACAACCATGTCCTCACGCTGGATCAGGTCTTCGTCATCCTGCTCGAATTCCAGTTCGGCGATCTGGGTGCGGCGCGGCACGGCGAAACGCTCGCGCACGCTGACCAGTTCGGCGCGCAGGATGCCCATCAGCTTCTCGCGGCTGCCCAGGATCGACAGGTATTCGTTGATCTCATCGGCCAGCGTCTTCATCTCGTCGCCGATCTCGTCGCGGCCCAGTGCGGTCAGGCGCTGCAGGCGCAGGTCGAGGATGGCGCGAGCCTGGGTTTCCGACAGCTTGTACTTGCCGTCGATCACCTTGTGGCTCAGGTCGTCGATCAGACCGATCATGTCGGCCACGTCATGGGCCGGCCATTCGCGGGTCATCAGCTGGTCGCGCGCCGTCTGCGGATCGGGCGCATTGCGAATGGTCTTGATCACCTCGTCGATATTAGCCACCGCGATGGCCAGACCGACCAAGACATGGGCGCGGTCGCGCGCCTTGTTCAACAGGAAGCGGGTGCGGCGCAGAATGACTTCCTCGCGGAAGCCGACGAAGGCCGTGATCAGCTGCTTGATGTTCAGGAGTTCCGGCTTGCCGGCATTCAGCGCCAGCATGTTGACGCCGAAGCTGCTCTGCAGCGGGGTGAATCGGTACAGCTGGTTCAGCACCACTTCCGCCATGGAATCGCGCTTGATCTCGACCACCACACGCACGCCATCGCGGTCGGATTCATCGCGCAGGTCGGAAATGCCTTCGATCTTCTTGGCCCGCACCAGCTCGGCCATCTTCTCGATCATCGAGGCCTTGTTCACCTGATAGGGAATCTCGGTGATGATGATGGCTTCGCGATCCTTGCGGATTTCCTCGATATGCACCTTGCCGCGCACGATCACCGAGCCGCGGCCGGTCCACATCGCCGACTTGGCGCCGGCCCGGCCCAGGATAATACCGCCGGTGGGGAAATCGGGCGCCGGCAGAATTTCGAGCAACTGCTCCAGCGTCACGTCCGGGTTGTCAACATAGGCGCAGCAGGCGTCGATCACCTCGCCCATGTTATGCGGCGGAATGTTGGTGGCCATGCCGACGGCGATGCCGTTGGCGCCATTCACCAGAAGATTGGGGTACTGGGCCGGCAGCACGCTGGGTTCCTGCGTGCTGTCGTCGTAGTTCGCCTGGAAGTCGATGGTGTCCTTGTCGATATCGGCCAGCAGCGCTTCCGCCGCCCGTTCCAGGCGGATTTCGGTGTAGCGCATCGCCGCGGCCTTATCGCCGTCCATCGAACCGAAATTGCCCTGGCCGTCGAGCAGCAGCTGGCTCATCGAGAAAGGCTGCGCCATGCGCACCATGGCGTCGTAGATCGACTGGTCGCCATGCGGGTGGTACTTACCCATCACGTCACCGACCACGCGGGCTGACTTGCGGTAGGCCTTGTCGGCGGTATAGCCGTTCTCGTGCATCGAATAGAGGATGCGGCGATGCACCGGCTTCAGGCCGTCCCGCGCATCGGGCAGCGCACGCGACACGATCACGCTCATGGCGTAACCGAGGTAGGAGCGCTGCATCTCCTCTTCGATGGAGATCGGCTGGATGTCCTGCGGAGACTGGGTCTGATCGGTCACGTAACGGGCGTCCGGAATAGGAGTTCAACGGGCGATTTTTGGGTGGAATCGCAAGCCCGAAACGGGCCGGAATCGGCCCTGGAATCAGGTCGGGAAAACTACCATGGCGAGGGGGCCACAGCAACGTTCGCCGGACGGCTTCCGCACTACAGTGCCGTTCAAAAAATATGTTTATTTACAATAGCTTATTTCAAGGCAGAAATGCCGCCGGAGCAGCTGGACCGCAGGCGCGGGAAAGGCCCCGCGCCCAATCCGTTTTCGCCCCGGAATCAGGCGGTGAAGAGGTCCTTCAGCCAGGTCCACTGCTCCTCGCCGCAGGCGGCGATCAGCGGGCTGATGAAGGGCTTATCGGCGGCGCGATAGAGGCTGCCGTCGAGCCGCTTGGCGATGCCGCCCGCCTCGGTGACCAGCAGGCAGCCAGCCGTATGGTCCCAGGGCATGGCGCGGTTGTAGATCGCGTAATGGAAATGGCCGTCCAGCATGGCCAGGTATTCCTGGCCGGCGCAGCGCAGGATCATCACGCCGGCGGTCTTGTCCATGCGATGGGCGATGCGGGCGGCGAAATCGCGGTCGCCATAGCGCAGGTTGGGCGCGCCCGAGATATGCGCCAGCGATGGCGGCTTGGGCATGCTGAGCTTGCGCATGCTGCCGTCGGCCTCTCGCATCCAGGCGCCCTTGCCCTTCTCCGCCATGGCGCAGATGCCGCGGATCGGATCTAGAATCCAGGCAGCGACCGCGTCGCCATCCTTCACCAGCGCCACCATCACGGCGAAGAGCTGGCTGCCGACGGCGAAATTCGCCGTGCCGTCGATCGGATCGATCAGCCACGCATAACCGGGGCGGCGCAAAGCCTCCATGATGCTCTCGTCGGCACTGGTGGCTTCCTCGCCCACCACCATGGAACCGGGGATCAGATCGCGCAGCCGCGGGGTGAGAAACTCTTCCGAGGCCTTGTCGGCCACCGTGACCACGTCATGGGGCCCGGCCTTCTGGTCGATGTCGCCGGTCTTGAGCTTGCGGAAATGCGGCAGGATGGTCGTGCGCGCCGCCTCTTCCATCAAGAGACGCACGGCATCCATATCGATCTGTACTGCAGCCATTACGCGGGTTTCCCTTCCTGACGCTTCAACCATTTGCCAGCTTCCGCCTGGCTTAAGGCCACCGAAAGCCTCAGGTGGCCGTCCTCTTCCTGCATCTCCAGCACTTCGCCATGGCGGTGCAGCCAGGCAATCGCCGCGCCGTCGCCGGCATCCAGCGTAACGTCGATCTCGACTCGATCACTGGCCAGCCTGTCATCAATCCGTTGCAGCAGCGTGTCGCAGCCATAGCCGGTGAGCGCCGAGACCAGCACCACATCGTCCTGGCGGTCGGCCTGGTTCTGGAGGGTGTCACGCACGTCAGGCGAAAGCTGATCGGCCTTGTTCCAGGCCTCCAGCCGCGCAAGGCTGCTGCTCTCGGTGACACCCAGCGAGGCCAGCACGTCGGCCACGTCGGCGGCCTGGGCGTCGGTATCTGGATGCGACAGGTCGCGCACATGCAGGATCAGGTTGGCCGAGATCACCTCTTCCAGCGTGGCGCGGAAAGCGGCGACCAGATGCGTCGGCAGGTCGGAAATGAAGCCGACGGTGTCGCTGAGGATGATGTTGCGGCCGGACGGCAAGCGCACGGTGCGCATGGTGGGATCCAGCGTGGCGAACAGCAGGTCCTTGGCGAAGACCTCCGACCGCGTGATGCGGTTGAACAGCGTCGACTTGCCGGCATTGGTATAGCCGACCAGCGCCACCACGGGATACGGCACCTTCTGGCGCGCACGGCGATGCAGCGAACGGGTATTCACCACCTGCTCGAGATCGAGCTTGATGCGGGCAATGCGTTCGCCGATCAGGCGGCGGTCGATTTCGAGCTGGCTTTCGCCCGGGCCGCCAAGGAAGCCGAAGCCGCCGCGCTGGCGTTCAAGGTGGGTCCAGGACCGCACCAGGCGCGAGCGCTGGTAATTCAGATGCGCCAGCTCGACCTGCAGGCGGCCTTCCTTGGTGCGGGCGCGTGCGCCGAAGATTTCAAGGATCAGACCCGTACGGTCGATCACCTTGGCCTTCAGCGCCTTTTCCAGGTTGCGCTGCTGCACCGGCGTGACCGCGGCATCGACGATCACCACGTCGACCGGGTTTTCCTCGATCAGCGCGGCCAGTTCGGCGGCCTTACCGCTGCCGATCAGCGTGGACGGCCGCCACGCCGAGAGGGAGACCACCTCGGCATGCACGACCTCGAGATCGATTGCAGCCGCCAGGCCCACAGCCTCGGCCAGCCGCGCCTCGGGACGACGGCGCAGATCGGCCGCGTTCGCCTTGGCTGCGGTCGCCTTCAGAGACGGATGAAGGACGAGCGCACGTCGGGCGCGCTCGTCCTCAAGGGGTTCATAATCGGACATTCACCAACCGGATTGGATGCGGACCGGATTCATCCGGCGCAGTTTAAGCAGCATCGCTGGAGAGAGAAACGCTCCCCCAACCGGTCATGTTCCTGTCGGAACAGGCGATCAGGCCTGCTCGCCGCCGCCCTGCGCCGCAGTGCCGCCCTGGGCGGCCGGGTCGAAGAGCTGGATCGGGCCCGACGGCATCACGGTGGAGATGGCATGCTTGTAGACGAGCTGCATGTGACCGTCGCGGCGCAGCAGCACCGAGAAGTTGTCGAACCAGCTGATGATGCCCTGCAGCTTGACGCCGTTGACGAGGAAAACGGTGACGGGGGTCTTGGTCTTGCGGATGTGATTGAGGAAAACGTCCTGGACGTTCTGAGGCTTGTCGGCGGCCATTGTTATGGACCTTTCTTTTCTTATGTTGTTGTATTTCTTTTTGTTTTTACCAGTTCCGATGCCAGCCTTATGGCTTGTACACCGGTCCGGTCCTGCGGGGGCGGCGGCCGCTGCCCCTCGCGCAGGGATTAAAGCATTAATTTGTGAAAGTGGCAAAACAATGGCGTGCACTGCGGCATCGGGTCACGCCACTGTGTAAGTGCCTGTGTATGCTCAGGCTAGCTGCCGTGTACTGACGGCTCGCCGGACTGCTTTTTTACGGCGCGATGAAGGGCGCCTGCCAGTCGGTGCTGTGCGTCGCTGCATGCGCCTCATAGAGGCTGCGCAGCTTTGACGCCACCACGCCCGGACCGCCATTGCCGATCGGCTTGCCGTCCAGCGTCACCACCGGAATGACATAGGACGTCGCCGAGGACACGAAGGCCTCCTTGGCAGCCTGCGCCTCGGCCACGCTGAAGGCGCGGAATTCCACGGTCAGCCCTTCCCGCTTGGCCAGCTCCAGCACGGCGGCACGGGTGATCCCGCTCAGGATTTCATGCGTCGGCGCGCGGGTGACCAGCACGTTGTCCTTGGTCACGATCCAGGCATTCGACGAGCTGCCCTCGGTGACGAAACCCTTCTCGTCCACCAGCCAGGCCTCATAGGCGCCAGCCTCCTTTGCCGCCTGCTTGGCGAGCGCGGCCGGCAGCAGGCCGACTGTCTTGATGTCGCAGCGGCCCCAGCGGATGTCGGGCTGGGTGATCGCCGGCACGCCCTTCGCCGCATTGGCGGCAGCCTTGCTCCAGTCGATATGGCGGGCGATCGCCACCACAGTGGGCGGGATGTCGATGGGGAAGGCGAATTCCCGCTTCGATGCGCCACGGGTGATCTGCAGATAGACGCTGCCGTTCTTCACCCGGTTGCGACGCACCGTTTCGCGCAGCACGATGCTGAGCGCCGCGCGGGTCATCGGCCGTTCGATACGCAATTCGTCCAGGCTGCGCTCCAGCCGCACCAGATGGCCTTCGAGGTCGACGAAACCGCCGTCCGAGACGGCGACCACTTCATAGACGCCGTCGGCGAACTGAAAGCCGCGATCCTCGACATGCACGGCGGCCTGGCCGTAGGGGACGTATTGACCGTTCACATAAGCGATACGCGACATCTGGGAGTCTGCCTTTTTTGGAAGTCAGCTGCCGGGACGGTCGAGATTGACCACGCCCAGCGCCTTGAGCTTGCGATGCAGCGCCGAGCGCTCCATGCCGATGAAGCTAGCGGTGCGCGACACATTGCCGCCGAAGCGGGTGATCTGCGCCAGCAGGTATTCACGTTCAAACATCTCGCGTGCCTCGCGCAGCGGCAGCGCCATCACTTCCGTGGTGGTTTCCGGCCGCAGCGCCACCGGCGGCGTCGCACCGAGATCGGACGGCAGCATGTCGGCATGTATCATGCCCTTCTGCTCGGCCGGCAGCATGATCAGCAACCGTGCAACGGCATTGCGCAGCTCGCGGACGTTTCCGGGCCATTCTGCTGACTGCAAGGCGAGCAGCGCGTCTTCAGCCAGGTCGCGCTGCGGTACGCCCTGCCGCTGCGCCTCGACCTGCACAAAATGCTTCACCAGCAGGGGAACATCCTCGCGGCGATCACGCAGCGGCGGGACTTTCAAGGGCACGACATTCAGGCGATGGAACAGGTCCTGCCGGAACTGCCCCTGCCCGACCCGCGCGGTGAGATCATGGGCCGTGCCCGAAATGATGCGGACATCGACCTGCACACGGGTGCGGCCACCGACACGCTCAAAACTCTGCTCGGTCAGCACGCGCAGCAACTTGGCCTGCGTCTCGGGCGACATCTCGGCCACTTCATCGAGGAACAGCGTGCCGCCATGGGCCTCTTCCAGCAGACCGATCTGGTGCTGACGCTGACCGTTGACCTGTTCTTCCACTCCGAACAGCGTCTGCTCCAGCTTGTCGGGCGTGACCGCAGCGACATTGAATACCACGAAAGCGCCGCCGGCGCGGCGCGAGCGCTGATGCAGCTGGCGCGCGATCATTTCCTTGCCGGCGCCGGGCGGGCCGGAGACCAGCACGCGACTGTTAGTGGGCGCGACGCGCTCGACAGCCTGGCGCAGCGCGGTGATCGCCGAGGAGACGCCGACCAGATCGACCGCCGTGCCCGACCGCTGGCGCAGATCGAGATTCTCGCGCTTCAGCCGTGCGGATTCGAGGGCGCGTTCCACCAGCAGAAGCAGGCGGTCGCTCTTGAACGGCTTCTCGATATAGTCGTAGGCGCCACGCTTGATCGCGGAAACCGCGGTTTCGATATTGCCGTGGCCCGAGATCATGATCACCGGCACGGTGCTGTGGTCGCGGATGATGCGGTCGAGGATTTCGAGACCGTCCATCTTGCTGCCCTGCAGCCAGATATCCAGGATCACCGCATTGGGACGGCGGGCTTCCATCTCGCGCAGCGCGCCTTCGGAATCGCCGGCCATTCGGATTTCATAGCCTTCGTCCTGCAGGATGCCGCCGACCAGATTGCGGATATCCGCCTCGTCATCAACGATAAGAATATCACGCGCCATGACGATCCGAACCTAACAACTTGCGCAGCGTTTCCTGGCTTTTCAGCGCTCCCGATTCCGGAGTCGCAGCGGCTTCCGCGTCCACGCCGGCAATGATTCCCGGCAACCGAATGCGCGCCAAGCTACCATTTTTCGCGGTGGGATCAAACAGGTGGGCATCCGACAGGCTGATGCTGCCGCCATGCTCCTCGATGATCTTCTTCACGATGGCAAGGCCAAGGCCTGTGCCCTTGGTGCGCGTGGTGACATAAGGCTCGAACAGGCGGTCGCGATTCTCCACCGGCAGACCGCGGCCGTTATCCAGCACGGTGATGTCGGCCGCACCCTCATTGATCCGCAGACCGATGGAAATATGGCCCGCCGGCAGGGTCATGCCGGATGGACGGTCGCGGCCATCGATGGCATCGACAGCATTCTGCAGGGTATTGGTCAGCACCTGCGCCAACTGGCGCGCATCGACATTCATCCGTACCGGCGCAGCAGGCAGATCGGTGTCGAAGCGGATATCCGGCCGCGCCACCTGCTGCAGGAACACACCCTGGCGCACCAGTTGCGTCAGGTCTTCCTCGCGATAGACCGGACGCGGCATGCGGGCGAAAGTGGAGAATTCATCCACCATGCGGCCGATGTCGCCCACCTGCCGGATGATCGTATCCGTGCACTGAGCGAAGATGTCCGGATCGGTCTGGACTTCCTTCATGTATTTGCGCTTCAGCCGCTCGGCCGAGAGCTGAATCGGTGTCAGCGGATTCTTGATCTCATGCGCGATGCGCCGTGCGATATCGGCCCAGGCGGCATTACGCTGGGCCGCAACGAGTTCCGACACGTCGTCGAAGGTGGCGACATAGCCGAGCAATTCGTTGCCGGTCACTTCGCGGGCAACACGCACCAGCAGCGTGCGGGCGCCGTCGGCGCGCTGCACGACAACCTGACCACGCTCGACCGGTTCGGCGGGATGGTCGGCGAGGCGCTGGAACAGCGGCGCCATTTCGGGGGCAACCTCGGCAAAGGGCTTGCCCACCATGTCCTCGAAGCTTTTCTGCAGCATCGCCTGCGCGGACGGATTGGGCAGCGTCACCAGTCCCTGCGGATCGACGCCGATGACGCCGGCCGAAACGCCCGACAGCACGGTTTCGGTGAAGCGCCGGCGCTCGTCGAGCTGACGGTTCGCAGCGATCAGCTCCGCCTGCTGGGCTGCCAGCTGCCCGGTCATGCGGTTGAAAGTGCGGCCCAGCGTGGCGATCTCGTCCTCGTCGGCGCGTTCGGTGACACGCACGGTCAGGTCGCCGCCGCGGATTTTCTCCGCCGCCGAGACCACTTCGCTGATCGGGGCGACCAGGCGCGTGGCGATCAGCAGACCGAACCAGATCGCCGCCAGCAGAAGCAGCATCGACACCAGCATGAACAGGATGGCGAAGTTGATCTCCAGCGAAGCCCTCGCCTGCTCCAGGCGGTTATATTGCACGGCGGCCGAGCGCGTACGGTCGAGATCGCCCAGCACCTTGGCGTCGATGAAGCGGCCCACGTAAAGATAGGCGTCGAGATAGCCGTCCAGCCGCACCAGCGCGCGCACGCGGTCGTCGGTCTCGGCGGTGATGATCACCACCTGGCCCTCGTTGGCATCCTGGATCGCCCGCGTCGGGATGCGGTCGAATTCCATCAGCAGGCTGAGTTCGTTGCGGGCAAGGATTTCGCCCGTCGAGGTAAAGACGATGGCCTCGCCCAGGCCGCGCTGGCGCGAGAGCTGGCGCACCGCCTGCTGGAAGGCATAGGGGTTGCGGGTCAGGCGCGGCGCTTCGCGGTTCAGGTCGACCGCCATGGCCAGCACGTCGGCGCGGATGGTCTTGCGATGCTCCTGGATATAGGCCTCGGCCACCGCCACCGATGCCTTCACCGCGGTGTTGACGCGGTCGCTGAACCAGGTCTGCAGGCCGAGATTGAAGAACAGCACGGCGAACAGCGTCATCAGCACGGTGGGCAGCGCCGTGACGGCGGCGAACATCATCACCAGGCGGGCATGCAGGCGCGAGCCGGCCACGCCCGACCGCCGCGCCATCCACAGCATCACCA
>Ga0102594_1001966_pt1 | contig 11453 bp, 11 predicted proteins | sample AraplaCol_mLB_r2_2_FD_76863 | JGI IMG/M metagenome (GOLD analysis project Ga0102594, IMG submission 76863) | Arabidopsis root microbial communities from North Carolina, USA - plate scrape MF_Col_mLB_r2 (SPADES assembly) (version 2) | ecosystem: Host-associated > Plants > Roots > Endosphere...
CGTTGCTGGCGAAGGCGCATTCGGTACCGTGCGGGCGGGTCAGATTGAAATTTCCAACGTTGACTTGTCGCAGGAGTTCAGCGACCTGGTGATCATGCAGCGCGGCTACCAAGCCAGCTCGCAGGTGATCTCCACCGCCAACGACATGCTGCAGGAACTGTTCTCGATGAAGAGCAAATGAACGCCTCCTCCCCCGCCCGCAGTGCCGCAACGTCGTCATTGCTCGATCTCACCGAGTCGGCGCTCAAAGCACGGCCGCTACGCAGTTGGCAAACTGTGAACAAGGAGATGGTGCGCGCTCGCCTCGACGCCGTGCACCAAGCATGGAGTGACGAGTGGCTGCCGCGCAAGATGATTGCAGCGCCGTTGGCTGATCTCGAAGTGACGGAGACCGACGACACGTTGGCGATGGCAGCCGGCGGCATGGTTTGCTGGTCCTTCGTGGAAACATCGCGCCGGACGGTCGCCTCGACGCTGGATGCGCCTTCGCGAAACAGCCGCGACAGCACCGCATCGGCCCAGCAGGCGCTCGCCGAGCGCATGTTCGCTTTCGACTTGGCCTCGTCCATTTCTGCGCCCAGCGCCGCGATGGTCGCACCCGCACTGGTACGGGCCGCCTGGGCCGACTGGTTGCAGCGGCTGAGTGCACTTTGGCCCGGCGTTGCCTTCGAACCGCAACAGCCTGGCTTGGCGAAGAACATCTCCTCCGACACCTGGTCGGGCACGCTTTACGCACGCTGGCCGTGGTGCGGCGGCACTTGGTGCCTTGGTCTTTCGTACGAGGTGGTGTTGTCAATGCTGGGAAGCGACGGTGCTGCTGCGTCCGCACCGATTGCGTCCACGCGCATATTGCCTAAGGAGCGCCTCGATCAAGCTTTGTCCGCGGAGCCAGTAATGCTGCGCGTGATGCTCGAAGGCGCTGAACTCAATCTCGGGCAACTACAGGAATTGCGGCTCGACGACGTCGTGCCACTGGCTCATCTTCTCGATGCCCCGGCCCTGGTCACTGCGGCTGACGGTACGCCCATTTGCCATGGCTGGCTGGGACAAAACGAAGGCCGCATGGCGGTCGAACTCGTCCCAAGAACCCCAAACGTTGAAATGCTGAAGGAAAAAACACCATGACGAAAGCCCTTGAAGGCATCGTCGCCGACAACCGAGCCGGCGCATCCAGCACCGCTGCCGAGGGCCGTAGCGACGCACGCACTCGCACTTCGCAGGGGGCCGGACTGCCCACGGCCCAGATCATCGCGCTTCCTGATCTCCACCCCGGCGCGGAGGGCGACGGCGTTGGCCGGTCGAGCGATGCTTCTGTCCTGAAGGATTGGAATCCGCTGCATCAGATCAAGGCCAAGCTGCAGGTATGCATCGGCGAAGCCACGATCTCTGTCGGCGAATTGCTCGGCGCGAAAGAACACCAAGTGCTGCGGTTGGACCGTGCGTTCGACCAGCCGGTGGATCTCACCATTGAAGGCAAGGTGGTGGCGCGCGGCCAGCTGGTAGCGGTCGACGGCCACTTTGCGGTGCGCATCACCGAGCTGCCCGTTGCGCTGGGCCTGACGCCAGGATCCTGAAGGATGTGCGAATTTCTGCGGCAGACGCGTAGCGGGACGGCCTGCCGGATATCCATGGCGAGCGTGGCCATGGCCGCGTCTCTGTTGTTTGCCATACCTGGCATGGCCCAGGATTCGCGCCCCGCGACAAGCGAAGCAGCGCCTGGCACGAGCTTGCCTTCCACGAGCTTGCCTTCCAGCATCCCAGTCAAACGCGATCAGCCCGGTGAGGCCGAGGGGTCGAGCGACCTCCGCTGGGTGGCCATCGTGCTCGCCATGGGGTTGATTTCTGCGGCGGTCGTCATTGCCCGCCGACGCGCCCGGCCCCGTCAAGCCACGCCATCAGTGGGTGTCAATGCCGGCGCTTGGTGGACGCAGATCCGCGGAGTATGGGGCGCTGTGCCGTCGCATGAGATCCAGCGCGTTGCGAGCACGCCGCTGTCGCCGCGTCACAGCCTGCATGTCGTGGTCTGGGACGGCAAGCGGTTGTTGCTCGGATGCAGCGACCAATCCATCCAGCTGCTGGCACAAGCGCCGTTGCTCGAAGATGCGGCGCAGCCTGACGCTTCCGGCAAAGAGGCGCAGCTGTGACGCAAGCAGCCAAAGAAAAATGGTTGCCATGGCGCACGCTCATGGCATTGATGCTGCTGGCCGTCGCAATGCTCAGCTGGCCAGAGGGAAATGCACGATCGCAGACACAGGAAAGCACGGTCTCGGAGGCAGCAAAGAGCGACAGCCCCCAGCCTACGTCACCCGCCGTGACCCTGCCAGCACCGCAGGCACCTGCTGCCGCCGCGCCGCCGCATCTCGCCTTGCCCAAGGCACCGCCTGCTGCAGCAGGCTCAGCGCGGCCTCGCGGTTTGACCAGCACGGCGTCCGCGCCGCCTGCCTCGCCGATGACACCCGCAACGGAAACCGCGCAGGCGCTGCGCGTTGTGCTTGGTCTCACAGTGTTGGCGATTCTTCCTGCGCTCCTGGTCTGCCTGACCAGCTTCCTGCGGATCATCGTGGTGCTCTCGATGCTGCGCCATGCCATTGGAATGAACGAGACGCCGCCCAACACCGTGCTGATCGGACTGGCGCTTTTCCTTACCCTGTTCACCATGTCGCCGGTGCTGCAGAAAGTCAACCATGATGCCTTCGAGCCCTTCATGGCGGGCAAGCTTTCGATGGAAGAAGGCTACGGGAAGGGCATCGCGCCGCTTCGCGAATTCATGGTGCGGCAAACGCGTGAGGCGGACCTGGCGCTGATGGTGGAATTGTCAAAGTCGCCGATGCCTCGGTCGATGGACGATATCGGCAACCTGCAACTCATTCCGGCGTTCATGCTGTCAGAGTTGCGCGCGGCGTTCCAGATCGGCTTCGTCATCTTCTTGCCGTTTCTCCTGATCGACCTGATCGTCTCCAGCATCCTGATGGCGCTCGGCATGATGATGATGCCTCCGACGACCATCGCGCTGCCGTTGAAGATCCTCATGTTCATTCTTGTTGACGGCTGGAGCCTGGTGCTGAAGGCGCTCGTCGGAAGCTTTCACTGACGCATCAGAGCAGCATGCCTCGCCTGACTTCTTCAGCCCTGCCGCTGTCGCAGCCACCGCCCTTCGAGCCACCGCCGGAGCCGGCTGTCGCGGCACCGGATTTCACATCGGCCCTTTGGGCGCGCTGGCGCGAGGACCGGGATGATGATGCACGCGCGCAATTGATCGGCCACTACCTGCCTTACGCGCGGATGGTGGCTGCGACCGTCTATGGCCGCCGCACCCACAACGATGTCGAGTTCGACGACTACCTCCAGCTCGCCCGGGTGGGTCTGCTTGAGGCGGTCGATCGTTTCGAGCCAGGGCAGGGCGCCCAGTTCAAGACCTTCGCGGCCAAACGCGTGCAGGGCGCAGTGCTCAACGGGCTCACGCGCCTGACCGAGAAAAACCAGCAGATCAGCGTCAGCATGCGAATGCGCCAGGAGCGCCTTGAGGCCATCAAGGAGGCCGCGGCCGAGGAAGTGGCACAAGACAGCCACGCAGGCACCCTGTCTGCCTCGGGGTCGTCGCGCGGCGCAGACAAGCTTTTCAAGTACCTCGCTGAGGTTGGCATCGGTATTGCGCTCGGCGTGCTGCTTGAGGACACGGGGATGGTCGACGCGGAGGCCTTCGATGGCACCGCTCATGTGCCATCGCCCGAGGTCAGCTACTTTCGAAAGACCGAGATCGTGCAGTTGCGCACGGTGCTGCGTGATCTCGTGGGGCAGCTGAGCGATCAGCAAAAGCTGGTGATCCGCCACCATTACTTGCAGGAAGTTCCCTTCGACGAAATTGCGGCGCTGATGGGGGTGACACGCGGTCGCGTCTCGCAGTTGCACCGCCAAGGCTTGCTGCGGTTGCGTGAACTGTTGGGCAAGGATGCCCGTTGCGACGTGTCGTGGTGACGCATGTTTTTTCGTGACTTAACACCTATATTTCTTGATTCATGACCGACTCGAACGCACTTTTTCTGTCCGCCGCGCGCCAGCGTCTTGAAAGACTGGAGGGTTTCCTGCGTGACGACCCTTCTAACAATGCGCTGCTGATCGATGCCTTCGAAACCGCACTGTCGTGCAGTGAGTGGGAGCGTGCACAATTTCATCTGAAGCATGGCCAGTCACTTCCTGACGAGCCGCTCGCATGGCGCTTGCGCGAAGGCGATTTCTGGCTAGCGCAACAGCGCTACGATGAGGCGCTCGAGGTCCTTGAGGCTTTGGCGAAGGCGCCGGCGCCGCCCGTGGGGCTGGCAGAAGTGCTGCTCCACAATCTCGCTTTCATTGAACTGCGGCGCGGCCGATATGCAGAATGCGTCAACCGCTTGGCGCCGATGCTGGAAGGGCAGGGTGGAGCAGGACAGGGAGCCGGCGATCGGCCACCGGTGACAAACCGCGCCTTGCAACAGGTTTGGTTGAGGGCGTTGCACCACGACGGTCAACTTGATCGTGCGATGGATTGGGCGCGAAAGGCCGAGCAGCGGAGCAGTCTCGATGTGCAAGCCGCAGGAGTTGCAAGCCTGATCGCCGTCGATTCATCGGATTTTGCGACCGCGCAGAGATGGTCCACTGCAAGCTTGAACGAAGATTCACCAGCGGATCATCCCGTCGAGAGTCTCGTGACGCAGGCTTCCATCGCGCTGGCTGCGCGAGATGCTGGACGAGCCATCCAGTTTGCCGATGCAGCCCTAAAGCGACAGCCTGCCGATGGCCGCGCATGGTCGATGCGCGGCTTTGCGGCATTGCTCGCCAATGATGTTGGTGGAGCGCTGGCCGCATTCCTGAAGGCAGTTGCCGCGATGCCGCAGCATATCGGAACCTGGCATGGGCTGGGCTGGACCCAGATTGTGCAAAAGGATTTTGACGCGGCGCATCACAGCTTCAATACGGCACTGGTGCTCGACCGCAACTTCGCGGAAAGCCACGGCGGACTTGCAGTTGTACTCGCCATGCAGTCGAAGCGGCAGGCGGCCGCAGAGCACGCCGAACTGGCCCTTCGACTGGACAAGGCCAATCTGTCGGGCCGCTACGCGCAGGCGCTATTGAGCGGTGAAGTGAAGGATGCGAGCGACGTGCAGCGCTTTGCGCGGCGCTTGCTTGGTGGCCGTACCGGTCCCCTGGGTGGGGACATGGGCGACATCATTGCGCCCGAAGCGACGTCGCGCGGTGCCGACGGCGGCAGCAGCTAGCTAGCGTTTCGGGATAGCGCTGTCGATCCCCGTGTCTCTTGCATCCGCAAGCAGTAGGCTTCCCGCTTCGCGTAGCGCTCCATGGAGCTGCGGGTCGCTGTCCATTCGTTCGAGCACGGTATCGACCATCTGGTCGAAGCCGCGGTCATCCAGCCGGTCGCGGCCGAATGCCTGCACCAGCACCGATTCCAGAAAGAGCCGAAATGCCTTGCGCTCGCGATGCGGGTCATCAATGGCCAGAGCACGTACGCGCAGTGCCACCATCTGCCGGAGCTGGGCATCGTCATTTGCGACTTCACTGCCCTTGTTGTCGCTGGGTGTGGCTGGTTGCCCTGCTTTGCTTTGAGTCGTCTGCGATTTGCCGTGTGCAGCTGCGCTGGCAACTTGGCGTTCCTTCGTCTGGGCTCGGAATTGCGCTGCGAACTGCGCCCGAATCATTGCGGCCAGCTGCGTTGTCGGATCAATCATGGGCATGCATGCCGGCAGCCAATGGAGGTTTTTGGCGCAAACATTGCGTCAATGCGGCTTCCCTTGTTGCTGATAGCCAGCCAGAAGCACGTGGTTGACGGAATCGCCCTCTGCGTCGTTCGCTTCTACATCCATTGCGGCCTTGTCGGCCAAGGCATGGATTCCTACGATGACTTTCTCGATATCGCCCGACAGCGCGCTGTTGGAGGTATTGAGCTCCAAGCCTCGTCTGTAGTGCTGCAGGGCTTCTTCGAAGCGGTCTTGGGCCAATGCGGCAAATCCACGCACGAAATGCGGTAGCGGGTCGGTATCGGGCAACTCGAGCAACGGCTGCCAGGTCAACAGCCCCACGCCTGCGCGCCCAGAACTGAACTGCAGCAACCCCAGTTGATATCGTGCCATTGGGAACCCAGGGGCTAGTAACGTTGCGTTGGCAAATGCCGTTTCGGCTTGGCCCATCTCCCCGAGGGCGGCGAACTCCGCTCCCATTAGAAACTGCGGCAGGGCTGCGCTTGGGTCTGCCGCGCTTGCCTTCTGGAACCACTCGATGGCCTGAGCTCCGTCGTTGGCCTGGCTGGCGCTCATGCCGTTGGACATGAGGGCATCGAATGAAGTCGGGTCTGGGCTTTGCATCTCAAAACAACCTTTGCTGCGATGACGCGGAAAGCGCCAAGGGTGATGAGCGGTACCGGCGCGCGCTCGCCACCGCATTGTCATGCCTGAACGAGTTCACCAGACGGAGGCGGAGTCGCTCGAGGGGACATCGGCCTTCCTGCTAAACAAATCGCAGGAACGCTGGATGACTTGTCTTATGAACACCGGTACCTTGTATCCCCTGGCCGCCGCTATGTCGGCGGGCGAGGCCTCTCGATCACAGGCAAATGATGCGCCTGCCGAGGCGTTTGCAGGCGCGTTGCGGCGATCCGACTGGAGCGAGGCGGAGCGTCAGTTGCGTGCAGGAGAAAGCCACGCAGGCGAGGGCGCCGAAACCTGGATCCTGCGCAGAAGCGACTGGTACATTGCGCAGCAGCGCTGGGATGACGCAGCAACTCACTTGCACGGGGTGGTCGATCACAAGGTCAACACCAGCCTTTTTCAGACTGTGGTGCGCCACAAACTGGCGTCGATCGCCTTCATGCGCGGGGATGACGCAGGCTGCGTGGCGTGGCTGTCGCCGCTGCTTGACGTCGACGGCGTGGCAAATGCCGCTGGCCAAGGAGGGCGTGCCCTGGAAGTCCTGTGGGTAAGGGCGTTGCATCGTTCGGGTGCGACGGATCGGCTGCATCGTTGGACTGCCCAGTTGGATGCGCGGGGCCTGCTTGATTCGGCAGTAGCTGGTGTAGCCAGCCTCACGGCTGTGCAGCTTGGAGATCTCGCCTCTGCCAAGCGGTGGATCGGAATGGGGCGGAGCAGGGGCGACACGGTCTCCGCAGAATGTCTGATTGCGGCGGCCCATGTGGCGATGAGCAGCCGTGCTTCTCTCGAAGAGGTCGAAAAGCTTGCCGAAGAAGCCTGCAGGAAATGGCCCGCCGATGGACGCACGTGGACCGTGAATGGCCTCTCGAAGCTCCTGATTGGAGACATACACGGCTCCAGCGCCGATCTGAAACGCGCTGTGGAACTGGCCCCTGGCTATGCGCTGGCTTGGCGGGGATGGGGTTGGGCCCAGATTCTCTCGGGAAATGCGCCGTTGGCGGAGCAGAGCTTTTTGTCTGCTTTGAAACTCGATGACCGGCACCCGGAAAGCCACGGAGGATTGGCTGTAGCGCTGTTTGCGCAGCAGCGGACCGCGGAGGCGCGAGATTGCTTCTCGGAGTGCTTAAGACTGAATGCTTTGAGCCCGTCGGGGGCGTATGCGGGGCATCTCCTTTCCGGGGACTCGCAAGCAGGGCTGAATCTCTCAGAGATCCTTGCGCGGCTGATTTAAGCCTCGCCATTAGTTGAGTGCACGATGCGCACGCCGGCGTGCTCGTCGCGCGTGCGGTTGCCATTCTTGTCGTAGCTCAGGCGGTGCCCGTCAGCGCCCAGGACGCTGCCGTCGGCAGTGGCCGAGTCGACCAGGACCTGGCGATTCATCTGGTCGTAGGCGAAGTAGCGGTCGGTCTCCTCGCCGCCCTCGATGGGCGTTCCCTGCGGGCCCTGTGCGGTCAGCGCGCTGTAGGCGAGCTTGGTGTGGATGTGGGTGCGGTTGCCGACCTTGTCGTAGTCGATGGTGATGTAGGCGTTGGTGTCGGCGACCCAGCGCAGGCGGCCCAGTGCGTCGTACGCCATCTGGTTGTCCTGGTAGGTGACGCCGTCCTGCACGGTGGTCTCGCGGATGCGACGTCCGCCCAGGTCATAGGCGTAGGTCGTGATCTTGCCCACGCCCGCGTCGTCGATGCGCAGCAGCTGGCCAGCCTTGTCGTACGAGTAGCTGAGGTTCTGGCCGCGCGAGTGAGTTCATGGCCGAGGGCAAGTTCGCATCGAAGAAGCGTGGACCGGTGCCTCAGGTTCGGCAGTACCCGAAGCGCATTAGTCAGTTGCCGCGCGCCAGGCAGCGCGCGGTAATCGATGTGTTGTCGGCGCAGTAGGGGCTTAGCGGCCCATCAGCAACATGCGTTCAAACATTCGAGCATTCAAGGCCTCCGTAGGCAGCCGAGAAGGGCCACGGCTTCTTATTTTACTTCGCAGTAGCTAAACGGTATCAAATACCGCGCGCACGAAGCGCCCGTGCGATCAAAATTCCCTATTGAGCTATCCACCAAGGTATTGGACAAGCGAAAAAGCCGGACGTGAATTTGCTTCAATAGTTCTAAGTTACCCCTCATCCTCTCTCCACTCTGAGGCTGCCACACCAACTAGGTCGGGAAATTCACCACGCTCCCATGACCAACCTGGATTCTCGTGGATGCAATTTACCATGTTCGACAGTTTTAGCAGGCACCCATAGTCGTTGTCCACAATGCAACCTTCTGCCGCCTCACCGAGCAGCGCTCCAATTTTCAAGATGGCCTTTATTCCATTCTTGGAGTCACGGTAATGAATTCCGATTTTCGATTTGCAAGCTAAGAGCAATTCTTTATATGTCTTGCTGGGCTTCTCCCATTTGCTCAACTCTTCAATCATCTTGTGGGCATCGGCACTGTATTCTATTAGCAGATAAGAATCTTCTCCTGCGCCTCGTGAAGCTACGAACTGGAACTCGGCTTCGGCATTTCTCGGGCCGACATAAGCAGGCAACTCGAGGCTTTGCGTCAGCTCGGGAAGAATGGCCTCCACGTCGAATTGGCGTGGAATAAAAAAAATCAAATGAGGTGCCATGTGAATTTGCTAGCGCTAGTGCTGGTTTTCGTTTTATGGGTGGCCATTCTTAATGAACTGCAAGAGAGTATCAAGCTTGTTCGTCGCTTGTACCTTGGCATTTGCCGACCGAACAATGGCATCTGCCTTTTTGTGTTGCTCAACGACATAAGCTACTGTGTGCTGGCCCGTAGCTTCCTGAGTCTGGTGAACTTGTTCGACGATCCTCTCCGCACTTGAAAGTCGCTTAACCTGAATGATCGTCCCCGATTGAGTTTCAATGTCGACTTCACGTAACTTATCACGCTGGCCAACAAGATGGTTGGTGTCCTTGACCCGCACCCCACTGGCCTCAAGTTGGGTAATGAGTTCAGGCACGCCGGGGTCGCCCTTCGCAATAGCCTTATTGACGAGTGCATCAACCCGAGCTTGATTCATAGCCGCTTCGTTCGTTAGCGGCCTGCCCGCGGCTGTATAGCGCTTAAGGGATGAGCTTACAAGGTCCGATGCCACGTTCCCGATAGCGTTGATGCCCCTCCCCACGCTTGCTGCAATACCTGGTATTGAGTGAACAAGCCTTGCCCCGCCAGCGAGCGAGGCACCGAGAACGGCTCCGACTACGCCCGATGCCGGTTCCAATGCCTGGGCGCTGTGAAAGTAGCTCAGACCGGCATCGTCTTGCAGCTGCATCAGCGAGCGCAGTTGGCTGGCTGTCTGACCGGGGTCACCGGTCAGAGCCAGCGACCCCGCGAATGCTCCGAAGATGGCTGGGTCAGAAACGAAGCTTGGTGCCAAGTTGCTCTTAGCACCCAAGGTCTTGCCGAGCACCCAAGCACTGTTCCAATCCGAAGATGCGAGTTCCACATAGTTGCCGGGCCGTAAAGCGCTCAGGGCTTCGAGCATGGCGGCACCCTTGCGCGCACCCTCCAAGCCTTGGTCGATCTTCTTGAAACCCTGATCGATCAGCTGGAGGGCGATATCAGGATTGTTCTTGAGCAGTGCCAGTGAATCAGCAAGGGTCTTTTCGCCCACGTCGGCAAAATCCAACCCGGCGGCTTTTTCCGCTGCGTTGTAGTTGAATGCCTCCGCAAAGAAGCCGCTTCGGTCATAGGTCTGTGTGCCAGTCGTCAATCCATCAATGCCCGCGCGAATTCCAACCAAGGCACGCCCTTTAGTCCCAAGAGATTCTGAATCGAAATCAAGCGCTGAGTTATCTGCAATTGAAGTGTCACTGCTTCGGTCAACTTGGCGCTCGGCACTGAATGCGCCCACTAGCTGACCATAAGCTGCCGAGGTGGTCTCTCGTTGACGCCAACGATCGTGGTTTTGTGCAATGAAGTCTCCGAGCGGGTCGGTGTTGCTGACAGCCGGTCTAATCCACTGCCCCATCGCGTCCGCTAGGCTCTCCCCCAACGCATTGCCAAATGCATCCGTCGCAACCTGCGTCACGCTGACCTTTCCACCCTTAAGCGCTGCAGCCGTCAATCCGGCAGCTAGCCCGGAAGTGAGCCGCGTAGCGAATTGCCCCAGATCCGATTTCCCAAACAAGTTCGATGCCGGCCCCGCAACAGCGGCCCCGATCCCAGCACCGGCAGCGGAAGCCACAACGCTCTTCCAGCTGAACTTGTTTTGAAGCCCGGTCGCTATCGCGATCCCTTGCGTGGTTGCGTTACTCAAGGCACCACGGATGACCGCATTTCCTACCGCATCTTCGACAAATTTCTCGCCACCAATTACACCTTGGGAGACTCCATTGCCTATGGCGGCCAGCGCCACGCTCTTCCAGCTGAAACTGTCCTGCGCGCCAATTGCGATGCCTACGGCCTGGCCTGCAATTGAACCGACTGCGCCTGCCGCTGCGTACCCGACAAAATTGTCCACCCCCATGTAGTAGCCGGTGAAATACGTCACGACCAGGGAAACGATGGTCACGATGACCTGTCCCAAGCCCCCGCACCCGCCCCCCTGGCTCTGCGGCGTCGCCATCATCGTCGGCGAGTCGTTGGCGATCTTGCTCGGATCGTAAGGCTTGAAGCTATTCGAGTTGTTCGCGCTGCTGGTCGCCGCTGGAATGCGCAGCACCTGGCCAGCACGCAGGTCGGCATTGCCGCTCAACCCGTTCGCATCCGCGATCAGGTACCACAGGCTCGAGTCCCCATACGCCCCCTTGGCGATGGTCTGCAGCGTGTCGCTCACGCCCACCGAGTAGCTGCCGGGCGTGCCCGCTGGGTAGTTGCCGTTGATCGGCTGATACCCGAAGCTGAAATCGCTCTGCGGCGTGAAGAAGGGCCCGTTCTGCGCCAGGGGCGTGCCGTCGAAGCGCGTGTCCGACAGCAGCCCGTAGCGTCCGAGCACCTCGCCGTTGACCACCATCTGGCGCTGGCCGTTGACGCGCTTGTCGGGCGTGCCTTCATACGCGTAGTAGGCGTACAGGGCGTTGCCGTTGGCGTCGTT
>Ga0102594_1001970_pt1 | contig 11435 bp, 12 predicted proteins | sample AraplaCol_mLB_r2_2_FD_76863 | JGI IMG/M metagenome (GOLD analysis project Ga0102594, IMG submission 76863) | Arabidopsis root microbial communities from North Carolina, USA - plate scrape MF_Col_mLB_r2 (SPADES assembly) (version 2) | ecosystem: Host-associated > Plants > Roots > Endosphere...
TGCTCGAAGCCAACGGCCGCAAAGTGCTTGAAATCATCGGCAAAGACCCCGCCCCCAAAGGCATCATCCTGCCAGAGCAGATGCCCGCCGCCATCGCCGCCCTGCAAGCCGCCATCGCCCATGAAGAAGCCCACGACGCCAACGCCGAAGACGGCGTCGTCCCCGGCGACGGCCTGGGCCTGCGCCAGCGGGCAGTGCCCTTTATCGACATGCTGCAACGCAACCTCAAGTCGGGGCATGAGGTGGTTTGGGGGGTGTAGGCAACGCAAGCGCTTCAACACCTGCAAAGAAAAAAGCCCTGGTGACAGGGCTTTTTTATGGGGGCTGTACTTTGCGGAAGGCGCTTTAAAAATCACTCACACCAAGGCGCTTCAAGGCATCCTTGGCCGGCTCCAGGCCCTGCAGCGCAGCCTTCTTGTACCACTCGATGGCAGCCGCCTTGTCCTGTGTGCCGCCCCATCCATATTCATAGGCGTGGCCCACCTTGTACTGAGACTGCGCGAAACCCGCCGTGGCGGCCGACAGGTAATAGGCAAACGCCTTGCGCAGGTCTGCCGGTTGGCCGATGCCGTTTTCAAGCTGCGACGCCGCGTTGTGCGCGCCGCGCGCCAAGCCGGCCTCCGCCGCCCGCACAAACCAGTCAAAAGAAGCCTTGGCATCCGGCCGGGTGCCCTCACCCCGGTAGTACATCACGCCCACGTTGTTCATCGCATAGGGGTGGCCTTGCTCAGCCGCACGCCGGTAGTTGTCAAGCGCTAGCGCAGGGTCGGCCGCCATGCCAATGCCATGCACCTGGTTCCACGCCAGGCTGGCCTGGGCCAGCACAAAACCCGCCCCGGCGGATTTGCGATACCAGGTATTGGCCAGCTCTTGGTTCACCACCACGCCCAGCCCCTGGCTGTAAATCATCGCCACCGCATGCTGCGCACGCGCATTGCCGCCATTGGCCAGGCGCAGCAACTCTTCACGCGCGCTGGCTGAGCCCTTGGACGCCGCCGCAAACAGCGGCACGACTTCAGCGTTCGGCAACTTCGACAGCAAGCGGTTAAACGGGCCTGCCAGTGACACAGGCGCCGCCTTGGCCGCCTCCGTAGCGGATGGTGACGGTGGCACGCTAGCGGCGGCAGTGCCCGTGCTGGCGCCGGCCGCAGCCGCCATTTCCGCCTGCGCCGCCGCATTGCGCTCAGCCGTCGTGCCCGCCAGCGGCTGCGCCGCGGCGGCAGCAGCCGTGCCATTGGCACCCGCAACAGGAAACAAACGCGAAAGCGCCTGCGCCGCCCCTTGCTTCAAGCCCGCCGGGTCGGTCGTCGACGCGGCAAACTTCTCAATGTACTGGCGCGTCGTATCCGGGTTGCGCGAAAAGCGGTGCGACACCACAAACGCATCCGCCGCTCGCTGCGCCTGCCCCTGCGCCCCCAGCACCTCCGCCAGGTTGGCCCAGGCTGCAGCCCGTGCCGGCGCCAGCGCGAGCGTGTAGCGCAGCTGCGCCTCTGCTTCGGGCAGCTTGCCCGCGCGGTACAGCACATAGCCGTAGTTGTTGGCAATCTCCTGGTCAGAAGGGTCGGCCCGCCGCGCCTTCTCAAAATCGGCCATCGCGTCGGCAATCTGGTCGGCCTTGAATTTCTCAAGCGCCGTGGTGTTCAGCCGCCGCGCGAGCTTGCGGTCGCCGCGCGCGGGGTAGGGCAGCTCTTCAATCTCGGTCTTTGCATCCCACACCGCATTGGCGTCGCGGGATGCTGCGCCTGCGAGCATTTTGCTGACTTGCTCCAGGCGCGGGGTGATGGGAGCGCTGGTGCTTGTGCCAGCTTGCGCGAAAGCCGATGGGCAACTTGCCTGAAGTGCAGCAGCCAGAACGCAGGCGGCGAAAGAATTGCGCGCACCTTGACGTGCCGTTTTCTTGATCATGAAACCCTCCTCCTTATGTTCGGGAGAGTTTATCTGCAAGAAATCGCGCTTTGATCTGTGTTCATTAGCTCTATGAGAGATGTGTATGGGCCGATACCGAAACACTATTGGCACCTTTCTCGCTATCTCCTTACAGTCCGTCCGCTAATGCATTCTTCGGAGCTACTTGTGAACCACCAGATTGAACCCCCTTGTGACGTGCGCCGCGGACGCGATGCTGCTCGGCATAGCGGCATCGTCATGTTGATGGCGGTATGTCTCGGATTGGTTGCGTAGCAGGGCTCTAGTACTTCAGGGAAATAAAGTCACCACCCTTGCCGGTGGTTCAAGTAGATACTCCCGGGCCAGCTGCAATTGAGCCGTCCTGGCATCTGCAATTAACCGACATTCCCGAACAGAAGGTGTTCATCGGCTTCAAGTACGCCGGGCACGTATTCATTGACGCCTCGGATTTATGCTTGCAGCCCGGCTTTAGAGAGACCGTCCGCTATGAAGGTTCGGAGCAAGAGGATGACCGACTGCATCTGGAAAGAGCTTCAACCAATCTTTAAAGCTAAGTAGCTGATCTCACGTACCTGATCATTCGGTGCCACTTCGACCAGGAGATACACCAATGCTTTTGGATGAAATTGAGAACCCTTCGAGATACCGCCCAAGCACTGAGTTGAACTCCAGCGGTGCTTCCAGCGCCGGCAAATGCGCCGTGCCTGCAAGCACCAGGCTTTGCGCCCCAGGGATGCGCCGCGCCAGCAGCTTGCATCGTTCCTGCAGGTACGGCATATCAAGGTCGCCCCATATCACGAGTGTGGGTGTGCGGATCGCTTCCAGGCTTTCCCACGCTGATGGCTCTTCTTCTACTGCCGTGCCAGGGAAGTTGGCTCGTAAAGCGGTGCTGTTCATTGAAAGAAAGAGTTCGCGCGTCTCACCGCCTACTCGGCCTGGCGGGCTTAGTGGGCCGTCCAGCCAGGCATGGGCTTGGAGTTCGTTCCTTTTATCCAGATCACCCTGGGTTGTGGCTGTATTGATCGCATCCATCAATGCTTTGACTGCCTCGCCATGCTGTGGCGTGGGCGCGCCTGTCACTCCGGGCGCAACGACTACCAGGCCAGTGACTCTGTCTGGGCGTGCCAATGCCGCGTCAATGGCTATGCGGCCGCCCATGGAACTGCCGACCAGGATGGTTTGTCACAGCCCAACGAATCCATTACAGCCCACAGGTCGCTCACATTGGAGTAAGGCGTTGGCCGCAATGTGCGCGATTCGCCGAAGCCCCGGCGGTCGTAGCTGACGACCGGATGCTTTTCTGCAGTCGTTGTTGCCAGTGCGTCCCACTGGCCGCGCCACATGCGTCGGTCCGCGACATTGGCGTGCAGGAAAAGAACCGGGATGCCAGCTGCTACGCCAAGGTTGGCCTCATGCTCTACGGCCAGCAAGGCGCCTTCGACTTCAAGCAGTTTTGTTGTTTTCATGCTTAGACAATACTGTGAGAACCTTGCATGTCAAGTTTGCATATGCTGCTTGTTATGCTGGCACTGTGGGCGGGCAATGATTTTTCAACAACACCTGGCCATGAAGGAGACATCATGACGGTCAAGCGTATGGATAACGTCGGCATCGTGGTTGAAGACCTTGACGCCGCCCTCGGGTTTTTTACCGAGCTTGGCCTGGCGCTTGAAGGGCGTGCGCCCATCGAAGGGGACTGGGCCGATGGCGTGACCGGCTTGCAGAACATGCGTGTCGAGATCGCCATGATGCGTACGCCGGACGGCCACAGCCGGCTCGAGATTTCGCGCTTCCTCGCGCCACCTGTGGTGGCCGACCACCGCCACGCGCCGGTGAACGCGCTCGGCTACCTGCGCGTGATGTTCACCGTGGATGATATTGAAGACACACTCGTCCGGCTAAAAAAACACGGCGCCGAGCTTGTTGGCAAAGTGATCCAGTATGGGGACACGTACCGGCTCTGCTACATCCGGGGGCCTGAAGGAATTCTCGTTGGGCTTGCACAGGAGCTTGGGTAAGTTATGCCGCATAAAACCACCAGCGCGTCCTTGCGCATCGTTGTTGCCATCGTCGGTGCTGGTATTTGCGCCCTCGCGGTCTGGCGGCTCAGCTTGGCCGTGTACCAGGCGTTGACGACTGGTACAGTGCTTCTGCTTGATACCAAGCCGATGGCGCGAGGCGCGGTGTACCCCTATCCGTGGGTTGACGCGTGGGCTTATTTTGTGGGTTGTGCGTTGAGCACCGCGGGTGGCATCCTGGTCATGGCCTCGGCAACCGGCCGATGGTGGTTGTTGCTGGTGGCCATGCTGGTGTTCTGGGGCGGCTACATACTGACTGCTGCGGCCCCCATGCTTGGTTCCCTGTCCGGTGTCGTCTTGCTCGTGTCCGTCATTCTGGGGTGCAGCATGCTTGCGCTCGTATTCGGGCTGTGGCGAAGTGGTCGCGAACATCGAAAACTGGACATGGCGCCGGAACTTCAAGACCGGGATCGGAGGGAAGATGCCGCATAACAAGTCCTGGGCTGCTTCGATGTTCAATATTTTGATTCTTTCTCTATGAGGCTGTAGCGATGATGAGAATACACATGGGCGCACTGAAACTGGCCATCGCGGTGATAGCAAGCGGTTGTGCGGCCGTGGCACCTCATAAGAGCGTCGAGCTGAATGCCCGAGATCTGGGCTTGGCCTACCACTTCCCGGCCGCGAACGTAAAAATTCGCCAGACCGGTCCGCTACAGTTCGTGATGCACACGTATATGGGCGACTATGCCCCGCCTCATACCGGTCAAGATGCGATGGCGTGGCCGGCTTTCTATACCCTTCTTGTCGCGTGCCCGATGTGGAGCATCGCAAAGGCCGAGGGAATGCCCATTGCGGTGATCTACAAAGCCGTTGAAGGTCCGAACACGGAAGGAGAAGCTCACTTCAGACTCGTGAAGTCGGCGCCTCCGGCAAAGAAGGGGGAGACTATATTGGATTTCACGGGACAGGACTGGGTCAATATTCCTGGATGGTTGTGTGACAAGACGAACGCGCTCAATCAACCGTGGTGGGGACGATAAGTGCCAACATGTCATTCCATGGGACGGCGCCAAGCCGGGCACATCTCTTATCTCAAACGTCAGACTGCCAATGAAGCCACAGCGCGAATTGAAGGCCGCCTGGAACGGTGAACAGCTGATAGTCACGGCGCGCCTTGTGCCAAGGTACGCATTTATGACCGCCTCCATCGACGTAAGTCTTGAAGGGAAGCCGATTCTCAAGACAGGTGGAGTGCTTAAGTTCGTGGGAGACCACGTAGCAGGCTTCGAGCGCAACGGCCGGCTTCATTCAGTCGAAGCTTCTTGGGGAAAGGCGGCGCTGACATACTTCCCCGTGAAAGTCGCCGTTGACGGGCAGCTTGTTGTGGAGGCTCCAGTGAGAATCTCCAACTGGTGGCTTGTGTACTGGCCCTGGTTCATTTTGCTCGGAGTGCTCGCATGGCGCATGCACTAAGCACCCGCCGGTCTGCGGGGTCGCCGCTGGCGCTATCTTTTGGTCGGCTTCAACCTCAGGCATCGCGATGCGAGAAGGACTCCGTCCCACCGAAAGACCGCTTCCTCGCTCTCGCCGCGCGCCTGACCGACCGCCGCTTTGAGCAGATGCGCTTGAAGGCCATCACTTGGTGCAACGAAAATCCGTCACGCCTGAGTGAGTCAAATTTGGTCGCTCTTGCGGCGCTACGCGTTAGTGACTCGCCTACCGATCTGTAATGATTCTCAAATCAAGAAGAGTGATCAACCAGACTGCGTCCACCTTCATATTTGAGTTGAACATAAGGGATTCTTATGCGCCGCCTACTTTTGCTGCTATCTTTGGTTTCCCTGTCTGCCAACGCGTTCGATTTCAATGGCGTGGTAGTTGGTGCTCCTGCCACGCCAGAACTCATAAATGAGAAATTTGGTGTTAGCTGCGGTATTGGTATCGGGGGATCGCAGGTCTGCAATGGAACTGTAACTATTGCTGGCGAACCGGCCCGAATGAACCTCGTGATTAGCAAGGCGGGAGTTGTGCAGCGGATCAGCCTGACACTCTCCTCGGCGGTTTTTGATGAAATTGCTCCGCTACTGCTGGAGAAATTCGGCGCTCCAGAGAGAACCACGTACGGAGAAGTACAAAACCGCAGGGGTGCCAAATTCAGTCAGGTTGAGCACTACTGGCAGAACAGTGCCGATCATCAAGTGTTCTATCGCAAATATGCCGGCTCACTCGATGCCTCAGTGCTCAATTTCAGCACTAAAGAAGACTGGGCAAGACTCTATCTCCCGAAAGCGAATCGCAAAACCGACCCCTGAACTCAATAGAATTTTCTTGTGGTCGACTAGACCGAGCATTGGCGAGAGTCGCTGTGCGTTGATGATTTACTCAGGAGCCCACCATATTGCGCTTCGCTCAATCCCGTCCGGGGCGTGCAAGAGTCTGAGCCCCTAATCCACCTTCGCCCCAGAAGCCTTCACCACCTGCGCCCATTTCTTGTGCTCCGCATTGATAAAGGCCGTGAACTGCGCCGGCGTGTTGCCGCTGGGGATGGCGCCCTGGGCTAGAAGTTTCTCTTTCATCGCCGGTGTGCCCAGCGCTTTGGCGGCTTCTTGCTGGATGCGGTTGACGATGTCGGGTGGTGTATTGGCGGGGGCGAGCAGGCCGAACCAGGAGCTGGCCTCATAGCCTTTGAGGGCCGGGCCGCCGGCTTGCTCTATGGTGGGGATGTCGGGCAGGGCGGCTGAGCGTTCTGCGCTGGTCACGGCTAAGGCTTTGAGTTTGCCGGATTTGATAAGGGCCATGGAAGAGGGCAGGTTGTCGAACATGACGTCCATGTCGCCGCCCACCAAAGCGAGTAGCGCAGGGCCGGAGCCGCTGTAGGGGAAGTGGGTCATGTAGGTGCCGCTCATGGTTTTGAAGAGCTCGCCTGCGAGGTGGATGGAGGTGCCGTTGCCGCTGGAGGCCATGTTGAAGGTGCCGGGTTTGGCTTTGGCGGCGCGTATGAAGTCAGTGACGTTGTTGATGCCGGCGGCTTTGGCTTTTTCGGTGTTGACGACCATGACGTTGGGCACGCCGGCGACCAGGGTGATGGGCGCAAAGTCTTTTTGCGGGTCGAAGGCGAGTTTTGAGTAAAGCGATTTGTTGATGCCGTGGGTGCCGACGGTGCCCATGAGGAGGGTGTAGCCGTCGGGCGCGGATTTGGCGACGATGTCTGCGCCGATGTTGCCGCCGGCGCCGGCGCGGTTTTCCACGACGAAGGGCTGGCCGAAGGCTTTGGAGAGTTCAGGCGCCATGGCACGGGCCAGGATGTCGGTGGTGCCGCCGGGGGCGAAGGGGACGACGATTTTGACGGGCTTGGTGGGCCAGTTGGCGCTTTGGGCCCAGGCGGAGGGCGTGGCCATGAAGGTGCTGAGAGCGGCCAGCGCGGTGGCGAAGAAGGAGGCGGTTCCGCGATGAAAGAAGGGGCGTTTGTTGTTCAAGAAGTATCTCCAGGGGATGGCCGGCGCGCGGCCGGGGGTCGTATGAACATAGCGTCGGTGGGAAGGCACTTCAAGAGGGTTTCCGCTGAGCTTTCCAGATCCGTTCGGGCTGAGGTATCGAAGCCCTGGGTGAGATCGAGGCGGCCAAGCCCTTCGATACGCATTGCGTACCCTGTCCTGAGCTCGTCGAAGGATCAGGGCGAACGGGTGGGGGCGTTATGTGTGTGCCCCAAACACCGCTCCGTTAAACCCAGGGCTTTTTTGATCGCCTGCTGCGAGTGACGGGATCGTCTTCATCTGCGGAAATCTGCGTAATCTGCGGATAGAAAAAATTGAATCCACAGATTACGCAGATTTCCACAGATTAAAGACAAGATTCTTCTGCGTGGGATTGATTTTTGTCTTGGGCTGCGTGCGCGAACACATGGCTTGGCATCAAGAATTTTTATCTACGAAATCTGTGGATGAAAAAAAGCCGCCCGGCGCGAACCAGGCGGCTTGGCTATCCAGGCAGCGAATGATCAGTCCGCGAACTTGCCGGCAGCCTCGATCACGGGCTTGAGCTTGGCGATCTCAGACACGACGAAAGCCTTGTGGGCGGCGGGTTCGACGCGTTTGTCGGTCACGACCACGGCGCCCAGGCCTTCCTGCTTCTTGATGAAGTCGGGGTCTTTGAGGGCAATCTTGAGCGCGTTGTTGAGCTGGGTCAGCACGGCGGGGGGCGTGCCCTTGGGTGCGTAGAGGCCGTGCCAGATGGTGAGGTCAAAGCCTTTCAGGCCCATTTCCTGCAGCGTGGGGTAGTCTTTGAGCAGCTTGTTGTTGCTCAGGGGCTTGGCGGTGGTCACGGCAAAGGCCTTGACGCGGCCGGCTTCGATCTGGCCGGTGGTGTTGGTGGTCTGGTCGCACATCATGTCGACCTGGCCGCCGACCAGCGCATTCATGGCGGGCGCGGTGCCGCCGAAGGGGATGGTGGTCATCGCGTCCTTGGCCTTGATGGCCGACTGCCACATCAGGCCGCACAGGTGCGATGCGGAACCCAGGCCGGCGTGGGCGATGTTGAGCTTGCCGGAGTTGGCGCGGATGTAGTTCTCGAAATCGCGGTAGTTGTTGGCGGGCAGCTGGGGCTTGCCGATGATGGTCATGGGCACTTCGTTGATCATGCCGAGGTACTCAAAATCGTCGGGCATCTTGTACGGCAGCTTGCGGTACAGGGCGGGCGCGGCGGCCATGCCGATGTGGTGGACGAGCAGGGTGTGGCCGTCGGGCGTGGCGCGGGCCACCTTGGCAACGCCGATGGTGCCGCCGGCGCCGTTGACGTTTTCCACCACGAAGTTGGCGTTGCCGCCCATGGCCTTGCGCATGGCCTCGGCCAGGTCACGCGCGACGCGGTCGGTCGGGCCGCCGGCCGCGAAGGGCACCACCAGGCTGATGGGCTTGGAGCTGGGGAAGGCGGTTTGCGCGTGCGCGGCAAACACGGTGCTTGCGGCAGCGGCGAGGACTAACAGGCTTTTCTTCATGATGAGCGTCTCCTTGAATCTGAAGGCGCCAAGTTTACGGTCCCCTTACCGCCCCAACATCGCGGGAACTACGTAAGGGGTAGCCCCCGGTTGGAATAAGCCCACCCCCGTCCAGGCTCACTTCGTGTAGCCTGTTCCCCCCTTCCAGGGGGCGTGAAATTAGCCCACCCCTGTCCGGGCTCACTTCGTGTAGCCCGTTCCCCCCTCTAGGGGGCGGCGCCTGGGGCCGGCAAAGCCGGACCCTCGGCCCCCGCTGGTGAATACCCGCCCTTCGCACGCACAGGATTCTTCAACCCAGCATGAGCCGCGGGACTGGCTTTGCCAGACCGCAGGCGGGCGGCCCCCTCGGGGGGCAGGGAGCTACACGAAGTGAGCGACCGTGGGGGCTCTACTTGTAACTTCTGGCGTCTTCAATAACCTTGCCGTCGTTGGGGAGACTGCCGGGCGCCACCAGCTGCACGGTGCCGCGCAGCTTGGTCACGTCGCGTATCGCTTCGCTGATGCGCTGGTCCAGCCCGTCGGGCGTCGAGGCCGCCTCGACCTGCAGGTGCATGCTGTCGTTGGCCATCTCGCCGCTGACGACCAGCCTGGCCTTGAGCACTTCGGGAAAGCGTTTGGTGATGTCGGCGACCTGGCCGGGGTGCACAAACATGCCGCGCACTTTCACGGTCTGGTCGGCCCGGCCCATCCAGCCCTTGATGCGGGTGTTGCTGCGGCCGGTGGGGCAGGTACCCGGCAGCACGGCCGAGAGGTCACCCGTGCCGAAGCGGATCAGCGGGTAGTCGGGGTTGAGCGTGGTGACGACGAGCTCGCCGACCTCGCCTTCGGCCACCGGGTCGCCGGTGCCGGGGCGCACGATTTCCACAATCACGTCTTCGTCGAGCACCAGGCCTTGGCGGGCCTCGGTCTCATAGGCGATAAGGCCCAGGTCGGCCGAGGCATAGCACTGGTAGGCGGCGATGCCGTGCTCGGCGAACCAGTCGCGCAGGCTGGGCGGGCAGGCTTCGCCCGAGACCATGGCGCGGGTCACGCTGGGCAGCGCGACCTCCATCTCGGCAGCCTTGTCGACAATGATTTTCAGGAAGCTGGGCGTGCCCACATAGCCGGCGGGCTTGAGCTCGGCCATGGCCTGCACCTGCTGCTCGGTCTGCCCGGTGCCGCCGGGAAAGACGGTGCAGCCCAGCGCATGGGCGCCGCTTTCCATCATGGCGCCGGCCGGCACGAAGTGGTAGCTGAAGCAGTTGTGCACCAGCTGCCCGGGCCTGAAGCCGGCGGCGTACAGCGCGCGCGCCATACGCCAGTAGTCCTTGCGTGTGCTGTCGGGCTCGTAAATCGTGCCGGGGCTGGCAAACACGCGCGGCATGGCGGCGCCATAGCGCAGCGCGCTGAAGCCGCCGAAAACATCGCCGCCGGCCTGGCGCGAAGCCTGCTGGCGTTCGAGCAGCTCGTACTTGCGCGTGACAGGCAGGCGCGCCAGCGCGGCGCGCGAGCTCACGGCCGCGGCGTCCACATCTTTGAGAATGCCCGCAAAAGCCGGTGCATGCGCCTTGGCATGCGCGACCTGTTGCGGCAGCGATGCAAACTGGGCAGCTTCGCGGTCGGCGTGGGGGCGGTGTTCCAGGGTGTCGAAGAAATTGCTCATGTTCTTCCCCTCCCTTAAGCCAACCAGCGCTTGCGGCGCTTGTAGCTTTTGACATCTTTAAAGCTCTTGCGCTCGCCGCCGCCCATGCCCAGGTAAAACTCTTTCACGTCCTCGTTGTTGGCCAGGTCGGCGGCGGCGCCGTCCATCACCACGCGGCCGCTTTCCATGATGTAGCCGTAGTCGGCGTACTTCAGCGCCATGTTGGTGTTCTGCTCGGCCAGCAGGAAGGTGACTTTCTCTTTCTGGTTCAGGTCCTGCACGATGTTGAAGACTTCCTCAACGATCTGCGGCGCCAGGCCCATGGAGGGTTCGTCCAGCAGCACCATCGATGGGTTGGCCATCAGCGCGCGGCCAATGGCGCACATCTGCTGCTCGCCGCCCGAGGTGTAGGCCGCCTGTGAGGTGCGCCGCGTCTTGAGGCGCGGGAAGTAGTTGTACACCTTCTCCAGGTTGGCCGCGACTTCGGCCTTGCTGCTGCGCGTGTAGGCGCCGGTCATCAGGTTTTCCTCGATGGTCAGGTGGGCAAAGCAGTGCCGCCCTTCCATGACCTGCACTACGCCGCGCTTGACGAGGTCGGCCGGCGAGAGGTTTTCAATGCGCTCGCCGCGCAGCTCGATGGAGCCCTTGGTGACCTCGCCGCGCTCGCCCTTGAGCAGGTTGGAGATGGCGCGCAGCGTGGTGGTCTTGCCCGCGCCGTTGCCGCCCAGGATGGCCACGATGCGGCCCTCGGGCACCTGCAGCGAAACGCCCTTGAGGACCAGGATCACGTGGTTGTAGATGACCTCGATGCCGTTGACGTTGAGAACGATGTTGGGTGTGTCCATAATTTTTCCTGCCAATCTTGAGAGCTGCCGGCAAGGCGATCAGCCCT
>Ga0102594_1001975_pt1 | contig 11407 bp, 11 predicted proteins | sample AraplaCol_mLB_r2_2_FD_76863 | JGI IMG/M metagenome (GOLD analysis project Ga0102594, IMG submission 76863) | Arabidopsis root microbial communities from North Carolina, USA - plate scrape MF_Col_mLB_r2 (SPADES assembly) (version 2) | ecosystem: Host-associated > Plants > Roots > Endosphere...
AGCACGATTCGTTGACTGTTCAAGAACGTACGAATCGGGATGAGGCAGGCCGTTTTCATCAAAGAATGAGACGTACGTCCCGATGATGTCAACCAAGTGGTCGTCTTTAGCGTGTTCAAGCTGGCACTCAGTCTTTCGCGGATCGATCCAGTCATCTGCGTCAAGATTGGCCAGCCAGACGCCGCGCGCCTCGCTCACGGCACGGTTGTAGCTTGCCGCACCACCCATGTTCTTTTCATTGCAAAGGAGCCTGATGCGCTTATCGTCGATCGCCAAAATGCGGTCGACCGAGCCGTCGACCGAAGCGTCGTCTACCACCACGATCTCGAAGTCTTGGACCGTCTGGTCCAGGATACTTCGCAGCGCGCGCTCGATGAAGCGCTCGTAGTTGTAAGAGAGAACAATGAAGGAGACCAATGGGCTATCGTTCATTTGAACCTAGGGTATCCACGCAGCTGATGCTGCCCATAGCAGAGTTGATGCGCAGGCTTTTCCGCACGGCGCATTAAATGCCCCGGTCCCTCTTAGTCGGTAGCGAAGCGGCGAGCGCATAACCTTACCGAGAACTAACGCTGAAGTGACCTGTACGATCGGATGTCTATCCCACAAGTGGCGGCCGACGCACGCGTTCATCGTTAAGCGTACACGGCCGGGATCGGACGGCCCGGAGGGCGGGTCAAACGGAGCCCAGAAGCTTCGCAAGCGCGGGCCGATGCGAATCTCTCGCGTCACATAGTTCTTCGCTCCGAGCCCTGTACTGGCCGGGCCATCCACTGCGACAACTCGCACAATCGCATGGACGATCACCGTAGCGTGCACGTGTTTGTCATCCACCTTGCACAGCAGGCTGTTTCAGCCGGCCCAATCTCGGCGAGCAGATCGGCGCTGCATCAGCATCGTCAGGTCAGACGAGAGAGAATTCGTGCGCATCGCCCGGTGATGCCGCATTCCGCATGCGCTTGCCGTTCAGCTTGATTTGAAGGCGCAGGTCGTTCGCCGAATCGGCATTGCCCACGGCATCTTCGAAACTGATCGAATGAGCTTCGAACAGGTCGAACAACGCCTGGTCGAAGGTCTGCATGCCCAAGTTGCGGCTCTTCTTCATGATTTCTTTGATCTCGCCGACGTCGCCCTTGAAAATCAGATCGGAGATCAACGGGGTATTGAGCAGCACCTCGACCGCAGCCACTCGGCCCTTCCCGTCTTCGGTCGGCACGAGCCGCTGCGAAACGAGAGCACGCAGGTTTAAGGACAAATCCATCAAGAGCTGCGCACGTCGCTCCTCGGGAAAGAAATTGATGATGCGATCCAGCGCCTGATTGGCACTGTTCGCATGCAAAGTGGCCATGCAATGGTGACCTGTCTCGGCGAACGCGACGGCGTGCTCCATCGTCTCGCGGTCGCGAATCTCGCCCATCAGGATGACATCCGGCGCCTGGCGCAGAGTGTTCTTCAGCGCGGCCTCCCAACTGTCCGTGTCGATGCCGACTTCGCGCTGCGTTACCACACAGTTTTTGTGCGGGTGGACAAATTCGATTGGGTCTTCGACAGTAATGATGTGGCCGTACGAATTCTCATTGCGCCAGTTGATCATTGCCGCCAAGGTCGTCGACTTGCCCGATCCTGTGGCGCCCACCAAGATCGTGAGCCCCCGCTTGGTCATGGCCACATCTTTAAGGATTTGCGGCGCGCCTAACCCATTAATGGTCGGAACTCTTGTCGGAATGGCTCGCAGCACCATGCCAACCCTGCCCTGCTGCACGAAAGCATTAACCCGAAAGCGGCCGATCCCGGTAGGAGAGATCGCAAAATTGCATTCCTTGGAGCGTTCGAATTCAGCTGTCTGACGGTCGCTCATGAGCGAGCGAACAAGGGCAAGCGTGTGCTGTGAACTCAGGGCTTGCTGGGACATCCTCGCGATCTTTCCATCGGCCTTCATCGCCGGCGGAAATTCGGCAGTGATGAACAGATCGCTTCCACCGCGCGCCACCATCATCTTCAGAAGGTCATTGATAAATTTGCTGGCCTGATCGCGTTCCATGTAACCTTTCAGATTGTTTGTGACCATTCGGCGTGCGGACACAGTTGTCTCCTTCCTCGAATATCTAGCTTGCGCGCGCTAAGACGTAAACCTTGTTGCGACGCGCATAGACCGCCATTCATCGCACCTGGCCACACTGGCGTTATCAGAAATGGCGCTCAACGCGAGCCTGAGGCAGTCTTCATGTGCATCAGCTCGAATTTTTGTGAGAATTTGGAGGATTCGCCGCAGAACCGCAGATCGCCGAGTGTGCAAACCTGCGGATGCATCGTTGTCCTGTACGGAAGGATGCGTTGCGCGCCGGACACGCTGTCAGGACCGCACGTTGTTGCTTTACAGGAAGGGGCCGTGCATCTTTGACGGCATGAATCACTGCCATGTCCACCCCAACAGAAGGCGTGTCTTTTCAACCTGCCGCCGGCAAAAGACGTCTCGCCTTCCTATCTCAGCCTCATAGTGATCAGAGCATGCGCCGTGAAACTTTCCGCACTAGACGGCGGGAGGGCAGGCGTCTTTGCCTATGGGTGTGCGGCGCCAGACGCAGAACGATGCGAACCCATACTTTGCGCCGCGGACGGATCACGAACGCGTGCATCGACCTGAAGGTGCGTTCTGATCACGCGTCGTGCCGCGATCCGGGGTGTTGGCAGCGAAGTATTTTGAGCATAGTCACGACAGGCTTGGCGCGCAGCAGCGTGTCGCCGAAATACTTGAGGGTGACGCCGCTTCGCATGCATTGATCGAGCAGCGCTGCGAGAGAGCGATGCGCGTCAATGTCGACGCCTGTCGACCGGGGTCTTTCGAGCCGGTTCCAAGAGGTGGAAGTCGATTGTTCGAAATTGCCGTCGAGCCGTGCGCTCGCCCGCTCGGCGCGAGTCGGGTCAAGGTCGTCGGCGCAAGAAGTCAGCGGCACACCCAGCCTGTTCTCTAGCGTCTCGAGCGCCTCGAGGAGTGCCATGCCTTGAGCTTACTCGGCCGCGACCATCACGAGGTGCCGATGCCGCCTGCGAAATTGGTCGATCCCATGAGCCAGGCTGGTGACGCGAGGTCTAATGCGATGGCGCAGATTCAGCGCAGACGTCGCGGATCAAGCCCACCTCTTCGTCGAGCCTCGCCACGGTGTGCAGAAGGCTATGACCTGCAAAAGTTCTCTGGGGGCCATGGGCACTAGAAGGGCGAGTTGTTGACCGGGAAGTGCGCCCGCGTATGGTTTAAACCCGCAAGGCCCTCACTTTTTTTTCGTCCGGCCGCTCAGTAACTCGATACTGACGGGGAGTCAGCCGCTCGACGCAGTAGGACTGGAAAAAAAACCCCACCTTGGTGGGGCAACGACCCGAAGGGGTCGCACGAGGGAGAACGTGCACTTCAATCCTAGGCAGCGGCGCTCGCCTTGCCATCTATTCTGAGGTATAGGTGGCAGTCAGTCGGGTGTCTTGTGCAGCATTGCAAATCGCCGCGCCCAAAGTTGGCACGCGACAAACACGCCACACAGCTACGTCGGATCTGGCTCAAACATATAGCCAACACCCCAAATCGTGCGGATGTGGCGTGGCGCGGCAGCATCATGCTCGATCAATTTGCGCAACCGGTAAATCTGGACGTCGAGCGCACGCTCATACGCTTCATACACCCGACCGCGCGCAAGCCGAGCGAGCCTGTCTCGTGAAAGCACCTGCCGTGGGTGCCGCGCCAACGCTTTCAGCATCGCGAACTCGCCGGAAGTCAGCGAGACTCCTTCGCCGCTCTTTCTAAGGGTGCGCGTTGCCAGATCCAGTGAGAATTCACCAAAGCCGATCGTCTCCTGGACGGTGGAAGGCGCGCCGGGGGCCTCTCCTGGAGGTTTTCGGCGCAAGATCGCCCGGACGCGTGCGAGAAGCTCCTGGGGATTGAAAGGCTTTGTGACGTAGTCATCCGCACCCACCTCTAATCCAACGATTCGGTCGACGTCTTGCGATTTCGCGCTCAGCATGATGACAGCCACGCGGCTGTTCGCGGCTCGCAACCTGCGGCATGCGGCGAGTCCATCCTCGCCAGGCATCATCAGGTCCAAGATGAGGAGATCGATGTGATCCCGAAGCAGAATCCGGTCCATCTGCTTCGTGGTGGAGGCCGCCTGCACCTCGTACCCTTCTTGCGAGAAGAACCTGACCAGCAGATGAGCAACCCTGGCATCGTCATCCACGACGAGCAGCTTTCCTGGATGGTCATTAGGCTGGTTCATGACGTGAGCACTAGGGCGTGATATCGGGCAACGGCGATTTCGGGAACTCATTAATCTCTTGCGTCCGAGCACTTTCAGACATCTGTCGACGCCCCGCAGATGACAGCAGTAACTCTCTTATCGGCGAACCGATTGAGCGGGGTAAACCAAACAAATTTCACGATAACGATAAGGTCGAGGCAACCGATACATACAGACGGATATGCCGGGCCCATCGTCGGCGACGACCAGGCAGCAGATCTTCAAGCCTGCTGCAGCACAGCCCGTGCAAAAGTCGTCAAAGGGCCGAAGATGGCAGCGGAGAGCGGTCACACTGAGTCAGTCTCCGAACCGGTCGGCATGGACGAGCGCGCTCTCGCCCAATACGGATGAACCGACGTATACCAGCCAACAATCTTTGGACGATTGATCTGCGCGAAATCCCAACGCTGCGCTGTCGGATGGAGCGGCCGGAGAGCGTGATGATCGTCCAAGCGGCGCTCACGCGACTCTCATTTCGCTCGAATTGGAGCGCGATCGAACTCACGAACGAACCGCCAGAGAAGACTCGCCCGCAGAAAGAGTTCACGCGTTTGTGGACCAGGGGCTGCTAGATTCGCTCTGGCGCGCCGTCGAGCCGCCGAGCTGTCGAGCCGTCCAACACCATCGTGCTTTTCTCGACCAGCGCAAGACTTCAGAGCCGATCATCGTCTAGCCAAGGGAAATACGATCGCCGACCAGAGCGTGCCGCCTGCGGGAGAGACATGCTTTCGAAGAGCGCCCGCTCCGCGGCGTACCTGGTGAGTTACGAAGACACCGCGTTCCGGGTGTTGGTGCTCTTCCAAGATGAAAGCATGCCATGCGCAGGCATCATCGATAAGCCCATCGCCCCCTCGGGAAACGCTTGATGTCGGCCTGGCACAGGCTCTTCGCGTCACGCCATGCCACCTACTGAGGCAAGTGGACAAAGCACAGAAGCAGGCGAAGGAAGGCATGACATCCGGCCAGTGGACATCGACTGCGCCATGCATAGGGGTGACGAGCCCGAGGTGTCCTCCACTCCGCTGCGAGGTCAACCAGATTAAGCACAACCCAAATCTGCCTGAAAGGCAACGTCGCGTCCCAGGGCTCGTCAATATCGATCTTACAGAGGCCGCGTCCCCATAGAGCCTAGACAAACGTACAGGCAATGTTCATGTCGCTACCGCGCTTCTGAAACCGCTTTTCGAGAAATCGCGCCGGGAAAATCCGAGACATCAATTCGGGCGTTGCCAAGCTTGGCGCAGAGTCTGAAGCGCCCGGCGTTTCAGGGGCTCACACTCCGAGAGGATTGAGCCATGAGGAAGTGAAACAAGGTTTGATCGAGGTGCGTGAGCGCGCTGGAAGGGATGGTGCAGAGTACCGCGGGGACTACCCATCGCTGTGGGCTGCCATCGAATCGATGCACCGAAGATCGGCTGGGTGCCGCAGACGCTCAACGAATGAGTCAATCGCGACGAGATCGACAACTGCGTGGGCGAAGGAGTTGCGACCAGCGAGGCCCAGCGGACGAAGGAGATCGAACGCGAGATTAAGGAGCTGCGTTGGGCCAACGAGATCCTGAAGCTGGCGAGTGCGTTTTTCGCCAAGGCGGAGCACGACCGCCGACTGAAGTCCTGAGGGATTTCTTCGACAAGTATTTTGACACCTTCGAGGTTGAGCCGATCTGCAAGGTCTTGCAGGTAACCCGCCCGGTTACCGGCAGCACGCGGCACTGCTGCGCGAACTGCGCAGGCGCTGGGCCAGGGCGCGACGCGGCGATGCCCGCGTGCCGGCCGATGCAGCGTTTCTGGTAAGCCAACATCCAGGTCCATGAAGCCGACAATTTCTGGGGCGTGTTGGCCAGTTGCAGCGGCACGCGCGCTGACGGGCCGCTTGGAGTCTTGTGCCTCGCGGGGCTAGGTTGGCCGCGCTGTAGGGCCGGTAGACCTTCATGTGTTTTGCGCCGGGAGCAATGCGGGCTCATTATGTATGGCTACGCCGACAGCCGAAGCACCGGCGCGTGCGCGATCTCGACGACCTTGCTGCCGATCTGTCAGGTCATGGCATCGAACTCGGGTGGGTCGCGCCAGCTCTCGACATGAGAGCCCCACAAGCTTGAACGCATACCGCTCGCACCGATCGCATCGATCAATCGTGGCAGCTACGGAAGTACGCTCGCCTGCGGGACTTTCGCTTTACTCCGAAGGCGGGTTCAGCGCGAGGATGTCCGAGCGCTCGGCCAATAGCCTTTGGAGCATACGCGCGAACCTCGAATGGGAGAGGTGAACGTCGTATCGATGGCCGTTCTTGAAGCTCGTCAAGGCGCTACGGGCATAACCCTACGAATCTTGTGATTGAAGCCGTCCGCCACGAAAACACCGCCATCCGAACCAACGGCCAAGCCGATGACCAAAGTGCTAAAAGCTGCCGCGCTTCCGACCCCGTCTTCAGCTCCGGTTCCGGATGCCACCGCTTGGCCTGCGACCGTGGTCACAACACCTGCAGAAGTGATTCTTCGCAGCAAAGCATTCCCAGTTTGCCCATCCGCCTGATCCATTACAAAAAGGTTGCCCTCGCCATCAACAGCGATCCCCACGGGTGCCGTCAGCGTTGCCACACCAGGGCCTCCGTCCGCAATACCAACTTGACCAGTCCCAGCGAGTGTAGTTACGTCTCCGGAAGGAGAAATTCTCCGGATCTTGTGATTGGACAGGTCCGAAACGAACACATTGCCTTTCTTATCAACCGCGATACCGACGGGATTGTTGAACGATGCTGCGGTTCCTTTGGCATCGACGGAGCCGGGCGCTCCGGATCCAGCCAACGTTGTCACATCCCCGGTCTGATTGATTTTTCGAATCGCATTTCCGGAGGCATCTGCCACGTACAAATTCCCGGCATCATCCGAGGCGATCGCCTGAGGACAAGAGAACTCCGCCGCAGCACCGTTGCCATCGGTCTCAACCGAATTTCCGCTTCCCGCAAAAGTGCTTACGTCTCCAGCGACACTCATCTTTCTCACAAGATGATTGTTTTGCGCACACTGAACGACAAACGTGTCACCTGACGCGGTTTTTGTGATGCCAAAGAGTTGCTCGAACGAGGCGCCGATACCGTTGCCATCAACAGTCGCTATGGTTGCATTGCCAGCAATGGTTGAAACGTCCCCGGTCGGACTAATCCTCCTGATGAGGGAAACTCCCGCGTCTGCAACCAGCAAGCCCCCATCGGACCCAAGCGCTATTCCGGCTGGTACGACAAAAGCCGACGAGTTTGCAGGACCGTCTGTCGATCCCTGCATGCCGGTACCAGCGAATGTCGTTACCTCACCGACTGCAGTCGTACACGTGACCCCGACGTCGACGACATCAGCTTTGACGGTGCCCGCACCCTTCGTCACAGCACAGAACTGCCACAAGGGCTGTGTTTGGATCTTCACGTCGTAAGTACCGTCGGCACCGATGGGCGTAGCAAAAGCAAAGGTGCCGTCTTCTGAGAGCTTCAGTTCGTCCCCTGCATTGTTTTGGAGCGTCAGCGTACCAGTCAAGCCGGAAATCGAGCCACCTACCACATATGACTTCACAGGCTCGGCCGGCGCCGGTTGCGGCTGAACCGCGGAACCAAACGGCAAGAAGCCGCTGCCACCGCCGCCACCACCGCCACCACCGCCGCCGCATGCAACCAAGATCGAAGTTAGACCAGTGAGCAGGAAATTCCGAGGATATGAAGATTTGACGAACATCGAAGGCCTTTGTCTTTTGATGCCTCTGTGCTGTGGTACAAGCGGTGCCGATCAGGCTCAGCACTACCTTGCTGCTCAGAGAGTTGGCGTTCTTTCTAGAACGAGAAAAATGTAAAGGCCGAGAGGACGAAGCCCACCTGTACGAACGGATATGAATCCCTGAATGGTCAGCCAAGGTTGTAGGCGTAGAACTGGTTTCGCCGCGCCGTGACCGGTCGGTTGACGAAGAGCGGGCCAACGCGGCCGATATCCCGCAAGTCTCCGACCTGTTGCACGGCAAGGGAAAAGCCCTGCGCGCCAACTTTGGCTATAAACGTTCGTAGTTGCGAGTCAAACGGCCACTAGATTGGCATATCGCGGCGCGACCCAGTGACATGGCCTAGCTGCCTGAGGGCCGCGGCAAGCGCCGTGCAGCGCTTCGAGCGGACGGGCCAAGGTGGAGCACCCATTTCGCGTCACAGGCGGCAGTTCGCTCTGATGAATGTCCGCTTCAACGGCTTGGAAAAGAACACAGCGCATGTGATCCCGCGTCTCGCCCCGTTCAATGCGCGGATGACGGCAAGCGATTGACTGCTGTGCACGCACAGGGGCGTCTGCGGATAGCTCAGGGCAGCGCTTAGGCGCCGATTCATGTCATCACTCACCACACGGCGCTCGTGCTTCACTATGCGCCGCAATTAACTGATTCGATCTTCCCTGGACTCTAAGGTTTCGAGGACACGCATCCTCCGGAGTCGCATCCTCCGAGTCGCATTCTCCGGAGTTATCGTGGGGTGCAAAACATGAGTCGCATGAGCTTTTTGTAGTGATTTTTTGGCTGACTGCACCGCAAACGCTCTCAGACTTCCGATCGATCAATCATGCAAAGACCATACGTTCTCATCGAGTGGCGCGCCGTCGGGGTCACCGGAAAGCACGCAGCATACTGCACATAAAGTAAACGATAATAGGCGTTCTTCAACCTCAGTAGCAATACGAGCAGTCATATGGCAAAAAAGACGTTTTTGGAAGTGCAGAAGCAAATCGAGCAACTTCAAAAGGAAGCTGAGCAGTTGCGCAAGCAGGAGTCCGACGAGGTCTTGGGACGAATCAAGGAAGCCATCGCGGTCTACGGTTTCACCGCTAGTGAGCTAGGCGTGGCACAGGCGCCGCGCCGCGGCCGGCCCGCGTCCGGAACGGGCGTTAAGCAAAGCGTCGCCGGCGGGAAGACCCCAAAAGCTCATGCCGCGCCCAAGTATCGCGACACGGTCGGCAATGTCTGGAGCGGTCGCGGGCCGCGCCCCGCGTGGTTCAAGGCAGCGCTCGAAGCTGGAAAGTCGGCAGACGAGCTCCTTGCGAAATAAGAATTTCCGCAGCGGCAGGCTTTAAAACAGCCACTGAGTTGCGCATGAACGTCGTTCAGTGGGTACATCGTTTCAGCGTCGCAGTCTTGTCGTCAGGAAAACGTCACTTTCTTGAAGCGTCGGCTCGCCGGCGCGTCTTTCGGAGCCTGGAATTTTCGTCGCGCTCTTTTGCGCGGCGCTCGTACCCGTGCTGTATAGCGGTGTACAAGCAAGCCTCCACCAGCGCGGCGAACTCCACAACCGCCAGAGCTTCGGTGCTCGGCGCGTAACCGGCTCGTTTTTCTACAGCGATTTGCTGAGCGAATGCCTTAAGCGTTCGCACTGGCATAAAAGGCGATGCGGCCATTGCTGCAAGCAGTGAGCCCTGTTTGGCACGGTGAGAGGTCGGACGCGTATGAGAAGACACGTTTTTCATTCGTGGCCCGCCGGCTGAAATGCTGAGGCGAGGCTTTAAACTCTAAACGGCGAAACGCTCCAGAGACCGCAAAGCGTTGATGACCTATACGCATGGAGAGGCCAAAGGCGATTGCAGCCTCACTTGGGCGGCCTCTGTTTGTCCTAAGTCCGAGGCGACGTCGAGCAGTGCGCCGCACATTCTTCAGCTCCGCGTTCCTGAGTTGTATCCCCAAGCGACGCCCCAGCGGAACCACCCTGGTCCTCTTCGCGGCGCTAATTGCCTAGCGCAGCGCGTCACGTTCGGCTTGTCCCTCCAAATGCGGCGAGGCGATCCTTAAGGTGATGTGAGGTGTCTGCGCGTCCACTTCCCCCGGCCCGAGGCGCACGCGAGCTTACGCGACGCGGGCGTCGCCCGTCGTGTGGCTAAACTCTCTCAGAGCGCGCCCAAATTAAGGGCCGCAGAAGGTGGCCCCGGATCTTGGCTTATCTTCCTGTGGACCCCCACTTTTCTACGGACGGTACGTCTGATTCGGACTCTGCGCCACAGCACCTGCATGCGCGTTGGTTCCAGACATGCCCGCAGCTGCCGCCCTTGACAAATTCATTGCTGGACGTAGATATCCTCACTGAGGATGCCATTGGGGAGGTTCTGACTCACATGTTCATTAACCACCTCATGGCAACCCTTTGTAGTGCTGAAAGCTTCCACCCGCCAGAATGTCGCCGCTTACCGACCAACCTCGTGGAATTTCATTGACGGCTAAGAGAAAAATGCACAAATCTGAAATAGAAGCCAACTCAGCCACACCTCCGGTGTCACCTCAACGCGTGGGCACTAATAGCTGGGCAAGCCGAGGCAAAACCATTGCGCAGCTGATCCAAGAGCTGATGAGTTTCGAAAATAAGACTCTGGAAGTGCGAATTTCACTCGACGGAGGTGCAACTTCTCTACCAGTGTCTCTGGTCGCCAAAGTTCCCGGCAACTTCGCCGTTGTTCAAACTGCGAGACCGCGCCTGCGCCGATCGTTCACAGTTCGGACGTGTAAACCGCCAAGGCCAACGTGGCCCCCAGCGGACGCGTCACTCAGAATTCGGGAAAACCACGCTCTGAACGGCGATCCCCGACGATCTGTCGCATGCGCAACTCTCCGTCTCAAGCCCCTCTGACCTGCTCGGTTTAATCGAGACAGTTTTTCCTAGAAGACGGCGGGTTGCAGTTCTTTGCGGAGTTCGAGTTTGAACTCCGCCGGGGTTAAGTATTGCAGGCTGCTGTGGGGACGTACCTCGTTGTAGTGATTGCGCCATGCTTCGATCAGGACAGCGGCTTCGCGGCGCGAGCGGAACCACTCGATGGACAGGCACTCGTCGCGGAACTTGCCGTTGAAGCTCTCGTCGGTGCCGTTCTGCCACGGCTTGCCCGGGTCGTTGAGCACGGTGGCGATGCCGGCGTGCGCGATCCACTCCAGGATGGCCTGGCTGACGAACTCAGGCCCGTTGTCCGAGCGCATGAACAGCGGCGCCCCATGCAGGCTCACCAGGCGCGACAACACCTCAATGACGCGCTTGGAGCGAATGGCCCCGGCCACATCGATGGCCAGGCACTCGCGGGTGTATTCGTCCACCACGGTCAGGCATTTGATCTGCTGACCACTGGCCGTGGTGTC
>Ga0102594_1001978_pt1 | contig 11397 bp, 13 predicted proteins | sample AraplaCol_mLB_r2_2_FD_76863 | JGI IMG/M metagenome (GOLD analysis project Ga0102594, IMG submission 76863) | Arabidopsis root microbial communities from North Carolina, USA - plate scrape MF_Col_mLB_r2 (SPADES assembly) (version 2) | ecosystem: Host-associated > Plants > Roots > Endosphere...
AGTCCCTGGACCTATGAGCGCGTGGTCGAGCTCTTCCCCCGTCTCGCCGAGCGGGTGAATAACATGGGCAACCAGCTCTCGGGCGGCGAGCAACAGATGCTGGCTGTCGGCCGGGCGCTGATGACCAATCCGCATCTGCTGATCCTGGATGAGGCCACCGAAGGCCTTGCGCCGCTGATCAGATTGGAAATCTGGCATTGCCTGGAGCGGCTGAAACAGGCCGGTCAGGCCATCCTGGTTGTGGATAAGAATGTCCAGTCGCTGACCACCCTGGCCGACCGCCACTATGTGATCGAGCGCGGCCGCGTGGTCTGGCAGGGCGATTCTGCCGCGCTGCGGGCGGCCCCGGACATCCAGCACCGCTATCTCGGCATCTGATTTCCACGGATTATTTTCATCTTCAGCCCCATGGACAACCGGCCGCCTGCCGATCAAGGTAGGCGCCGGAGCGCAGCCATAATCGGGGGATGACGGCCGCGCCCAGGGGAGCGGCCATGTATCACGACGACCTGCATCATGCAGCGGAACTTGCCCACGCGGCGGTGACCAGCATGACGCGGTTCGGCATCCCGCCGACCCCGATCAATTTCACGATCTGGTACGAATACCACGCCGGCCGCGATCCCGCGCTCAGCCGCGCCATCGATGCGCTGCTCGCGACCAACAAGCCATTCACGCCAGACACCACGCTGCAGCTGTATGAGGAATTCCTCAATCCGGCGCGCATGCTCCGCGCCTCGCGCGAAACCACCGAGAAGCTGCAGCATGCCATGAACGAGCTGCGCAGCTTTGTCGGCGCGGCGGAAGAAGACACGCGTGCCTATGGCGAGAAGCTGGAAGACTTCTCCGACAAGCTGGACGATCACGGCCATGGCCCCGCCTTTGGCTCGCTGGTCGGCGCCATGCTGCAGGAAACCCGCAGCATGCAGGACCGCAACCAGTCGCTGGAAGACCGCCTGGCCGAGACCACGGCCGAGGTGCAGCAGCTGCGCGAGCATTTCGAACAGGCCCGCCGCGAGGCGCTGTCCGACAGCCTGACCGGCCTGGCCAACCGCAAGAATTTCGAGCAGACGCTGACGCTGTTCGCGAAGGCGTCACAGGACAGCCACGAGCCGCTCTGCCTGATGCTGCTCGACATCGATCATTTCAAGCAGTTCAACGATCGCCATGGCCACCAGACCGGCGACACCGTGCTGCAGCTGGTGGCGCGCACGCTGAGCGACAACGTGAAGGGCCAGGATCTGGCCGCGCGCTATGGCGGCGAGGAATTCGCCCTGCTGCTGCCGCGCACCCGCGCCGACCAGGCCGTGAAGCTGGGCGACAACATCCGCGCGCTGATCGCGACCCGCAAACTGGTCAAGCGCACGTCCGGCGAGGAACTCGGCCGCATCACCATTTCGGCCGGCGTGGCGGAGTATCGCACCGGCGAGGCGCTCAGCAGTTTCGTGCAGCGCGCCGACGCTGCGCTCTACGGTGCCAAGCATGATGGCCGCAACCGCGTGGTTGCCGCTACGGAAAGCTCCGGCCTCACGGAGACGGTTCTCCGTCCCTGACAAATCGGCTAGCGTGATCCCCAATACGGGAGAGAAACGCATGGCCTACAAAACCCTCATCGTCGACAAGGCGGATGGCGTCGCCACCGTCACCCTCAATCGCCCCGAGCGGCTGAACGCGCTCAGCGCCGAACTGATGGTCGAACTCGGCGAGGCTCTGGCCGAGATCGAGGCGGATAGCGCGATCCGCTGCCTGCTGCTCACGGGTGCTGGCCGCGGCTTCTGCTCCGGCGCCGATCTCGCCAGCGGCGACCTCACCATGGGCGGCGGCATGCCCGATCTGGGCAAGGCGCTGCACACCAACTATCACCCGGTGATCCGCAAGCTGGCCACTTATCGCATGCCGGTCGTCACGGCGATCAACGGCGCGGCCGCCGGTGCCGGCATGAGCCTGGCGCTGACCGGCGACATCGTCATCGCGGCGAAGTCCGCCAGCTTCCTGCAGGCCTTTGCCAATATCGGCCTGGTGCCCGATGCCGGCAGCACCTGGTTCCTGCCGCGGCTGGCCGGCACCGCGCGCGCGCTCGGCCTCACCATGCTTGGCGAACCCCTCCCCGCAGAGACTGCCGCTGAATGGGGCCTGGTGTGGAAATGCGTCGATGACGCCGCCCTGATGGACGAAGCGAAAAAAGTCGCGCTGAAATTCGCCAAGGGGCCGACCGTGGGCCTGATGCAGATCCGCAAGCTGGTGCGCCAGTCCTGGAACAACAGCCTGGATGCGCAGCTGGAAGCCGAGCGCGAAGCGCAGGTGACGGCCGGCCGCACCCGCGACTTCATCGAGGGCGTCACCGCCTTCCTGCAGAAGCGCGCGGCGAAATTCACCGGCCAGTGATGACGCCGCAGGCCATATCTGATCAAGAACGGGCTGACCGCATCGGCAAGGCGGCCGCCGAACGCGACCTCACGGCCCGTGCGCTTGGCGTCGAACTGGTGAGCATGGCGCCGGGCGGCTGCACGCTACGCATGACGGTGGGACCGCAGATGGTGAATAGCCACGGCACCTGTCATGGCGGCATCATCTTCACGCTAGCCGACTCAGCCTTCGGCTATGCCTGCAATTCCTTCAACCAGGCGACCGTCGCCCAGCAATGCGACATCAGCTTCCTGAAACCGGTCGCGGTCGGCACGGTGCTGACCGCGGTGGCCGAACTGCGCTCCAGCACGGGGCGCAGCAGCGTCTATGACATGACGGTGACGGATGCGGATGGCACCATGGTCGCGCTGTTCCGCGGCCTCGCCCGCACGGTCGGCGGCGAGACGATCCCGCTTTAACGGCGCCAGCGGGCCGCAGTAGACACCCGACGCGAGGATGGCGGCGTCGAGGCTTTGACCGCCTGCGCCACCTTCAGCGCCGTGCGCGCCCAGGCCACCGCCTCGTCGGGCTCGTCGACCAGCTCTGGCGGCATCTGCCAGTAGCTGGTGGTGACCGGCTTGCCGGCGCTGTTTTCATAAACGAAGGGCAGGCTGTTGCGGGCCTGGAAGGCCTGCTGGCTGTCGCCATCGGCCTTAAGGTACAGGACGTCGTCAAAGATCAGGCCGAACATCACGCCGCGCGAATAGACCCCGATGCCGCCGAACATGCTGCGGCTGGTGATCCCGCCCAGCGGGGCAAACAGCTCCTTGATCAGAGCCAGGAAATCGCGACTCGCGCTCATGGGGCGGCAGACTAGCCAACCCGCCCGCGCAGGCCAAGGGCGCTTTGACGACTGCGACAAAAATCGCTAGCGTTTCCACCATCATGGCCGCTTACCTCTATATCGCCGCCGGCGGCGCATTGGGCAGCATCGCCCGCTACTGGATGGCCGGGGCCATCGACGGCCGGCTCAACACCAATTTTCCCTGGGGCACCGTGCTGGTGAATATCACCGGCTCGTTTGCCATTGGTATCTTCGCCGCCCTCGCCACCGGGGATGGCCGCTGGGGCATCAGTGAAAGCACCCGGCTGTTCCTGATCGTCGGCATCTGCGGCGGCTTCACGACGTTTTCGAGCTTCAGCCTGCAGACGCTCAACCTGCTGCGCGAGGGCCTGCTGCTGCGGGCCGGGGGCCATATCGCCCTCTCGGTGATCGCCTGCGTGGTGGCCACCTGGGCCGGCCTCGCGCTGATGCAGATGCTCGGAAAGAACTAGGGCCGGTTTCCCGGCCCCAATCCTTATTCGATATCCGCCTTTACTGTTCCACGAAGGCTTTCTCGATCACGTAATGACCGGCACCGGTGGTGCTGCCTTCCTGCCAGTTCAGGGCATCCAGCATCTCACGCATCTCGGTCAGCATCTGCGGGCTGCCGCAGAGCATCAGACGGTCGGTCTCGATATTCAGCGGCGGCAGACCCAGGTCGCTGAACAGCTTGCCGCTGCGGATCAGGTCGGTGATGCGGCCCTGGTTGCGGAAAGCCTCGCGCGTCACGGTCGGATAATAGAGCAGCTTCTGCTTCACATCCTCGCCGAAGAACTCGTTCTCGGGCAGCTCTTTCGTGATGTAGTCCTGGTAGGCCAGCTCGCCCACGGTGCGCACGCCATGCACCAGCACGACGCGGTCGTAGCGCTCATAGGCCTCGTGGTCCTTGATGATCGACATGAAGGGCGCGAGGCCGGTGCCGGTGCCGAGCAGATACAGCGTCTTGCCCGGATGCAAGTTGTCCTGCAGCAGCGTGCCGGTCGCCTTGCGGCCGACGATGATCTTCTCGCCCACCTTCAGATGCTGCAACCGCGAGGTCAGCGGGCCGTCCTGCACCTTGATCGAGAAGAATTCCAGATGCTCTTCGTAATTGGCGCTCGCCATCGAATAGGCGCGCAGCAGCGGCTTGTCGTTCACGATCAGCCCGATCATGGCGAACTGGCCGTTGATGAAACGGAAGCTCGGATCGCGCGTCGTGCGGAAGGTGAAGAGATTGTCGGTCCAGTGATGGACGTAGGTGACGGTCTCTTCGCGCAGGTTGCCGCCGGGCTTGAGCAGCGGATGGGAGGGCGCAGCGGCGGTATCAGCGGTCGTCATGGGCTCGGCTCGATCTTTTGTGGACAGCGAAAATGCGGGGCTGACCGGTCTTCACGGCCTTAATCATATGTATACATATAATATAGGATTAGGCCGTTTTGGGTAGCCGATATTTCGCATTCCCCAGCCGAAATCAAGGTTTCTGATCAATAAACAATACTTCGATGTATTTTCCGCGCAAAAAGACGGGCGCCAGACCGGTTAAGGCACTGGCACCCCGCCCTTTTCAGCTCCCGTGGCTTAGCGGCCGGTCTTCTTGCGCCAGGCCTCGAAATCCGCCTTGGTCTGCGGATCGGTGGCGGGATAGAGCCCCTTGATGGAGCGGCCGGCCAGCACCTGCTCGGTGACGAAATCCTCGAACGCGGTCATCTCGACCGCCTCGGTGGCGATGTCGTCGGCGATCTCGGCCGGGATTACCATCACGCCATCGGCATCACCCACGATCACGTCGCCGGGGAAGACGGCGGCATCGCCGCAGCCGATCGGCACGTTAATGTCGATGGCTTCGTGCAACGTGAGGTTCGTGGGGGCAGAGGGACGGCTGTGGAAGGCCGGAATCTTCAGCGCGGCGATTTCGCCCGAGTCACGGAAGCCGCCATCGGTGACCACGCCGGCCACGCCGCGCACCATCAGGCGCGAGATCAGGATCGAACCGGCCGAAGCCGCGCGCGCATCCTTGCGGCTGTCCATCACCAGCACGGCGCCGGGCGGGCAGATTTCCACCGCCTTGCGCTGCGGATGCTCGGGGTTCTGGAACACGGTGATCGGATTGCGGTCCTCGCGCGCCGGCATGTAGCGCAGCGTGAAGGCCTCGCCCACCATGGTCGGCAACGACGGATTCAGCGCATGCACATCCTGGATGAACTGGTTGCGCAGGCCACGCTTGTACAGCGCAGTGGCCAGGGTCGGCGTGCTGACGGTTTTCAGCTTGGCAATGGTTTCGGCTTTGATAGGCACGGGAAGGTCCTTCTTGATTGAAACTTACGAAAGGGTCGCGCCCTGGGTGTCGACATAGAGGGCATAGACGGACTGGCTGGAGGCCATGAACAGGCGGTTGCGCATCTCGCCGCCGAAGCAGAGGTTGGCGCAGCGCTCCGGCAGCGCGATGCGCCCGATGGCCTTGCCGTCGGGGTTGAATACCATCACGCCGTCGAGATCGTCGTTGCCCATGCCCCAGCCGCACCACAGGTTGCCCGCGGTATCGACGCGCATGCCATCAGCCGTGCCGGGGCCGCAATCGATCAGCACCTTGCGGTTGGTCAGCGTCTTGCCGCCGCCGCTGACGTCGCAGACATGGATCAGGCGGTTGGGCGCAGCGAGCGATTCAATGATGTAGAGCCTGCTCTCGTCGGGCGAAAACGCCAGACCGTTCGGACCGTTCAGGCCTTCGGCCGCCACCGCGAGGTCGCCGCTCTCGGGATCAAGGCGATAGACATGCTGCGGCAGCTCCGACGTGCCCTTGCGGCTTTCGTAGTTGCTGTTGACGCCGAAGATCGGATCGGTGAACCAGACCGAGCCGTCGGACTTCACCACGATATCGTTCGGCGAATTGAAGCGCTTGCCCTCGAAACGATCAGCCAGCACGGTGATGCTGCCATCATATTCCGTGCGGGTGATGCGGCGAGTTTCGTGTTCGCAGGTGACCAGCCGCCCCTGCCGGTCGCGCGTATTGCCGTTGGCGTGGTTCGACGGCTTGCGGAAGATGCTGACCGCGCCGGTCTGTTCGTCCCAGCGCAGGATCTGGTTGTTCGGAATGTCGCTCCACAGCAGGCAGCGCTGGTCGCCGAACCAGACCGGGCCTTCGGCCCAGCGGAAACCGGTGGCCAGCCGTTCGACCGCGGCGGTGCGCAGGCGCAGCTTGGCGAAACTGTCGTCCAGCACCTGGACGGCAGGATCAGGATAGCGGGAAGCCTGCGTCCACATCAGAAGATGTCCGGTTCGCGCACCGGCGCACCGAAGCCGGTTTCGAGGAAGTCGAAATCGCAACCCTGGTCGGCCTGCTTGATATGCTTGCTGAACATCCAGCCATAGCCGCGTTCATACCGTGCCTCGGGCTGCTTCCAGGCCGCCTTGCGCTTGGCCAGCTCGGCCTCGGGCACATCCAGGCTGATGGTGCGTTTGTCGACATCGAGGGAAATCATGTCGCCATTCCGCACCAGCGCCAGCGGGCCGCCCACGAAAGACTCCGGCGCGACATGCAGGATGCAAGCACCGTAAGACGTGCCGCTCATGCGCGCATCCGAGATGCGCACCATGTCGCGCACGCCCTGCTTCACCAGCTTCTTCGGGATCGGCAGCATGCCCCATTCCGGCATGCCGGGGCCGCCAAGCGGACCGGCATTGCGCAGGATCAGCACATGGTCGGCAGTGACGTCGAGATTCTCGTCATCCACCGCCTTCTTCATCGAAGGATAATCGTCGAAGACCAAAGCCGGACCGGTATGCTTGAGGAAGCGCGGGTCGCAGGCGCTCGGCTTGATCACGCAGCCATCGGGTGCCAGGTTGCCCTTCAGCACCGCCAACGCGCCCTCGGCATAGATCGGATTCTCGACAGTGCGGATCACGTCGTCATGATGCACCTCGGCACGGGCGATATTCTCGCCCAAGGTCTTGCCGGTGACGGTCATGACATCGAGATGCAGATGATCCTTGATGCGGGTCATCAGGCCCGGCAGGCCGCCGGCGTAATAGAAATCCTCCATCAGATACTGCTCGCCCGAGGGACGGATATTGGCGATCACCGGCACCTTGCGGCTCGCCTTCTCGAAATCCTCCAGCGAAATGTCCTGGCCGGCGCGGCGCGCCATGCCGATCAGATGGATAATGGCGTTGGTCGAGCAGCCCATCGCCATGGCGACGGCGATGGCATTCTCATAGGCCTTGCGGGTCTGGATCTTCTGCGGCGTCAGGTCTTCCCACACCATGTCGACGATGCGGCGGCCGCAATCGCCGCTCATGCGGATATGGTTGGAATCGGCAGCGGGAATGGAGGACGCGCCCGGCAGGGTCATGCCGATCGATTCCGCGATCGCCATCATCGTCGCCGCGGTGCCCATCGTCATGCAGGTGCCATACGAGCGCGCGATGCCGGCCTCGATATCGTTCCATTCCTGGTTCGAGATATTGCCGGCGCGGCGTTCGTCCCAGAATTTCCAGGCATCCGAACCCGAGCCGAGAATCTTGCCCTTCCAGTTACCGCGCAGCATTGGGCCGGCCGGCAGGTAGATCATCGGCAGGCCGGCGCTGGTCGCGCCCATGAGAAGGCCCGGCGTGGACTTGTCACAGCCGCCCATCAGCACCACGCCATCGACCGGATGGCTGCGGATCAGCTCTTCGGTCTCCATCGCCAGCATGTTGCGGTAGAGCATGGTGGTGGGCTTGACGAAATTCTCCGCCACCGAGATCGCCGGCAGTTCGATCGGCAGGCCGCCGGCCTGGAACACGCCGCGCTTCACATCCTCGACGCGGTGCTTGAAATGCGCGTGGCAGGGATTGATGTCGGACCAGGTGTTGACCAGCGCGATGACCGGCTTGTCGACCCAGTCGGCGGGCGCGTAGCCCATCTGCATGATGCGCGAGCGGTGACCGAAGCTGCGCAGGTCGTCAGGGGCGAACCAGCGGGCGGAACGGAGCTGGTCGGGGGTCTTCTTCTTGCTGGCCATGGCATCAACTCGTTGCTGGAAAAAGAACGGGGCGGTCCGTGGGACCGCCCCGGCTGCTTCAGTTTACTCCGGCTGGATCTTGCCGACTTCGATGACGGTCTTCCAGCGGGCGATTTCGGCCGCCAGGAAGGTCTCGAACTCCTTGCCGGTATTGGCGACGACGTCGAAGCCGATATCGTTGAACTTCTGCTTCGAGTCCGGCGCGTTGAGTCCGGCGATCATGTCCTTCTCCAGACGCGCGCGCACATCGGCCGGCAGGCCCTTCGGTGCGGCTGCCGCCTGCCAGGAATAGACCTCCACATCCTTCACGCCGGCCTCACTCATGGTCGGCACGTCCGGCAGGGCGGCATTGCGCTTGTCGGCGGTGACGGCCAGCGCCTTCAGCTTGCCGCCGCGCACATGGTTGGCGATGGCGCCCAGATTCTGGAAGGACACATCGGCATGGCCCCCGATCAGGTCGGTGATGGCCGGCCCGCCGCCCTTATAGGGAACGTGCACGCCATCCACGCCGATCTTCTGCATGAACAGAGCGGCCGTCAGATGATCCGACGAACCGGTGCCTGACGAGGCGAACGACACCTTGCCCGGGTTCTTCTTCATATGGGCAATCAACTCGGCAACGGTATTGGCCGGGACATTCGCACTGGCGACCAGCACGTTCGGCGTGCGCACGGCCACGGTCAGCAGGTCGAAGTCCTTCAGCGGATCGTATTTCAGGTCCTTGAACAGCGCCGGATTGATGCCGAAGACGCCGATCGAACCGACCAGAATGGTGTAGCCATCGGGCGCGGCCTGCTTCAGCAGCGTGGCGCCGAGCGAGCCGTTAGCGCCGGCGCGGTTGTCGACCACCACCGGCTTGCCCAGGCTTTCGGTCAGCTTGGCGGCCAGCTGGCGGCCGGCGATGTCGGACGAGCCGCCCGCCGGGAAGGGCACGATCATGGTGACATTGCGCTCCGGCCAGGCCGCATGGGCGGGACTGGCGAGCGCGAGCGTGAGGGCGGCGGCCCCCAGCAGGGATTTCAGGGTCATTGTTTCCTCCGGTTTATCGTCTTGTGAGTCGGATCAGACCACTAATGCATTAGTGCGTCAATCGGCAAAGCCTGCTATAGAGGGCATATGACCGTCACCGCCAGCCCGCTCGCCCTCACCCCGGTCCGCGACCGCTCGCGCCAGGCCGCGCCGCAGGTCTTCGAGCATCTGCGGACAGCGATCCTCAACCTCGACATGGTGCCGGGCACGGTGCTGTCGCGCCAGGAACTGCAGCTGCAATACGGGCTGAGTTCCACCCCGATCCGCGATGCGCTGATGAAGCTGGCCGAAGAGTCGCTGGTCGACATCTTCCCCCAGCACGCCACCGTGGTCAGCCGCATCGACCTGCGCTTGACCCGGCAGGCGCATTTCCTGCGCCGCTCGATCGAGACCGAGGCCGTGCAGGTGCTGACGCAGAATCCCGATCCGACGCTGATCGCGGCGCTGCGCCGTACGCTGGCGCTGCAGTTGTCACTGGCGGATGGCGACGACTATTCCGCCTTCAACGATGCCGACCAGGCTTTCCACCGCCAGCTTTACGAGGCGGCCGAGATTCCCGACCTGTGGCATCTGGTGCGGCGCCAGAGCGGCCATATCGACCGCCTGCGGCGTCTGTATCTGCCGATCAAGGGCCGCCCGCGCCAGATCGTGAGCGACCATACCGCCATCGTCGATGCGATTGAATCGGGCGATCCAGAGCATGCGCGGGCCGCCCTGCGCCACCACCTGTCGCGCTCGCTGGCCGACAGTGCGGCGATCCGCACGAAATACCCGGATTATTTCCGCGACTAGAGTTTGGGAATGGCCGAGCCGAGCATGGCCAGGCCCGACAGCGTCAGCAGGCCGAGCACGATGCGGCGGAAGGCCGCGTCGCTGATGCCGATGTAGAGCTTCGCTCCCAGCAGCGAGGGCACCAGCATCGCCGGGATCACCGCCAGCAGGTAGGGCACGGTCTTCCAGGTGACGATGCCGGTGGCGACATAGCCCAGCATGGTGACCATCAGAAGGGCCAGGTTGAAGTTCTGGATCACGCTGCGCTGGGTATCCTTGGCCATGCCACGGAGCGTGCACCACAGCGTCGGCACCACGCCGGAGAAGCCGCCGATGCCGCCCAGCGTGCCGCCGACCATGCCGATGCCGGCATCGGCCAGCCGGGCCGCCAGCGGATTGCGGATCTGGATGCGGGGCAGATGCGCCGCCAGCAGCATGACCGGGCAGAGCACCACCAGCACGCCGCCGAGAACGACCTTGAACAGGCTGACATCCAGCACGGGCAGCAGCAGGGTGCCGACCGGGATGCCGCACAGCCCGCCGGCGACGAAAGGCAGCAGCAGCTTCACATCGAAGCCACGGCGTACGGTTACGGCCGAGAGAATCTGGCCGCTTAAGCCCCCGCAGACGGCGAGTGCCGAGGCAAGCTGGGGGTCGAGCCACCAGGCCCAGACCGACATGGCGACCAGGGCGAAGGCGAAGCCCGACAGGCCCTGGACGAAACCGGCCAGCGCCGCGCCAAGGGCGACGATCAGGTAAAGCGAGTCCACGGGGCGGCCGTGGACTACATCATGTTCCGGGTGGCGGTCGGCAGGCTGACCACCAGACCGTCGAGCGCGTCGGTCATGATCAGCTGGCAGCCGAGCCGGGAGGTCTTGGTCAGGCCGAAGGCCAGGTCCAGCATGTCCTCCTCGTCGGGCTTGGCGCCCGGCAGCTTGCCGTACCAGTCGGCCTCGACGATGACATGGCAGGTCGAGCAGGCCAGCGAGCCCTCGCAGGCGCCCTCGATATCCACCCCGTGCTTGTGGGCGATCTCGAGGACGGACAGGCCGACCGGCGCCTCGACTTCGAGGCGCTTACCGTCGGGCTGGATGAAGGTCATCTTGGGCATCGTGTGACACTCGTCTGGGGGCGGGCTGGATATATCGTCCCGGCCCCCCAGCCGCAACCCGCCGTCGGGTCGTTAACCCGGCACCCCGGCCACCAGCCTGAGCCGCTGGTCGAGCGCCCGGGCCACCGTCATGGCCTGCTCGCGGGCGACCGGCGGCAGGGTCGCCTCGGCGCTCTGGCCCCAGAGCTCCAGCCAGCGGTCGAAGTGAACCGGGGCCAGCCGCATGCCGCCATGGGCCCCCATGACGCAGCCCCGGTAACGGGCGGTGCCGAGGAGCA
>Ga0102594_1001980_pt1 | contig 11387 bp, 12 predicted proteins | sample AraplaCol_mLB_r2_2_FD_76863 | JGI IMG/M metagenome (GOLD analysis project Ga0102594, IMG submission 76863) | Arabidopsis root microbial communities from North Carolina, USA - plate scrape MF_Col_mLB_r2 (SPADES assembly) (version 2) | ecosystem: Host-associated > Plants > Roots > Endosphere...
CGGGGATCAGATCGGCAGACATGGGTGAGAGGCCTCGGGGGCAGAGAGGGATGGGCGGCAGGGCTATAGCATGATGCGGCCACCCCCGGAAGGTGTGGAAAACTTCCGTCAATACAGTGGCTTAGGGGGTTTGTCCCGGGCCGCGATCCATGCTAAACGATCCCCCCATGCGCTCGTACCTGGAATTCGAAAAGCCGATCGCCGAGCTTGAGGCGAAAATCGCCGACCTCAAGAAGCTGGTCGACAGCGGCAACACCGATATCGCGGAAGACCTGGAGAAGCTGGAGGCCAAGGCCGCCCAGCAGCTGCAGGCGACCTACGCCAAGCTCGGCGCCTGGCAGAAGACCCAGGTCGCCCGCCATCAGGACCGCCCGCATTTCGCCGACTATGTCGCCGGCCTGATCACCGATTACGTCCCGCTCTGCGGCGACCGCGCCTTTGCCGATGATGGCGCCATCACCGGCGGCCTCGGCCGTCTGCGTGGCCGCGCCGTGATGATCATGGGCCACGAAAAGGGCCGCGGCACCGAAGGCCGCGTGCGCCACAATTTCGGCATGGCCAAGCCGGAAGGCTATCGCAAGGCGATCCGCCTGATGCGCATGGCCGACCGTTTCCGCCTGCCGGTCGTGACCTTGGTTGATACTGCCGGCGCCTATCCGGGCGTGCAGGCGGAAGAGCGCGGCCAGGCCGAAGCCATCGCGCGCGCCATCGATTGCTGCCTCGACATCCGCGTGCCGCTCGTTGCGGCCATCGTGGGCGAGGGCGGTTCGGGCGGCGCGGTTGCGCTGGCCGCCGCCAACAAGGTGCTGATGTTCGAGCACGCGATCTATTCGGTGATCTCGCCGGAAGGCTGCGCTGCCATTTTGTGGAACGACAATGCCAAGGCGCCCGATGCCGCTGAAGCACTGCGCGTCACCGCCGACGATCTGCTGAAGCTGAAGGTGGTCGACGAGATCGTGAAGGAGCCGCTGGGCGGCGCCCATCGCGATCCGGGCCGCGCCATCTCGGCGCTGGGCGACGCGCTGGATGCGAGCTTGCGCAGCCTCACCGGCCAGGAACCGGGCTCCTTGCGCGAGGCGCGCCGCCGCAAATTCCTCGATATGGGCGCGACCGGTCTCTGACCCGTTGACGCAGTGAAGACAGCGGGGTCCGTGCAATGCGCGGGCCTTTTGCTGTTCAGGCGCTGATGAAGCGTGCCACCCGCGGCGCGATTTCTGCCGCATGCGTCTGCGGAAAGGCATGCGTGCCGCCGGCGATGACATGGAACTCGGCCTGCGGCAGCAGTGACGCCAGGTGCCGGCCGACGCCGACCGGGCTGACCGTATCGGCATCGCCCCAGAGCAGCAAAGCCGGCTGCGCGATGCTCGCTATCTCTCTCGTATGATCGGTGCGCGTCTGCGTGATCCACTCTGCCGCATCGGGATATTCGGCGCGATAGGCCGGCCGCCAGTCGGAGGCGCCGAAGCGCATCACGTCGATGCCGCCCGAGGATGCCGTGAAGACCAGACGCTTCACGCGCTGGGGATACAGCAGCGCCAGCCGCATGGCGAAGATGCCGCCCATGGAGTGCGCGATGACGGTGGTGTGGTCGGTCAGGTGGGCCGCGGCATGCGCGGTGAGTGCATCAATGCTGTCGAGCCCGGCGCGATGCTTTTCGCGGCCCAGCCCCGGCCAGTTCAGATAGGTCTTGCCATAGGTCTCGGGCAGCAGGTGCCCAAGCGGATGCCAGAATTCAGCCGCGCCGCCGGCACCGGGCAGGAAGAGGAGATGCATGCCGGCATCCTGCCCGTGCCGGCATGCATCGTCACGCGTTGAATTGCACCCCCATGCAATTCAGCCCCCCGTGAACCTGTTTATGCGATCTTGCGCATCTCCGCCGAGGGCAGGTACTTGTCGCTCCAGATCGCCTCGACGGGCGCGACCTTGGGCAGGTTGTAGGCCTGCGCGATAGTGGCGATGGTGCGCTGCAGCCGCGCCGTGTCGACCGCGCCGAGGCCGATCGCCCTGCCTTCCGTGGTCTTGATTTGGTTGTCGATCACCCATTGCAGGCGGTCCTGCTCGATCTCGTGCTTGAGCAGGGCGTCTGCTTTCAGCAGAGAATCCGTCACCGGCTTGGCGTCCTTCATCGCATCTTGCCAGCCCTTGCAGACCGCGCGGCAGATGCCGGGGATCGCGGCCTCGTTGTCCTTGAGGAATTTGCGGCTGACGACGACCGAGTTGGAATAGAAATCCAGCCCGTGATTGGCGTAGAGCATGATCGAGACATCTTCGCGCTTGGCGCCCAGGCTTTTCAGGTTGATCCAGACGGTGGAATCGAAGCCGGTGACGGCATCCACCTCGCGCCGCATCAGCTGGCTCTCGCGTAGGCGCAGGTCGACATTGTTGAACTTCACCTTGTCGGGATCGAGGCCGTTGGCCTTGAAGAAGACCGGGAACAGCTTGTAGGCGTTGTCGGTCAGCGGGCCGCCGATGGTCTTGCCCAGTAGGTCAGCCGGCTTCTCGATCTTGTTGCTCTTCCAGCTGACGATGGCGGCCGGCGTGATCTTGTAGATGTTGAAGACGGCGAGCGGCACCTGGTCGGGGAAGCCGGCATAGAATTCCGCCAGCGAGGTGAGATCGGCGAAGCTGACGTCATAGGTGTTGGTGGCGGCGCGCTGCAGCGCATCGGCGCCCGAGGCGGGGTCCATCGCGGTGATCTCGATCCCCTCGGCGGCGAAGTAGCCTTTCTCCAGCGCGTAGATGAACGGCGAGTTGGTGCCGTTGCGCGGCAGGTTGAGCGAGAATTTCACCGGCACCTTGGCCGACTGGGCGTAAATCGTCTTCGGGACGAAGGCCGCGCCGGTGGCAGCCGTCGCGCCGGCCAGCAGGGCGCGGCGGGTGAGGTGGAAACGCGTGACAGTCATGGGAGGCCCCCTATTTTTGGCTTGTAATTGTATGCACGAGCCTAGGAGGAGCCTTCTTTTCAGTCACGCAATATTATTGCGCATAATTTGTGCAGATGATGAGCGCGGCGGCAGGGTGGGTTAACGCCGCCATGCCGGAGAGACGATTACCGGCTCGCCGCGTCGCGGAAGGCCTGCGGCGCCTGCGGTCCCCATTGCGAATGCAGGCCGGTGCTTTTCGGATGCCGGCGGAATTCGTGGCTGTTGTTCAGCACGTCGGTATCGGTCCAGTGCTCGTGCACGCGGCCCCAGGGATCCATCCAGTAGTCGAAGATCTGCGCGCCGAGCGTATGGCGGCCCAGGCCCCACAGATGCAGGTCGGGATATTTCTGCTTCATCGTATCGTGACCGGTCGCCAGGTCGTCGATGTCCTGAACCTCGAAGGAGACGTGGTTCATGCCCGACTTGGCGTGCCGGCCGAACATCATGACGTGATGGTCGACATAGGCTTCGTCGTCATCGACGCGGTTGAAGCTGGCGAGCAGCATGTTCGGATCGTCTTCCATATGGACGTCGTCGGACGCGACGATGCCGAGATGGCGCTGTGCCCAGGCGACGGATTTCTCGATCTCCGGCGTGCTGATCACGACATGGCCGATGCGCTTGACCTGCGACGGGCGATGGTCGATGCGCAGAAGCTTGCCAGGGCGCGCGGTCTTGTCCGAGCCGAAGTTGAAGACATTGGCATCGGCTTTCAGTGGTTCGGCACCGGCAACGCCCCAGACCACTTCCAGCGGCATGCCGTTATATTCCTTGATGCGCACGCGCTTGCCGCCACCGGGCTCGTTGATGTCCTCAACAGCGGAAGCACCGTCGCCCTCGCGCGACAGCTTGTGCAGGTCGTCCAGGGAGCGCGCCCAGAAGGCTATGCCTGCAACGGCCGGATCGCCCTTTTCCGTGATGTGGATGTGATGCACCGGATCGGTGCCGCGCATGTACAGTGCATTGCCGGTGCGCTCGGCGCGGGTCAGGCCGAACGTCGTCAGGTAATCCTCGGCGAGATCCAGATCGGGCGAACACAGCCGGATCCAGGCGATATCTTTGACGCGGATGATGGGCGTAACCATGGTGTCCTCGACGCTTACGGAACCAGAAGGATTTTGCCGAGCGAATCGCCGCGCTCGATCTTGCGATGCGCTTCGGCGGCATCGTTCAGCGGCAGTTTGACCGAGACGACGGGGCGGATCGCGCCCTTCGCCAGGAAATCGATGACCTCGCCCATGATCTGGCGGCGGAGCTTGGGGTCGCTGTCCAGCGTGTGCATCGAGAAGCAGCGCAGCGTCAGCCCCTTGGTGAGCAGGTTTCGCATCTCGGCAAAGATGTCGGTCGGCGGATTGCCGGCGACCGCGTTGAAGGAAACGAGCGTGCCCGACATCGCCAGCATGCGCAGGCCGTCGACCAGGCCGGCGCCGCCGACATGATCCAGCACCAGGTCGACGCCCTTGCCGTCGGTCAGCGCCAGCACGCGCTCCAGCACGTTGTCCCGCCGGTAGTCGATAACATGGTCGGCACCCTGCTCGCGGGCGAATGTCTCTTTCTCGGCAGAGCTGACCGTGCCGATGACGGTCATGCCCAGATGCCGGGCGAGCTGCACCGCGGCGGAACCGACGCCGCCGGCGACGCCGGAGACGAAAATGCTGCGGACTTTGCGCGACAGCAGCACTTCGCGGATCATCGCCCAGGCGACCTGGTAATTCGGCAGGCAGACGGCCTGATCCAGATCGACGCTATCGGGCAGCGGAAACGGCGCGGCTTCGGGGACAACCAGGTATTCGGTATAGCATCCGCCGCGTTGCTGCAGTTCGCGCGCGGTGACCAGAACCTTCTGCCCGACCTGCAGCCGGGTCACGCCGTCGCCGATGGCGGCGACGGTCCCACTCATATCGCTGCCCGGACTGGTCGGCAGCGGCGGCATCCATTTATACGTGCCCTTGCGGATCAGCACGTCGGGCATGCCGACGCCGATGGCCTCCGCCTTGACCAGCACTTCGCCCTTGCCCGGAGCGGGCGTGGGAATATCGGCGGGCTCGAGAACCTCGGGCCCGCCGGTCTTATGGATGATGACAGTCTTCACGCGGTATTCCTGCCCACATTATTCCTGTTGCGGGATGTTGGCCTTCTTGATCACCTCGGTCCAGCGCGCGGATTCCTTGGCGACCATGTCCTTCATTTCGGCCGGCGTGCTGCCCTGCACGTCGCCGCCGACCACTTCCTCCAGACGCGCCTTCACCTCGGGCCGTGCGATCGACTGCTGGATGGCGGCATTCAGCTTGGCCACGATCGGCGCAGGCGTGCCCTTGGGCGCGAAGACACCGGCCCAGGTGCGGACATCGAAGCCCGGCAGCGCGCTTTCGGCGACGGTCGGCACGTTCGGCATGCCCTTGAAGCGCGTCGGCGACGACACCGCCAGCGCGCGCAGCTTGCCCGAGGCGAGCTGCGGCTGGACGGTGACGGTGGTGGCGATGATGACCGGCAGTTCGCCGCTCAGCAGGCCGGTGAAGGCGGCGGCTTCGCCGCGATAGGGCACATGGTTCCACTGGATACCGGCGACCGAGGCCAGCAGCTCGCCGGTCAGGTGATGCGTCGAGCCGATGCCGGCGGAACCGTAATCGACCTTGCCGGGATTGGCCTTGGCATAGGCCAGCAGGCCCTTCATGTCCTGGGCCGGGAAATCCGGCTTCACGGCGATCGCGAAGGCGTAATAGACGACGGTCGAGACCATCTCGAAGCTGTCGACCGGATGGAAGGGCAGGTTCTTGTACAGGCCGGCCGAGACCGCATGGCCGCCGGTGGGCAGGCCGATGGTGTATCCGTCGGGCGCGGCATTGGCGACCACGCGGGAGGCGTTGTTGCCGCCGGCGCCGGGACGCTGCTCGACGATGATCGGCTGCTTCAGGATCTCGCTCATCGGCTGGGCCAGGATGCGCGAGATCGCATCGGCGGTGCCGCCGGCGGCGAAGCCGTGCACGAAGGTGATCGGTCGCGACGGATAGTCCTGGGCCACGGCCGGCAGGGCCGTGGCGACGGTGAGGCCGAGGCTGGCAAGCGCTACAAGTCCACGCATAATCTTTTTCTCCCTAGACTTTTTCTGCGGATTTCCGCCCCTGGCCTGTTATTTTTCGGCCGGAGAGAATCTGTTGTTATTTGCATTAAGGGGAATTTTGTGCATAATGTCTAGAAGAATGCATAAAGAATCTTCGACCATGACTCCGACCAGCCCCACTGCTGAGCGCTCCGAGAGCGAGCCGACACTTGTCGAGAAGGCCTATTCCGTTCTGCGCAAGGCGATCGTGCGCGGCGAATTGCTGCCGGGCGACAAGCTGAAGATCGACGCGCTGCAGAAGCAGCATGCGATTTCCAGCAGTCCGCTGCGCGAGGCGCTGAACCGCCTCACCGCCGAGGGCCTGGTGACCTCGGAGGGCAATCGCGGCTTTCGTGTCGCGCCGATTTCGCTGGACGACCTCAACGACATCGTCGGCCTGCGCATCGTGCTGGAGCGGCAGGCGGTCGAAGCCTCGATCGCCGATGGCGGCGATGACTGGGAAGCCGGCGTCGTGGCGGCCTTCTACCGGCTGGAGCGCGAGGAAAAGCGCATCTTCGAGGAACAGGCGCCTCTCAACGAGGAATGGAGCCAGCGCCATCGCGATTTCCACATGGCGATCCTGTCGGGCGGCAGGTCGAAGCGCCTGATCAACATGTGCGCCAACCTGTTCGACCAGGCCGAGCGCTACCGGCGCCTGTCGGCGATTTATCGCAAGGGTCCGAAGAACAAGAGCAACGAGCACAAGCGCCTGATGGATGCCGTGCTGTCGCGCGATCTCGCGCTGGCGGCCGGGCGTCTGCGCGAGCATGTGCAAAAGACCGCCGAGAATGTCGCGAACGCCATGAAGGCGAAGCAGGCCGAAGCCGAGCCGGCCGAGTAAGTCTCAGTCAGTCCAGGCGTATCCCAGGGAGAGAATTTTCATGAAGCTGGCATCGTTCACCGTCAAGGGCCGCGAGACCTATGGCGCCGTCCAGGGCGACAAGGTCGTCGATCTCGGCGCGCATTTCGCCGGCAAGTACGCCAGCCTGGCCGATTTCATCGGCAGCAGCGATTTCGACAGCCGCGACAAGATCGTCGCCGGCCTGAAGGCGGAGCTGTCGTTCAGCGATGTCGGCCTGCTGCCGGTCATCCCGCGCCCCGAGAAGATCGTCTGCTTGGTCCGCAACTACATGGACCATCACCAGGAAGTTCTGGCCGCCGGCATGCACCGCGAACTGTCGGAATTCCCGCCGATCTTCCTGCGCGTCTGGCGCTCGCAGGTGGCGCATGGCCAGCCGATCATCCGCCCGAAAGTGTCGGAGCAGCTCGACTGGGAAGGCGAGATGGCGCTGATCATCGGCAAGGCCGGCCGCCACATCGCCAAGGAAGACGCCTACAAGCACATCGCCGGCTATGCCTGCTACAACGACGCCAGCATCCGCGAATGGCAGTTCCATGCCAAGCAGATCGCGGCGGGCAAGAATTTCCAGGGCACCGGCGCTTTCGGCCCCTGGATGGTGACGGCGGATGAGGTGCCGGAGCCGGAGAATCTCAAACTGGAGCTGCGCCTGAACGGCAAGACCGAGCAGTCGTCGAATACCAGCAACCTGATCTTCAAGATTCCGACCATCATCAACTACTGCTCGACCATCTTCGACCTGGTGCCCGGCGATGTCATCGTCACCGGCACTCCGGCCGGCGTGGGCTGGAGCCGCAAGCCGCCGCATTTCATGAAGCATGGCGATACGGTGGAGGTCGAGATCGAGAAGCTCGGCATCCTGCGCAATCCCGTGGTCAACGAAGCCTAAAAAGAGCAGAGAGGGGCCCGGCCATGTGGAAGGTCCGCAAATTCGTCGCCAATGTCGAAGACGTGCTGCATGACCACGGTCCCGATCTGGCCAAGCCGCTGCGCATCGGCACGGCTGCCGTGGTGGTGCGCAATCCCTATGCCGGCAAGTATGTCGAAGACCTGATGCCCGGCATGGAGGCGCTGAACGAACTCGGCCGCGAGGTCGCCCGCCGCCTGCTGAAGGCGCTCGATGCGAAACCAGAAGAGATCGAGGCTTATGGCAAGGGCGCCATCGTCGGCGCCGACGGTGAGCTGGAACACGGTGCCATGTGGCATCCCTCGGGCGGCTGGGGCATGCGCGCCGTGCTCGGCGACACCAAGGCGATCGTGCCCGCCGGCAAGATGGTGGGGCCGGTCGGCGTGCGCCTGATGATGCCGCTGGGCCATGTGAACGCCGCCTATGTGCGGTCGCATTTCCATACGGTTGGCGTCAGCATCGACGATGCGCCGCGCGCCGACGAGATCGTCTATGCGCTCGGCATGGCCACCGGTGGCCGACCGAATGCCCGCCTCGGCGGCCTGGCGGCCAAGGACATCAAGGGCGAGGACGGCCTGCGCTAGGCCGTCCCGTTTTTCCGCTTGCTTCCGGTGCGCCTTACTTCCAGTGCGGCGGCCAGGTCTTCTGCATGATCGGCAGCGCCTGCAGGCGGTTCATCCAGGCCTGCAGCTTCGGCGGATAGAAACCGGCCGGGAAGGCGTCGGGCTTGCGCTTCTGGAAGCGGTGGATGATGGCCAGATGCGGATAGAGCGTATAGTCGGCGGCCGAGACGGTATCGCCGCTTAAGAAGTTGCCCTTGAATTCCGGCTCCCAGCGCAGCAGTTCCTCCTGCACGTCTTTCACCGCCGCGGCGAGCGCGGCGTCGTCGGCCTTTTCCGGCGGCGCGAAGACGGCTTCGAACAGGTGCTCGATCTTGGCGCCGACATAATTGTCGGCCTCGCGGATCATGCGGCGCTGCTCGGCGCGCGCCTTGATGTCTTTGGCAAACAGCGGCTGCTCGGGCCAGCGGTCTTCGACATATTCCATGATCGCGGCCGACTCGCGCACCACGAAATCGCCATCCACCAGGGTGGGCACGCGCTGGCGCGGATTGAGTTTTGTGTATTCGGGCGTCTTGTGGCCGCCCTCGCTGAAGGACAGCAGCTTCCAGTCATGCGGCACGCCCTTGTGTTCCAGCGCGAGCCAGACGCGCCAGGCATAGGCCGAGCCGGATCCGTAATAGAGCGTGACGGACATGTCAGGAATTCCCCCCCCAAATAGATAAAGCTGGATGACTGCGGCTTAAGAAGGGCGGCGTCTGTAAAAATCAAGTCGGCCGCTTCAGCACCATCTGGGTGCCGAAGAAGCTCATGACCGTTTCGCCCTTCTGGTTCTCGATCCAGTATTTCATGCGCACGATGCCGCGGTCGGGCTTGGACTGGCTTTCGCGCTTTTCCAGAATCTCGGCGCGGCCATAGAGCGTGTCATTCGGGCGCACCGGCTTGAACCAGCGGATCTCGTCCAGCCCGGGCGAACCCATGCTGCCCTTGCCGAGCAGGTTGGCGTTCAGCAGCATGCGGAAGCCCAGCAGGCCGGTCTGCCAGCCCGAGGCGATCAGGCCCTTGTAGGGCGACTGCTCGGCCGCGAGTTTGTCGAGATGAAACGGCTGCGGATCGTAGGTGAAGGCAAAGGCCAGGATTTCGGCTTCCGAGATGGTGACGCCATCGGCCTTGATGATCTCGCCGACCGTGTAATCCTCAAGCCAGCGTTCGCTCTTGCTCATGTCTTATAAAGCCCTGTCCCTGAAAAACGCCTGCACGTCGGCGGTAAATATATCCGGCTGCTCCATGGCGACGAAATGCCCGCCGCGGTCGAGGTCGCGACGGTAAACGACATTATATCCGCGTTCCATCCAGCCTTTGGGCGGCGGCGGCACCAGGTCCCAGGGCGGCAGCAGGAAGCCGGTCGGCGGCGTAACGCGTTCGCCGGGCTTCAGGTTGACCGCGCCGGTCTGCCGCGCCGCCCAGTAGAACCATGTGGCGGTGGCAGATGTATCAGTCAGCCAATACAGAGCGATGTTTGCGATCAGATGGTCGAGATCGAAGGGCGGGTCCTGCTCGACCGGGGCGCGGGCGAAGCCGTGGAATTTCTCGACGATCCAGGCGGCGATGCCCACCGGGCTGTCGCTCATGGCATAGCCCAGCGTCACCGGCTTGGTGCTCTGGATCGCCAGATAGCCGGCTTCGGCGGCATGGATCTTTTTCGTTTTCGCGATCCACGCCTTTTCGTCCTCGCTTAAAGGCGCGCTGGTCTTGTCGAGATGCGGGCGCAGCGGCACCATGTTGAGATGCAGCGCCGCCACGTGATCGGCATGGTCGACACCGAGCCAGCTGGAGACGATCGAGCCCCAGTCGCCGGCCTGTACGAAGAATCGGTCGAAACCGAGCGCCTCGACCATCAGGTCGCGCCACAGCTTCGCGGTGCTGCGCTGGTCGATCGGCGTTTCCAGCGGCATCGAGAAGCCGTAGCCCGGCAAGGTCGGGCAGATCACCGTGAAGGCGTCTTCCGCCCGGCCGCCGAAGCGTTCGGGATGCGCCAGTTTCGGGATGACGTCGATGAATTCCAGCACCGAGCCGGGCCAGCCATGGGTGAGCAGCAGCGGCCGGGGCGCCGGCCCGCTGCCGCGCTCGATCAGCACATGCACGGTCTGTGTGCCGCCGGTATCGGGCCGCGTGAGCGACACGCGATGCTGCTCGAAGGCATTGAGCCTGGCCTCCCATTGGCGCCAGTCAAAACCGTTGCGCCAGCGGTCGACGAAGCGGCGCATGAACCGCCCGTTACTGCCGTATTGCCAGGCCGAATCCGCCGGCTCGACCGGAAAGCGCGTGCGCGCCAGCCGGTCCTGCAGGTCGGTCAGCGCCGCATCGGGAATCTCGATGCGGAAGGGCTGCAGTCTGGCGGTCACGCTTTTTTCAGCGAGGCGGTGAGCAGGCCGGCGCCGATCAGCATGACGCCGCCGGTACGGTTCATCAGCCGCAGGGCGCGTGGACTGGCGATGCGGCTGCGCGCCCGGCCCATCAGCGTGATGTAGAAACCCTGGATCAGCGTGGCCAGCGTGCAGAAGGTGAGCATCAGCACGATCACCTGCGGCCAGAGCGGCATGGCCTGGTCGATGAACTGCGGCAGGAAGGCGGCGAAGAACAGGATGCCCTTCGGGTTCAGCAACGTGACGATGAAGGTCTGGGCAATCGCGTCGCGCGGGGTGGTGCGCTTTTCCGCCGTGGGCGTCAGGTCGCCAAGTTTTATGTTCATGGGCGGGGCGCGCCAGAGCTGGATGCCGATCCAGACCAGATAGGCCGCGCCGATCCATTTCATCACGGTGAAGGCCATGGCCGAGGCAGCGAGCAGCGCGCTGAAGCCCAGCACCGATAACGTGATGGCGCAGATATCAGCGGCCACCACGCCGATCAGGCTGGTCAGGCCGATGCGCCAGCCGTTCGACACCGTATGGCCCAGCACCATCAGCGTGGTCGGACCGGGGAGCAGGATCATGATCGCGGCGGCAGCGGCAAAGGCGAGCCAGAGTTCAAGACTGAC
>Ga0102594_1001180_pt2 | contig 11374 bp, 5 predicted proteins | sample AraplaCol_mLB_r2_2_FD_76863 | JGI IMG/M metagenome (GOLD analysis project Ga0102594, IMG submission 76863) | Arabidopsis root microbial communities from North Carolina, USA - plate scrape MF_Col_mLB_r2 (SPADES assembly) (version 2) | ecosystem: Host-associated > Plants > Roots > Endosphere...
TGCCTTCGATCTTCACGCGCGCGTGCTGGCCGACGATGATGAATTCGTTGTCGCCGATCTGGGCGATGGAGACGCCGCCGCTTGGCGTTTCGGTACCGGCCGGGTAATCCTTCATGTCCGGCTTCCACGAGCGGTCGCCGAGTTGCCATTCGCGGAATGATACCGTGGCCTTCCAGTTTTTCATGTTCACGGTCTGGGATTTGCGGTCGTCTCCTTCGGCAACGCCGTAGGTACGGCCCTCAAATGCCCATTTCGCCCACTGGCGCTCCATCGGGCGGAACGCCGCATAAACCTTGCCGAAAGGTTCGGCCATCGACTTGTCGGTGTCCTTCGATCCAAGCGGGAAATTGGTGTAGTCGAAGTAGTCGACGCCAAATGGCGCGATGCCCAGCGCGCCGCGGCCGAGCACCTGGTAGACATAGCGCGCAAAGGGCTTTGCGTTGCCCATTTCCGGCACCAGCAGGGCATTGTCGGGGCGCTGGAAAAGTTCGAGGTTGGCGCTGAACTTGTTCGATTCCGACATGTAGATATCCGGCGCGGCGAGATCGATATGCGGCGCCGCAGCCTTGTAGATGTCGATCACGTCGAACGCTGGACCGCCCGAGATGAAATTGTTCTGCCATGGCGCCATCAGCGCGAGCGGGTCGCGCAGTGCGCTGTTGACGTACATCGGCAGGTTGTAGACGGCGCGGCCGGCCTTCGCGACTTCCTCGATATAGCTGGCGATGGCCCATGCATGGAAGTATTCCTCGGCATAGGGGCCGTAGACCTCGGTCCAGGTGCCGCTGGCTGCACCAGGCACCGGCGACTTCTTATGGGCCAGCACCGCAGGCGGCACTGCCTGCTGGAAGGCTGCTTCGGCTTTGGCGCCGAAGTCGCGTACCGCGCCGATGGTGCCGACTTCATTCTGGACCTGCACCATGATCACGGTGCGCTGTTCCTCGTCGACGGCTTTCAGGTGCTTCATCAGGGCGGTGAAAGCCTTCTTGTCGGCTTTCAGTGTTTCCTCCCCAAAGGGCGACATGCAATAAATGGATTTGCCGTCCTTGCCGACCATGCGCGGGAAACGCTGGTTGTTGAACTTCACCCATTCGGGGGCGTAGTTCGGATTGGTGTTCTTCCAGGTCGCGAACCACAGCAGCACTACACGCACCTTGTTTTCGCGCGCCTGCTTCAGCAGGGTATCGACGTAGCTGAAATCGAACTTGCCTTCCTCGGGCTCGACCTGTTCCCATGCGACCGGGATTTCCAGCGTATTGGCGTGGACGTCCTTGACCGCGGCCCACACTTGCTTGAGCGCGTCCGGGTAGTTGCTGGAGTTGTGCGCCTGTACGCCAAGCAGGAGGTAGGGAGCTCCATCGACCATCAAGGCGTGCCGGCCGTCTTTCTTCACCAGTTCGGGAATCGGTGCGGCGGCCGTAGCGGCGCCCGCCCAAGCGGCAATGCAAAGTGCCGCGAGCGCGCGGCGGGTAGTCTTCTTCATTCAGTCTCCACTTTTGTTTGCAAGATTGTTAGCGGTACCATATGCTAGCGAATCGGTTTCGCCTCCTGTATGCCAATTGTCGCTTCAGCTATCCCGAATCGCTATATGACCAAGCAATTGCTCACGTTGTTGATTGTTTTTGCCGCCATAAGCAGCTCGGGCAAGGCCGCTGCGGAAGGACGGATTACGCTGAATCCCGATGGGCGACTGCCTGCCATCGTGCATGAAGACCAAGCCGCGATGAAGATCGCGGGCGACCTGCTGGCGCGCGACCTGGCAGCTCTGGCGGGCGGCGGCGCGGCGCGGGGCACTGGCATCGAAGCGTGCACGCGGGTATGCGTAGTGATCGGCCGCCACGATTCGCCGCTGGTGCGGAAAGTGCTTGCGGAAGAGGGCATTGAGCTGCCTCGCCTGGAATGGGAAAGCTATGAACGCATTGCTATCGAATCTCACCGCCATCCAGGAACGCAAATCCTGCTGATTGCCGGCGCCGATCTGCGCGGTACGGTATGGGGCGTGATCGACCTGACGCGGGAACTGGGTGTCTCTGCCTGGGAGTGGTGGGCGGACGTTCGCCCGGCCCGGCGCGAGCGACTGGAAGTGTCGGCGGCCCGAGTCCATTCGGCCTCGCCGCACGTGCAGTATCGCGGCATTTTCCTGAACGATGAAGACTGGGGACTGCAGCCGTGGGCCGCAAGGCATGATCCGGCCCGGGATATCGGTCCTTCCACTTATGCGCGCATTTTCGAATTGATGTGGCGCCTGAAGGCCAACATCATCTGGCCGGCGATGCACGACTCCACCAGGCCGTTCTACCAGATTGCGGGCAATGCGGAAGCAGCGCGCGATTACGCCATCGTGGTCGGCACCTCCCATGCGGAGCCCATGATGCGCAATAACGTGCGCGAGTGGGACCATCAACAGCGCGGCGCCTTCAATTTCTTCAGCAACCGCGCGTCGCTGGTTCGTTACTGGGACGAGCGCCTGAAAGAAGTGAAGGACTTCGAAAACATGTACTCGGTGGGCATCCGCGGCGTGCACGATTCGGCCATGGAAGGCGCGCACAACGTGGATGAGGCGCGGCGTGGAGTGAGCGAGGCCATAGCTGTCCAACGCGAGCTGCTTGCCAAGGCTGCGCCGAAGGCGCCGCAGGCGCTGACGCTGTACAAGGAAGTGCTGGATATTTACAAGGCAGGGTTGCAGGTGCCGGAAGATATCACCCTCATCTGGCCGGACGACAATTACGGCTACCTGCACCAATTGAGCACGCCGCAGGAAGCGCGGCGGCCGGGCGGGGCGGGCATCTACTATCACATCTCCTATTGGGGCCGCCCGCACGATTACCTGTGGCTTGGGACGACGCATCCCGCCCTGATCCGCGACCAGTTGCAGCGGGCGACGGCGACCGGCGCGCGCAAGGTCTGGATCGTCAACGTCGGCGACATCAAGCCCGCCGAATACCTCACGCAATACTTCCTTGACCTGGCTTTTGACGGCAATACGCTGGAACGCCCCGCACGCGAGCACCTCGCCGGCTGGATGCGCGCGCAGTTCGGCGCGGACGAGGCCGAGGAACTCGCGGACATCATGACCGGCTACTACGACCTGGCATGGGAGCGCAGGCCGGAGTTCATGGGTTTCAGCCAGACCGAGCCCACCACGCCGGTGAGGGCAACAGACTATCTTCGCTCAGGCAGCGGAGAAGCGGAGCGGAGGCTGGCGCGTTACGAGGCTTTGGCCAAGCGCGCCGATGCCGTTGCGCGGCGGCTTCCGCCGTCGCTGGCCGACGCTTTCTTTCAATTGGTGCAGTACCCCGTGCGTTCCAGTGCCAACCTGAATACGCGGATATTGAGGCTGGAACTGGCGGCGCAGCATGCCCGCGAAGGCAGGCCTGACGCGAACTTCCAGGCAGCGCGTGCCCGGTCGGCGCAGGCTGCAATCGTGGCCGACACCGCGCATTACAACGCGCTGGGAAACGGCAAATGGCAAGGAATGATGGACCCGGCACCGCGCCGCCTGCCGGTATTCAGTGCGCCGGCAATACCCACTTACGCTGAAGCTCCCCAGCGGGTCGGCTGCAGCATCGCATATCCGTTCCCCTTTTCGGGCGACGGCGCGCAGCTCAATTTCAATTCGGGCCGGCCGGGAGTACGCACGGTCACGCTGGTCGGCAGCAGCAGGCAGGAACTGGACTGGCAGGCAGCCGGAGTTGGCGCCTCGCTCACACTGTCTGCGGCAAGCGGCCGGCTGGACGCCGGGAATGGCTTTGAGCAGCGCATTGAACTCCGCTACAACGGCAGCGCTGCAGCGCCTTCCATTGCACTGCGCTGCGGGGGGAAACCGCTCCCGCTCCGGTTGCAGGTACAACCCGATCCTGCGCCAGGACTGCCGCTGGAGAGCGAAAGGATCGTGACCATTTCGGCGGTGCAGGCGGCGCCAGTGACCGGCTGGACCCTGGTCCCTGGCCTGGGGAGTTTCGGCGGCAGCATGCGCTCGTCCCTGGCAGCAGGCGCGGGCAGCACGCTGGCTTACGAATTTGCGACCATGTCGCAAGGCCCGGCCCAGTTGAAAGTGGTGGCCGTGCCGGTGCACCCCCTGACGTCCCGCGACAAGCTTCGCATCGCCGTCAGCTTCGACAACGAACCGTTCAGGGAACTCGATTTCACCACACATGGCCGCAGCGACGAATGGAAGGCCAACGTGCTGTCGAATACCGTGCTGCGCACCCTGTCGCTGGAAAACGTCGCTGCGGGCCGGCACGTACTGCGGGTACGCGCCCTCGATCCCGGCTTCGTCCTGGACCGGCTGGAGCTGGCCTTCGACGGTGCACCGCAGTTTTACGGCAGGCCGGAATGATCAGGTCCTTGCGAGCTATTCCAGAAAGTCATAGCTCAATGCGTATTCCGCATAACTAAGGAATAGCCAATTCGTTAAGCTAAGCGTCTTAATGATAAGCAAATGTTGTCAACGCATTTGCAAACAGAGACGCTGCCATGAAAATCACATCCCTCGATTCGGTTGTATTCCTGATCTATTTTGCGGTCGTTGCCGCATACGGCATCTGGGTCTATCGCCGCAAGAACAGCAGCTCCGGCTCGGCTTCGCGCGATTACTTCCTGGCCGAAGGTTCCCTGACCTGGTGGGCCATCGGCGCCTCGCTGATCGCCTCCAATATCTCCGCCGAACAGTTCATCGGCATGAGCGGATCCGGCTTCAAGATCGGCATGGCGATTGCGGTGTATGAGCTGATGGCGGCGGCAACGCTGGTCATCGTGGCCGTGTTCTTCATGCCGGTGTATCTGAAAAACCACATCTACACCATGCCGCAGTTCCTCGAACAGCGTTATGGCAAGGGCGTGGCGACGACCATGGCGCTGTTCTGGCTTGGCCTGTACATCGTGGTCAACCTGACCTCCATCCTCTACCTCGGCGCCATCGCCATCAGCAGCATCTCCGGCTTGAGCGTGGGCGCCTGCATGCTGTTCCTGGCCGTGTTCGCGACGATCATCACGCTGGGCGGCATGAAGGTGATCGGCTACACCGACGTGATCCAGGTGGTGTGCCTGGTGATCGGCGGCCTGGTGACGACCTGGATCGCGCTGGACTTGGTGGCCGGCCTGGGCGGCGGCAAAGGCGCGCTGCACGGCACGGCCGAATTGTTCTCGCGTGCCCGCGGCCACTTCGACATGGTGCTGACGCGCGATCATCCAAGCTATATGGATTTGCCTGGCCTGAGCATCCTGCTGGGCGGCATCTGGATCGCCAACCTGAATTACTGGGGCTGTAACCAGTACATCACGCAGCGCGCGCTGGGCGCCGACCTGCCGACCGCACGCAAAGGCCTGCTGTTTGCGGCATTCCTGAAATTGCTGATGCCCGTGATCGTGGTGCTGCCCGGCATAGCGGCCTTCGCGCTGGACCAGGCGGGCGCGCTGGGCGGTGCGCTGCGCCAGGGCGGCGAGCTGAATCCGGACCGCGCCTACCCGACGCTGCTGGCATTGCTGCCGGACGGCTTGCGCGGCGTGGCGTTCGCCGCCCTGACCGCCGCTGTGGTGGCCTCGCTGGCCGGCAAGGCAAACAGCATCGCCACCATTTTCACGCTGGATATCTATCGTAAGAAATTTGTACCCGCAGCAAGCGAAGAGCGCATGGTGTGGGTCGGCCGCCTTACCGTGGTGGCGTCGATGGCAATTGCGGTGCTGATCGCACCAATGCTGGGCATCGACAAGAAAGGCGGCTTCCAGTACATCCAGGAATACACCGGCTTTGTCTCGCCGGGCATCCTTGCCATGTTCCTGCTTGGTTTCTTCTGGAAGAAAGCGACCAACGCAGCCGCCATGTTCGCCACCGTGGGCGGGCTGGTGTTCTCCATCATCCTCAAGTTCCTGCCAACGATGATGGACCTGTCCTTCCTCGCGCCGATCGGCTTCGCCGCCGACAACGGCAGCGGCGTCTTCGAAATCCCGTTCATCGACCGCATGTTCCTGGTGTTCTGGGCAGTGGTGGCCGGCATGGTGCTGATCAGCCTTATGGGAAGGCGTGATGGCGAAGCCAAAGCCATGGTGGTCGACCGCCAGTTGTTCCGTGTAGACCGTGGCTTTGCTATCGGTTCGGCCGTGGTGTGCGTGCTGCTGGCCGTGATCTACGGGGCGCTCTGGTAATACAACAAATCACAAAAAAACTACGGAGAAAACAAAAGCATCATGAAGCAAAAGAAAATCAGCCTGCTGGTGAAGTCGCTGTTCCTGATCCCTGCCATTCCTGCCGCCTTCGCGCAGCAGGCAGAAGAACCGTCGATCCAGAAGGTCACCGTTTCCGGTATCCGCGCCTCGGTGCGCAGCGCCCTGAGCGTCAAGGAAAACTCCAACAGCATGGTGGAAGTCGTCGCTTCCGAAGACATCGGCAAGCTGCCGGACACCACCATCGCCGAGTCGCTGGCCCGCCTGCCTGGCCTGGCCGCAGGCCTGGATCGCGGCAACGCCAGCCAGATCGTGGCGCGAGGCATGGGCGAGCGCTTCATCGGCGCGACCCTGAACGGCCGCGAACTGGCTTCGTCCGAGCCGAACCGCGCTGTGCGCTTCGAGCAGTTCCCGTCCGAATCGCTGTCCGGCGCCATCGTTTACAAGACCCAGAATGCGGACCTGGTGGAAGGCGGCGTCGCCTCCAGCATCGACCTGCAGACTGTGTCGCCGCTCAAATACAGCGGCCGCCAGGCTTCGCTGAAGGCCGACGCGCTGTACTACTCGGAAGCCCGCGACCTCGACACCAAATCGGTTCGCCCGCGCCTGGGCGGCATCTTCATCGACCAGTACGCGGACAAGAACGTTGGCGTGGCGCTGGCCTTCAGCTATCAGAAGCAGCCTTCGGTGGAGAAGCGCAAGAACCACTGGGGCTTCAACGAAGACCATTCCGCCGACATCAACGGCGACGGCAAGGTAGACAAGACGCCATGGGGTTTCGAGACTGAACTCAAGCGCGGCACCAATGAGCGTGGCAGCGTGCTGGGCAAGGTGGAGTGGAAGGCAAGCCCGGATGCGATGATCACCGCCGACGTCTACTACGCCAAGAACAAGATCCGCGAACCGGCCATGTCGCATTGGACCGGCGACCTTGGCAACTGGGATGGCTGGCAGAGCGCCAACTACTCGAACCTCGACATCCGCAACGGCTACGTTGTCGGGGCCACCGTCAACAACGTGGGCCTGACCACCAACAGCACGCTGTGGACGCAGGATATGGACAACCTGGCCGCGGGCCTGAACGGCAAGTTCAATGTCGGCGACTGGAAAGTGGATGCCGACATCGCCACTTCCTCGGCCGGCCGCGACAGCGCCTGGCGCGACGTACGCCAGTTCGCCCTGAACAACGGCACCATCAAGTGGTCCTTCACCGGCGACGAAACCCAGGACTTCAGCTTCAGCCACGATTCGGGCAACCCGGCCGCCTTCGGCAACCCGACCCTGTACGTGGACACCGACGGCCACGTCGACGACCGCCTGAACTCGGCGCAACTGAGCGCATGGCGTCCGCTGGATGCGGGCATGGTGAGCCGCATCAAGTTCGGCGCGCGCTTCGCCGACCGCGAGAAGAAATACGACCAGACCACCTGGAACCTGGCTTCGAACAGCGCCATTCCGGCATCGGCCTACGAAACGGTCAATGTTTCCGGCTTCGCGCCATTCATCGTGCTGAAAGACTTCATGGGCTCCGCCACCAGCCTGTGGGGCGCAGATGCCTTCAGCCCGGATGGCCGCACCCCGACCGCGAACGACCTGCTGGCCGGCTGGAAGGTCAAGGAAAAGAACAGCAGCGTCTACGCCCAGGCCGACCTGGAAGGCGAATTGTTCGGCAAGACCTTCCGCGGCAATGCCGGCGTGCGCGTGGTGCACACCAAGCAGAGCGGTACCGGCATGGAGTCGATCAACGGCGCCGCGCCGACCCCGGCTGAAGGCGGCGCTTCGTACACCCGCGTGCTGCCTAGCATGAACCTGATCTTCAACCTGGACCAGGCGCAGAAGCAGCAGATCCGCTTCAGCGTGGCACGCGCCATGTCGCGTGCCCCGATGGATGAAATGCGCGCTTCGCGCCAGCTGGCAATCGACACCAATCCGGGTTCGCAGCAGCCGATCACCGGCAGCGCGGGCAATCCTGGGCTGCTGCCAATGATGTCCAACCAGGTCGACCTGTCGTGGCAGTACTACTTCGACAAAGGGTCGCTGGTGTCGGCTGGCGTGTTCTACAAGAAGGTGTCGGACTACATCGGCATCACCACCGACCACACCACCGTCAACGGCCGCGCTGCGACCCTGACCCGTTCCGTGAACGGCGAGGGCGGCAACGTGCGGGGCCTGGAGCTGGTGGCGCAGCATGCCTTTACCGGCCTGCCGGCTCCGTTCGACGGCCTGGGCGTTGCTGCGAACTTCTCGTACAACGACAGCGACATCAAGGAATACACCAACAACTATCCGATGGTGGGCCTGATGAAGCGCAATGGCGGCCTGACCCTGTGGTACGAGAAGGCGGGCTACGAGGCGCGCGTATCTGCCAACTACCACAGTGCCTTCGTGCGCATGCCGCGCTGGACCGCCGGCTACATGATCGAGAATCCAGCCGAGACCTACGTCTCCGCCAACTTCTCGAAGTGGCTGACCCCGCAGTTGCAGCTGCGCCTTGGCCTGGACAACATCACCAACCAGAAAGTGGTGGAGACCCAGTCCAACAATCCATACATGCAGAACGTGATGGAATATGGCCGCCGCTACAACCTGGGCCTGAGCTACAAGTTCTGATTGAGGCATGCCGATGATCCGTAACACACTTTGCCTGGCTGCGATGGCGTTCGTTCACGCTGCCCAGGCCGCGCAGGGCCCTCAAGTGCTGGCTGTCGATGCCAGCACCCCCGCACCGGCGCCTTTGTCCGGCCATATCAAGATGGGCACAGCCGTCGCTCCCGGCGGCCATGTCCTTGGCATCAACAGCCGCTACCTGACGCGCGACGGCCAGCCCTGGCTGCCGGTGATGGGTGAATTCCACTACTCGCGCAGCCCGGCGGATAGCTGGGAGGCGGAGCTGGCCAAGATGAAGTCGGCCGGCATCAACGTGGTGGCCAGCTACATCATCTGGAACCACCACGAGGAAAAGGAAGGAAAGTTCACCTGGAGCGGCAACCGCGACCTGCGGCGCTTCATCCAGTTGGCCAACAAGGCCGGGCTGGAGGTGTGGATCCGCGTTGGCCCCTGGTCGCACGCGGAAGTGCGTTACGGCGGCATTCCCGACTGGGTGGTGGATTCCATGCCGACCCGCCAGGACGATCCCCAATACCTGAAATACGTGGACCGCTTCTACCGCGAGATCGCGAGACAGGTCGATGGCTTGCTTTGGAAGCAGGGCGGTCCCGTGATCGGCGCCCAGATCGAGAATGAATACAACCTGGCAGGCCCGGGCCGCGGCGCCCAGCACATCGCCACACTGAAAGGCATGGCCGTGAAGGCCGGCATCGACGTGCCTTTCTACACGGTGACCGGCTGGGACCAGACCTTGTATCCGTCCGGCGAAGTGGTGCCGGTGTTCGGCGGCTACCAGGACGAACCGTGGGCCACCAGCAAGACCGAGCTGCCGCCGAAGGAAACCTACGCCTTCCGTTTCGACACGCGCGTCAGCGGGGACCTCGGCGCGCAAACACGCGCCACCCAGCAAGGCACGGCGGAAACCGACATGGACCGCACGCCATTCCTGGGCGCGGAGTACGGCGCCGGGCTGCCGGCCATGTACCGCCGCCGCACGCTGGTATCGCCGGACGATATCGCGTCGACCCTGCCGGTGCAGATGGGATCCGGCGTCAACCTGATGGGCTATTACATGTTCCATGGCGGCCGCAATCCGGTCGGCATGACCACCATGGAAGAGAGCACGCGCACCGGCGGCTACAACGACACGCCTGCCATCAACTACGATTTCAATGCGCCGCTGGGCCCTGACGGCCAGCAGCGCGACGTGCTGGCTTACCTGCGCCCGTTCCACTACTTCATGAACGACTTCGGCGCGCGCCTGGCGCCGATGACGGTGCATAAGCCGTCGCTTGTGCCGGCCGACCCGGCCGACTTGTCGGCGCCGCGCTGGTCGGTGCGCAGCAAGGGCGAACAGGCCTTCCTGTTCTATAACGGCCATGTGCGGCAATATGCGCTGCCGGCGCAGAAGCAGGTGCAGTTCGCGGTGAAGCTGGACGGGCAGGCAGTCACGCTGCCACGCCAGCCGGTCGATATCGCGGCCGGCAGCTACTTCTTCTGGCCGATCAATTTCGATATGGACGGCTACCGCCTGCAATACGCCACAGTGCAGCCGGTAGCCCGGCTGGAGCGCGGCAAGGCGGGCAGTGTGTACGTGTTCGCGGCGCAGGATGGTATTGCGCCTGAATTCGCGCTGGACGCGGCGGCCGGCGCCTGCCTCAAGACGCAGGGCCAGGTAGACAATGCAGGCGGCGGCGTGCTGGTGCAAGGCATCCAGCCCGGCCTCGATGCTGCGCTGACGCTGGACTGCGCCGGCAAGCGCCCGGTGACGGTGCTGGTCCTGTCGCAGCAGCAGGCGCGCCAGATGGCAGTCGGCCAGTTGCAGGGCGAACGCCGCCTGGTCGTCAGCGACAGCCAGGTGCACTTTGCCAACGGACGGCTGGTGTTGCGCTCCCCGGGCAAGCCAGCCTTCCGCGCGGCAGTATTCCCGGCTCTGCCGCTGCCGCTGAAGGGCAGCACGGCGCTGCAGGCGAGCGGCAAGGATGGCCTGTTCCAGGTTGTCAAGGCAACGTTGCCAAGCCAGGAAATGGCTGCCACTGCGCGCAAGTTGCGCGCCGCACAGCCAGTCCCTCCGATTAAAATTGGCGGCAACGCCAAGGCGGCAATCCAGCCCGATGCGGAAGTCTTTGGCAATTCCGCAGCATGGGAACTGTCGCTGGGTACGACCCGTCCGAAAGGAGTCGACGGCGCCTTGCTGGAAATTGATTTTGTCGGCGACGTGGCCCGACTGTTCGACGGCACGCGCATGGTGGACGATTGGTATTACAACGGCCAGCTTTGGCAGTTCGGCCTAGGCAACCTGCCGGCGCGCGAACGTGCTGCGCTGACGCTGACGGTACTGCCGTTGCGCGCCGACGCACCGATCTACCTGCCGAGGGAACACCGTCCCGCGTTCAACGGGCAGGCGCAGGTAGCAGAACTGCGCGGCGTCAAGGTGACGCCGGTGTATCGTGTAGAAATTGGCCGCTGAACGGAGTTTGAATATGGCATTGAAAATTGGTCTCGTTGGCTTGGGCAAGATTGCAGTCGACCAGCATATCCCCGCGATTCGCGGCAACAAGGGCCTCGAGCTGGTGGCGGGCTGCTCACCGGCCAGTGCGCCGGA
>Ga0102594_1001985_pt1 | contig 11367 bp, 11 predicted proteins | sample AraplaCol_mLB_r2_2_FD_76863 | JGI IMG/M metagenome (GOLD analysis project Ga0102594, IMG submission 76863) | Arabidopsis root microbial communities from North Carolina, USA - plate scrape MF_Col_mLB_r2 (SPADES assembly) (version 2) | ecosystem: Host-associated > Plants > Roots > Endosphere...
GGCTTCATCCTGAAGCAGCCCGAAGTGCAGAGCATGGTGGGCGTGATGGGCTTCAGCTTCTCGGGCCAGGGCCAGAACGCGGGCCTCGCCTTCGTGACGCTGAAGGACTGGGACGAACGCAAGGACCCGGCCCACTCCGCCAGCGCGCTGGCCGGCCGCGCCTTCGGTGCGCTCTCGGGCATCCGCGACGCCTTCATCTACCCGCTGAGCCCGCCGCCCATTCCCGAGCTGGGCAACGCGACCGGCTTCAGCTTCCGCCTGCAGGACCGCGCCGGCGCGGGCCACGAGGCACTGGTGAACGCACGCAACCAGCTGCTGGGCATGGCCGGGCAGAGCAAGATCCTGGCGCAGGTCCGCCCCGACGGCCTGGAAGATGCGCCGCAGCTGCAGATCGACATCGACCGCGACAAGGCCAACGCACTGGGCGTGACCTTCGACTCGATCAACTCGACGCTGTCGACGGCGCTGGGCTCCAGCTACGTGAACGACTTCCCGAACCGCGGCCGCCTGCAGCGCGTGGTGGTGCAGGCCGACGCACCGGCCCGCATGCAGCCGGACGACCTGCTGAAGCTGAACGCAGCCAACAGCCAGGGCCAGCCGGTGCCGCTCGCGGCATTCGCGACCACCCGCTGGGTGAAGGGCGCGACGCAGACGGTGCGCTACAACGGCTACCCGGCGATCCGCATCAGCGGCGACGCGGCCCCCGGCTACAGCACGGGCGCCGCCATGGCCGAGATGGAAAAGCTCGCCGCGCAGCTGCCGCAAGGCTTCGGCTTCGAATGGACGGGCCAGTCGCGCGAAGAAAAGCTCGCGGGTTCGCAGTCGATCATTCTTTACGGCTTCGCGATCCTGGCGGTGTTCCTGTGCCTGGCCGCGCTGTACGAGAGCTGGACGATTCCGCTCGCGGTGATCCTGGTGGTGCCGCTCGGCGTCATCGGCGTGCTGCTGGCGACCATGCTGCGTTCGTATTCGAACGACGTGTACTTCCAGGTGGGCCTGATCACCATCATCGGCCTGTCCGCGAAGAACGCGATTCTGATCATCGAGTTCGCGAAGGACCTGCAGGCCCAGGGCAAGGGCGTCGTCGAGGCGGCGCTCACCGCGGCCCACCTGCGGTTCCGCCCGATCGTGATGACGTCGCTGGCGTTCGGCCTCGGCGTGCTGCCGCTGTTCCTCGCCTCCGGCGCAGGTTCGGCCAGCCAGCGCGCCATCGGCACGGGCGTGATCGGCGGCATGGTCACGGGCACTGCCCTGGCGGTGTTCTTCGTGCCGATCTTCTTCGTGGTGGTGCGCACGCTGTTCAAGGGCAGTGCACGACAGCGCGAGGCCGACAAGCGGCATGCCGAAGCCGCCGGCGTCGCGGAGGAACCCCAACAATGACCGAACCCGGGCACCCCCCCAGGCTTCGCGCACTGCGTGTCGCTGCGCCCACCCCCTTGCAGGGGGCAACACCAGCGGCCCGGCAGAGCCGGTTCCGCGGTGTTTCCCGAACAGGCCGTGCTGTGCTTGCAGCGCGAACGGCCATGGAGTCGCTATGACAATGACGAAATTGATTCCCACCGCCCTGGCAGCAGCCCTGCTGCTGGCCGGCTGCTCGCTGATCCCGACCTACGAGCGTCCCGCCGCGCCGGTGCCGACCACCTATCCGGGCGACCCGGCACAGCCGGCCGGCCAGGCCGCGGCCAACCTGCCCTGGCAGGACTTCTTCACCGATGCGCGCCTGGCAGGCCTGATCCAGACCTCGCTGACCAACAACCGCGACCTGCGGGTGTCGGTGCTCAACATCGAGCAGGCGCGCGCGCAGTTCCAGATCGAGCGCTCGGCGCTGTTCCCGGCGCTGGGCCTCACGGGCACCGGCTCGCGCTCGAGTCCCAACGCCTACCAGGCGATCGACCCGAGCCAGGGCAGCGTGGCGTCGCAGTACAGCGTCAACTTCGGCTTCACCGCCTGGGAGATCGACTTCTTCGGCCGCATCCGCGCGTTGAAGGACCAGGCCCTGGCGCAGTACCTGGCCACCGACGAGACCCGCAAGGCGGTGCAGATCAGCCTGGTCGCCTCGGTCGCCAACGGCTGGCTCACGCTGCTGGCCGACGACGAGCTGCTCGAGATCACGCGCCAGACGCTCAACACGCGCGAAGAGTCGGTGCGCCTGACGAAGCTGCGCTTCGACAACGGCGTGTCGTCCGAGCTCGACTTCCAGGCCGCGAACTCGCTGCTGGAAACCGCGCGTGCTTCGTATGCGCAGCAGCTGCGCGTGCGCCAGCAGGACGAGAACGCGCTGGCGCTGCTGCTCGGTGCGCCGGTGCCGGCCGAAGCCACCACCGGCGGCACCAAGGGACTGGACGGCATCACGCCGATGCCCGACGTGCCCGCCGGACTGCCTTCTGACCTGCTGGCTGAACGCCCCGACATCCGCTCCGCGGAGCAGCAGCTGATCGCGGCCAACGCCAACATCGGCGCGGCGCGCGCGAACTTCTTCCCGCGCGTGTCGCTCACCAGCAGCATCGGCACCGCGAGTTCCGAGTTCTCGGGCCTGTTCGACCGCGGTTCCAAGGCCTGGTCGTTCGCGCCCACGGTGACGCTGCCGATCTTCGACGCGGGCCGCAACATCGCCACGCTCGACTCGGCCAAGGCCGGGCGCGAGATCGCGGTGGCGCAGTACGAGAAGTCGATCCAGACCGCGTTCCGCGAGGTGGCCGATGCGCTCGCGGGCCGCGCCACGCTGGGCGAACAGGTGCGCGCGCAGCGTGCGCAGGCCGAGGCCGAGTCGGTGCGCTTCAAGCTTTCCGATCTGCGCTATCGCAACGGCATCGCGAGTGCGCTCGACCTGCTCGACGCGCAGCGTTCGCTCTTCACTGCGCAGCAGTCGGCCGTGACCACGCGGCTGCTGCAGCTGCAGAACCAGGTCACGCTCTACAAGACGCTGGGCGGCGGCTGGGCCACGCGCGACAGCGCCGTCAACGCCGCCAGCAAGGGCTGACGCAAACGCGTCCTCTAAGGGTGCTCCCTTGCCCCTCCGGGCAAGGGGTCTCTCTATAATCGCCGGTTGGTTAGGAAACGCCCCCCGACGAGCCCCCGATATTGAGGACGCCAATGAGCGCAGACCCGCATTACCAGGCCACAGAAGAAGCCCACACCGGGCCAATCAAGAACCCGAAGCAACTGCTGCTCGCGGTGTTTTTTTCCTTCATCGCACCGATCCTGATCATCGTGGGTCTCGTGTCCTACGTGGTCTCGGGCAACAAGCCCGCCGGTACCGCAGAGGGCGACAACATGGCGCTCTACGGCGTGACGAAGGAAGCGCGGGACCGCGAAGTGGCCGAGCGACTCAAGAAGATCGGCGCCATCGAGATCCGCGACGCCAACCGCCCGCTGGCCACCGGCGAGGCCGTGTTCAAGGCCCAGTGCGCCACCTGCCACGGCGCGCCCGGCATCCCCGGCGCACCGCACTTCCAGGACGCAGCCGCCTGGGGTCCTCGCATCGGCCAGGGCTACCCGACACTGCTCGAACACGCCCTGAAGGGCAAGGGTGCGATGCCCGCACAGGGCGGTGGCGACTTCGAAGACCTCGAGATCGGCCGTGCGGTGGTCTACATGGCCAATGCCGGCGGCGCCAAGTTCCCGGTGCCCGACCGTCCCGCCGCCGCGGCACCTGCGGAAGGCGCCTCGGGCGCAGCGCCGGCGGAAGGCGCGGCCTCCGCTGCGGCGCCTGCAGCGCCTGCGGCCTCCGAGGCCAGCGCTGCTGCCAAGTAAGCGTTTTCCCTAGTCCCACGAAGAAGGCCGGCCCAGCGCCGGCTTTTTTCATGGGCGTCGCCCACGCAGGATGGGGCGGGTTCAGGGTTTCGAAGGTGCCGCAGCCGCTTCGGCATGGCGTTGCGCCGGGCTCAGGACATGCCCGAAGCGGCGCGGCAGCTCGTCGGCCAGCACGGCTTCGGGCGTCCAGAGCCCGCGCTCGACCGCTTCGGCCGCAATGCCCACGTCCTGCGTGTGCACGAGGCCCAGGCCGATCGGCGAGTCCAGGTAGAGCCGGCCTTCCGCGTCGAGCAGGCAAGCCGACACCTCGACCGGCTGGCCCGTGTGCGAGGTCACTGTGAAGCCGTCGCCCTCCTCGGCCACGCGCCAGACCAGCGGCGCGGCCTCGAGCTCCACGTACACGCGCTGCGGCCCGTTCTGGAAGAACCATTGGCCCTCGTCGTCGTGCTCGTAGTTGCGGTGGATGAATTCGATCAGCTTGTCGTGCCGCAGCATCGAGCCCTTGGCCGTGCGGAACGGTCCCTGCGCCTGGGTGCGGTCGTCGCGCATGTACCAGTTGCCGCGTGCATCGAGGCCGAGCCAGCCGTAGCAGTGCGGCACGTTGGGCCATTTGGCCAATGCTTGTCTGACGATGTCGTCCATGGCTGCATTTTGCTCCCCCCCAGGCTCCGTGCACTTCGTGTCACTTCGCCGGCACCCCGCCGGGGGCGGGCCGGCCGCTTCGGGCGGCCGTGCGCGGCGGCCCTCACGAATGAGCCAGCTACGCGAACTCGGCCAACCAGCCGCCGACCCGCTCCGGCATGCCCCGCACATGCCCCGGCGGCAGCCCCGTCGGAAAACCGACGTGACCGCCGTGCGCGGGCTGCCACAGCGTCACGTGCGAGCCCACCTCGCGCTGGGCGGGAAGGCTGCGCGCAGGAATGAACGGGTCATTGAGCGCATTCACCACCAGCGCGGGCACGCGCACCGACGCCAGGTGCGGCTTGGCCGAGCCGCGCGCCCAGTAGTCCTCGGCGTCGCGAAAGCCGTGCAGCGGCGCGGTGAAGACGTTGTCGAACTCGTAGAGGTTGCGGGCCGACACCAGCCGTTCGCGGTCGAACAGGCCCGGGAACTGCGCCAGCTTGGCCAGCGCCTTGGGCTTCATGGTGTTGAGGAACATGCGCGTGTACACGAGCTTGTTGAAGCCGCGGCCGATGGCGTCGCCGCCCGCCGCGAGATCGAGCGGCGCGCAGACCGAGGCCACGGCACTCACCACGGCCGAAGCGGTTTCTCCGGCTTCCGAAGCCCATCGCATGAGCGCATTGCCGCCGAGCGACACGCCCGCGGCCAGCACCTGCCCGCCGCCCTTGGCCGCATGCTGGTCGCGCATGCGCGCGAGGATCCAGCCGATCTCCTCGAAATCGCCCGAGTGGTAGGCGCGCGGCGCCAGATTCAGTTCGCCGCTGCAGCCGCGGAAGTGCGGCACCGCGAAAGCCATGCCGCGCGAGGCGGCAAGGACCGCGAAGGCCTCCGCGTAGTGGCTGCGCGATGAGCCTTCGAGGCCGTGGAACAGCACCAGCAGGGGTGCATGCGCCCCCGCGGACGCCGGCGCGTCGACGAAGTCGACGTCGATGAAGTCGCCGTCGGGCGTGGGCCAGCGCTCGCGCCGGTAGATGGGCGCCGGCCCGTCGAAGCGACGCGCATACAGCGCGGCCCAGATGGTCTGCAGGTTGCCGCCGGGCAGCCAGCGCGGCGCGGCGTAGTCCAGCAGCGGCTGGAAGGAGGAAGAAGCAGCCGAAGGTGAAGGAGACGGGGAAGAAGCGAAGGACGGCATCAATGAAGGGTCTGGGGCGGATCGTTGGCGTCGTCCGGCTCACGCGCGCTGCCCGGGCTCGCATGGTGGGCAACCAGGCGCCAGCCTTCGGCGGTCTTGTGATAGACGTTGGTGGCCAGCACGAAGGCGTGCTTCGGGCCTTCGGCGGTGAGCACCTCGATGCGCTCGAGCACGTTGTGCACCGCGCTCGCGAGCGACTCGATCTTGCGCACCCGCGCGGGCGTGGCGTGGATGGCGCCGTTACCGAACATCTGCTCGAAGGCCGCGCGGATGGCCACCGCGCCCACCAGGCGCGGGCCGCCGGGGTGCACGCAGAACACCTCGTCCTCGTCGGCCCAGCAGGCCATCAGCGCATCGATGTCGCCGCGTTGCAGCGCTTCGTAGAAGGCCGCTTCGGCGTCGTCGGCGGTGCCGCCGATGGCCGCGGCGGCGCGGAGTGGGGTCTTGGGCATGGCGTGATTCTGCCGCGCGGACCGTGACGGCGGTACTGCATGGCCCCGATTGGCCCTGAAACAGAAAGCGCCAGCGGGTGGCGCGTGGCCTTGGCCCTCCGGCTCAGGAGTCCACGTGCGGCGCGTGCAGCCACCGGGCCGCCACGCCGGGCATGTCGCCCTGCGCGGCCTGCCACACCAGCTCGGGCGCGGCCACGTGCACGCCCGGCGGCGCGATGCGCAGCGCCAGGTCGACCAGCTCGGCCACCTTCGACGCGCGCACCGGCTGTTCGCTGGTCGGCACCATGAAGCGCACGACCGACAGCATCCACGCGGCGAGCCGTTCCAGCGGATTGGCGAACGTCGCGTTCACCGGCTTGCGCGCCGAGCGCACGAGGATCACGCGCTCGAAGCCGCAGGCCACCACCGCCTGCTCGTCGAGGCTGGCGAGGCCGCGCTTGAGCGCCTCGGGCAGCTTGCCCTGGTCGTGCGGCTGGACGATGACCAGCGTCTGCACGCCGCAGGCGCGCAGCCAGCGCGCGAGCGCGGGCAGGTCGGCGGGCTCCGGCACCCACAGCGCGCGTTCGCGGTCGTGGTACAGCCGCGGCGGATCGAAGGCGACGATGGCGGTATGCGCCGAAGTGACGGGCCATTCATCGATCGGGCCGGCCGGGCTCAGGCAGGTTTCCACGCCGCGCAGGCCGTCGCGCATCGGCTCGCGCGCCAGCACGCGGGTGTGCGCATGCCGGTGGCTGCCCGCCAGCCGGCGCAGCAGCTCGGCGCCCAGCGCGCCGGTTGCGCCGGCGAACAGCAGTGTCCCGAAGGCATCGGAAGCGGCGGGCGGTGCCGCGCGGCTGGCGGCCTGCAGGGCCTGGAGGGGACTGACTGGATAGGACGCCATGGCGGTCGACAGCGGAGGGGACGGGCGGGTCCTATGCTAACTTCGGCCCCCAACTGCGGAGGTAAAGCAAATGATGATCAAGCGCTGGTTCCTGATTCTTGCGGCCGTCGTGTCGCTCAGCGGCTGCGGCTACAACCAGTTCCAGGCCCTCGACGAAGCCAGCAAATCGGCGTGGAGCGAGGTGCTCAACCAGTACCAGCGCCGCGCCGACCTCGTGCCCAACATCGTCGCCACCGTGAAGGGCGAGGCCGCCTTCGAGCAGGACACGCTTACCAAGGTGATCGAGGCGCGCGCCAAGGCCACCTCGATCCAGGTCACGCCCGAGACGCTCAACAACCCCGAGGCCTTCCAGAAGTTCCAGCAGGCGCAGGGCGAACTCTCCTCGGCGCTGTCGCGGCTGATGGTGGTGTCCGAGCGCTACCCCGACCTGAAGGCCAACCAGTCGTTCCGCGACCTGCGCGTGACGCTCGAGGGCACCGAGAACCGCATCACCGTGGCGCGCAACCGCTACATCGAAAGCGTGCAGGAGTACAACGTGCTCGCGCGCAGTTTCCCGAGCAACCTCACGGCCAAGGTCTTCGGCTACGAGCCCAAGCCGAACTTCTCTGTGCAGAACGAGGCGCAGATCTCCACGCCGCCCACGGTCGACTTCAGCGCGCCGAAGAAGTAAGCGGCGCGCACGCCCGTGGCGACCGACCCGACGACGCACGCGCCCGCCTGGCGCTCGAAGCCGCACTGGCACAGGCTCGCGGCATGGCTGCTGCTGGCGCTGGCCTTCGCGGCGATGCTGCCCCTGCCCGCACGGGCCCAGATGCCGACCGAGGCCGCGCGGCCGCGCCCGCTGGCTGTGCCCGCGCCGAGCGCGCGCGTGATCGACCAGACCGGCACGCTCGACAGCGCGCAGCGCGCCGGCCTCGAAGCCAGGCTCGCGGCCTTCGAGCAGCGCAAGGGTTCGCAGATCGTGGTGCTGATGGTGCCGACCACGCAGCCCGAAGACATCGCGAGCTACGCCAACCGCGTGGGCAACGAATGGAAGATCGGCCGCAAGGACGTCGGCGACGGCATGCTGGTGATCGTGGCCAAGGACGACCGCAAGATGCGCATCGAGGTCGCCAAGACGCTCGAGGGCGCGGTGCCCGACCTGGCGGCCGCGCGCATCATCGACGAGGAAATGAAGCCGCGCTTTCGCAACGGCGACTTCGCGGGCGGGCTGAACGCGGCGGTCGACCGGCTCGTGGGCCTGGTCGACGGCGAGCTGCTGCCGCAGCCCGAGCAACGCGCCGGCAGCGGGAGCGACGACCGCAGCATCGACTGGGGCGACTTCGCGATCTTTCTCTTCTTCGGCTTCTTCGCGGTCGCGCCCGTGGTGCGCGCCATTCTGGGCAAGGCCTTCGGCACGATGGTGATGGGCGGCGGCATGGGCGCGGTCTCGTTCTTCATCACGCACAACATGTTCATCTCGGTGATCGCGGGCCTGGTCGCGCTGATCGCCTCGGCCTTCGCCGGTTCGCGGCCGGCATTCGGCGGCGCAGGCGGCTCGGGGACGTCGGTGCGGCGCAGGAGCAGCAGCAGCGGCAGCAGCTGGGGCGGCGCGAGCAGTTCCGGCAGCAGCGACTGGTCGAGCAGCAGCAGTAGCAGCAGCAGCGGCAGTTTCAGCTCCGGGGGCGGCGGCGATTTCGGAGGCGGCGGCGCCTCGGGAGACTGGTGAGCAGGCAGCCATGAAGAACACCCGACCCACCCTCTTCTCGCGGCTGCGCCGCATCTGGCGCCACCGATGGATCGACGATGCCGCCGCGACGCACCGCGTGCTGCCGCCCGATGTGCTCGACCGCCTCACCGCCCGCGTCGGTGCGAGCGAGCGCCGCCACAGCGGCGAGATCCGCATCTGCATCGAGGCCGGCCTGCCGATGTCGTACCTGCGGCGCGACGCGCCGGCCCGGCAGCGCGCGGTGACGCTGTTCGGCAAGCTGCGGGTATGGGACACCGCGCACAACAACGGCGTGCTGATCTACCTGCTGCTGGCCGAGCACGCCATCGAGATCGTGGCCGACCGCGGCCTCAACGCGCACGTCGGCGCGGCCGAATGGGCTGCGATGACGCAGCGCATGGGCCTGGCGTTTCGCGAAGGGCGCTTCGAAGACGGGCTGACGCAGGCGCTGGAAGAGATCTCGGCGCTGCTGGTCGAGTACTTCCCGCTGGGCGAAGGCGAACTCGACGTGAACGAACTGCCGGACGAGCCCGTGGTGCTCTGAGCCATTGGATTGCGTCCTCGCCCCGTCGGGGGAAGGCGCAGGACAGTCAGTCGGCGGCGGGCAGCGCCCACACGGCCGAGCCGCCCACGGCATGAAAGCGCCGGCCCGGCGCCGTCTCCATCAGCCAACCGCCGGTGAACTCTCCGAACGCCGGCAGCACGGCCTGCTGCGTGTCGCTCACGAAGCACGGCAAGCGCACGCTGTCGCGACCCGGGCCATGGAGCTTGCAGGCCGGATGCAGGTGCCCCGCGAGCACGAAATGCGTGGCATGCACCTGCGGGTGATGGCAGCAGGCGAACGGGCCCAGCAGGTACGGCTCGTCGACCGTCTCGATGCCGAGCGTGGCCGGCGGGTCGCCCGCGCGGCTGTCGTGGTTGCCGCGCACCAGCGTCATCGCGATGCCCGCATGGCGCTCGCGCCAGGGCTCGACGGTGGCCAGCACGCTGCGCGCCCGTGTCGCATGCAGGAAGTCGCCGAGGAACACGATGCGCCGCGGCCCCAGCCGGGCGATCAGCGCGTCGAGCCGCGCAAGGTTCTCGAGCGTGGTGCCGCCCGGCACCGGCTGGCCGAGCGCACGGTAGGTCGCGGCCTTGCCCAGATGCAGATCGGCCACGAACAGCACGCCTTCGGCGGGCCACCACAGCGCGCGCTCGGGCAGCAGTTGCAGCAGTTCGCCGGCCCAGCGGACCTGGAGCGACCTGGAGGAAGGATCGGTTGGCGTCACGGCGTGGAAGTGTCGCAAAAGACGACCGCAGCCGCGGCCGGCTTGCAATTGGCCCCTGCAGGCCCTATTTTTTGCGGATGACCGAATCGACCTCGCTGCACATCGTCTGCCCGCATTGCCACACCACCAACCGCGTGCGCGAGGCACAGCTGGGCAGCGCGCCCGACTGCGGCAGCTGCCACCGCCCGCTGTTCACCGCCCATTCGACCGCATTGCCCGACGAAGCCACCTTCGACCGGCACATCGCGCGCAACGAGGTCCCGGTGCTGGTCGACTTCTGGGCACCGTGGTGCGGCCCCTGTCGCCAGATGGCGCCGGGCTACGAGCAGGCCGCGGCGCAGCTCGAGCCGAAGGTGCGCCTGGCCAAGGTCGACACCGAGGCCGTGCCCGCGCTCGGGGCCCGCTTCAACATCCGCAGCATCCCCACGCTGGCGCTGTTCCGCGGCGGGCGCGAGGTGGCGCGGCAGGCCGGTGCGATGGGCGCGGCGGACATCGTGCGCTGGGTCAAGGCGCACGGCGCGGGCTGACCGGCACTTCACTCGCGGGACATCACGCGCGGCGCTCACAGCGGCGGCAGCGGCCTGGACGGCCTCCTGCGTTCGCGCCGCGGCGCGGGCGGCTTGCCGGCGCCTTCCTGTCCGAACGCCAGCGTGCTGCGCACGCGCTCCGCGCCGCCGGCCGTGACCGCGCCACCCGCGGCCTTCTCCAGCTGCTCGACCATGCGCGCGATGCGGTCCGCCACGTTCTCGTTCGACAGCTTCTCGCGGAACAGCTCGACCATCAGCGGAAACGAGAACGGCGTCGGCCGCACCAGCGGCTTCAGCACCAGCGCCCGCGTGGCCATGCGCGCGAGGCTGGCTTGCAGGCGGCCGATCTCGAGTTCCTGCGCAAGCAGTTCCTGCTCGGCCTGCAGCAGCAGCCGGTTGGCAGGGTCGTACTTGCGGAACACCTCCCAGAAGAGCGACGAGGAGGCCTGCAGCTGCCTGCTGCTGCGCTTCTCGCCCGGGTAGCCCTGGAAGATCAGGCCCGACACGCGCGCGATCTCGCGAAAGCGCCGCTGCGCGAGTTCGCCGGCATTGAGCGAGGCCAGCACCTCGTGCAGCAGCAGCGTCCGCGCCTCGCCGTCCTCCTGCGTGCCTTCCGGCAGGCGCAGCGCCTGCGGCAGCAAGGCGGGCCAGTCGACGTCCGTCGCGCTCAGCAGTTCGAAGCCGTAGTCGTTCACCGCAATGGAGAAGGTGCGGGCCTCGTGCTGGGCCACGCGCCACGCCAGCAGGCTGGCCAGCCCGAGGTGCACATGCCGTCCGGCGAAGGGATAGAGGAACAGGTGCGAGCCCTCGCGCGTGCGCAGTGTCTCGGCCAGCAGCGTGCGCGGCGTCGGCAGCGCGGACCACTGCTGCTGGATCTCCAGCAGCGGCCGCACGCACTGCAGCTCGGGCGAGTCGTAGCGTCCTTCGTCAGCCAGCGCGAGCTGCTCGACCACCGCATCGGCCAGC
>Ga0102594_1001995_pt1 | contig 11306 bp, 9 predicted proteins | sample AraplaCol_mLB_r2_2_FD_76863 | JGI IMG/M metagenome (GOLD analysis project Ga0102594, IMG submission 76863) | Arabidopsis root microbial communities from North Carolina, USA - plate scrape MF_Col_mLB_r2 (SPADES assembly) (version 2) | ecosystem: Host-associated > Plants > Roots > Endosphere...
TCGACGAGCAGCACAATGTCTTCCGTACCTACTGGCCCCTGGCCAGTGCAGAGAGTTTCCAGCCCGTCACGCAAGGTCCGCAGGGACTGGTGGCGGGCTTCGCATTGGCCGCATGAGCGCAGCGCCGGGCCGCCCCAAGAAAGCTTGTACCGCAGCACGAAGTGCGAAGGTACCGACCTGATGAACCCATTGAGACGAGGCGCCTCCGGGCGCCTGCAATCGCGCAAGGGCGCAGCTTCGGCGCCCGCGCCCCTGGACACGTTGGCGCGCACGCCGGCACCCGGCGACTACGCGGAGTTCCTGCGCACGACGCTGCCGCGCCAAGAGAAGAACGTGGCCAGCCACCGCTTCGGCAGCGAACGCGTGTGGCTCAAGAAGGCCGGCCCGCGCCACGGCAAGTGGGGCTACCGCGTGATGGCGGCGGTCGCGCGCATGGTGCGGCTGGACATCATCAAGCCCGTGCCCAACCCGGGCGGCGAGGCCGCCATTGCCACCGAGGCGCGCCGGCTGAAGCAGCTGGCCGCCGCGGGCCTGCGCGTGCCCGCCGTGCTGGCGCAGCAGGCCGACGGCCTGCTCATCTCGGACCTTGGCGAAAGCGGCCGTGCCACCGTGGTACTCCAGGAGCGGCTCGACCAGGCAGCCGCCGCAGGGCCGGCGGCGCTGCTCTCGGTATGGCGCGAAGGGCTTGCGGCCATTGCCGCCGTGCATGTACGCGGCCAGCACCTGAGCCAGGCCTTCGACCGCAACCTGGTGCAGTGCCCCGACGGCACGATCGGCTACATCGATTTCGAGGACGACCCGGCCGAGGTGATGACGCTGGCCGAATGCCAGGCGCGCGACTGGCTCAGCTACCTGCACTCCACGGCCATGATGCTCGAGGCCGCCGCGCCGCAGGCCGCCGGGCAGCACTGGCATGCCGCGCTGGGCGGCGTGAGCGACGAGGTGCGCGACCGCATCGAGAACGCGGCACGCCGCATGAAATGGGCGCAGAAGCTGCCGGCCAGCCGACGCTGGGGGCGCGACACGCAGCGGGTGCGCGCCGTGGCGCGGCTGCTGGGGCGCTGGCACCTGGCGCCGGCCGCCTGAACCCACGCCGGCTTGCGCCTCACTGCTGCCACTTCAGCACGCCCAGCAGGTTGCTGAAGTCGTCCGTCCACAGTGCCGCGCGGGCTGCGGTGTCGGACGCCATCGGCTCGGCGCGCTCCTGCACCATCGGGTCCGCCATGAAGCGCGCATCGCGCGCGAGCAGCACGTAGTCCGACGTGTGCTCCAGCGTGGGGTTGCCGCGCTCGGGCTCGAAGCGCACGCGCAGTGCCTGGAGGCCTGCGTCGTCGCCCAGCCGCTTCAGCACGGGCGCCAGGTTCAGGTGCCGGTTGCTGATGTGGAAGGCGATCACGCCCGTGGGCTTCATGTGCCGCAGGTACAGTGCCAGCGCTTCGCGGGTCATCAGGTGCATGGGAATCGCGTCGCCGGAGAACGCATCGACGACCAGCACGTCGAAGCGCTGCGGCCCCTGCGCATCGAGTTCCTGCTGCAGCACCAGCCGCGCATCGCCCGGCACGACCTCGACGTTCGCGGCCGAGTCCGCCAGGAAGGTGAAGTGCGCGCGCGCCGCCGCCGTCACCAGCGGGTTGATCTCGTAGAAGCGCATCGCATCTCCCGCACGGCCATAGGCCGCGAGCGTGCCCACGCCCAGGCCGATCACGCCCACGCGCTGCGGCGCAGCGCGGTTCGCGAGCAGTGCCACGCCGGCGCCCGACTTCGGTCCGTAGTAGGTCGTGGGCAGGCGCCGGTGGATGGCGCCCATCACCTGCTCGCCGTGCGAGATCACGCCGTGCATCAGCCGGCGCGACGAAGTGAGCGCGCCCGGAATGCCGAACTGCTCCACGCGCAACGCACCGTAGAAATTGCGCACGCGCAGCGTCGTGCGGTTGTCGGCCTCGACCACGCTGGAAATCGAGAGCCAGGCCACGGCCGCGGCCGCGAGCGCACCGGCCAGGCCCGCGGCGGCGGCCCACGCACGCGCGCGCCACGCGGTGTAGCCGATCGCGAAGCAGGCCATCGCGGTCACCGCCGCGTAGAAGACGTTCAGCGACACCGCGACCGCGTCCATCTTCAGGAACGCCCCGAAGCTCAGCACCGCCGCGAAGGCGAAGACGAACCACACCCACTGCTGGCGCGCACGCACGAGCCACAGCATGACGAGCCCCGGCACCGCGAGGCTCGCCGGCAGCTCCCAGTAGCCGTTGAAGAAATGCGGCGCGAACACGCCCGCGAAAAGGCCGCCCACCGCGCCGCCGAGCGCCAGCAGCAGGTAGAACCGCGTGAGCCGCGCGGGCCCCGGCCGCGCCCGCGCGAGTTCGCCGTTCGCGAACATGCAGATCGCGAACAGGCCCGTGCAGTAGAGCCCGATGGCCGCGGCGATCGGCAGCGAGCGCTGCGGCGTGGTCAGGTACCAGCCCATCGCCGGCGTGAGCACCAGCACCAGCGGCCAGAAGAGCCAGCGCCGGTACCAGAAGTCGCTGTCGAAGCACAGCACGAAGCTCAGCAGGTACAGCGCGAGCGGCACGATCCACAGCATCGGCACCGAGGCGATGTCCTGCGTGATGAAGGCCGACACCGCGAGCAGCGCGACGGTGCCAAGCGCGGCCAGCACCAGCCACAGGAGCTGGTCGCGCCACGGCAGCGGCGGCGCGGGCGACGCCGATGCGGCCTGCGCGGGGGCTCCGACGCCCGCCGGCGCGGGTGCAGCCTTCGCGACCGCCAGCACCGACATGATCGCCAGCACCGCGAACGCGCCGAAGCCCGCCGACCACGCCACGGCCTGCGCATGCAGCGCGAACACCGGCTCGAGCACGAACGGGTACACCACGAGCGCCGCCAGCGCCGCGAGGTTCGACAGCGCGAACAGCCGGTAGACCTTTGCCTGCCGCGACTCGGCACCCGCGTGCAGCCGTGCGACCCAGCTCTGCACCAGCGGCCCGGTGGTGCACACCGCGAGGTACGGCAGCCCGACGGTGACCGCCAGCACCGCGAGCACGCCCGCCGCCGGATCGCCCTGGCCGGTCGGCTTCCATGACGCATCCGGAATCACTGGCAGCATCGCGCAGGCCGCGAGCAGCAGCAGCGCATGCACCGCGGCCTGCGTGCGCAGCGGCCGGCGCGACAGCCGGTCGGCATAGAAGTAGCCGAGCAGCAGCACCACCTGGAAGAACACGAGGCACAGCGTCCACACCGCGGCGGAGCCGCCGAACCACGGCAGGATCTGCCGCGCGATCAGCGGCTGCACCAGGAACAGCAGGAAGGCCGAGACGAAGATCGTGGCCGCGCACAGCGCCAGCGCGCCCGCGCCATTCGCCGCCTTGCGCATCAAGGCGCGGTGCCCGGGTTCGGCACCTTGTCGAGCTGGCCCTTCACCGAACCGTCCCAGATGGCAGGGCAGAAGGAATTGCCGTCGCCGATCTTGTCGGCGGCCGCGTCGATGCCCTTGGCCAGCAGCTGCGAGGCCCACTCGGTGCTGTTGTTTCGCACGAAGGCGAAGATGTTGGTCATGGCGTCCTGCGGCTTCTCGAGCACGTTGATGCCCTCATTGTTGCTCCACGCAGGGTCCCACTGCAGCTCGATGCTGCGGTCGCTCTTCGGGCCGAAGGAATAGAACGGATGCCAGTACATCGGCGACTCCATGCCCACCACGCCGTCGGCCGACAGCGGGATCTTGCCGTTGGCGATGTAGTAGGCGTCGAGCTGGTTCAGGCGGAAGTCGGTGCCCGGTGCGCTGGCGCCGTCGGTCGACAGCAGCTTGAACCATGCCTCGCCCGCGAACTGGTAGCCCTTGAGCGCGGTGAGGATGATCTTGTTGGCCACCGGAATGCCCAGCCGGTAGCCGTAGTGCACGCGCAGGTGCAGCACGCTGGTCTCGCCGAGCGTCTTGTTCGACACGTTGCCGCGCAGCTCCGCGTCGGGCGGCAAGGGATCGCCGATGCCCACGGTGGTGCTCATGGCCTTGGCCTTGAAGTCGTAGGGCAGCGGCTTGCGATAGCGCATGGTGTCGTTGGGGATCTGCATGATCCAGCGGTTCTCGCCGAAGTTCTCGATGAAGCCCCAGTCCACGAAGGTGGTCTGCGTCGGGTTCAGGTACTCGATGCAGGCCGACTCGATCAGGTCGGTGTTGGTGTCGATCCATCCCTTGAACATGCCGCCCACGCTGGCGTCCCTCACGTTCAGCGGCATCATGCCCTTGACCAGCCCCTGCCACACGCTGCCGCGCGTCAGCGCGTTGGTAGTGAGCTCGAGCGCGGCGCTGTTGAGCGTGCTCAGGCCCGGCGTGGTCGAGTTGCCGATGCGGAAGACGAAAGGCAGCGGCATGCCGTTGTTGAGCGAGCCGGCGCGCGCGGCCTCGTGCGCGGCGTATTCCAGCGTGAGGCGCGCGCGGTAGATCAGGCCGAACTGCACCACGCACATCACGAAGAGGATCAGCAGCGGCAGCGCGATCATCGTCTCGGTCATGGAGGCGCCGCGCTGCGCCCGCACCGCAAGGTGCTGCGCACGCATCGCAAGGTGCCGCGCCCGTGCCGGACGGTGCCTGTGAAGAATGGAATGCATGGCCTTCGCCTCCTGGATGTTCCCGCGTGTGCTCACCAGCCGGACAGCTGCAACCCCGGGCGCAGCGCCAATCGGCGCGCCTGTCCGGCGGCCAGTTCGAGCACGCTGGCCGCGCCGATGCACATGGCCATGCGCATCGGGCGCAGGCTCTCGACCACGCGCGCGATGCCGCCGTGCCGGTCGAGAAAGACGACATCGATCGGATAGCGCATGCCCACCGTGTGCACCGAGCTGCACCGCATGATCAGCAGGCCTTCGCTGGCATCCAGCCGCGGCCGGCCGAGCAGGCCGCGCGTGCGGTCCCAGCCGCGCTCGGCCACGCGAACGGGCCCGAAGGGCTGGGCCTGGGAAGAGCGGAGGGAGACGATGCGCATGGACGGTTTCAGCGGTTCTGGGTTTCGAGGAACTGCATCACCAGCGGGAAGAAGATGATGATGAAGGTCACCGGGAAGATGAAGATCACCAGCGGCCCGATCATCTTCACGGGTGCCTCCATGGCGAGCTTCTCGGCCATCTGGAAGCGCTCGGTGCGGCGCTGGTCCGAGATGGCGGACAGCGTGTCGGCCAGGCTCGCGCCGAGCGACTCGGCCTGCGTGAGGTTCGACACGAGGCTCTTGATGTGCTTGTTGTCGAGGCGGTCGGCCAGCGCGTTGAGAGCGTCCATGCGGCTCGCGCCGGTGCGCATCTCGCGCATCATGCGGTCGAACTCCTGGCCCAGCGCGCCGCCCGGCCCCTTCTGCACCGCCTGCGCGATCGCGCCGGTGAGGCTCAGGCCGGCCTGGCAGCACAGCGTGATCATGTCGAGGTAGCCCGGCAGCGTGCGCAGGATGTCCTTCTCGCGGCGCTTGCGCCGGTCGCGCATCCACATCACCGGGTACAGCCACCCCGCCACGCACGACGCAAGCGTGACCCACACCTTGGTGGCCGCCATCGCATCGAGCAGGCCGGCGGTCCACAGGCCGAGCGCGGCCACGACGATCAGCGACACCACCTGCACCGCGATGAATTCCTCGGCCTTCAGCACGAACTCCAGTCCTGCCAGCTGCAGCTGCCGCTTGCGCTTGACCAGCATCGAGGTCGGCGCGATCTCCGACACGTGGAACTGCAGGATGTTCACCACCGGCCACACCAGCCGCAGCATGCGCGGCAGCGGGTCCATGTGCGTGCGCTCCGAAGGCCTCGCCTTGCGGATCAGCGAGATCATGTAGAGCAGCAGGATCACGCCCGTGGTCGCGCACAGGAAGATGATGGCCAGGAGGATCAGCGAGCGCATTTCGACCTCAACTGTTCATGGTGTTGCACACGGCGCTCGCACGAGGCCTGCACGGCAAGTACCGACGCGCTCCGTTCGTGGGCACCCGCGGAACCGGCTCTGCCGGGCCGCAGGGTGCGCCCCCTTGAGGGGGGATCCGAAGCGACACGAAGTGCGCGGAGATTCGGGGGTGGTCATATATCTATGGCCACGATCTTGCGGATCATGGCGTAGCCCAGCAGCAGCATGATGGCGATCACGGTCAGCACGACCCAGCCGATGGTCGTGGTGAACAGCAGGCTCATGCTGGGTTGCATCAGGTAGAGCACGCCCATCAGCAGCAGCGGAAAGAGCGTCATCACCAGCCCCTGGATGCGACCCTGCGCAGTGAGCGCCTTGATGCGGCCCTCGAGGATGGCCTTGCGGCGCAGCGTCTCGGCCAGCACCTGCAGCGGCTCCGACAGGTTGCCGCCGACTTCCTTGGACACGCGCAGCGCCACCACCACCAGCACGAAGTCGGGAATGCCCAGCCGCTGCGACATCTTCTGGATGGCGTCGTCGAAGCTCACGCCCAGGCGCTGCTCCTTGAGCACAAGGCCGAACTCCTGGCCCAGCGGCCCGACCTGGTCGCGCACCAGCACCTGAATGGCGACCGATAACGCGCTGCCGGCGCGCAGCGCGCTCGCGATGAAGAGCAGCGCATCGGGCAGTTCGGATTCGATCTGCTGCCGGCGCTTCTTGCGCTGCCACGCGAACCAGCGCGCGGGCAGCAGGTAGAGCACCACCGCGGCCACCACGCCGCCGATCAGGTTGCCGGAGATGAGCCAGCCGATGCCGCCGCACAGCGCCACCAGGAACGCATGGCCCGATGCGAACGCCACCGCATGCTGCGCCTGGAACTCCGATAGGTTCAGCGTGCGGCGTCCGCTCGCCTGCAGCTTCGCCATCACCTTGCCGACCAGCTCCGGCGAGCGCTGCAGCAGCAGGTAGCCGCACAGCGTGATGAAGCCCATGCCGCAGAGCACGGAAGCCAGCAGGATCATGCCCTTCATGGCACGGTCTCCCCGAAGAGGTATTCGAGGTCGAGCTTCAGGCCGTGCTCCTGCAGGCGCGTGAAGAATTCGGGCACGGTGCCTGCCGCGGTGAAGTGCCCCACGGTCTTGAACGAGTCGTCCACGCCGGTCTTGCGGAAGGCGTACACGTCCTGCATCTGGATCATGCCGTCGGCGAAGCCGGTGATCTCGGTGATCTGCGTGACCTTGCGGCTGCCGCACGGGAAGCGCGTGAGCTGCACGATCAGGTCGACCGCCGAGGCGATCTGCTCGCGGATCGCCGCCACCGGGATGTTCATGCCCGCCATGGTCACCAGCACCTCGAGCCGCGACATCGCGTCGCGCGGCGAGTTGCTGTGCAGCGTGGTCAGCGAGCCGTCGTGGCCGGTGTTCATGGCCTGCAGCATGTCCAGCGCCTCGCCGCCGCGGCACTCGCCCACCACGATGCGGTCGGGCCGCATCCGCAGCGAGTTGCGCACCAGGTCGCGGATGGCGATGGCGCCCTTGCCCTCGATGTTGGCCGGACGCGATTCCAGCGACACCAGGTTGGGCTGGCCCAGCGAGAGCTCGGCAGCATCCTCGATGGTCACGATGCGCTCGTTCGGCGGAATGAAGTTCGACACCATGTTCAGCAACGTCGTCTTGCCGGTGCCGGTGCCGCCCGAGACGATGATGTTGAGCTTCTCCTCCACCGCGATGCGCATGAAGTCCACCATCTGCGCGGTGATCGAGCCGGTGCGGATCATGCCCTCGTGGCCCATGCGGTTCTTCGGGAACTTCCGGATCGTGACGCTCGGCCCGCGCAACGCCAGCGGCGGAATGATCGCGTTCACGCGCGAGCCGTCCTTCAGCCGCGCGTCGACCATCGGCGAGCTCTCGTCGATGCGCCGCCCCAGCGGCGTCACGATGCGCTCGATGGCGCCGAGCACCGCGATGTTGCTGGTGAACGCGACGTTGGTGCGCTCGAGCCGGCCGGCGCGCTCGATCCAGATCTCGTCGAAGCGGTTGACCATCACTTCGGTCACGCTCTCGTCCTTCAGCAGCACCTCGAGCGGGCCGAGGCCGATGGCTTCGTCCAGCAGCTGCTGGCTCAGCAGCGCGCGGTCGAGCTCGGCCGGCAGCTCGCGCGTGTCGCGGATGATCTCTGCGATGAGCGCGCGGATGTTGGAGCGCAGCTCCTCGTCCTTCATGTTCGCGGTGTCGATGCGCCGGTTGTCCAGCTGCTGCAGCAGCGTGCGGTGCAGCGAACGGCGCCATTGCAGCAACGGGTCCTCGATGGCGAGCGAGGTCTCGGCCATCTGCGCCGCCTCGGCCGCGTCCTGCGGCTCGGCGCCCGCGGGCCTCAGCGCGGTGTCGAGCGAGACCACCAGCGTGTGGCCGCCGATGATGATTTCCTCGCCGCCCTTCATCGGCCCGAAGCGCGTGACGCGGTTGCCGTCGACCCAGGTGCCGAACAGGCTGCCCAGGTCCTGCACGAACACCTCCTCATCGTGCAGCACGAACTGGGCGTGCAGCTTCGCGACGTTCCATCCCGACAGCACGATGTGGTTGCCGCTGTCCTTGCCGACCTGGAGTTCCGCGACGTCGATCGGGACCTCGCGCACGGCCTGCTGCGGGGAATTGACGAAGACCTTGTGCATGGCGGCGTTGCCTCAGGGAGCGACGGGCTGGCCGGGCGTGCCCGCGGGGATGCCGCCGATGTCGGCGGCAGGCGCCGGCGGGCGCGTGCCGTCGGGGTCGGACTTGTCCTCGGTCAGCGTGCCGAAGTTGCGGCCGACGTCCTGCTCGATCTGGCGCGCACGCTCGATGCGCGGCTGGCTGTAGGCCGGGTCGACCACGCGCGGCGTGATGAACACCACCACTTCCTGCTCCTTGTCGGTGTCGTTGTCGGCACGGAAGGCGCGCCCGATGATCGGCGTCTTGCGCAGGCCCGGCACGCCGTCGCTGGCGCGCGTGGACTCGCGGCTCAGCAGGCCCGACAGCACGATGGTCTCGCCGGCCTTCACGTTGAACTCGGTGTCGGTGCGGCGGATCAGCAGGCCCGGAATGCCCTGCACCGCCACGCTGCGGTCGATGCTGCTGACCTCGGTGAGGATGCTGCCCGAGATGTTGCCCTCGCCGTCCGCGATGGGCTTGATGTTCAGCCGCACGCCGTAGGGCTTGAACTCGACCGAGCCCGCGCCCTGCGTGCTGAGCGCAGGCAGCGGGATCTCGCCGCCGGCGAGGAACTTGGCCTCGCCGCCGCTGCGCGTGGAGAGGTTGGGCGAGGCGAGCAGGAAGGCGTTGCCGCGCTGCACCAGCAGGTTGATCTGCGAACCCAGCGTGAGGCCGATGCCCAGGTAGGCCTGCGGTGTGCGCCGGTTCTGGCTCAGCAGCGCCGCGCCCTGGGGCGTGGAGGTGTTGAACGGCGAGCCCTCGGGCAGGACGCGGTAGTTGCCGCTGGAGGCGATGTCCGAGAACAGGCCGAAGTTGAAGCCGTCGCCCGAGCTCTGCCAGCGCACGCCCAGGTCGTCGAGCGCGGTCTTGCTGAACTCGACGATGCGCACCTGGATGTCCACCATGCGGTCCACGCGGATGCGGTCGGCCGTGGCCAGCGACACCACCGCGGGCGCATAGAGCTGGGCCACCGTGTTCAGGCGCTCGACCGCGGCGGGGTCGAGGCTGTTGCCGTCCATGATGATGCGCTCGCCGATACGGCGGATGTTCACGCCCGAGATGCCGTGCGTGATCTCGCGCAGCTCGTCGGCGATACGGTCGAGGTCGACCACGTTCACGCGCACCTTGAGCTTGCGCACGGTGCCGTTCTTGTCCCAGACGTGCAGCGTGCTGTCGCCGGCGTCCTGCGCGGTGATGAGCATGTTGGCGCCGTCGAGCACGCGCGCCTCCAGCACCTTGCCGCTGCCGATCGCCACGCGGGCCACGCCCGGCATCTTGACCAGCACCATCTGGCCGACATAGAGCGTGAGCGTGTCGGGCAGCCGTTGCAGCACGGTGGCGCGCGCGGCGATGCGCTGCAGTTCACCTTCGGTGATGGATGCCTGCGGCGCGGGCTGCGCCGGTGTGCGGATGCCGGGCGACGCCTCGGGTGCGCGGGACACCGGCATGTTGGCAGGCGGCGACGGGAACGACGGCGCGGCCGAGGACCGCGACGGCAGCGCCGAAGCACCCGCGGGCCCGACCGTGCCGGAGGGCACCGGCGAGGCCGCCGCGCCCGGGTACGGGCCCTGCGCCTGGGCCTGGAGAACAAGACACAGCGCCGTCGCTGCCAAGGTGCATCGCTTGAGATTCATCGAACTTTTCTGGAGATCAGGAAAACGCACGCGCCTGTCGGGGCGGGAAGACTTCAGCGCACCGGCAGTTCCGCCGGCGGCAGCGAGGCGCCCAGGCCCGCACCGCCGGCCCGGCTCTGGTTGCCGGCGCCGCCGACGATGTATTCGACGCCGGGCCGCGAAGGCGCGGTGGACACCGCCATCGGGCGCGCGCGCTGCGGCCTGAAGCCGCTCACGATGGCGTCGAGGTCGACCGCGTCGACCCCGCTGGTCATGGTGGCTCGGTCGTCCGGATTGCGCAGCGTGGCGATGATCTTTCCGAGGCGCTGCGCCAGGATGAGCTTCTGCGCGTCCTGCGGCTGGATCGCCACGGTGACGGTGGAGTAGCGCTGCTGCGCGTACGGATCGGTGTCGGCCGAGACGTCGGAGCGCTTCCTCATGGCAGCGAACTGCTCCGCGGTGATCTGGCCGGTGGCGCGCACCTCGACGTCCTGCAGCAGCGGGATCACCACCGACGGGTCGTTGGCCGCGTTCTTGTCGACCATGTACATGAAGTCGATGCGGTCGCCCGCGCGCAGCATGCCCGAGATGGAGCTGATCTCGTCCACCGGGATGGTGATGGCGCGCACGCCCTGCTCGATCTCCTGCGCGAACACCTTGCGCGGCGCCGAGAAGAACGAGGCCAGCAGCGGCTTGCCGGCGGCCACCGGCACCGAGAGCTGCCGGCCCGCGAACTGCGAGAAGGTCTCGGGCGTTAGCGCGTCGTTGTGCACGTACTCGTTGGGCACCGAGCGCTTGGCCACCATGCCGGGCAGCACGGTGGCGCCGTCGGCGATGTTCTGGCGCGCGACCACCACGTCGCGGCGCTGGCTGTCGGCGTCCTTCTCGAGGCTGGCGGCGATCTCGCGCTCGCTGGCCCTCAGGTAGTACCAGCCGAGGCCGGCGGCCAGCAGGCCGAGCATCAGGGCACCGATCAGGGGGGACAGCCGTTTGACGCTTTGCTTGAACTTGAGAAGTCCCGGAGATGATTTCATGCCACGCTACAGAGGATAGGAAAGGGTGTACGAGTAGGTCGACCACGCATCGCGGAAGGCCTTGATGAGCAGCTCGATCACGGAGCGGTCGGCGCCC
>Ga0102594_1002000_pt1 | contig 11294 bp, 10 predicted proteins | sample AraplaCol_mLB_r2_2_FD_76863 | JGI IMG/M metagenome (GOLD analysis project Ga0102594, IMG submission 76863) | Arabidopsis root microbial communities from North Carolina, USA - plate scrape MF_Col_mLB_r2 (SPADES assembly) (version 2) | ecosystem: Host-associated > Plants > Roots > Endosphere...
CGCATTCGACGGCGCGGGCGTTGGCCTGCAGCGAGGCGGTCCAGTCCCCGCGGTACTTGTGGATCAGGCCGGCGTTGTACCAGGGCACGGCCCAGTACGGATGGACGGCGCTGGCCCGTGCGTAGGCCTCGAGCGCGCCGTCCTGGTCGCCGTCGTCGTCGCGCTGGCGACCGAGTTCATTGAGGGCGGTGGCCTTGCCGGCCTTGCCGAATCGGATGGGCATGGTGGAAACGATGAGATGCGCAGGGCGTCTATTGTGAGCCTGCCGCCTCTGGCACACTGCCGGGTTCCCGCTCTCGTTTCGTTCAAAAAGGACACGTCGCAATGGCTTCCGAGTTCGTCTTCGCCCCGCCCGCCACCGTTTCGGTTCCCGTGGCCGGCCAGCCCGCCCGCTTCCCGGTGCACCGCATCTACTGCGTGGGCCGCAACTACGAAGAGCACGCCAAGGAAATGGGCTTCACCGGCCGCGAGCCGCCCTTCTTCTTCATGAAGCCGGCCGACGCGCTGGTGGTGGTCGACGCCGGCCAGACCGGCACCATGGCCTACCCCTCGCTCACGAAGAACCTGCACCACGAGATCGAACTCGTGGTGGCCATCGGCACCGGCGGCAAGAACATCCTGGCGGCCGACGCGCACAAGCACATCTACGGCTACGCGGTCGGCCTCGACATGACGCGCCGCGACCTCCAGAACGAGATGAAGAAGCAGGGCCGCCCCTGGGACATCGGCAAGAGCTTCGAGCAGAGCGCGCCCATCGGCCCGATCGTGCCCGTGGCGCAGGCCGGCGATGCCGAGAAGGCGGAGATCTCGGTGCAGGTGAACGGCACCGACCGCCAGCGCAGCAACGTGAGCAAGCTGATCTGGAACGTGGCCGAGACCATCGAGCACCTCTCTGCCGCCTGGGAGCTGCAGCCCGGCGACCTGATCTTCACCGGCACGCCCGAAGGCGTGGCCGCCGTCGTTGCAGGCGACACGCTCGTGGGCGAAGTGGCGGGCCTGCCCACGCTGACCGTCAAGGTCGTCTGAAGACGGCGGTCGGTTTCATGCTCCTGCGCGTTCCCATCAAGCACTGCAAGAACTGCGGCACCGCGGTGGTCTACCGCGTGCCCGACGACGGCGACACCAAGCAGCGCGCGGTGTGCCCGGCCTGCCACACCATCCACTACGAGAACCCGCTGAACGTGGTGGGCACGATCCCGGTCCTGGGCGACAAGGTGTTGCTGTGCAAGCGCAACATCGAGCCGCGCTGGGGCAAGTGGACGCTGCCGGCCGGCTTCATGGAACTCGAGGAAACCACCGCCCAGGGCGCGGCCCGCGAGACCGACGAGGAGGCCGGTGCCAACTACGTGATGGAGGGCCTGTTCGCCGTCATCAGCGTGGTGCGCGTGGGCCAGGTCCACCTGTTCTACCGCGCCCGGCTGCTCGACGACAAGTTCGACCCCGGCCACGAGACCATCGAGGCGAAGCTTTTCACCGAGGAAGAAATTCCCTGGGACGAGATCGCCTTCCGCACGGTGCGCGAAACGCTCGAGCACTATTTCGAAGACCGGCGGCGCGGCAGTTTCGACCGCGTCCACACCATCGACATCGTTTGAACCCGCAACAAGCCGCCATGACCCTCCGCCCCCGCATTCTTCTCCGCGCAGCATGCGGCCTCGGGCTCGCCCTGGCGGCCTCGGCGCACGCGGAAGTCGTGGGCGACGTCGACACCGCCTTCAAGCTCATCGGCCCCGACCACAAGATCGTGGTGGAAGCCTACGACGACCCCAAGGTGAGCGGCGTGACCTGCTACGTGTCGCGCGCCAAGACCGGCGGCATCAAGGGCGCGGTGGGCCTGGCCGAGGACAAGGCCGAGGCCTCCATCGCCTGCCGGCAGGTCGGCCCGGTCTCGGTCACGCAGCCGCTGCCCAAGCGCGAGGAGGTCTACAGCGAGCGGCTGTCGATTCTCTTCAAGCGCCTGCGCGTGGTGCGCATGGTGGACCCCAAGCGCAACACGCTGGTCTACCTGACCTATTCCGACCTGCTGATCGACGGCTCGCCCAAGAACAGCATCACCGCGGTGCCGATCGACCGCGGCACGCCGATCCCGCTCAAGTAGCCGGCTGCAAGCCCCTGGCCGCACAAAGGCCCCTTCCGTGGCGGTTGCTCTTTCACGCAGCGCCGTCGCGGCAGTTTGCTAGCATCGCCCCCGCCGCGTGGCGCGCCCGGCGCGCCAGAACGCAGGAACCCTCCGCAACGAATCCGTTCCCATACAGCGCCATGCAACTCCAGACCATTGTTTCCCGTACCGCCGCCCTGGCGCTGGTCCTCGCAAGCCTCGCGGCCTGCACCACCACCGACCTCACACCGCGTCCCGCGCCCGTGGTCACGCCGCCCGTGCAGAAACCCGCCGCGCTGTTCGTGCGCCCGGCCGCCGGCGCGACGATCGCGCGCTTCGACGGCGTGCGCAACAAGGGCATCGACATCGCCGGCAACCTCGGCGATGCGGTCGTCGCCTCGGCCGACGGCCGCATCGTGTACGTGGGCGGCGAACTGCCGGCCTACGGCAACATGATCATCGTCAAGCACAACGAGACCTACCTCACCGCCTACGCACACCTGCAGACCATCCTCGTGAAGGAGAACCAGGTCGTGCGCCAGGGCGAGAAGATCGGCGAGATGGGCAAGAGCAACACCGACCGCGTGAAGCTGCGCTTCGAGATCCGCAAGAACGGCACCGCCGTGAATCCCGAGCCCTACCTCAACGGACTGCTGCAACAGTAGGCCCGCGGCGCCTCGCGCGCTGCCCGAGGCTCATCCGAGGCCCCATGAAAAAAGCCCCTCTCGGGGCTTTTCTGCTTTCAGGGAGGGAGGATGCGGCTGTCGCGCAGGACCACGTCGCGCCATGTCGCGTCCCTGGTGCTGACGTACATGTTGCGGAACACCGGGGTGCTGCCCACCGAGAGGTTGAAGGTCTTCGACGCGGTGCCGCCGGTCGACGGTGCCACGTCGGCCTGCTCCTGTGCGTTGTCGGAAGAGCTGGCGAACAGGTTCAGGAAGAACTCGGCGGCAAAGCCTGGGTTCAGGCCCGTGGCGCTCACCGTGAAGTCGCTGCCGCCGTTGTACGACGCGAAGGCCGGCGTGGTCGTGAACGACGGGTAGGCGGCGGCTGCGGCTTCCGCCAGCGTCATCGGGCGGGCGTTGAAGCTCTGGCGGTACACGATGTCCGTCGTGCTGTTCGTGATCTGCGCGACCTGCCCGCCGCTGGTGTAGGCCGTGAAGACGTACTCGGGCGTGGCGGGGATCGCCGCGATCGCGCTGTCGGTCAAGCCCGCCGTCGGCAGGTTGGCGCAATTCGAGGCGAGCCGGTACAGGTTGCTGCCGTCGCCGTTCTCGATGGGCCAGTAGTCGCCGGCCAGCGCGGGGCGCACGTGGCGCAGCCCGTTCGGCGGCAACCCCGGGCCGGTGACCACGACCGACACGGCTGCGTTGCTGTTGCTGGGATTCGAATCCCGGATGGAGAACTGCAGCGCCGTCGTCACGCAGCCCGTGACGGCGTCCTTGCTGGCCTGCACGTGCGGATTGATGTCCAGCACGCGGCCGTCGCCGCGGAAACGCCAGACGCCGTCGTTGCCCTTGACCACCTGCATGCCCTTGTTGTTGCTGAAGGCCACGCCGTTCTTGTCGCGGTGCGTGAACTCCACATAGGCGCGGGGCCCGGGGTTGTTGACCGGGTCGATGGTGTAGTTGATGCGGTTGATCACCACCTCGGTGAAGCTCGCGCCGACCATGCTCGTATCGGCGGCCTCTTCGTTGGCGAACTCGGCTGCGCTGAGGTCCGACAACCGGAAGTTGTAGGGGCTGTTGCTGCTGGTCGCGAGCAGCGGCGTCAGCTCGCCGGCCGTGGGCAGCCCGGTGGCGAACTTGGCGACGTAGTCGGTCAGCGCCTTGCGGATCAACGTGATGTCGTCCGCCGCGGTTTCCATGCCGGCACCGCTCATCGGCGTGGTGCCGGCGTCCTGTGCGGCCTTCACCGCCAGGTCGTCGGTGATCTGCTGCTGCGTGACGATGTTGGTGATGGTGGCCACGTTGGTGGCCGGGTCGACGCTCACGCGCAGCACGTCGAGCGCCTTGTCCAGCGCGCTCGACAGCGGCGTGAACGCGGTGCGCAGCAGGTCGATGCTCGAGTCCACGCCCAGCGCCTGCAGCACCGGCAGCAGCTTGGCCTTCAGCGCGTCGGACTCGGCCTTGAGCTCGTCCGGCGTGAGCGAGGCGAACTCGCCGCCCTCGAAGTACTGCGCGGCCAGCCGGCCGGCGATGTTGGCCACCACCAGATCGGTCAGCGGCGTGATGTTGATGGTGCCGTTGGCGTCCGCCGCGGTGGCGGCCGAGTGGATCACCGTGCGCACGCCGCCCACCGTGCCTTCGGCGCGGAAGACGAAGGGCGCGGTCATGCCGGTCACGTCGATCTTGTAGTTGCCGTCGACCAGCGGTTCGGTCTTGGTCGCGCCCTTGGCGTCCTTGACGGTGACGGTACCCGACAGCGGCAAACCGGAGGCCGCGGTGCCCGAAAACGTAACAGCGGTGGCGGCCGGCGGATCGCTGGCCGGCGGCACGGTGGTACCGCCGCCGGAGGTGGGAAACCCGACGAACCCACTGCCGCCGCCACCTCCGCCGCCCCCGCAGGCCGCGAGGGAAACAAGGAGCGCCACCGCGCATGCGGAACGCGTCGTCCTGAAGAACTGGCCCGATGCCGGGGTTGCGTAGTCTGTTTTCATGAGGCTTCTGAGGGGGTTAGGGCAAACAAAAGAATCAACTCGTAACACGAGCGATGCGATTCTTGTGTGCCCCTCTCCCCCTCGCCATCCTCTGTTTTGTGGATGCGGCCCGGCGGCGCTTGTGCCTCGGCTAGAGCAGGCTCTCGGGCACCAGCGGCGCCAGCAGGTCGAGCCGCCAGCGGGCCCAGAAGTCCGTCTCGGGCTCCTGGTGCAGGATGGTGTCGGCCGCGTCTCCCGAGGCCGGACTGACCCATTCGATGGCCCCGGTCGGCCCGAGCTGCAGCTGGTAGGCGCCGTCCAGCCGGATGAAACCGATCAGGCTGGTGAGCTGCTGTGCGATCTGCGGGCTGAAGATGAAGATGCCGATCTCGGTGTTGTGCAGCATCGAGCGCGGATCGAAGTTCATCGAGCCGATGAACACCGTGTGGCGGTCGATCACCGCCGACTTGCCGTGCAGCCGGCCCGCCGCCGAGCCGTACATGCCGAAGCGCTTCGTCTGCTCCACCCGCTTCGGGCTCAGTTCGTACAGCTCGACGCCCAGGCGCAGCATCTGGGCGCGGTAGCGGCGGTAGCCGATGTGCACCAGCGATTCGTCAGTGGCCGCGAGCGAGTTGGTGACGATGCTGTAGGCCACGCCGTTGCCGCGCACGATCTGGATGGTTTCCATGCCGCCGCGCCCCGGGATCAGGTAGGGCGTGGTCTGCATGACCTCGTTCTGCGCGCCGCGCAGGTAGCGGCGCACGTTGTAGAGCACGCTGTCGCGCGACTCGTCGGCGGGCAGGCCGCGCGCTTCCTCGGGCCCCAGCGCCTTGGCCGGCGCGTCGGCATAGGCCTCGGCGCGGGCCCACACCAGCTTCAGCGCGCCGGCGTCGAGGTCCTTGGCCAGCGGGTTGTTGCCCAGAAGGTCGGTCGACTCGGGCTCCTCGGGGTGCAACTGGGCGGGCCCGGTGGTGAGCCGGTCGAAGCGCTCGCGCAGTTGCTGCGGGCTCTCGCCGGTGGCGGGCACCAGCGACTCGATGGGGTACACGTACGGACTGTTCCAGTACATGTCGAACAGCGACGACAGCCGGGGCACCACGGCGCCGGCCACCAGCGTGTCGATGTCGATGAAGTTCGAGCCGCCGTCCCGCAGGAAGTACTCGTTGGCCATGTTGCGCCCGCCCATCACGCCCACGCTGTTGTCCACCACGTAGAGCTTGTTGTGCATGCGGCGGTGCACGCGGTCGAAATCGAGGATCGACCACGCCCAGCGCGTGCCGAAGCGGTCCCGCCCGGCCGGGAACGGGTTGAACAGGCGCACTTCCACGTTCGGGTGCGAGGCGAAGCTGGTGAACAGCGGGTCGGCGCCGGCGGTGTAGAGGTCGTCCACCAGCAGCCGCACGCGCACGCCGCGGTCCGCCGCGTCGCGCAAGGCACGCAGCAGGTAGCGGCCGGTCTCGTCGTTCTGCACGAGGTAGTACTGCACGTCGATGGAGCGTTGCGCACGGCGCGCGAGCTCGATGCGCGCGTGCAGCGAGAACTGCGGCATCGGCAGCAGGCGGAACCCGCTGAGCGGCTCGCCGGGCGGTGCGGTGGCCTTCACGAGGCGGCCGAGCGTGGTGTCGGCGCCGTCCGCGATGGCGGTCGAAGGCTTGCGATGCACCTGGTCCTCGCCGGGCAGGCTGGCGCAGCCGGCAAGGAAGAACGCCGCGAACGCCAGCAGCAGCCACGCCAGCCACCGGATGTGCGGGATGTCTGCGTTCCTGCACGGAGGATTCGGCATGTCGGCGGCGCGTGGGTTGGAGCGTGGGTCGGAAAGGCTCGCGGTTTCTACCACGCCCTCGCCGGTTCTGCTGCGCCGCCGCAAACGGTTCGTCGGTTCAGTGCCCGCGCGCCGGCCCCCATTGCCGCACGAAATGGTCGGCGCGCAGCGTGGCGCGTTCCACGGCCGCGTCCCAGGAAAGTTGCTGCGTGATCACGAGCGCGCAGCGCGGAATCCCGCGCAGGCTCAGTTCGCAGATACCGGCGTAGGTGCCGCTCGGCGTGCGCATGAGCTCGAACCAACCCGTCCAGCCATCTGGAACGCTGAGATCGAGCCGGGTGCTGTCCATGATGAATACACCATAACCCTTCAGTTACGCAGTGCCAAGAATTTAAACCCTAAGCACTACTTAAAGCCAAGGCGCAGAGGCTAGCGATGGCCTTGCACGACGGCATCACCTGAATATGGGATGCGGCGTGTCGGCCGACGCGTAGGTCGGTGCAGGCGCGCGGCGGGGGGCGCGAGTTTTCAGCAAAGATCGGGGGAATGAAAACGACCATGAAGAACACGGCGGCCGCGACGGACTCCGGACGGGCGCACACCGGCGGGTCTTCCAGCCTCTCTTTGTTCGACGACCTGCCCCGCGAAGCCCGCGAGCCGCTCGGCCCCGGTGCGTTCGTGCTCCCCGGCTTCGCGCTGCCCTTCGTGGACGAGCTGCTGCCGGCGATCGACGCGGTGGCCGGGCGCGCGCCCTTTCGCCATCTCGTCACGCCGGGCGGCTTCACCATGTCCGTGGCGCTCACCAACTGCGGCGCGCTGGGCTGGACCAGCGACCGGCGCGGCTACCGCTACAGCGCCACCGACCCCGACACCGGCCTGCCGTGGCCGCCCATGCCCGCATCGTTCGCACGCCTGGCGCGCGAGGCGGCTGGGGCGGCGGGCTTCGAAAACTTCGCGCCCGACGCCTGCCTGGTCAACCGCTACGCACCCGGCGCGCGGCTGTCGCTGCACCAGGACAAGGACGAGCGCGACCACGGCGCGCCCATCGTCTCGGTCTCGCTCGGCATGCCGGCGGTGTTCCTGTTCGGCGGGCTGGCACGGGGCGACAAGGCCGCGCGCGTGCCGCTGGCGCACGGCGACGTGGTGGTCTGGGGCGGCGAAGACCGGCTGCGCTACCACGGCGTGCTGCCTCTGAAGGAGGCACCCCACCCGCTTCTTTCGCAGCTCGGCCCCATCCGCATCAACCTCACATTCCGGAAAGCGGCCTGACCCGCATGCAGACGCCCGACAAGCAACTCGACCCCGGCAACGCCATCCGCCAGCTCTACGTGGCGCTCTGGCACTTCGCCGAAGGCGCGCGCGGCCAGCTGCTGGGCGCCACCGCCCTGCTGGCTTCGTCGCAGCTCATCCGCCTCACGCTGCCCTACCTCGCCGGCCAGGCCATCAACTCGCTGCAGCGCGGCGAGCTCGGCGGCGCCGGCCGCTGGATCGCGACACTGGCCGGCGTATCGATGGGCGCCTGGGTGCTGCACGGGCCGGGGCGCATCCTGGAGCGCAACGTCGGCATGAAGGTGCGCGAGCGGCTGGCGGACGAGCTCTATGCGCGCATCGCCTCCGCGCCGCTGGCCTGGCACGACGGCCACCACTCGGGCGAACTGCAGCACCGCGTGCACCAGGCCAGCCGCGCGCTGTCGGACTTCGCGCAGAACCAGTTCATCTGGCTCACCAACGCCGTCAACTTCGTCGGTCCGCTGGTGGCGCTGGCCCTGCTGTCGCGCACCAGCGGCGTGACGGCGCTGGCAGGCTACGTGCTGATCGGGCAGGTCATCGTGCGCATCGACCGCGCGCTGATGACGCTCGCGCGCGCCGAGAACGACGCCGACCGCCGCTACGTGGCCACGCTGCTCGACTTCCTGGGCAATGCCTCGACGGTGATCGGCCTGCGCCTGCAGGGCGCGTCGCGGCTGCTGCTGCGCCGGCGCATGGCGGCCATTTCGCTGCCACTGAAACGCACCGTGGTGCTGAACGAAGGCAAGTGGTTCTCGGTCGACCTGATGGGGCTGGCGCTGACCTGGGGGCTGGTGGTGGTCTACGTGTGGCAGTCGCGGCTGCCGGGGCAGGCCGTGATGCTGGGCGCGGTGTTCATGATCTACCAGTACGCGCAGCAGGCGGCGGGCGTGGTCAGTTCGGTGGCCGCCAACTTCAGCTTCTTCGCGCGCATGCACACCGACTACAGCAGCGCCGAGCCGATCTGGCACGCGCCCTCGGGCGATGTGCTCGCCACGCCGCCCGAGCAGGTGCCCGAGCGCGATCGCATCATGGCCGACGCGCCCTGGCGGCAGCTCGATATCCAGTCGCTGCAGTGGCGCTACGCCATGCGCGACACGGCGCCCGGCGCGAATCCCGTCGACGGCGCGTCTGCCTCCAGCCCGACCGAACCCGCGCGCAACGGCCTGCACGACGTGGCCCTCACGCTGCGCCGGGGCCAGCGCGTGGCGCTGGTGGGCCCGAGCGGCGGCGGCAAGAGCACGCTGCTGCGCGTGCTGGCCGGGCTGTATCCGCCGCACAGCGGCACGCTGATGTTCGACGGGCAACCCATCGACTGGCCGCAGCTGCGCCGCGTGGCCACGCTGATCCCGCAGGAGACCGAGCTCTTCGAGGCCAGCATCCGCGAGAACCTGGCCTTCGGCCAGCCGCGCGACGACGCGATGCTGCTCGCCGCGCTGCACACCAGCACCTTCGACGAGGTGCTGAAAGCCAGCAACGGCAACCTCGACACCGCCGTGTCGGAGCGCGGCTTCAACCTGTCGGGCGGCCAGCGCCAGCGGCTGTGCCTGGCGCGCGGCGTACTCGCGGCCCAGGGCAGCTCGCTGCTGCTGCTCGACGAGCCCACCAGCGCGCTCGACGCCGGCACCGAGGCGCGCGTGCTCGAGCGCATCGCGGGCGCCTTTCCCGACGCCTGCGTGATCGCATCGATCCACAGGCTGAGCCTGCTCGATCGCTTCGACACCGTGGTGCTGATGGAGGCCGGCCGCGTGCTCGACCACGGTCCGCGCGACGCGGTGCTCGCGCGCCAGCCGCTGCTGCAGCGCATGGCCGCGCCGGCCGGCCCGCACGCCTGAAGGCTACGGAAGGTTCTCGCGGAAGATCACCTGGCTGCGCGTGGTTTCCACGCCGACCAGCGCCTCGCGCTTGTCGCGCAGGTTGGTGAAGATGCGCACGCAGCTCATCAGCGTGGTGTGCGGGCTCTGCGTGATCACCGCGTCCATGCTGCCGTCGATGAGCAGCGCGCGGGTGTCGGGCGTGAGCCCGTGGCCGATGAAGACCACCTTCTGCTCGCGCCCCGCTTCCTTCAGCGCGCGCGCCACGCCGTCGGACGCGCCGCCGATGTTGTAGATGCCGCCCATGTCGGGATGCTGCTCCAGCAGCGCGCGCGTCTGGCGGTAGTTCTTGTCCGCGTCGTCCTGCCCTTCGCGCAGGCCCACCACTTCCAGCCGCGGGAACATCTCGTCGATGACGTGAAGGAACCCGGCCTCGCGTTCCTCGTGCGCCTTGTAGCTCAGGCTGCCCGCGATGAGCGCGACCTTGGCCGTGCGCGCACCGATGAAGCGTCCGATGAGGTAGCCCGCCGTGCGCCCGGCCGCGCGGTTGTCCAGCCCCACGAAGGCCGCGCGCTCCGAGTTCGACAGGTCGGAAATGAGCGTGACCACCGGCAGGCCGCGCGCCGCCAGCGCGGCCACCGCCTCGCGCACCGCGGGGTGCTCGAGCGCCATCATCGCGATGCCGTCGCAGCGCTGCCCGTGGCGGCGCAAGGCGTCGGCCAGTTCGTGCGGGTTGAAGCTCTCGATGAACACCGTGCGGCACTGCACGTTGAACGGCGCCCAGTGCTCCTGCGAGTAGCCCACCATGTCGCCCAGCATGCGGATGAATCGGTTGGTGCCGGCCGGCAGCAGGAACACCAGCCGCAGCGGCGGCGGCGTGAGCGCCGCGTACAGCTCGGGGCCCGGCAGGTAGTCGAGCTCGCCGGCCGCCTTGAGCACGCGCTGCACCGTGGCGTCGCGCACGCCGGGGCGGCGGTTGAGCACGCGGTCGACCGTGGCCGTCGAGACCTGCGCGGCGCGCGCGATGTCGACCACGCGAGCGCGGCGCGCATCAGGCAGCGAGGCCGCTGCAGGCGCGGGCGCAGGTACGGAAGCAAATGAAGGGTTTTCCCGCATACATCAAAAACCATCAGCCAGAAGTTTGACCCGGATCATGCAGGCTTTTATCTTCGCTGTGGCTTGATTTCAATGGTGCATCAGATTGCATCAACCGCACTCACCGCTTCAGAAGATCACGGAGACAAGACACACATGACCTCGCTGACCCGCCGCAGTGCCCTGCGCACGCTTTCCGCCCTCCCCGCCGCCGGCATCGTGTCGGCCGTGCCGCGCCTCGCGCGCGCCGCCGAGTTCTCGTACAAGTACGGCAACAACCTGCCGCTGACGCACCCGCTGAACATCCGCGCGCAGGAGGCCGCCGACCGCATCGCCAAGGAAACCAAGGGCCGGGTCGAGATCAAGATCTTCCCGAACAACCAGCTCGGCGGCGACACCGACATGCTCGCGCAGGTGCGCTCGGGCGGCATCGAGTTCTTCACGCCTTCGGCGCTGGTCATCGCCACGCTGGTGCCGGTGGCCGCCATCAACGCCGTGGGCTTCGCCTTCAGCGACTACAACCAGGTGTGGGCCGCCATGGACGGCAAGCTCGGCGCGCACGTGCGCGGCGCCATCGCCAAGTCGCGCCTCTATGCCTTC
>Ga0102594_1002004_pt1 | contig 11283 bp, 11 predicted proteins | sample AraplaCol_mLB_r2_2_FD_76863 | JGI IMG/M metagenome (GOLD analysis project Ga0102594, IMG submission 76863) | Arabidopsis root microbial communities from North Carolina, USA - plate scrape MF_Col_mLB_r2 (SPADES assembly) (version 2) | ecosystem: Host-associated > Plants > Roots > Endosphere...
GGCATCTTCAACCTGCAGGGCGTGGTGCTGTTCGCGCTGTACGTGTTCGGCATCGTCTCGGCGATGGCAGTCGCGTGGGTGATGAAGCGCTTCCGCGACAACACCTCGCATTCGCCGCTGCTGATGGAGTTGCCTGCGTACCGCTGGCCGAACCCGCGCAACCTGGCACTGGGCCTGTACGAGCGCGCATGGATCTTCATCCAGCGCGTGGGCACGATCATCCTCACGCTGACGATCCTGCTGTGGTTCCTGTCGACCTTCCCGTCGCCGCCCGAGGGCGCGACTGGCCCGGCCATCCAGTACAGCCTGGCCGGCATGATCGGCCGCGGGCTGGAGCACATCTTTGCCCCCATCGGCTTCAACTGGCAGATCTCGATCGCGCTCGTGCCCGGCATGGCCGCGCGCGAGGTCGCGGTGGGCGCCCTGGGCACGGTGTATGCGCTGTCGGCCACCGGCGACGACGTGGCGGGCGCGCTGGAACCGCTGATCGCGGGCAGCTGGACGCTGGCCACGGCGCTGTCGCTGCTGGTCTGGTACGTGTTCGCGCCGCAGTGCATCTCGACGCTGGCCGCGGTGAAGCGCGAAACGGGCTCGTGGAAGTACGTGTGGATCATGGCCGGCTACCTGTTCGCGCTGGCCTACGGGGCCTGCTTCGTGACCTACCACGTTGCAGTGGCACTCGGAGCGGGGTAAAACCGGCAGATGCCCGGGCTGGCCGGCTTCGTCGGCCGCCAGCCCCGCTGGGCCCGGGATTGGAGTATTCGAGATATGACGCAACAATTGATCGTCGGGCTGATCGTCGCGGCCGCCGCGTTCTACGCGGTCTGGCGCTGGATGCCTGCGGGCTGGCGCCGCGGCGCCGCGCAGAAGCTGGCCGCCGGCACGCACCGCGCGGGATGGGTCGACGAGGACCGGGCCAAGGAACTGGCCGCATCGCTGGCCAGGACCTCGGGCTGCGGTTCGTGCGACAGCTGCGGCAGCTGCGCGCCCAAGGCCCCTTTCAAGCAACAACCGGAAACCGACCAGGCCACCCGCCACAACGCCAGCGCGCCGTCGTCCACGCACGGCCGCTGAGCAGATGCCCGCGCACATCCTCGTCGCCGGCGGCGGCATCGGGGGGCTGGCCACTGCGCTGGCGCTTTCCCGTCGGCGGCATCGTGCCGACGTCTTCGAACAGGCCCAGGCCTTCGGCGAGATCGGCGCCGGCGTGCAGCTCGGCCCCAATGCCACTCGGCGCCTGCAGCAACTCGACCTCGGCCCGGCGCTGGCTGCCATCGCGGCACGGCCGGATGCGCTGGCCGTCCACAGCGCCGAGAGCGGCGCCGAACTCGCGCAGATGCCGCTCGGCGATGCGATGCAGCAGCGCTACGGCGCGCCTTACTTCTGCGTTCACCGGGCCGACCTGCACGGCCTGCTGCTCGAGGCCGTGCGCGCGCGCGGCAGCGGCACGCTCGTCACGGCGGCGCAGATCCGCCAGGTCGAGACCAGCGACGACCTGGTCTGCCTGTCGAGCACCGACGCACGGGCCTGGGAAGGCGAGGCGATCGTCGGCGCCGACGGCCTGTGGAGCATGGTGCGCAGGCAGCTCGACACGCCTTCGGCCGAGCAGCCCCCGCGCGTGACCGGGCATACGGCCTGGCGCGCCATGGTCGAGCAGGCGACGCTGCCCGCCGGGCTGCGCAGCAGGCAGGTCCGGGTGTGGCTTGGCGCGCGGCTGCACGCGGTGGCGTATCCCGTGCGCGGCGGCGACTGGCTGAACGTGGTGGTGATCGCCGAATCGGCACCGGCGGGCGATGCCCGCGACTGGGACCAGGCCGGCAGCGTCGCCGCGCTGAAGCAGGCCATGGGCCGCAGTTGCGCCGGGCTGCAGTCGCTGCTCGACGCCATGCCGGGCTGGCGTGCCTGGTCGCTCGGCGACCGCGCGCCCATGACTTCCGCCGCCGACATGGCGCACGAACGCGTCGCGCTGGTGGGCGACGCGGCGCACCCGATGGTGCCGTACCTGGCGCAGGGTGCGGGCATGGCGATCGAGGACGCGGTGGCGCTGGCCGACTCGCTGGGTGATGGCAGTGCGGCCGAGGTGCCCGGCGCCTTCTTCCGCTATGCCGAGGCGCGCTGGTCGCGCAATGCGCAGGTGCAGGCGCGTGCGCGCCGCAATGGCGAGATCTTCCATGCGACCGGCCTCGTGCGGCTCGGCCGCGACATGGCGATGCGCCTGCTGGGTGCGAGGCTGCTCGATCAGCCCTGGCTGTACGGCGGCTGAGCGCGGCCGTGTGGCCGCGCGGGCCGGGCTACCTCAGAGCCTGAAGGTCTGCAGGTGGCCGATGCGTTCGGCGATGCCTTCTTGTCCCAGGTAGTGGCTGTAGGCGCCGCCCTGGATCTTCGCCAGCGTGTCTTCGAGATCCTTCAGCATCGCGTCGCGCTCCACCGCGAAGGCGGGCGGCACGTCGATGTCCGCCCTGGCACAGGCTTCCGCGACGAGGTGCGCGCTCGCGGGTGCGCCGCAGGCCGCGCATTTCACGATGGCCTGCACGTCGGGCTCCGCGCCGTTGTCCAGCAATGCCTGCGTGAGTTCGGGCGAGATCTGTCCGTCGATGTTGCGCAGCACGTCGGCCGCCACCGGCGCACCGGCGCGCACCAATGCGGCGGCCGCGGCATAGGCGCCGTGCGATACCGCCACGTCGGTGGCGAGCGCACTGCCTTGCAACGGCCCGTCGAAGCCGATGCCCGCGGCGGCAAGCTGGGCAACCAGCTCGCCGTCGTCCGCACCGACGGCATGGCGCACCGCGACGCGCGCCAGCGCAGGATGGTGGCGCAGCGTGCCCGCTGCCAGCGGCGTGCGCCAGTCGGCCACGGCGCGCCGGTAGTAGGCGACCAGCTTGTCCATCAGGTCGAGGTCGAGCCCGTGTTCCTCGTGCCGGTCGTCGAGGTACTCGAGCAGCGTCTGGCCCGAGAAATAGTCGCTGGTCGGCGCGAGCGGGTCTTCGTCGAGATGCAGCGCGGCGAAAGCGCCGTGCAGTTCGGCGGCGACGGTGTTCACGCTGTCCTGGTGCAGCGCATGGGTCCACGCCGGCGGCAGTCCCTTCTTCCAGGCGACGACCTGCCCGTGTTCGGCGCCCGGCTCGACCACCGCGTAGATGCGGTCGGTGTATTCGAAGCCGCCGAAGGGCAGGTGCGTGAGCTTGCCGCTCCATGGCGTGCCGTTCTCCTGTGCGGCTTCCTCGGCGAGTTCGAGCTCGTGCTCGATCCAGCCCTGCAGGTCGTTGTAGCCGTCGCTGCCGTTCCAGAAGAGCTCGTTCCAGCTGATGGCTTCGAGGTTGCCCTGCATCTCGAGCGAGAGGTCGTAGTCGAGGCGGCCGCCCGCTGTCTGCTGCCACAGTCCGAGCAACGCCTCGGGAATCGGGCCGGCGCAGGCGGCCTGCACCGCGGCAAGCTCCGCTTCGGGCATCGGCGGTTGCGCGTCGAAGATCACGCGGTCGGCGAACAGCACGACGCCATGCTGGCGGAGGGTGGAGAGTTCGTCGGGTGTGAACCGGATATCGTTCATGGCTGAGGCCTCCGTTGTTTTGAAAACTGTAGCGCTTTGAGCCGTGCGGGCAACCCATGACACCCCAGCTTCATGAGGGCGTTGTCGTCGATCGCATCGGTCGCGCGCTGTTGCCGACGCCCTCGCGCAGCGAGGCCGGCACATGGAACGAGGGGTCGTTGGTCCAGCGCGTGCAGGCCAGGCCTCGAGCGGGAGGCCGAGGCGGACGTGCCGAGGTTCGCCGGCGCGAGCGAGCCCTGCCAGAGGTGCGCGGCCGCTCCGGCCTACAGGTCGGTGCGCAGCTTCCAGATCTCGGGGAACAGCACCACGTCGAGCATCTTGCGCAGGTAGCTCACGCCGCCCGTGCCGCCCGTGCCGCGCTTGAAGCCGATGACGCGTTCGACGGTGGTCACGTGGCGGAAGCGCCAGAGGCGGAAGGCGTCTTCGAGGTCGGTGAGCTTCTCGCCGAGCTGGTACAGGTCCCAGTGTGCATGCGGTGCGCGGTACACCTCGAGCCATGCCGCCTCGACGCCGTCGCTCGGCTCGTACGGCTGCGTCCAGTCACGCTCGAGCCGGTCGGCCGGCACCGGCAGGCCGTGGCGCGCCAGCAGGCGCAGCGACTCGTCGTACAGCGATGGCGCGCGGTAGGCCTCATCGACCTGGGCCAGCAGGTCGGCACGGTGCGCGTGCGGCTTGAGCATGGCGGCGTTCTTGTTGCCCAGCGCGAACTCGATGCAGCGGTACTGCGCGCTCTGGAAGCCGCTGGAATTGGCGAGGTAGGGGCGCATCGCCGTGTATTCGGGCGGCGTCATGGTCGAGAGCACGGTCCATGCGCTCACGAGCTGTTCCATGATGCGGCTCACGCGCGCGAGCATCTTGAAGGCGTCGGCCAGTTTCTCTTCGGCAATGCACTTCGTGGCGGCGCGCAGCTCGTGCAGCATGAGCTTCATCCAGAGTTCGCTGGTCTGGTGCTGCACGATGAACAGCATCTCGTCGTGGGCGGGCGAGAGCGGATGCTGCGCGTTGAGGATTTCGTCGAGGTGCAGGTAGTCGCCGTAGCTCATCGACTTGCTGAAGTCGAGCTGCGCCTTTTCTTCGTGGACGATTTTTTCGGTGCTCATGATGTTTGCTGGCGGATCATCGCCAGACCACGGCGGTGTAGGAAGGCAGGCCCATGCCGGACGCCTTCTTCGGATAGACGAAGCGAACGACTTCGTTCTTGCGCTTGTATTCCTGGTAGGTCTCGCCGCCGGGAATGCGGCCTTTCTCGCCAGGCGTATAGCCTGCGTCCCGCGCTTCCTTCACGAGGCGCTCGAAGGCGGCCTTATCGGTCAGCGAGAGCTGCACGCCATCCTCGCTGCGACGGCTTTCCACGTAGGTGGACTTCATCAGGTGCGTGGTCTGACCGTCGACGGACTTTTCGTATTCGATCATGCTCACCTCGTCGGTCACGGTCTTGTCCGCATACGAGAAGCCCTGGCTCCTGATCTGTTCGCGGAAGGCGTCGGGCGTCAGCCCGGCCAGTGCCTTGAGCTGCGGCAGGGTGAACGCCGGTTGCTGCGCGAAGGCGGGCGCCGACAGCATCAGCAAGGCGGCGCAAAAGGTGGTGAGCCGGTGTTTCATCGAAGGCTTCATCTCAGGTCACTGCGTTCTTGCGGTTGAACTCTTCGCGTTTCCACTCGCCCGTCTCGAGCACCTGCACGAGATGCTCGACCGAGTTCCACACGTCCTCGAAACCGATGTACAGCGGCGTGAAGCCGAAGCGCAGGATGTCGGGCATCTGCGAATCGCCTGCGCGGTAGTCGCCGATCACGCCGCGCGCGATCAGCGCCTGCACGATGGCATAGGCGCCCGAGCCGCCTTGCGGGTCTTCCGGATTCTTGCGGCTCAGGCAGACCTGCGAGCCGCGCTGTGCGTGGTCGCGCGGCGTGACCAGCGACAGGCCGTGGCCGGCGCAGCGCTCTTCCACCAGCCGGATGAACAGGTCGGTGAGCGCGAGCGACTTGGTGCGCAGGGCGGACATGGCGCCCTGGTCGCCATTGAAGGACTCCGCCGCGAGCACCGTGTCGAGGCCGCATTCCAGGCCGGCAAGCGCAATGATCGGCTGCGTGCCGCAGAGGTAGCGGCCCACGCCCGGCGCGGGGCGGTAGTGCGGCGTGAACTCGAAGGGCGCCGCGTGGCCCCACCAGCCCGACAGCGGCTGTTCGAACTGTCCGGCGTGCTTCGTGTGCACCCAGGCGAACGCCGGTGCACCGGGGCCGCCGTTGAGGTATTTGTAGCCGCAGCCGATCGCGTAGTCGGCATCGGCGTCGTTGAGTGCCACGGGCACCGCGCCGGCGCTGTGCGCCAGGTCCCACACGGTGAGCGCGCCCACGGCGTGCGCAGCGGCGGTGATGGCCTTCATGTCGTGCATGGCGCCGGTGCGGTAGTTGACGTGCGTGAGCATCAGCACGGCGACCTCGTCGGTCAGCACCGAGTCCGGGCTCTGCAGTTCGTGCGCTTCGATCAGCTTCAGCGTGAAGCCGCGCTCGCGGCAGAGCGACTCGGCGATGTAGAGGTCGGTCGGGAAGTTGCTTCGCTCGCTGACGACCAGCTTGCGTCCGCTGTCTTTCTGTTGAGACAGCGCCGCGAACAGCACCTTGTAGAGATTGACGGATGTGCTGTCGGTGCACACCACCTCGCCGGGGGCCGCGCCGATCACGCGGGCGACCTTGTCGCCCAGGCGCTGCGGCAGGTCGAACCAGCTCGCCGTGTTCCACGAGCGGATCAGGCCTTCACCCCATTCCTTGGTGACGACCTCGGCGATGCGCGCGGGCGCGGCCTTGGGCATCACGCCGAGCGAGTTGCCGTCGAGGTAGAGCACGTCGGCGGGAACGATGAACTGGTCGCGCAGGGCGCGCAGCGGGTCTTGCGCGTCGAGCGCGCGGCAGTCTGAAAGGGTCGTCATAAGCGGAGGTTTCAGCGGGGGAGTTCGCGCAGCACGGCGCGAACGGGGGATGCATCTGCACTGACCAGCTTCAGCGGCAGCGCGATGAGTTCGTAGTCGCCCTCGGGCACGTCGTCGAGCACGAGGTTCTCGAGCACGCGCAGGTCGAGGCGGCGAATGCATTGATGGCTCTCCAGCGTCTTGCTGTCGGCCGGATCGATGCTCGCGGTGTCGATGCCGATGAGCTTCACGCCCATGGCCGCGAGGCGCTCGACGGTGGCGGTGGCATAGGCAGCGAGCTGCGGGTCCCAGTGGCCGACGGGCATGGTGGCGTAGGTGCGCACCAGCACGCGCGGCGGCAGTCGGCTGTCGACGGCGTGGGCGATGTGCTCCCACTCGATCAGCGGACCCTTGCCGATCGCGTGGATCACGCGGCAGGGCCCGAGGAACGGCGTGAGGTCGACGTCGCCGATGGTCTGGCCCTCGGGGTCGTAGTGCAGTGGCGCATCGGCATGCGCGCCGACGTGGGGCGAGAGCCTGATCTCGCTGACATTCACCGGGCACCCCGGGGAGATGGTCGCGGCCCAGCGCTGCTGGTAGGGCGTGTCGCCGGGAAAGACCGGCGCGCCCTCATGCACGGGCGGTGAAATGTCCCGGATACGTTGCGGGTGTGAAGTAGCCATGGCTGGAAGTTAGCGCCGGGCGATGGGGCGTGGTGTCGGTAATTTCCAACACGAAACGCCGAATGTTGTTTCAGTGTCCGAGTGCCAGGCAGGCCTGCAGCAGCGCCGTGCGGCATTGACCTGACACCATGCCGCGCCACTCGTCGTCGTCCACGTAGAAGGCGTCGCGCAATTCCCGCTTGATGGCGGCCTGCTGCTCGGCACTGGCCATCCCCGGGTAGCGGTGCAGCCATTGATCGGGACGCAGCATGTCCAGGATCGAGGTCTTGCGCGTCCCGTACTCGAGCGCGATGCCGACGCTCTCGGCCTGCGGGCATTCGCCGAACACTGCACCGACTGCGTGACCGACCACCTGGCGCGAGGCCGAGTCGCCCTCCCAGGCGGCGACCACGTCCGCTCCCCAGATGCTGCGGGCCAGCCGCAGGTTGTCGAAGGTGCCGGGCAAGCCGGCGTGGATCTTCTCGCCGTGACCGCAGCGTCCGAGACCCGTGTGCACGTCGATCCAGGCGATGCGGCGGCGGCCGGCGCCGTGGGCGCGAAGGACCGCGCGCAGCATCTCGTTGCTCCAGCTTGGCGCCGTACCCGAATAGAACAGCCCGTCGGCAAACTCGGACTGTCCCGTGGTCACGGCCTCATGGAATGCGGCTTCGCCGTGCATGGCGATGTAGCTTGCGATGGCCTGGGCGTTGTCAGCGGAAGGCGGCCATTGCGCGGGCAGCATCAGATCGTGCAGCCCGGCGTAGGCCGGATTGCGCGTAGGCCGGGCGAAGTCGATGAAGTTCCGGTTCAGGTCGACGTTGTGTTCGTTGGTGCGGCGTAGATGCGAAAAACCGAAGGGGTTGACCGCGTGAATCAGCAGCAAGGCCACGCGGCGCTGCCGTGCCAGCGCCAGCAGGGCGTCATCGCGCAGGAGGGCCACCTGGCAGCCCGAACCGCAGAAGCCCTCCACACCGTGAACGCCCGAACTCAGGATCAGCAGCGATGTGGCTTCGGCAGCGCCGAGGAGCGCCACGTCGGTGGACAGAGTTTCGCCCTGAGCGCCGGCCAGGTCCACCTGTACGTGGTGTTCGAGCTGGGCACCGGCGCGTCGGGCGGCGGCAACGAACCTGGCGCGGGCTTCGGCGTAGTCCTGCGAAAAGCAGTCGCGCACCGGGGTGTGATTCAGGAGCGTGCGGCTTTGCATGCATGCCTTTTCATTGCGGTTGGTAGCCGGAGCGGCGGATCACCGGACCCCAGGTGTCCGAGATGCGCTGAATGCCCTGAGCGAGCGCTTCGGGGCCGCCGTAGTTCGCCGGCGAGCCCAGGGTCTGCAGGCGCTCCCTTGACTTGTCCGAGGCCAGCGCGACGCGCACGGCCTCGCTGTAGCGCGCGACAAGCGCCGGCGTGGTGCCCGCCGGCGCGTAGAGGCCGATGATGTTGGGCAACTCGAGCCCCTGGATGCCGAGTTCCGAGAAGGTTGGTGCCTCGGGCAGATCGGGTTGCCGCGCGCTGCCCGAGACGGCCAGGATCCGGACTTTCCCGCTCTTGGCAAACGGGATGAGCTCGATCGTGGAGGTCATGCCGAACGGGATCTGGCTTGCCGACAGATCCATGACCATGGGCGAGCCGCCACGGTAGGCAACGGGCGTGGCGTCGATGCCCAGGCCCCTGGCCAGCAGTCCGACCGCGAACTCCGGCATGCTGCCGGGCGCCGGGACGCCGAAGTTGGCCTTGCCCGGGCTCCGGCGCGCCCAATCGGCAATGTCATTGAGATGTTCAAGGCGCGTCCCGGAATTCGTTGCCAGCGCGAACACGAGCTTGTCGCTGACCAGTGCAACGGGTGCGAAATCCCTGCTGGCGCTGAAACCCGGGTTCTTCAGTGTGTGAGGCAGGATGGCCACGGTGTGGTCGTTGGTCAGCAGGAGCGTGTTGCCGTCGGCCGCTGCGGCTTTCAGCGCCTGCGCGGCAATGAGGCCTCCCGCCCCGGGCCGGTTGTCCACCACGACGGGCTGGCCCAGCGCCTGGCCCATGCCTTCGGCCATGACGCGTGCGACGGTGTCGACACCGCCCCCGGCGGCGAAGCCGACCAGGATGCGTACCGGCGGCTTGTCCTGCGCCGTGGCATTCCAGGTGGCGGCAAGCCCGAGTGTCAGAAGCGCCGCGAAGCGAGTCCAACGGGTCCAGCGAGCGGCCGCGCTCGCGCGTGAGGGAGAGGGTGACATCCGGATGGTCCTTGGGGTGGTGGAAAAAACGTCGGCCCCACTGTAGAAACGCGGCTGTATAAAAGAAAGACAAGAGTTTTTAGTCAATGATCAATTCAATTGATGGTGCCGACGTTGCCGCGTCTGCGCCTTCGCTTGCGAGCCTGCGCCAGCTGCAGATCTTTCGTGCGGTGGCCGAGTGCGGCAGCATCCGTGCAGCCGCGCGAGAGCTGCATCTGACGCAACCGGCCGCCACGCATGCCGTGCGTGAACTCGAGCGCAGCGTCGGCGCACCGCTGTTCGCGCGCAGCGTCAAGGGGGTGGTCGTGACCGAGATCGGCGCAGCGCTGCTGCGTCGCAGCCATCTGGTCTTCAACGAGATGCGCCGTGCGCAGGAAGAGATCGCTCAATTGCGCGACGGCACCGGCGGGCGGCTCTCCATCGCGTTCAGCTCAGCCGCAGCCCAGTTGCTGCCGACGGCACTGATGGATTTCCGTGCGCGTCGGCCCGGCGTGTTGCTGGAACTGCAGGAGCTGACATGGCCCAGCGCCGACGAGCGCTGGCACCGTGGCGGCTACGACTTCGCGGTGATCAGCGAACTGGACGGGCCGACCGAAGATGGGCTGGAGCGCGAAATGCTGCTTGAACAACCGCTGTTCGTGGCGGCGCGTGCGAGCCATCCGCAGGCCCGGGCGCGCTCGCTCAAGGGTCTGCAGCACTGTCTGTGGCTGGTGCCCGGGTACGGGCTGCCGTTGCTGCAGCGCCTGTTCGCCGCCCGGCGCATGCCGCCGCCCGCGGATGTCATTGCCTGCCAGTCCTTGCAGATGGCGCTGACGCTGCTGCATCGAACCGACGCGCTGGCGCTGCTTTCCGGCTACCTGATCGGTGGACGGGGCACCTCGCACGGCCTGGTGCGGCTCCCGCTTCCCGGGCCGCCGCTGGCGCTGTTGCGGATCACGCTGCTGGTTCGCGATGCCCAGGCATTGACGCCGGCTGCGCGCATCTTCATCGACTGCCTGCGGCGTGCAGCGAAGGAGGCGGCAACGCCGATCGAGGGTGTGGTGTGATGCGCGGCAACTTCAGCCTCGTTCGTCGCGCCTGCCTTGCCCCCTGCGCATGAGCGAGACTGCCGCGAACCCGGCGGCTAGGTTGCCAGCGAAGGCAGTCCATGCCGGGCGCGCGCTCGCTCGCAGGCGTCGCTGCCTGCCTGCAGCTCGTGGCAGGGGTTGGGTCGCCATTCGTAGATGCCGCAGCTGACCGACTGGCCGATCTTGCCGCCCAGGGCGGCGCAGCGCATGGGCGTGTGGTCCGTGCCGCGCATGCGGCAGATCGCGTCGTTCACCTCGACCGCGAGGCCGGACGGCACCCGGCCGCCGTTATCGTCGAGTTCGTGGACGCTGAAATCGACGCGGTAGCTGGCGCAGCAGGCGCCGCATTGCTGGCAGTCGTTCATGGCAGGGACCGGTTCACTGTCTATTCCATCAACACCGCGGAACCCGCTTTGCCGGGCTGCAGGCATTGCCCCCGGCGAGGCAGCAGTGAAGCCACACGAAGTGCGCGAAGCCGGGGGAGTGCTTACAACTTGCCGAGGAGCAGGAACTCCATCAGCGCCTTCTGCGCATGCAGGCGGTTCTCGGCCTCGTCCCACACCACCGATTGCGGCCCGTCGATGACTTCGGCCTGCACCTCTTCCCCGCGGTGCGCGGGCAGGCAGTGCATGAAGAGGGCGTCGGGCTGGGCTGCGCGCATCATGTCCTCGTCGACGCACCAGTCGGCGAAGGCCTTGCGGCGGGCCTCGTTCTCGGCCTCGTAGCCCATGCTGGTCCAGACGTCGGTGGTGACCAGGTCGGCGCCGCGGCAGGCTTCCATCGGGTCCTTGAAGACCTTGTAGCTGTCGCCCGAGCGGATGCCGGCGATCGACTGGTCGACCTCGTAGCCGCTGGGCGTGCTGACGTGCACGGTGAAGCC
>Ga0102594_1002020_pt1 | contig 11148 bp, 7 predicted proteins | sample AraplaCol_mLB_r2_2_FD_76863 | JGI IMG/M metagenome (GOLD analysis project Ga0102594, IMG submission 76863) | Arabidopsis root microbial communities from North Carolina, USA - plate scrape MF_Col_mLB_r2 (SPADES assembly) (version 2) | ecosystem: Host-associated > Plants > Roots > Endosphere...
CAGAATGTTTTCGCTGGTGGCTTCCTCCATGAACCCGGCGGGCGCAACGATGGGAATATTGCGCTGGACCACTTCGCTGCTCGAGGTAATGCCCAGCACACCGCCGAAATGGTCGGCATGGTCGTGGGTGAAAATGATCGCGGTGACGGGCTTGTTGCCCAGATGCTCGCGGGCAAATGCCAGCGCCGCGGCCGCGGACTCCCGGGAGGTCAGCGGGTCGACCACGATCCAGCCGGTCTGCCCGTCGATCAGCGTCATGTTGGCGATGTCGAAACCGCGCAACTGGTAAATCCCATCGCGGACTTTGAACAGACCGATCTGTGCGTTGAGCATCGCGTGCCGCCACAGGCTCGGGTTGACGGTGGCCGGCGCCTGGCCTTCGACGAAGCGGTACGCGTCGAAATCGATCAGGACATTGCCGTCAGCGCCGAGGATCTTGCCGGTAGGCCGGGCGATGAAACCGCGTTGGGCATCTTCCATGTCGCGGTTGTCGCTGAGGTCCAGGCCCTTGATCGACGCCTGGATCACCGCTGCCGTGGCGGGCGTGGCGTCGCCGGCTGCGACGCCGGGCTTGTTGTCGCAGCCGCCGAGGGACACCAGCGTCAGGGCGAGGATCGTGTAGAGGGTCGGTTTCATTCTTGTTGTTCTCCGAGGTCGAATGCGCTCCAGCCTAGGGGCAGAGCAGCGATGTATCCAATGCATTGTTTACATCCGGATAATGCGTCGCTAGCATCGCGTGAATGGACCTTAAACGACTGTCACACCTTCTCGCACTGGCCGATGAAACCCATTTCGGCCGCGCGGCCGAGCGCGTGCACCTCAGCCAGCCGGCCCTGAGCCGCAGCATTCAGGCGCTGGAAAGCGAAACCGGGCAGCGCCTGTTCGATCGCGACACCGGCGATGTCCGCCCGACGCCGGCGGGGGAGTTTCTGATCGAGCGGGCGCGGCGGTTGCTGTTCGATGCCCGATCGCTGGAGCGGGACATGGCGCTCTACAGCGACCGCCAACTGGGCAGCCTCGCCTTCGGCGTCGGCCCGTTCCCGGCGGCGATGTTAATGCATCAAGTGGTGCCGCGACTGCGTTTGGATCACCCGGCGGTCACCCTGCGCGTGGAAGTGAACAACTGGCAGATTCTCGAAGCGCGGCTGCGCGCTGAGGCGATCGAATTCTTTGTTGCTGATATCCGCAACTTCACGGCGGAATCCGACCTGCTGATCCGTTCGCTGGGCCAAGTCTCGGCAGGCTTCTTCGTACGTCCGGAGCATCCGCTGGCCGGACGCCAGGTGTCGATGGGCGAACTGGAAGGCTACGGCATTGCCACAACGCGCCTGCCGGAAGTGGTGAAACTCGAGACCGTCCGAACCCTCGGCATCTCCACCCGCCAGGCACTGCCCATCGTGCTGGAGTGCGATGACGTGGCGTTGCTCAAGACCGTGGCCGGCTCGACTGACACCATCCTCGGCGTCATTCATGGCGCCGTGGCCGAAGACATTCGGGTGGGGCGTTTGATCGAGCTTCATGTTGTCGACAGGCCGGGATTTCACTCCGAAATCGGCGTGGTGAGTTTGCAGGGCAGAAGCTTGTCGCCGACGGCTTTGTGTGTGATCGAGGCGGTTGTTGCCGAGATGCAATCCGTTCACGTCGAACAATCCCCACGTTTTTAGAGAGACGTCCTACAGCCATGATTTTCCTGGTTCGTTAACGTCGTGCGGCCCCTTGCGAGGGGCTGCCGATGCATGAACGAAAGGGCAATCAGTGGCTGGTCAAAAGGACATTCCCCGGGTTCCCAACCTCAAATTTCGCTTGATTACAGTTAGTACCGACAGACAACCTGATTGAATTAGCCCGGCTCCCGCATTTTTGCCTGGGCGCGGCGCTCAACGGATTGTTTTCCATCGCCTGATCCGCTTCACTGTGGCTCTTTTGTCTGAGCGGAAATCAATCATGGAACGATGCGAAGCACTGGTCATCGGCCTCGGCGCCATGGGCGCGGCCACGGTGTATCAACTGGCGAAGGCCGGGGTCAACGTGGTCGGCATCGACCGCCACCATCCGCCGCACACGTTCGGCTCCAGCCATGGCGACACCCGCATCACCCGGCTGTCCGTGGGCGAGGGCGCGCAATACGTGCCCATCGTGCGCAACTCCCACCGCATCTGGCGCGAGCTGGAAGCGCTGTCGGGTGAGTCCCTGTTCGAACAGACCGGCCTGCTGGTGCTGACCTCCAGCCCCGACTTCGATCCCGCCGACAAAACCGACTTCACCCTGCGCACCATCGCCCTGGCGCAGACCTACGGCATCGAACACGAAGTCCTCGACGCCGCCCAGATCCGCCAGCGCTTCCCGCAGTTTGCCCAGGTGCGCGACGACGCCATTGGCTACTTCGAGCCCGAAGGCGGTTTTGTTCGGCCCGAACGCTGCATCGACGTGCAACTCAGATTGGCCGAACAACACGGCGCCACGCTGTACAAGGGCGAGACCGTGACCCACATCAGCTCGGACGAGCAGGGCGTCACCGTCACCACCGACCAGCGCACCGTGCGGGCGAACAAACTGGTGGTCACCGCCGGCAACTGGGCGGGCGGCTTGCTCGGCGCGCCATTCGACAGGCTGCTCAGCGTCTATCGGCAAAAACTGTTCTGGTTCGAAACCGAGCCCGACGCGGAACTGGTCGGCCACTCACCCACGTTCATCTTCACTCACGGACCGGACGACGATTTCTATGGCTTTCCCGCGTTGCCGGGGGAGGGCAGTTTGAAAGTGGCGACGGCGCAGTATCACAGCACATCCACGCCTGAAACTCTGGATCGCACAGTCTCGGCCGAGGAAGAACGCGAGATGTACGAACAGCAGGTGCAGGGGCGGATTGCCGGTCTGACGGATCGGGTGGTGAAGTCAGCGGTTTGCGCCTACACCGTTACGCGGGATCGGCATTTCATCATTGATGAGCATCCACGGTTGCAGCACACGTTGGTGGTGTCGGCATGCTCCGGGCATGGGTTCAAACACTCGGCGGCGCTGGGGGAGGCGTTTGCGCAGTGGTGCTTGCGGGGGGAGAGTGAGCTGGATCTTTCGTTGTTTTCGGTGGGGCGGTTTGAGCGGGAGTGACGGTGCTTGTGAGTGACTGCCATCGGCCATTAGCAGTCATTTGACAATGGCTCGAAAATGCTAACCCGACCATGCATCATGATGCCTGCCACCATCTCGCGTGAATCGGTGCTAGAAATACCTATGCCTACGGCTCTCCATGCGTGAGCACCTAAGCACCTCAAATTGGAAGCTATTACAATGGATATGAACAACACAGCTTTAGGTCTGGAATACGCACGCAAACGCATCAAGCCAAGCAAAGACACCATCTTGGTCATTGGTACAGGCATGAGTATGGGGCTGACTGATGGGCAATTCCCTCAGTTAGCTTGGACGGGGTTGATTAAAAGCGGATTCCGCTACGCTGTCGAGATTGGGAAAATCCCAGAGGCCAGCGCTGATAACTGGCTCAAGCATTTAGATGGGACACCGACCACTACCGAGATTCTGCATGTGGCGGGATTTCTGTCCGGTAGTCTGTCCAGCGGAGACGACTACGATTACGCCGCCTGGCTGACAAAAGAGTTCAGTGAGATCGAAGTTCAAAATGAAGCGCTCGCAAGTACAGTTAGGGCCCTATCGGACGCGGGGATAAAAATATGCACTCTCAACTATGACTCGCTGCTAGAGAATGTCACCAATCTATCACCCGTGTATATGACCGAGTCAGACGAAGTCATTGAGTGGTTTAAAGGCGAGCGTAAAGGCATTCTTCACCTACACGGCCACTGGAAGAAGCCTGATACCTGCATACTGAGCAGTGGAGACTATGAGGTCACGATACAAAGCAGTACGCGCAACTTCTTCCAGCAGCACATGACAGTGTTTGAAAACCTTGTATTCGTAGGTTGCGGGGGCACGTTTGAAGACCCCAATTTTGTCAAGACTCTAGGATGGCTGAGAAAAGAGCTTAAATCGACCAAGCTTTCTACATTCGCACTAGTCAAAGATTCAGATGTCACTACTCGCAAAGCTGATCCGGCATGGAAAAATATCGTCGAACCCATCGGCTTCGGTACTAATCATTCGTCTCTGAAGCAATTCCTTGATGGACTGTTCCATGAGGTTACAAGTCAAAACGTTGGAACGTACCCAGACCTGCGAGGCAATACTGCTATTCAACTGATGGAGCAAGGACAAAAGACCGCTTCACTTGATGGCATTCATAGCCCGCTCCCCCCGGCACCACAAGCTCGCAGCGTCAGGCATGCACAGTCATTCCAAGCAGAACAGATCCTAAATCTCCATAGGCGCCTGTGGTTGGCAGCTGATTGGGGAATGGAAGAAGATGAATTCATTTCTGCATTGATCGCCCGAGTATCAAAAAAAACCAACAAAATCTATTCAGTAAATATCGGTAATTATTCTGACAAAGCGTCCTTCTACCGCCAAATCGAAGAGCTTTTGGGTGCTCCATTTGAATCATTCTGCGGCACCTTGTCGCTTATTGACGAGCCTTACCTACTTCTAAGGGACGTTCCACTCGATACCTGTGAAGACAAGGAAAAACTCCAAGCCGATCTGTTAAGCCTAGCAGATATACTTACCTCCTTTTGCCCAAATCTCCGGATGATTTTGATAAGCCGAAACTTGCCTGTCTGGAGAAACGAGGCGGTCGAGTTGACTGCTTTGGATGGCGCCGATACCAGGGCCTACATCGAATCGCACCTCCTCTACCAAGGAGGCCTTGGCAACGATGATTTCACGCAGCTTTACGAACATACTAATGGGGTCCCTCGGATCATCAAGGAAGCGCTGGATAAACTTGTCGTCGCGTCATTGGAAGAGATTATCAGCGAGCGAGGCAGTTCACGCATCAATCTGACGGGGCGCTTTAGTGACTCCATCAAAGCACTGTCAACTGCAAGGGAAATCGAGAAGCGCTACGCATTTTCATTGCTGAAGAGCCTGGCCGCGTTTCCGTACGGCGAATATCTAGACAACATTAAGCGTGTTGATAAATCGAAGAAGTATTCCATTGATCACGTAGTAATCCTTCAACGAGAAGGTTTCATTTATGTGGAGGACCAAGACAGCTTTGGCCACACCGGAATCCGGGGCTCCAAAAAAAGACTCATCGTCACACGCCCTGTCAGACAGTGGCTCGCCCAAGAGACGAAGCCAAGGGAAATTGCCAAGATAAAAAATCAGGCATACCAGCTCTACTTCGGTGAAGACTGGGAGACCCTGAGTCCTAAGCTGCATCATATTTTCAAGGCAAATGACATCAGCGAAAAATCGTCGGAGATCAACAACGCCAAGTATTTTATCGTTGAAGTCTTCGCTGAAGGGAAAACCAACGAAAGATGGCGTACCGTTGGCATGGAACTCGCCTCGCAATTCTGCGCTACAGTCAGCAAAAAATCGTACTACAAGGTCGTGCAGGACTTGTATATCGCGCTAAGGCCGATGCTTGATAGCTGGGATAAGGATGAAAAATACTGGTTCTTCATTTACTTATGTGCTCAGTCGATTCGGATGGTAGGTGACAAGTCGAATGCTGACGAGGCACTACAAATGCTGCTGGGCTGCCTCGATCATATTGTTCAACCAAAACTGGTAGGTTCGATCAAGCTGCATATCGCAATGATCTATTCCGGGAGGAAAGCTCAAGCCCAAGCGGTTGATTATGCTACGCAGGCTCAGAAACTCACCAAAGGCAGCGTGGCGATGCAGGCCGCCCACATCGCGCTCAAGAATAGTGATCTAGCATCCAAGGAAGCTGATATTTCGAAAATTCAATCTAAGGCAAAAACCAAAGCGACTACGCTTTACGCAAATATTGCGTTGGATCGTGCTGATGACCTAGAAGCTTTTGCCAAAGCCGAAATGCTCAAGGAGCTTGTTGAGTACTGTCGCGAGAGCAAAGATTTGTATAACGAAATTCGAGCAACACTCAGCTACGCCGATTCAATCATGACCGTCCGTGGGTCGCTGGATGCCAAGGAGATCTCGACGCTCATCAGCATTTACCACCATCTACACCACGACAACTTGACGCCACTGCATTCAAAATGCCACCGCATCCTCTGGGCCGCCTTTGAAGTAAATAATGACTACATCAATCTACTTCAACTATTCAAATACAGCTCACTCTATTGGCGATTGCGTGACGAGCAGAAGCCTGAACTAGAAGCAGTGAATAAATTTAAAACTCTTAGTTTTCCAGGGAACATCCCTGAGCGTGATCCCGCGGTATCGTATTACTACGGAAGACTTGCGACGATTGAGGCCTAGGCTTGCCTTGCGGTTGGGGGTGCCGAGCCCGTTTAGTAGTTGTAAGTAAATTATGCTGTCTGCCGTCGCACGACTCCGTGGAAGTTGGAGCGCTGGATTGGCGAATACGGATGAGGGCACAGTTTTTTTTGCGCACAACTTCCACAACGATAGTGTCATCGTACGGCGAAGCTGTTTAACAGTGTTTAGGTTTGAGAGGCCGCAATTGACCGATAGTTGCCAATAAAGAACGATCGCTATAAACCATTAGCAGTCGTTCGATTTCGGAAAAAAGCAGACGGGCAAGGTGCTCTATATTGTATTAGTTTTTGTCGGGCGGTGCGTGACGGAACCCAGCTAATGGGATATGGACTTCTCTATGGTCATCTGCTATGTTTTTTTGAATAATGATTTTTAAGCTTTTGTCGAACGAAATTTTCGCTGTACGGAATGCTCAACTAATAGTGCCGCTTTATTTTGTATAATTAGGCTTGGAGTGATTAATGAGTAATACAATTTTTGACTTTCTAGCGCACAGCTTGCTAACGGATCCGACATTGATTGCCACCAACTATAATGGTGAGTCTGATCAACGTTTAGAATATGAGTTGGAGAGTTATAGAAAGCATTGCATTGCTGAGCTAGGTCGCTTAACTCTTGAAATAAATCAAACTTCTGGAAGTTTGAGCTGCGTAGGCAGTGCGGAAATGGGCAGCCTTAGCAGTTTGAAGAGGGCGGCACTGTATGTCGAACAGATGATTTTGCCAGATCCAATATTTCCCTTTACAGCACCTAAAAGCCCTATGTCTTCGACCATGTCAGGCTATTTGGGTATGGGCTCAAGTTCGGAGAAATTAGATAGATTCGCGTTAGCGGGAGCGGTAAAAGACGTGTTAAGTAAAAGGGAGATGGTTGTCGGAGGATACCTTAAGTTTTACCCTGTAAGCTTGCACACCGAAGCGCCCGTTCAGATACCTATCTACTACAATGCGAATGGGTATACCGATCTTGTACCAACTCCTATTTTGCAAATATTTAGGGAAAAAAGTGAGGTTTTGACAGCGAAGGTGACACCAGACGGTTTGATGGTCACCGATCGGCTAGAGCCTTGTAGAACAATATTTATAAGGTTTAAAGGGGCGCGCGCAGGGGCCGGCTATATTTACAATCTTATGTCTCAAGAAACGGTGTCGTTTGACGATGAGACACGAATTGCTCAATTTATATTGAATACTCCTTCGTTTCCACCTAGCCAAGCCCATTTCGATAAATGGGTAACGGAGTCATTGACGAGTAGCGCAGCTAATCATTTTAGGGGGCTTACCACTGACATTTCCTTAGCTCATAGTTTAAGCTCGGTCTACGCTTGTTCCTCTGGTTTTGATAGCCAGCTTCTACGCAGCTCAATGGTTGAAGTTGATAAAGGAATACCAGAAAACGCAATAGAGTGTGTTTTGAGAATGAAGTTGCCTTACATGGATAAAATCAGCTCCCGCGATCTTATGAATCTTCGGAATAATGACGGGGAGGCGTTCCAGAGTTTCAGGACAGATTTAGAGGCGAGATTCAGAGAGCTTCGATATGAAAGCGATTCCGTAATAATAAAAAGAAAGATTGTCGATATAGAGCATGAAATGTCTGAAGTTCAAGTCAGGGCTATATCAAACAAAATAAAATCTGTTAGAAGAGCTGCATTGGCCGATCTCGGACTCGCATTTAGTGGTCTCGCGGCTGCGGTGGTCACCTCAGGGGTGAGTCTGCTCGGAACACTAACTGCGGCTTTACACGGTATGAAAACGTATGCTAAGTATAGAAAGAATGTCAAGGAAAATCCTTGCTACTTTCTCTTTGAAGCTAAACATTTAAAGAAAATAACAACACCTGAAGATCGTCAAAAGAAAATTCGGTCATCTGGGGGGAGAGCCAAAATTACTAGGCTTAACGCAACGGGGGGAGTTCTACGTGACCGAGAATTATGAATCGCCTCCGATTTTTTTTGGCGGTAAGTGACCAAAAATGAGGACTGATTTATTTATTCTGGAATAAAGCAGTCTGTTTTTTGGATCAGTCCCATTGATCACGCACGCTCCCCGATACACCACCACTGTACTTCGACGTCATCATCGTCCTGGGTTACATCATGCCCATGCTCAATGAATTGCTCGGGCACATCCAAGGCAAGCCTGTCGCTCAAGTGTATCGGAGCAAGCGAGTTCTGCTGCCCCAGAAAGCTCATGTAGTACTCACGGTCATAGAACACTGTCACTTCACTTTGGTGTAACCAGGGCCAAGTCAATAAGCAGGCGACGCGGTAGTAACCTTGGCTGCGATCCGCCGCGCGGGAAAGGTGGGCCGCTGCTTCGAGCAATTGCTGAACACAGAAGGCCTGTACTTCGATACGTGCTTGTGGACCTTGGACGAGGGTATTGATTACCGGGATTTTCCAGTTTGAGTAACGCTCGTGCTCATCGAAGCGAGGATGGAACTCGCCGCTGAAACTCGCGGCCCAGTATTCCAATGCACGGAGATGGCGGGGGATGTTTCGGAGTTTTTTGTTACTGAGGCGCAATCTTCGCAAGGGCATGTCCTTATGGGGTGTGATGAAACTAACGGCTAGAAAAAATGGGGACGAGAAAAATGGCCACTGCTCACACCTGCGTCAGCGCCATTCTCTCCCGGCACTTAAGTCAAGGCGACTTGACCGGGCGTTTACCGAAAAAAGGGCTTCTCTTCAGGAACCACTATATTCGACTCGATCTTCTTCCCCATGCTGATGCGAGGTTCGGTCGAGTAGCCCAGAGACTCATAAAACGCTTTGACACTTTCATTTGAGCTGACGATTTGCAGATTGATTTTCATGCAGCCTCGCGCCGTCAAAGCCCCCTCTGCATGACGGACCAGACTCATCCCTATGCCTTTTCTGCGGTACGACGGGTGCACCGCCACCGAGTACAACCATCCACGATGGCCGTCGTATCCGGCGAGAACGGTGCCAACAACTTCATTTCCTGACAGGGCAACAAAGAAAAGGCCATCCGCTGCGGCCAGTTTTTTGTCGATAGCGAGGCTGGGAGTGTTGTGCGCGGTTTCGTAGCCGAAAACGGTTTGCCAGAGTTCCACGACGCAACGGCGATGGTGTTCATTTGAGTAGTCGGCAATAGCGTCCATGTTGTAGCCCTCACATTGAAGGGGCTGACGCTAGCGCCTTGGCGTAGGTAATGTCCACTGTCTCTTTTTGGCCAATAGCTGCCATTTACCATGGCAGCTATTGGCAACGCTCACTCCCTCTGTCGATGCGTGCTATCCGGACGTTAAGAGGGTAGGGGTTTAGCTCTTAACCTCAACATGATCCAACGCCTGATTCACCGCCAACTCACTCAACATCACCAACTGCGCAATCCCGATCGCAGTCTTGCGATGGGCCGGCTCCAGCGTGGCCGCAAAGTTATTGAGCATTTCGCTGGCCGAGCCCAGTGATTCGCTGGCATTGGCCAAGAGGGATTCAGTGTTGTAGGCCGGGTTGGCCATGTACATGGGGTCGTGTTTGTGATGGCTGCCCATGATCCGTTGCTGCGGTGTGAGGTAGTGATCGAGCGCGCGTTCGGCCGCTTCGTTGAGCGTTCGGGAATCGGGGAATTTGTAGGGAGAAACCGGATCGGTTTCCGGTGGGTTCGGTGTTGGCTTGAACATAGATGTAACTCCAGGGTGAGAAAGTGGAGCCATCAGCCTCGCTACCAAACGAGGGTGGTGGCCATACGGAGGTTGGTAGACCGGTCACCTGGATACCCGGCGCGTCCGAAGACGCCCTACGCATGGCCACCATAAAACAGAGGACGAAAGAGTCCCTGCAATCTGGTGTTGCGATGCGACAGGTAATCCGGGCTACCAAACCCGATCACTGTTTTTCAGTGACCCGGAAACGATAAAACCCGCACCCCAGACGCACAAGCCGGCGGATTCTGGCGTAGTCGTAGGCAATCACGCAAGACGCTGTAGCCGTGGGGAAGTAATGCCGGGCGTTTCTAAACACAAACCAAAAAAGGCTTTAAACACGGCGGCTTTCTGCCCGGTTTACTCGTTTCCGGAAACCAGCCGCAATCTGTTGTGTGCAGCTTCGGCTGCGCTACTGAACTCTGATCGCGGCTCGCAATGTCGAAATCAGCCACACCTCTGAGCGCTGAGGCAGGCAAAAAAAGGCGCCAGATTGGCGCCTTACGGTTATCAAGCGATCTTGATCACAACCTTCCCAAATGCTCCCCTTGCGAGATGCTCATAAGCCTCACGTGCTTTCTCGAACGGATACACCTGATCGATCACGGGGCGGATCTTGTGCTGGTTGAGGAATGTGTTCATTCGATCGAATGATGAGCGCGGCGCCACGGCGATTCCGCGAATGGTCGTCTGGCGGAAGATGAGTGGCATCAGATTGAGTTCTACGGTTTGCCCCGTTAAAAATCCGATCTGCGCAATGCGCCCCGATGCCTTGGTTGCGGCGACCGATTGATTGATGCCGCTGCCGCCGGCCACATCGAGTAGTAAATCCACGCCTTTGCCTTCGGTCAGCTTCAGCACTTCGTCCGCCCAATTCGGCGTCGTTCTGTAGTTGATGCCTGCTACGGCCCCCAGCCCCTTGACGGTTTGCAGATTCTGATCGCTACTCGACGTTGCGATGACCTTCGCGCCAAGTGCAGTTGCGATCTGCACGGCAAATATCGACACACCTCCCGTGCCTTGAACCAATACGGTTTGGCCAGGTTGGATCTGTCCAAAGTCCACCAGCGAATACCAGGCCGTGAGCGCAGCAATCGGAAGTGTGGCCGCCTCTTCGTCGCTCATGTTGTC
>Ga0102594_1002022_pt1 | contig 11141 bp, 10 predicted proteins | sample AraplaCol_mLB_r2_2_FD_76863 | JGI IMG/M metagenome (GOLD analysis project Ga0102594, IMG submission 76863) | Arabidopsis root microbial communities from North Carolina, USA - plate scrape MF_Col_mLB_r2 (SPADES assembly) (version 2) | ecosystem: Host-associated > Plants > Roots > Endosphere...
AAGTGGAGGCGTGGCTCGCGCACGAAGGCGCGGCGTTCGACACCGCGCGCAGGCGTCTGCTGACGCGGCGCGGTTAGCGATGGGTGTTTAGCGTCCGTCGAAGCGCGACTGCAACTCCGGACGCTGGAACGCCTCGACGATGAAATCGACAAACACACGCGTCCTGGACGGCAGCAGTTTGCGATTGGGATAGTAAAGAGAGAGCGCCCCGCTGTCGGCACACCAGCCCGGCAGCAATCGCACCAACGCACCACGTTGCAACAACGGCGCGGCATGCGCCATCGGCAAGAGCGCCACGCCTAGCCCCTGCATCGCGGCATGGGCCATCGCTTCGGGATCGTCGAAGATCGCGCGCATGCGTGGCTCGGCCAGCGCCTGCTCGCCAATCTGGTTGCGCAGCGTCCAGTAGCGCAGCCGACCGCTCGACGCCGAACGTCGCACGATGCCGTCCATCTCGGACAATTCCGACGGATGACGCGGCATCTTGCGGCCCGCCATGAATGCAGGCGATGCCGTCGCCACGATATGCACGGGCGCCAGTTCGCGCGCCACCACACCTTCGGTCAGTTCGATGCCCCCACCAATCGCCACGTCGATGCCATCGGCGATCAGGTCGGCGGTGCGATTCTCGAAACGCCAGTCCGGCACGATGGCCGGGTATCGCTCCAGAAACTCGCCAAGCAATGGCACCAGGTATTCGCGCCCGAACGCCACGGCCATGCTCACCTTGAGTACACCCGCCGGCCGGCTCTCATCCTCGGACGCATTGGCAAACGCGTCGCGCAATGCAGCGCAGGGGTCCGACACCTGACGCAGGAAGCGCTCGCCGCCCAGTGTCAGCGTGAGTTGGCGCGTACTCCGCTGGAACAGCCGCAATCCCAGGTGCGCTTCCAGCCGCGCCACATTCTTGCTGACGGCGGCCGGCGTCAGGCCCAGCCGGCGCGCGGCGGCCGAGAAACTGCCGCTCTCCGCGGCCAGCACAAACGATTCGAGCAGATTCAACGCTTCCATGCCCGGCATCTTATACCGATGGTTGAAGATGTTGATCCGGATTTATGCCTAGCGGTAGCGAATAGCGTGAACCATACTCAGCTCACCTTCTCTTGCGAAACAAACTTTTCAAAGGAACCCATCATGACCACGCTCTCCAACAAGATCGCTTTCGTAACCGGCGGCTCCCGCGGCATTGGCGCCGCCATTGTGCGCCGCCTGGCCCGTGACGGCGCCGCCGTCGCCTTCACCTATCAAAGCTCCGGCGCCGTGGCGCAGGAACTGGTCGAATCGATCCAGGCCGAAGGTGGCCGCGCCAAGGCTTACCAGGCCGACGCCGCCGACGCCTCCGCCGTGACCCGCGCCATCAACGACGCCGCCGCGCACTTCGGCAAGATCGACATCCTCGTGAACAACGCCGGCGTGCTGTTCCTCGGTGCCGTGGATGAATTCGCGCTGGAAGACTTCGACAAGACTTTTGCCGTCAACGTACGCGCCATCTTCGTGGCATCGAAGGCTGCGCTGGCCCACATGGGCGAAGGCGGCCGCATCATTAACATCGGCAGCACCAACGCCGACCGCATGCCGTTTGCCGGCGGCGCCGCCTACGCGATGAGCAAGTCCGCACTGAAGGGCCTGGTGCAAGGCATGGCTCGCGACCTGGGACCGAAGAACATCACGGTGAACAACGTGCAACCCGGCCCGATCGACACCGACATGAATCCGGAAGACTCGGATTTCGCAAAGTCGCTGCACGGCCTGATGGCCCTGCAACGCCATGGCCGCCCGGAAGAGATTGCCGGGATGGTGGCTTACCTGGCGGGTCCGGACGCGGGGTTCGTGACGGGTGCGAGCTTGAATATTGATGGGGGTTTTGCGGCTTGAGCTTGTGCCGCCACTCCCGGTTTTCTCCCCTCTCCCATGAAATGGGAGAGGGGCTGGGGGAGAGGGCTGGAGGATCTGCTTGCCGACCGCATCGCAATTTGTGCGGCTGGCCCTCTCCCCCGCCCCTCTCCCGCTCGCGGGAGAGGGGAGCAAACAAGTGGTCGAGCAAAAGCTGCTTACCCCTCCAACCCCATCGGCATCGACCTCCGCCTCTTCTTCGTCGCCTGATACAACGCATGCGCCACAGCCGGCGCCGTTGGCCCTAACGACACCTCGCCACACCCTTGCGGCGGACGATCACTCTCCACGATCACCGTCTCGATCTTTGGCATCTCCGACAACTGCAGCAGCGGGTAGTCGTGGAAATTGCTCTGCTGCACCACGCCGCCCTTGAACGTGATTTCGCTCTTGAGCGTGTTGGTCAGCGCAAATCCGATGCCGCCCTCGATATTGGCGCGGATCAGATTCGGATTGATCGAGCGTCCGCACTCCACCGCGCACACCACGCGCCGCACCTTGAATGCCTTGCCAGCACGCTCCAGTTCCAGCGCCATCGCCACGTAGGTCTGGAATGCCTCGCCGCGTCCCGTGTAGAGATTGAACGTGAAGCCGCGCGTCACGCCCGGTGCAGGCTTGCGATCCCAGTTCGCCGCCTTGGCCGCCGCATCGAGCGTGCGCACGGCCAGCGGGTTATGCGCGAGCAGCGCGCGGCGATAGCGATACGGGTCCATGCCCGCCGCGTCGGCCATCTCGTTGACAAAACTCTCCAGCATGAAAATGCTCGACGTCGATCCCACACTACGCATGAAGCTGACCGGAATCGGCTGCTTCACGTCGATCATATCGACCTTGAGGTTCGGCACGCGATAGACGCAATCGTAGATCGCCTCCAGCATCGTCTCGTCCCAGCCGCCGTGCTGCGCCATGCGCTCGGCCTTGATGACGCCGTACAGCGATTGCCCGGTCAGCCGCGCATGCATCGCCTTCGGCATGCCCTTCTCGTCGAGCACCGCGCGGAAGCGGCCCGACACGCCAGGACGATAGAAGCCATGGCGGATATCGTCTTCGCGCGAGCGAATCACCTTGACGGGCTTGCCCACCGCTGCCGATGCGCGCGCGGCATGCACCACGAAGTCAGGCAGGAACTTGCGACCGAAGCTGCCGCCGAGAAACGTGGTGTGGACGATGATCGTTTCGGGCTTGCGCTGGTACAGCTTGCCCAGAGCATTACGCACAAAATCCTGCCCCTGGATCGGACCCCATACCTCGATGGCATCGTCACGCACATGGACGGTGGCGTTCACCGATTCCATCGTGGCATGCACGATGTATGGCGTGTGATAGTCCGCTTCCACGCGCTTGCCGCCCGCCGCCAGGACGGCATCGGGTTCGCCGAGTGTCGTGGCGACCACGGCCTCGGGCGCACCGAGCGCGGCCACGCGTGCGGCCATGATCTTGTCGCTGTCGAGATCGCGCGACGCACCGGGATCGACTTCCAGTTCCAGTGCATCCGCACCCTTCTTCGCCAGCCAGTAGCTCGTTGCCACTACGATGGCCGCATCCGGCGCCTGCACCACGGCCTGCACACCGGGCATGGCCTTCACGACATCGGCGTTGCGAATGCCCGTGACCTTGCCGGTCACGGTGGGCGGCATCTTCAATGCGCCGTAGAGCATGCCGGGCACGCGCACATCGATGCCGAACTCTGCCGAGCCATCGACCTTGGCCGGTGTATCGAGCCGCAGCAGATTCTTTCCGATCAGCTTGTGGTCGGCTTCGGCCTTGAGGCGCGGCGTGGGGTTGAGTGGAAGTTTCGCCGCCGCTTCGGCCAGTTCGCCATAACCGATCGACCGCCCGGTGGCGCCGTGAAACACGCGGCCTTTCTCCGTGTAGCACTGGCCGGGACGCACATGCAACTGCTTCGCCGCTGCGATCGTCAGCACTTCACGCGCCTGTGCGCCAGCGATACGCAACCGCTGATAGAACAGCGTGGCCGACATCGATGCGCCAACAAACTGCTGCGGTTCCTCGTAGGCGGCGCCGGTGCGATACGCGTCGCGCCCGGTGACGAAGGTCACGGTGATGTTCTGCCAGTCCGCGTCGAGTTCGTCGGCCAGTATCTGCGGCATCCCCGTGTAGACGCCCTGCCCGCATTCGCATTGCGACAGACCGAGCGTGATCTTGCCGTTCGGCTCGATCCAGATCCAGTCCGTGATTTCGTTCGTGCCATGCGGACCGCTATCGACCGTGCGCCCCGATGCGAGTACCGGCAGCGGAATGCACAGCGCACCGGCCAGCGCCGCGCTGCCCTTCAGGAAACCTCGACGCGACACATTCACGGCATGTTCACTTTGCTGCAGCATGGACGGCCTCCCGGATGCGGTGATAGGTGGCGCAGCGGCACAGATTGCTGACTGCTGCATCGATGTCGCGGTCGCTGGGATGCGGGTTCTGCTTGAGCAGCGCCGTGACCGCCATCACCATGCCCGACTGGCAGTAACCGCACTGCGGCACGTCCTTGGCGATCCAGGCTTTCTGCACCATGGTCGACCGATCGGGAGAGAGCCCTTCGATCGTCGTCACGTTGCGTCCCGCCACAGTCGAAACCGGTGTGACGCAAGCGCGCTGCGCGTTGCCGTCCACATGCACGGTGCAGGCGCCGCATGCACCGATGCCGCAGCCGTACTTGGTGCCGGTCAACCCGGCATCGTCTCGAATCACCCACAGCAGCGGCGTATCGCCGTCGCCGTCGAAGCGGGTCGTCTTTCCGTTCAACACAAAGTCCATGGTTGCCCCGTATGTGCAGGAAAAAAACGGCCGCACGCCCCCCTGCACGGCATGGGTGCGACCAGATACAGCACTGGTGAGTAAGAGATGAATGCGATGGGTGCGCCTGACCAGGCGCCGAGGCTATTCCGCCGTGATGTGGTACGTGCGGATCAGCGTGGCCCACGCCGCGGTGTCTTCGCGGATGCGTGCGGCCAACGCTTCGGGAGTACTCGCCACAGGCTCCAGCCCCTGACGCTGCAGATCACCGCGTACGGTTGCCGAACCGAACAGCGTCTGGATCTCGACGGACAATGCATCGGCCATGGGCTTCGGCGTGGCCGACGGCACGAGCAACGCATACCAGGAACTGACGTCGATACCGGGCATGCCCTGCTCCGCCATGGATGGCACATCGGGCGCAGCCGGCGAACGCTTCGACTGCGTGACCGCAATCGCACGCAACGCGCCAGACTGGATGAATGGCGCCAGCGTCGGCCACGTACCGAACAGCACGGGCACCTGCCCGCCCGCGACATCGGTCATGGCTTGCGCGGTGCCCTTGTACGGGACGTGCAGCATGTTCACGCCGGCCTTGTTGCGGAATAGTTCGCCAGCGAGATGGAGGCCACTGCCTACACCGGGACTGGCATAGCCGAGCGGCGACTTGTTGCGATCCGCTTCCTTCGCCAGTGCAACAAGTTCAGGCACGGTGCGCGCCTTGACCGAAGGATGCACGGCCAGCACATTGGGCGAACTGGCCAACAGCGAGACTGGCCGGAAATCGCGCGCCACCTGATAAGACAGCGCGGGGAATAACGTGGGATTGATCGTCAGGTTGCCAGCCGGCACCACCAGCCAGGTACATCCATCACCCGCCGCGCGACGCACCGCATCGATACCGATGTTGCCGTTCGCGCCGGGCTTGTTATCCACGACGATCGGCACACCCTTGCGCGGTTGCAACCCTTGCGAGACCGTGCGAGCCAGTTGATCCGCCGGTCCTCCAGCGGGAAACGGCACCACGATCCGTACGGTCGTGCAGGCAGCGTGCGCCGTGCCTGCGCCCAACGCTACGGCCAATGTCGCGAAGATTGCTGCGACGCTCGCTAGTGTGCGCGTCCGTCGCAGCGCACTGCGCCGAATCTGGATGTGGCTGCCGTCCTGCATGTTTCTCTTCCTGCCTGTTGTGGGTGCGGCGATATCAAGCGCCGGCCACCCTGCCGCTCAGGCCTGGCCGGTAATCCAGCAATCGCGACAACTCCGCGGCCGCCTCGCGCACCTGCTCCACCATCGGGTCGAGCAACGTGGTTTCAATCCGTGCCGCCGGAATCGTCGCACCAAGAGCCGCCACCACTCGCGTGGTGCGATCACGCACCGGCGCGGCGATGGTGGAGATGCTGGCCTCGAAAAAACCTTCATGCAGTACGTAACCGCGCTCGCGGTCGCGCTGCACCATCTCGTACAACTCTTCCACCGTGCGCGGCGTGCTGTCCGAAAACACTTCCAAACGCGGCTCCGGATACAACTCCCGCAACTCGCCCAGCGTCAGGTCCTCCAGCAGGATGCGTCCCAGCACGGTGGCATGCGCTGGCAGGCGCGTGCCCACATTGACCGTGCTCGTGAACGGACGCGCCGCCACGGACTTCGCCACATACACGATCGACCGCCCATCCCGGACCACCAGGTTGCAGGGATAGTGGATCTCGTCCCGCAACCGGTCCAGCAATGGACGACCCAACTCCGTCAGCTCCAGCGATGCCAGATAGTCGAACCCCAACCGCAACACCGCCATGCCAAGCCGGAACTCGCGCCCGCCATCGGTTCGCTCGACAAACCCCATCATTTCCAGCGTCGCGAGCAACCGGAAGACGGTCGAACGCGGCACCTTCAACCGGCGGGCCAGTTCCGCCGCCGACAGCGTCCGGTCCTTGCTGCTGAATTCGCCCAGCAGCCGCAACCCCCGTTCCAGGCCCGGCACGATGTACTTGTCCTGCGAATCCTGTGTCTCCTCTGCGGGAGTGTCCTTGCTCATGGTCTCTCTCTGTCTCACGTTCGGTTAGCCATTCAGCCAATGCACGGCAACGGATCGATATAACATGCTTCCCCGTTACCGCACGCGCCAAGGCGCACTGGTGCAGTTCGAACACTAGCAGATGTGTTTTATATATAAAACCAAGATTCACAACAGGAACGATTTGAATGTAGGTTAGCGTTGTTGATGACTCAACTTAAGATAACTCCGGATTGACAGTTGCTGCGCGGTAGGTAAATGTCCTTTCGCAGCACAAAGTTGCGAACAACAATTCATATGAGACAATCGCGTAGCCCGTTCGGGTGAGCCCCCAAACTTTTCTGTCACGCAGTTTCTGCGCACGCCTTATGTCCAGCACCCCCCACATCGCCCCCATCGACGTCGAACCGGTCGACCCCTGGTCGAGCCTGGACGAAGCCGGCAACGGCCTGACCGTCAATGACTTCCTCACGACGATGCTGAGCCAGTTGGTGACGGCCCTGCGCAACAGCGTGACAGAGCCATACGCCACCCAGTTCGACCTGACCGTGCCCGAGTGGCGCATCCTCGCGCTGCTGGCTGCCGATGGCGAAGCGATGTCCTTCGCCGAACTCGTCAAGCAATCCACCTCGGACAAGGCGCTGGTCAGCCGCACGCTTCGCCTGCTCGAAGACCGTGGACTTGTGATCCTTGAATCCGAAGGCAGCACGCCGCGCAAGCGCCTCGCCTGCAAGATCAGCGAGCAAGGCGCCGCGCTGCATGCGCAAGTCATCCCCCTAGCCCGACGCGGTCAGGCATCGGTCATCCGGCTGCTGTCGCCGGAAGAGCGGCAAGGTCTCTATACGGGACTGCGCAAGCTGCATGGGATTTGCACGGGCTCGGGGAAGGAGTGATGTCGTAGGGTGGCTAGCGTCGCCTCGATTGGGACTCCAGGACGCGGTCGAGCTTGTCGTGCACTCTCTCAAACTCGTTGCGTATGTGTGTGTCCATCCTGTCCAGCCTGTGGTCAATCTTGTCGAGCCGTTTGTCGATGCCGTCGACACGGTGGGTCAGCCCTTCAACGGTCCCGCGCAACTGGGCGAGGTCTTTGACCGTCCGTTCCGACGTAGCCTCCATTCGGGCCATCCGCGCGTTGCCAGCATCGATGGCCTGAGCGGTAGGCGCCACCTTCTCGTTCATGTTTCCGTTGATGAACATGAACATGGACAGAATAAAACTGACGCCTGCACCAATCATGCTCGCTGTCAGCCGCCATCCAACATCACCGGCATTGCCGCCCGGCCTGCTGCTTTCGTTCTCACGTTCCATCTCTAGAACCCCTTTCCCGAAACATTGACCTCCGGCTGGCTTTGCATCGCCCGTACCGGGTCAAACTCATCGTCGTCATCGATTGACCCTTGCGTTGTTGAACACGCTTCCGTTGTCACCTGCGGTCATCCCATGCCCAGACCCAGACACCGTTGACCGTCCCCACAACTTAAAGGATCAACTTCCGAAATACCATTGGATTTCAGGCGTCAAACGCGCTTTCAGATTCGTCTCATTACAAAACACGCACCAACAAAAAAGCCCCGCCACCGGGAAAGTCGGTGGCGGGGCGCAGCGACAACAACCACTGTGCGAATCAGACCTCGAGTTCTTCGAGCACCTGTCCTTTTGTTTCGATGCCGAGCCAGAACACGGTTGCGGCGGCCAGCAGCGGCACCACGGCCAGGCCGTAGAACGCCACGCTGAGATTGCCGGTGCCGATGGTCGCGCCGATCAGTCCCGGTGCGAAGATGGCGGCGATCTTGAGCCATGCACCGCCGAGGCCGCAGCCCATCGCGCGGATGCTGGTCGGATACAACTCCGGCGTGTAGACGTAGGCCGTGATGAAGCCGCACGCGAGGAACCCCATCGCCAGCGAGCAGAACGTAGCGACCACGTACACCGACGAAGCGTGGAACACACCAGCGAGCAGCAGCGATGCGGCGCACAGCACGAACGACACATTGATCACCGGCTTGCGTCCCACGCGATCCACGATCATCGCGCAGACCAGCGATCCCACCACACCAAGCACGGAAGCACCCGCCGCGAGGTTCAGCGCGAGTTGCAGCGGTGCGTGATAGACCGTCTTGTAGACCGTGGGCAACCACGTCGACAACCCGTACTGGATGAAGCCGCACGTTGCCCACAGCATCCAGACGGCGATCGTCCGACCCAGATATGCGCGACTCACAAGATCCCGCACACGGCGTTTTGGATGCTTGCTCGCCATCGCATCGAAGCGCGAGGTATCACCCACCGGCGGCAGCGGTGTCTTCGCACGCGCCTCGAACTGGCGCAATGCGTCATCGGCCTCGGCCATGCGGCCCTTCTCGGCCAGCCAGCGCGGCGACTCGGGCACCAGACGCCGCAACACAAAGAACAGCACCAGCGGCACGCCACCGAGAAAGTACATCACCTCCCAGCCATAGCGCGGCACGAGCACGGCGCCCAGTCCGTTCGACACCATCAGGCCGATGGGGAACACCACTTCGTACAGCAGCACAAAGCGGCCACGTCCATGCGCGCGCGTGACCTCGTTGATGTAGGTCGCGGCCACGGGCAACTCGCCGCCGAGCCCCAGACCCTGCACGATGCGCAGCAGCAAAAAGATCTCGAACGATGGTGCGAAACCGCAGAGCAAACTCATCAGGCCGATGATGCCCGCACTCCAACCAATCGAGCGCAAGCGGCCAAAGCGTTCGGCCAATGCGGGGAACAGCAGTGCACCCACGAGTTGTCCCACCGAGGGCGCGGCAATCAGAATACCGATCTGCGCGGGCGTCAGCGACCAGTGCCCGATCAGCAGCGGCAGCGTGGCGGCAATCGCAATCACGTCGAAGCCATCGAAGAACGTGGCAAGGCCAATCAGCAATCGCGCGCGCACATGCATCATGTTGCCGGGCATGCGTTCGATGCGCGCGACGATCTGGCCGCGCGTGACGTTGCCTGGCGAATGATGCGTGGTGTGCGTACCGGCGAAAGGGGTTGCAGCGCCGGGGGCGGCCACTGCGGACGCGTGCGCGCCTGCCGCTGAAATCGCGGCGTCGTCTCTATCGATCAACACGTTATGCATTTCCGAATCGTGTGGGGCAGGTTGCCCGGCGCGCGGCCGCTGGAGCGGCTCAAATGAGCGGGGGGCGAACTTCGAAGAGCCGCGAGCAAGCAGGTCGCGGCGCGTACATCAGGGGAACATCAAAAATCCGTCACAGGTCGAGCACCAGGCGTTGCCCCTTGCAACCGGATACGCAGACCATCATCGTCTTGTTCGATGCCCGCTCGCTGTTGCTGAGCACGCTGTCGCGATGTTCGGGGCAGCCTTCGATCACGGCCGTTTCGCAGGAGCCGCACACGCCTTCGCGGCAGCTGTACTCCACCTGCACGCCCGACTCGAGCAGCGCATCGAGCAGCGACTTGCCGGGCGGCACGCTCACCTGCTTGCCGGTCCGTTGCAGCATGACGCTGTACTCGCCTTCCTGCACTGTTTGCGTAGCCGGGTCAGCGGCAAAGCGCTCGATATGAACGTTCGGATAGCCGTGCGCTTCGCACGCGGCCTCGAAGGCATTCAGCATCGGTCCGGGACCGCAGCAGTAGAAATGCGTGCTAGCGTCCTGCCCGGCCAGCATCGCCTTCATATCGGGCGGCACGCCGGCTTCGTCGTCGAAATGAAAACGCACGGCATCGCCGTAGGCCGACAACTGTTCGACGAAGCCCGCTTCCTCGCGCGAGCGTGCGCAGTAGAGCAGCGTGAACGGCTTGCCGCGCTCCGCCAGACGGCGTGCCATGCAGACGATGGGCGTCACGCCGATACCACCGGCCACCAGCACCGTATGCGCGGCATCCTCGTCCAGCGCAAAGTGGTTGCGCGGCACGGCCACAGTGAGCGTGGCGCCCACGCGCAGTTGCTCATGCACGTAGCGCGAACCACCACGGCTGTTGCGGTCCTGCAGCACGCCCACCGTGTAGCGGTCACGCTGCTCCGGCGCACCGCACAGCGAGTAGCTGCGCACCAGGCCGTTGGCAAGATGCAAATCGATATGCGCACCCGGTGCGAACTCGGGCAATTGCGCACCGTTGGGGTCACGCAGTTCGACGCTGACGACGTTGCGTGCTTCGAAACGCATGGCCTGCACGCGCAGGGTCAGGGATTGGCTGGCACTCATCACTCGATCCTTCCTTCTACAGCTTCAACACTTCGACGCTTCCACGACTCAACGCTTTTCCGTCAGGAACTTGCCTTCCGGACCACCGGCGTTCTTCTGCCGGCGCGTGTTGCCATCGAGGCCGCCTTCGATGGCCCACTCCGCAAACATCGTCGGGCCCGGTTCGAATGCACGCGGCTCCCAGTGCGCATCGAGCTGGTCTTCGTCGGCGTAGTACTCGATCAGTCCGCCGGCCGGATTCTTGAAGTACCAGAAGTACGCCGAAGAAATCGGATGGCGGCCCGGGCCGAGTTGCG
>Ga0102594_1002028_pt1 | contig 11104 bp, 9 predicted proteins | sample AraplaCol_mLB_r2_2_FD_76863 | JGI IMG/M metagenome (GOLD analysis project Ga0102594, IMG submission 76863) | Arabidopsis root microbial communities from North Carolina, USA - plate scrape MF_Col_mLB_r2 (SPADES assembly) (version 2) | ecosystem: Host-associated > Plants > Roots > Endosphere...
CGCCGGGTCGCCCTTGTACACGCCCGCGAGGTACTTGGCTTCGTTGCGGAAGGTGTAGCTGTGCACGAAGAGGCCGGCCTTGTGCGCATCGGCGATCAGCGCCGTGGGCTTGATCGTGTTCACGTCGGCCAGGCCCTTGCCGGCGACGAACGGCACGACGGTGTGCGCCATGACCTGCGGCTTCCACGGGCCGATGCCGTCGGCATAGGTCTTGACCTCGGCCAGGCCGGCGGGCGTGAGCATCTCGCCGAACCACTTCGGGTTGCCGGCCAGCGTCCAGCTGTAGGGGCGGCCGTCGACGAAGGTGTAGTCGTCCTTCGTCACGTAGATCATCTCGCCGGTCTCGTAGTTGACGTCGTTACCGTCCACCAGCTGCACCGCACGCGCCTTCAGGCCGGCCGAGCGCAGGTACTTCAGGCTCTCGGGCTCGAAGCTCTGCACGATGATCGGCGCGTCCTTGGCGTTGAGCTCGTTGAAGTTCATGATCTTGAGCAGCGCGTCTTCCAGCGGATGGCTGCCCTTCGGGCCGCAGCCGTTGGCGATGGCCTGCGCGTTGTTCCAGATCGGATTCTTGGTCTCGGGATAGACGATGAGCTTGCGGCCGGTGGCAGCGCTCTTGGCCTTGGCGATGTCGATGACCTCCTGGAAGCTCAGGATCGGCAGCTTGCCGTTGAGGTCGGTCGGGCGCTGGTCCTTCGCGTCGTAGGTCGTGCCGCGGATCCACTGGCGCAGCTCGTCCATGGTGAAGTCGGTGATCGACCAGTCGTTGGTGTGGTCCTCGCCGTCGACCACGAGCGACTTGAGCACCGACTTCGGATCGGCCGGGTCGGTGAGGTCGCTCTTGTACTGGGCCGGGCCGTTCTCCGGAATCGCGGGATAGGTCACGTTGACCAGCACCGGCGGCACGGTGCGCTTGCGGCTGGCCACGTCGGGGTTGGTCAAGGCGACATCGGCCACATTGGTGTTGTCGCTGAGCCAGGGGTTGTGGCGCGCGACGAGCACGCAGTCCTTGGTGAGGTGCAGGTCGGTCTCGAGCGAGTCGGCGCCGGCGTCGGCCGCGGCTTCGTAGGCGGTCTTCGTCTCTTCCGGATACAGGCCCGGCAGGCCGCGGTGGCCGATGACGAGCGGCACGGCGCCGTCGAGCGTGCCCAGCGGCGCAGGGGCCGGCGGTGCAGGCGCAGGTGCCGGTGCGGGCGCCGGTGCCGGCGGAAGCACCGGGAACGCGATGCCACCGCCACCGTTGCCACCGCCGCAGGCGGCGATCACCAGGCAGCCGCCGACTGCGGCGATCGCGGCAATGGCAGCCCGAACCGGGCGGGGGGCGGATGCTGGAACGCTCGTCTTTGTCATGTTGTGTATTCGAGTGGTTGCAGGAAAGAGATCGGAGCCGCCGGATGCTAGGTTTGGCCCATGACGGCACGGTGACCGGTCTTCTTCGTTTTCTTCCGTTGCTTTTGCAATCACTTCGAACGACTCGCATGCCACTGGCGGTGGTCTGCAGGCAGGTCCTGACAACCCGGTCCGCCGCGCGAGATGCGCACGCCCGCCTGCCTGTCTACCCTTCAGCTTGCGGCGCGCGTACCCACGAGCACCGGCTGGAAGAACGCGTCGTCGATGCGCCGCACGTCCTGCAGCCCCGCCTCGCGCATGAACTCGCACAGCCGCGCGGTGGATATCGCGTAATAGCGCGATCGCATGACGCGCGTGTGCACCGCCTGGGTGGCGAGGTCTTCCGTGACGAAGAAGAACCCGAGGTCGTAGTGCGCGCCCCGGCCGTCGTCGTCGAAGTCCCACACCTGGAACAGCACGTGCCGCAGGCCGTTCTCGACGCGCGCGCCGTAGTGCTTCACGATGTTGGTGCCGCGCGCCTCGCTGGCGTAGTCGCGCACGCTGACCACGCAGCCGCCGCCGGGACGCAGGCAGGCCGTCATCTGGCGGAAGGCGGTCAGCAGGTCGTCGTCGGTCTGCAGGTGCGGCATCGAGTTGTCGCAAGACATCACGATGTCGAAGCCGCCGCCGTGGTGCGTGTGCGCTTCGCGCATGTCGCACACGGCGAAGGCGATGTCGAGCCCACGAGCGCCGGCCTCGCTGCGCGCGCGTTCGATCTCGCGAGGGGAGAGGTCCGAGGCGGTCACGTCGTGGCCCTGCGCCGCCAGTCCGAGCGCCTGCGTGCCGATGCCGCACGACACGTCGAGCACCTTGCGGCGGGCGCCCTGTCCGGGCCATTCGGCCTCGATCAACCGCGAGAGCTTGCCACCCTGCAGGGCGATGCTCTCGTTCCAGTCGGGATAGATGAGGTGGTAGAGCGAGGCGAGCTTGTCGTAGAAATCGTCTGTCATGCCCTCATTGTGCGGAACCGCCGCCAAGGGCCGCTTCGTACACCGCGAGGTCGGCCGCCGAGAAGCAGCAGAACACCACGTCCTCGATGGGTGTCTCGGCCTGGAGCACTTCGCGCACCGTGCGCACTGCGACCGCGGCGGCCAGCTCGATCGGATAGCCGTAGATGCCGGTGCTGATGCTCGGGAACGCGATGCTGCGCACGCCTTGCGCGGCGGCGATCGCCATCGACTGCCGGTAGCACGACGCAAGCAGCGCGGGCTCGCCAGACGTGCCGTTGCGCCACACCGGGCCGACGGTGTGCACGATGAAGCGGGCGGGCAGCCGATAACCTTTGGTGAGCTTGGCGTCTCCCGTCCTGCAGCCGCCCAGCAGCCGGCATTCGTGCACGAGTTCCGGGCCCGCTGCGCGGTGGATCGCACCGTCGACTCCGCCACCGCCGAGCAGCGACGAGTTGGCGGCGTTGACGATGGCGTCGACCTGCAGCGTGGTGATGTCGGCGCGCAAGGCGCGAAGGGTGGGTGTCATGGCGTGGCCTGTCGCGGTATGTCGACGCGCGATCATGCCGCGTCGGCCCGACAATCCGTGCAACCGCTTACGCAACATGCCCCGATCTCCAGCAACTGCTCTCGTCGGTCTCGGACTGGCCCTCGTTTCCCTCGCCGCCTCGGCTTTCTTCTTCTGGGTCTGGTACGACCGCTACCTGAGCCGAGACTTCAACGAGCTCGGCCGCTTCTATGACGCCGAATGCCAGTGCGTGTACACCACGGCCGGCATGGTGTGGGTAATGCCCGCGGTTGGATTCCTGCTGATGGGCATCGTGCTGCTGGCAATCGGAGTCCGCCGCGCACGGGCCCGCAAGGCGTTGGCGGCACAGGCCTGTTCGTCGCGTCCCGGCTGAAGCTGTCGGATTGCGCGGCCTGGCAATGGTCAGGCGGGCTCGAAGGCGCGCAGCAGCGCCTGCGACAGGTCGGCGGCGAGCGCTTCGCGTTGCGGTGATGCTCGCCAGAAGATGCGTGCGGCTGCATTGCCGCCGGCTTCCCAGTCCGGGTGGTTGCGCGCCGGTTGCGCGGCGCGTACCGCGGCTGCGATGGCCTGCGAAAGTGTGTCGTTCACGACGTCTTCGGACGCACCTTCAGCCGCAGCGCCGGCGCTGATGCGCTGCGTGGCCGCATGGCCACGCAGCTCCAGCGCCTGCGTGAGCTTCAGTTGCCACGCCACCAGGGCGAACAGCACGCCGTCTTCGACGGTGAGCTCGTGCATGTCGCGCAGCTTGTTCGCCAGCTTGCGTCCGAGCGGCCCCCACCCCTGCGAGACCGCACCGCCGATGGCACCGCCCAGCGCCGCGCCGGTGCCCAGCGAGATGCCCGCCATTGCCAGGTCGGCCACCACGCCCACCGCCGCGCCGATGACCGCGCCCTTGCCCAGCCGCAGGCCGGCGTCCTTCATGGCCTCGGGGTTGAAGAAATCGAGCGCCCAGCGGCCTTCGATCATGGGCAGCGGCGCCTCGTCGGCGTCACCCTGGCGAAAGCCGTAGAGCGCGAGCAGGTCGTCCGTGCAACGCTGGGCCTTGTCGAACACCGTTTTCTGCAAGGCGGTGACGAGCGCCTGCCGGCGCGCTGCGTCGGCGAATTCGGTGGCGGGCACCGTGCGGCGCACTGCCGCTGCATCGACCAGCAGCTCGGCGATGCGCGCGCAGGCCGAGCGGCGCCGCTGCGCGGCCTCGGTGTCGAGCGCGTCGACCACGCCGCGCAGCAGTTCGCGGCGCTCGCGCAACAGGGTGGCAAGGTCGTTGTACAGGTCGCGTTCGGCGCCGACGAAGGGCGCCGCCGCGTCGAAGCGCACCTGCACGTGCAGGCCGTAGGCAGACAGGAGCTCCTTCCAGGCCGGCTCGCGGCTGGCGGCGTCTCGCACGAAGTTCAGCACCGGGAGCACCGGCCGCGCGCAGGAGTTGAGCAGCTCGATCTCGTCGCGGAACTTGGGCAGCACCGGCTCGCGCACGTCGATGACGAGGAACGCGGCATCGATCTCGAGCATGGTGCGCAGCACCTTGGCTTCCTGCTCGAAGACGCCGTTCGCCTCCGGCCCCTGGAGGAAACTGCGGATGCGTTCAGGCGGCGTGGCCTGCCCGCCGAAGCCGGCGAGGTGTTCGCGCAGCGCCACGGCGTCCTCGAGGCCGGGCGTGTCGAAAAAGCGCACCGCGGCCGCACCATTCACCTCGAGGTCGGCCGATTCGACATGGCGCGTGGTGCCGGGACGGTCCGATACCTCCCCGAAGTTCACGCGACGGGTGAGCGTGCGCAGCAGCGAGGTCTTGCCGGCGTTGGTGTGGCCGACGACGGCGATGCGGATGGGAGCCTGCGCCTGCGGTCGTTGCGTCATGGCGTGGCGACTGCGTCTTGCAGCGCGGTGTCGAGGCGATCGCTGGCCGCGACGCGTTGCAAGCCGGTGTCGCTCAGCCAGTCGAGCCAGCGACGCACGGTGCCTTCGTTCGGTGCGTCGGCGAGCCACAGGCGGCATTCGCCGCAGTGGGCCAGCACCTCGCGCAGGAAGCGTTCGGTGCCCCGGTCGGGGCTCGAGGCGGCATGGCACACCAGCAGCACGGTGCGTGGCTGCACGCACGCCAGCTGGTCGAGCAATGCGCGGCGGGCGGGTGCGCTGCCGTCGATGCGCTGCACCTGCAGCACGTCGGGGCCGGTTGCAGGAAGGCCAGACAGGGCGGGCGGCGGCCAGGGCGTGTCGGGCGGGAGTTCGAAGCCGATCACGAAGAGCACGTCGTGCAGTTGCGCCTCGGCAAGGCCTTCGGGCGTGTCGGGGCGCGTGCGGCCTGGATCGGCATCGACGATGGCCGCCGGGGCCAGCGCGGCGAAACGGCCGAGCAGCTTGCGGTAATAAGGCTCGCGCCAGTCGGGCTGCAGCGCCTTGCGGCGTGCGCGCCACATGGCTGCGCTCCACAGGGTGAGCACCGCGCGCGGCAACAGGCCGTAAACCACGATGCACCCGGTGAGCCACAGCGCCCAGGTGCGCTGGCCGCCGTGGTCGATGGCGCCCATGGCACCAGGAGCCGCCATGACCGTGGCTGCGTCGGGCACCGGAAAACCGAGCTTCGCCGGCAGCCAGCCCAGCGCGTGCACGGCACGCACGAAGAAAGCGGGCTCGAGAATGGTCGTTTCCCAGCTCAGCGTGTAGCTTCGGAACGCCAGCGCGAACAGCATGGCAGCCAGCACCACCGCGAACGAGAGCGACCAGATGCCGTGGCTGACCATGCCGAAGGCCCACGGCAGCAGCCTGGCGCGCGCCACGAGCCCGGTGGCCGCGCGCACCAGCAGCGGCGCCTGCCCGCGCTTGCCGCCGGCCACGCGCGCGGTCAGCGAAAGCCAGATCCGTCCGAACGAGGCGTTGCCCGTGAACCGGAGCGGCATCCAGAGGCCCGCAAGCCACAGCAGCAGCGTGAGCGCATGCACGCCGAGCAGGCTCACGAGCGCAACGATCACATTGATGTGCCGGTCGCCTGCGCCCGTCACACTGCTGGCGAGGCCAAGGCCTGCGGTCACGATCAGCGCGATCATCGCCAGCAGCACCCACGGCGCCCACTGGCGGGCGCGGTCGAGTTCCTGCAAGAGGCCAATGCGCTCGCCCAACTGACGTGCGCGTTCGGCGATCTGTGCGGGGCCGTCGGCATGCCGTGATGCGGCAGCGCGCATCGCCGACGTGTCGTCGAGCGGGCCGTTCTGCTCGGCCCATCGCACCGCCTCGGTCGTCACCGCATCCGAAAAAGCAAGATCGCGCAACGCGGTGTTGGTCAACAGGGTCCCTTCGCAAATGACGAGGCCCCGCACGGTGCCAGGGCGCGCAAATTATGCCCGGCGACCACGAGAAACGGGGCCGCAAGCGGCCCCGTGCAGTGGGTGGGGAAGGAACGGCGCAGGCAGCGCGCGCCCGGCTTCAGCGCAGGCCGAAGAACGAGAGCACTGCGACCACGACCACGACCAGACCGACGATGTAGATGATGGAATTCACGCGAGGACTCCTTTGTGTTGAATATGTGTTCAGCTTCGTCGCATGGCGGGTGGCGGACTGTCGGCAAGGGGCGGCGTGTGCTGTAGGACTCGCAAAGCGCAAGACCCATGACTTTTCCCCGCGCCGCGGGCATTTCTTTCGGCAGTCTGAGAGATGTGACCATTGTTTGCAGTGGCCGACGCGCGTCCGCGCAAGACTCCGCGCCTCTTCTTCGAGGCCGAGTCCATGCAATCCATCGATCGCTTTCCCTTTGCCGGCGCCGATCCGGTCCACCCCGGCGCCCGCGCATCCCGCGCACAGGAGGGCGCTGCGGCGCGTCCCAACGCACATCTGCTGCCCACGCTGTTCGACCGGCTGCGCGACGAAGCGCCGAGCCAGGCCTCGGAGTTGCCCTCGGCCTACACGGTAAGCGCGAGCCAGATGCGCGACATCGTTCAGCGCGATATCGGGTTTCTCCTCAACACCACCAACGCGGAAGACCTGATCGATCGCAAGCGCCACGCAGAGGCCGCATCGTCCACCGTCAACTTCGGCGTGCCGCCGCTGGCGGGCAGCTACCTGTCGGAACGCAGGTGGACGGACATCGAACGCATCATCCGGCTCGCGGTGCTGCGCTACGAACCCCGGCTCATTCCGGCGTCCGTGTCGGTGGTGCCGCTCATGAAGGAAGAGGGCGGCGCCGGAGCCTGCAACGTGCTGCTGTTCGAGATCCGAGCGCTGATCGATGTGCAGCCCTATCCGCTGGCGTTCACGGTGCAGAGCGCCGTCGATCTCGAAACCAACCGCATGAGCGTGCTGCCGGCGGCGCGCTGAGATGCCGGGTCCGGCACACCCACTTCCTCCTCTTCTTCTTCGACCTTCCAGGGAACGCAAGCTACATGGACCCCCGACTTCTCGACTACTACAACAAGGAACTGGTCTACATGCGCGAGGCGGCGGGCGAGTTCGCCGCCTCGCACCCGAAGATCGCACGGCGGCTGGGCATGCACGGCACCGAGGTGGCCGACCCCTACGTGGAACGGCTGATCGAGTCGTTCAGCTTCCTGTCGGCGCGCATGCAGATCAAGCTCGACGCGGAGTTCCCGCGCTTCACCCAGCGGCTGCTCGAGGTGCTGTATCCCAACTACCTGAGCCCCACGCCGTCGATGGCGGTGGCGCAGCTTCACCCGAGCGTGAAGGAGGGCGACCTCACGCGCGGCTTCGTGGTGCCGCGCGGCACGGCCTTCCATGCGCGCGTGCCTGCGGGCGAGGAAACGCCGTGCGAGTTCCGCTCGAGCCAGGACGTGACGCTGTGGCCCATCGAAATTTCCGATGCCAGGCTCACGGGCGCGCCGCCCGACATCCCTGCGCTGGAGCGCTACCTGCCGCCACATGTGCAGGTGGCGGGCGCCTTGCGCCTGAGGCTGCGCATCGTGGGGGAGATGAACTTCGCCACGCTGGCCGGTCTCGACCGCCTGCCCGTCTACCTACGCGGCAACGAGCAGGTCGCATCGCACCTGTTCGAGCTGCTGCACACCTCCGCCGTGGCCACCTTCACCGGCGAGCCCGGCAAGCTGGTGGACCGGCCGCATGTGGTGACCGAAGGCGCACTGGTGCACGAGGGCCTCGGGCCGGGCGAAGGCCTGCTGCCGCTGGAGTGGAACACCTTCCACGGCCACAACCTGCTGCACGAATACTTCGCATGCCCGGAGCGCTTCTATTTCTTCACGCTCACCCAACTGGCGCCAGGGCTCGCGCGCGTGCGGGGCAAGGAGGCCGAGGTCGTCGTGCTGCTGGGCAAGCCGCCGGGCGCGCTGGGTCCGCTGGTCGACGCAGGGCAGTTCGCCCTGTTCAGCACGCCGGTGGTCAACCTCTTCGAGCGCCGCACCGACCGCATCGAGCTCGACGAGGCGCAGCCCGAGTTCCACCTGGTGCCCGACCGCTCGCGGCCGCTCGACTTCGAGGTCTACACGGTGCAGCGCATCTCGGGCCACCAGATGCAGACCACCGCGGCGCTCGAATTCCGCCCGCTCTACCAGACGCTCAACGAGGACGAGGGCAACCATGGCCGCTATTTCTCGGTACGCCGCGAGCAGCGGCTGGTGTCGAACACTGCGCGCAAATACGGCACGCGCACGCCCTACATCGGCACCGAGGTGTTCCTTTCGCTGGTCGACCAGCACGAAGCGCCGTATCCGGAGAGCCTGCGCTATCTCTCGGTGAAGGCGTTGCTCACCAATCGCGACTTGCCGTGCCTGGTGCCGCGCAACGGGCATGCCGACCTGGCAGTGTCCGATTCGGTGCCGGTGTCGGCGGTGGGGCTCATCCGGCCGCCGAGCACGCCGAAGGCGCCCTTCGCGCAGCGCGAGATCGCGTGGCGGCTGATCCGCCAGCTGGGCTTCAACCACCTGCCGCTGGCCGGCCTGCCGCACCGGGAGGGCGCGCAGGCGCTGCGCGACATGCTGCGGTTGTTCGTCACTTCGGACAACGGCGTGCTCGGCCGGCAGATCGACAGCATCGTGGGCTCGCGCATCGAACCGGTGACGCGTCGCCTGCCGGGCGCAGGGCCGCTGATCTACGGGCGCGGCGTGCAATGCACCTTGAGCGTCGATGAGGAGGGCTTCTCGGGCACCAGCCCCTACCTGCTGGGCCTGGTGCTGGAGCACTATCTCGCGCGGCACGTGAGCATCAACGTGTTCACTCAGACGGTGCTGGAGTCGATGCAGCGCGGCACCGTGGCCAGGTGGCCCGTGCGGATGGGCGGGCGCGGCATCGTCTGACGGCGTGCTTCAGCGCTTCGGTGCCTTCCTGACAGGCCCCAGCGCCTGCTCGACCAGCCATCGCATCGCCGCGCGGACCTCCTTCGCATCGGCGCCCCCTTCGATTTCCAGCGCGGCCCTGTCGAAGGCGGCAGACAGCAGTTGCGACAGTGCATCGACCGAGACCTCGCCGCGTCCCATGCCGGCGCGCTTCAGGCCTTCGCGCAGCGAATGCGCCGCATTGGCGTCGTCGATCGCCATGGCCTCGGCCATGCCCAGCACGGCGGGGCCGTCGATCAGCAGCAGCCGCGTGCGGCCCGGCACGGTCATCGCCTTCAGATAAGCCTCGCTGCCTTCGAGCAGGGCCTCGCGCGGGCCCAGCCGTTCGGGCGTGGCGGCCTCGATGTCCGCCGCCACCGCCATCGCTTCGCGCGCCAGCACCTGGCGGAACAGGTCGCGCTTGTCGGCGAAGTGGTGGTACATCGCGCCCCGCGTGATCCCTGCGGCAAGCACGATCTCGGGAGTGGACGTGGCGCTGTAGCCCTTGTCGACGAACAGGGCGCGCGCGGCCTCCAGCAGCGCAAGCCGGGTGGTTTCGGTTCGTTCTCGGTTCGTGGCCATGACGGGTAATTTACATGCAGGCTGTCTGCAGTTAGCATTCAACATGCATGCAGTCTGTATGTTTTTTGAAAGGACGAGACCATGAAAGTCACGAGCTACTACCCCGTCGTCATGACCGGCGACGTCGCCGGCACCGCCGCCTTTTACCAGTCGCACTTCGGCTTCGTGCCGCTCTTCACCAGCGACTGGTATGTGCACCTGCAGCTGGAAGACAACCCCTCGGTGAACCTCGCCGTGCTCGACGGCAGCCACGAAACCATTCCGGAGGCGGCCTGCGGTCAGGTGGCGGGCGGGCTGCTGCTGAATTTCGAGGTGGACGACCCGGACGCCGTGCACGAGCGGCTGCAGGCGGCGGGCTTGCCGATCCTGCTGCCGCTGCGCGACGAGGCCTTCGGCCAGCGGCATTTCATCACCCGCGATCCGAACGGGGTGCTGATCGACATCATCAAGCCGATCGCGCCGTCGGCCGAGTTCGCTCGGCAATACGAACCCGGCGCGCTGCCGGCCTGAGGCCGCTCAGGCGCGCAGGGCCTCGCCCTCGTCCAGGCTGTCGCCCAGGAAGCCGCCGCTCTGGTGCGCCCACAGCCGGGCGTAGAGACCGCCCTTGGCCATCAGCGTGCGGTGGTCGCCTTCTTCGACCACGCGGCCTTCGTCGAGCACGATGAGCCGGTCCATCGCCGCGATGGTCGACAGCCGGTGCGCAATGGCGATCACCGTCTTGCCTTCCATCAGCGTGTACAGGCTCTGCTGGATGGCCGCTTCGACCTCGGAGTCGAGCGCGCTGGTGGCCTCGTCGAGCAGCAGGATCGGCGCGTCCTTCAGCATCACGCGCGCAATGGCCACGCGCTGGCGCTGTCCGCCCGACAGCTTCACGCCGCGCTCACCCACGTGCGCCTCGTAGCCGCGCCGGCCGCTCGCGTCGCCCAGCGTCTGGATGAAGTCGTGGGCCTCGGCGCGCCTGGCGGCCGCCTCGATCTGCGGATGCGTCGCGTCGGGCCGGCCATAGGCGATGTTGTCGGCCACCGAGCGGTGCATCAGCGAGGTGTCCTGCGTGACCATGCCGATGTGGCTGCGCAGCGAATCCTGCGTAACGTGCGCGATGTCCTGCCCGTCGATCACGATCCGCCCGCTTTCCAGGTCGTGGAAGCGCAGCAGCAGGTTCACCAGCGTCGACTTTCCCGCGCCCGAGCGGCCGACCAGGCCGATCTTCTCACCGGGCTTCACCGTGAGATTCAGGTCGTCGATCACGCGCCGGCCCCCTTCGTCATCGCCCAGGCCGTAGCGGAAGCTCGCGTGCTCGAAGCGGACTTCGCCCCGCGGCACCGCCAGCACGGTGGCGTCGGCCGCGTCGAGCACGGTGCGCGGACGCGACAGGGTCTTCATGCCGT
>Ga0102594_1002030_pt1 | contig 11099 bp, 9 predicted proteins | sample AraplaCol_mLB_r2_2_FD_76863 | JGI IMG/M metagenome (GOLD analysis project Ga0102594, IMG submission 76863) | Arabidopsis root microbial communities from North Carolina, USA - plate scrape MF_Col_mLB_r2 (SPADES assembly) (version 2) | ecosystem: Host-associated > Plants > Roots > Endosphere...
CTCGTCATCGATGACAATCCCGAATTCCGGATCATTCTGGAAACCCATCTCAGCAGCGCGGGACATGAGGTCCTGACCGCTCGGGATGGCGAACACGGCATCGCGTCGATCGAACGGCATGCCGATCTCGACCTGGTCCTCACCGATATCCTGATGCCGCAGAAGGATGGCGTGGAAGTGCTGCGCATGGTCAAGCGCCGCTGGCCCGATCTGCCGGTGATCGCGCTGTCGGGCGGCGGCTGGATCGGCGCGGAGCAGCTGCTCGGCATGGCCGAACGGCTAGGCGCCGATCGCGTGCTGCAAAAGCCGGTGACGCGCGACGCGCTGCTGCAGGCGGTGAACGACATGCTGAACAAGCCGAAAACCCAGCGCGACTGACGCCTCAGATATAGCGCTGCAGCACGACCAGCAGCAGCCAGACCGATATCACCGTCATCGGCACGAAGGTGCAGCAGATGCCGAGCAGACGCGGCAGCGAGAAGGCGTTGCCGCGCTGCGTGGTCACGCCGACCGCATGCAGGATGCGGCCCAGAAAAATCACCGCGCCGAGCAGGTGCAAGATCCAGACCGGAGCCTGGCGCGACAGTTCCAGCAGGAACAGCAGGAGCAGCAGCAGCGGAATGTATTCGACGAAATTGCCCTGCACGCGGATGGCGCGCGCTAGGTCGTCATGGCCGCCGTCGCCGATCTTCACCCCATGGCGGCCGCGCAGGAAGATGACGCGGAAGGACAGTACGACCAGCAGCAGGCCGCAGAGCGCGGCATAGAGGGGCGTGACGGCAAAAGGCGGCAGCATCGGTTTCTCCGGACGGCAACTCGCCCGCGGCGAGCGTTAAGACTGTTTCCACGCCCATATCTACTGGATTTTGTGGCTTTATCGCCACATGGCAGGGGCATGAGGCCGGCACCGTGACCGCAGTCACGCCGCCGGATAGATGAACGATTCATAACCTGCACAGGTCCGTCATGATATTGATAATCCGGTCCATGCCCGCTCCCCGCCCTGCCCTGACTCTGCCGGCGATCCTGGTGATCGCGCTGCTGCCGCTGCTGGCGCTGGTGCTGCCCGCCGCCGCCCCGCCCGGCGCGCCGCAGCAGCTGATCGTGCTGCTGCCGAAAGGCGGCAACGATCTGGCCCAGGTCGCGCGCTATCTCGACGCCGCCGATGCCAAGCCGCTCGGCCAGGGCCGCTGGTCGGCGTTGTGGCTGGTCAGCAGCACCGACAGCGACGCCGCCGGCCGGCTCTACGCCGCCGGCGCCCGCCTGGTGCTGAGCGGAAACCATATCCTGGCCGGCTGTCTCGGCTTCCGGACACAGTCCCAGTCTCAGTCATAACAAAAAACCGACAGGAAACACCGATGGCCGCCGCGCTTCTCAATCTCGCCTCGCTCGATGATCTGCGCCGCCGCGCCAGTGCGGTCTTCACGCTGTGGCTCTGGGCGCATCTGCCGCTGATCGCCGCGGTGGCCTGGTTCAACGGCGGCAAGCATCTGATCACCGGCGGCGTGATCGCGGCGCTGATCGCCGGCATCGCCACCTGGTTCTGCCGCAGCGATCCCTCGGGCACGGCGACGCGCCAGGTCGTGGCCGCCGCCTTCGTCGGCATGGCCTCGCTGCTGGTCTTCGTCGCCGAGGGCCCGTGGCAGATCGACCTGCACATGTATTACTTCGCGATCTTCGCGGTGCTGGCGGCCTATTGCGACTGGCGCGCCATCCTCACGGCCGCGACGCTGACCGCGCTGCATCACCTGACGCTGAACTTCGTGCTGCCGCTGGCGATCTTTCCCGATGGCGGTGATTTCGGCCGTGTGGTCGTGCATGCCGTGATCGTGGTGGCGGAATGCAGCATCCTGATCTGGCTCTGCCTGGTGTTGGAAAACCTGTTCGACCGGTCGGCGAAGAACCTGGCCGATATCCAGGCCAGCATGGCCGAACGCGAAAAGCTGGAAGCCGCGGCGGCCGCCGAGCGCGAACGCTTCAATGCCGACCGCAAGGCGCGCGAGAAGAACTTCGAGGATGCCATCGGCCAGATCGTGGCGCTCGCCGCCGACGGCGATCTGGGCCAGCGCGTCAACACCGCCGACCTCACCGGCGTGATGAAGCGGGTCGGCAAGTCGGTCAACACGCTGCTGTCGCGCAGCGAGGAAGTTTTCGCCGCCGTTCAGGGCGTCACGGCTGCCATGGCCGGCGGCGACCTGCGCAAGCGCATCGATGCCGAGTTCCATGGCCGCTTCGGCGACCTGGCCGGCGACATCAACGCCATGGGCCAGCGCCTGAGCGATTTCGCCGCGCGGCTGGCCGAGAGCGCCACCGCCGTGCGCAACGCCAGTTCGGAAATCTCGACCGGCAGCCAGGACCTGGCCAGCCGCACGGAAAGCCAGGCCGCCTCGATCGAAGAGACAGCGGCGTCGATGCACGAGATCACCACCACGGTGAAGCAGAATGCCGACAACGCCCAGGCCGCCAACCAGCTGGCGATGGCTGCGCGCGACACAGCGGAAAAGGGCGGCAGCGTGGTGGCCGATGCGGTCACCGCCGTGACCCAGATCGAGCAGAGCGCACAGAAGATTTCCGATATCGTCGGCCTGATCGACGAGATTGCCTTCCAGACCAATCTTCTTGCCCTCAACGCAAGCGTTGAGGCGGCGAGGGCGGGCGAAGCCGGCAAGGGCTTTGCGGTCGTGGCGCAGGAAGTGCGTGGGCTGGCGCAGCGCTCGGCCAATGCGTCCAAGGACATCAAGGCGCTGATCTCTGAGTCCAACGCCCAGGTGAAGACGGGTGCGGCGCTGGTCAACCAGACCGGCGGCTCGCTGACCGAGATCGTCGCCGCGATCAAGAAGGTGTCGGATATCGTGGCCGAGATCGCCGCCGCATCGAAGGAACAGGCGACCGGACTGGAGCAGGTCAACACCGCCGTCAGCGGCATGGACGAGATCACCCAGCGCAACGGCGCGCTGGTGGAGGAGACCACCGCTGCCGCGCAGACCCTGGAGGGTCAGGCGCAGCAGCTGGCCAAGCTCGTCGGCTTCTTCCGCACCACCTGATTACAGATCGTAGCGCCCGGCGCGTTCGGGCTGGTAGGCGACGCGGTTGAGCGTGATGCGCCGCATCGCACCGCTCGCCGTCAGCCAGCCGATCGACTGGCCTTCGCGCAACCCGATCAGCGCGGCGCCCACCGGCGTCGCCACCGAGATTTTCGCCATGTCGAGATCCGCCTCGCGCGGATAGACCAGCGTGAGCCAATGGCTGCGCTGGCTGTGGTCGTAGCCGAAAGTGACATGGCTGTGCATGGTCACGGCATCGGGTGGCACATGCTGCGGATTGACGACGCGGGCGCGGGCCACTTCCGCCTCCAGCATCTCGGCAATCGCGGGCTGGCGGCTGCGCTGCTGCTCGGCGAGACCGAGCAGGCGGTCGCAGTCGCGCACGGTGAGAATGATGGGCGGACGGGGTTCGAGAAACACAATACGGCTCCATGCCGCAGCCGGTGATATACGGCGCGGTTCAAAACAGGATCAGGGATTTTGGAAGAAGCGATGCCCCGGCGGGCGAAGCGCGAAACGCGCGTGCGCGGCCGGGGCCTAGCGGCCTGCGTGGAGGCGGCTGGCGCGGCAGAACAGATCGAGGGTGCGGGCGCGCAAGGTCATGATGCAGTGAATATGGGCTGCATCGCCGCTGACTTCAACTACTCGCCTGCGCTCTATTCGGCTGCCTTGGCATGCTGCTGGCGGATCAGCTTGACGATCTCGGCCGCCGCCTTGGGGATGTTGGTGCCGGGGCCGTAGATGCCCGCCACGCCGGCCTGGCGCAGGAAATCGTAATCCTGCGGCGGGATCACGCCGCCGGTGATGACGAGAATGTCGCCCGCGCCCTGCTTCCGCAACGCGTCAATCAATTGCGGAACGAGCGTCTTGTGGCCGGCGGCCTGCGACGACACGCCGACGACATGCACGTCGTTGTCGATGGCGTCTTTTGCTGCTTCCTCGGGCGTCTGGAACAGCGGCCCGACGTCGACGTCGAAACCAAGATCGGCAAAGGCGGTGGCGATCACCTTGGCGCCGCGGTCATGGCCGTCCTGGCCCAGCTTGACCACCAGCATGCGCGGGCGGCGGCCTTCCTCGGCGGCGAAGCTCTCGATCTCCTTCTGGATCATCTTGAAGCCCTCGTCATTCGCATAGGCGGCGCCATAGACGCCGGTGATCGAGCGCACGGTCGCCTTGTGGCGGGTGAAGACCGTTTCCATCGCATCCGACATCTCGCCGACGGTGACGCGCGCGCGCGCCGCGTTCACGCAAAGCTCGAGCAGATTTGCAGTCCCGGCGGCGCCGTCCGTCAGCGCCTTGATGGCGGCTTCCGCCTTGGCCTTGTCACGCGTGTTGCGGATGGTTTTCAGCCGCGCGACCTGGGACTCGCGTACGCGGGTGTTGTCGACTTCCAGCGTCTCGGGCTTGTCGTCCTTGGACGGGCGGTACTTGTTGACGCCGACGATGACATCCTCGGCGCGGTCGACGCGGGCCTGGCGGCGGGCGGCGGCCTCCTCGATCTTCAGCTTGGGCATGCCGCTTTCGACGGCTTTCGTCATGCCGCCCATGGCTTCGACTTCCTGGATCAGGTCCCAGGCGTGGCTTGCCAGCGCATGGGTCAGCGCCTCGACGTAATAGCTGCCCGCCAGCGGATCGACCACCTTGGTGACGTAGGTCTCGTCCTGGATGATCAGCTGGGTGTTACGCGCGATGCGGGCCGAGAATTCCGTCGGCAGCGCGATGGCTTCATCCAGCGCATTGGTGTGCAGCGACTGCGTGCCGCCCAGCACGGCCGCCAGCGCCTCGATGGCAGTGCGTACCACGTTGTTGTAAGGGTCCTGCTCGGTGAGCGAGACGCCGGACGTCTGGCAATGCGTGCGCAGCATCAGCGACCCGGTCTTTTTCGGATTGAACTCCTTCATGATGCGCGTCCAGAGAAGCCTTGCTGCGCGCAGCTTGGCGATCTCCATGAAGAAATTCATGCCGATGGCGAAGAAGAAGCTCAGGCGACCGGCGAAGGCATCGACATCGAGGCCGCTGGCAATCGCGGTGCGCACATATTCCTTGCCGTCGGCCAGCGTGAAGGCGAGTTCCTGCACGGCGGTCGCGCCGGCTTCCTGCATATGGTAGCCGGAGATCGAGATCGAGTTGAACTTCGGCATATGCTGCGCGGTATAGCCGATGATATCCGCGATGATGCGCATGCTGGGCGCCGGCGGATAGATATAGGTGTTGCGCACCATGAATTCTTTGAGGATGTCGTTCTGGATCGTGCCCGACAGCTGCGCGGGCTTCACGCCCTGTTCCTCGGCGGCGACGATGTAGCAGGCCAGCACCGGCAGCACCGCGCCGTTCATGGTCATCGACACGCTCATCTTGTCCAACGGAATACCGTCGAACAGGATTTTCATGTCTTCCACGGAATCGATCGCCACGCCGGCCTTGCCGACATCGCCGACCACGCGCGGATGATCGCTGTCATAACCGCGATGGGTGGCGAGATCGAAGGCGACGGAGACGCCCTGCTGGCCGGCGGCGAGATTCTTGCGATAGAAGGCGTTGGATTCTTCGGCCGTCGAGAAGCCGGCATATTGCCGGATCGTCCAGGGCCGGTTGGCATACATGGTGCCGCGCACGCCGCGGGTGAACGGCTCCATGCCGGGCAGCGACTGCAGCTCCAGGCCTTCCAGGTCGGCGGCGGTGTAGAGCGGCTTGACCGGGATGCCCTCGGGCGTGGTCCAGACCAGATCGGACAGCGGCTTGTCGCCCAGTTCCTTCTGGGCGAGTTTGGCCCAGGCTTCCGGGAAGCTGACAGAAGGAGGGGTCTGGTCGCTCTTGCTGGTCATCTCTTGGTATCCACCCGACGGCACATCTCTATCCGCAGACTGGTTACACGTCGTGCTGCGGTGCAGCAGCAGTATGCGGGGCGCGGCCGGAGCCTGTCAAAGTGCCGTAACGCCGCCTTGCCCGATGGGCTGGGTGGGGTCATTCTTGGCTTATTCAGGTTCGCCGCGTTCGTCCAAGTTCATTCAGTCTGCTTTTTTGGTTCTTTGATGTTCTTGGTTATTAAACCAATGTGGCCTTCGTACAATTTTGCAAATAATTCGTCGGATTTTTCTATAAATGGTTGAAAAGATCGCTCTTATACCAAAAAAAGTGACTTGCAAATTTCGGAACATAATATGAACATATTGTCCAAAAGGGCAAGGATTAATATCACAACTTGATTAATGATCTGGGTTACTGACTATTAAGTCATTGTCAAATAAGCGTTTCTTGACGTCGACTCGGGATTGGTGCAGATTCTCCCTAACGACCGCGTCGAGAAATCATCGACGAATTCGACCATCGAGGACGTATCATGAAAACTGCCAGCACTTTGGTCCAATATTTTGGGCCAGGAGCTGATGCTGCCGACAAGCTCAACGTCCGCAACAGCTCCAAAGCCATAAATTCTGAAAACGTGAAAAAATTCGCGGCAACTATTCTTGCTGAAGCAGATGATCAATTAGACGCGCTGCATCAGGAAAATGATGCCAAAAAAGCAGGGTAATAATTAACTGTCTCGTAGATGGATATCGCTGAACGTACGGCATTACTTGAGAGCATTGCAGTAGAACTGCAAAAAATACTCAGGCAAAAAAACTCTAAACATGGTGGCCAAGACGATGAAATCGAATTGGTCCAGAACAGAATTCGTACCATCGTAGAGTTATATGACCAGGCCGTCGGAGATTACAAAAAACTCCGCGGTTATGATGGTAATGGACGAATCCGAGTAGACAAAATTGCCGCCCTAACGGCGTTTTTCATCCTTAAAATTCAACCATTCTGCAGCAAGCGAAAAATAGGTGATCGTGTAGGCTATGCGTCTACAGGATTTGCCGCGCTGGCCAATGAGGCCTTTGCCGTACACGTCGCGCAAGCATTCTTGGGCATTAAACGATTTGATGGAAATCTATATCCCGTAATCGTTGATATATTTTCTCGCGCGCGAAGCCTCATTCACGATGAGAATATGGATGTCACCAATGCGACACTCACCGCATTCGAGACCTTTGGCGTTTTAGCATTTGATCAACTTCATTGCAGAATCGGCGACTCCAAAGTGGCATACGAAGACTAAGTTGTTTCGCTGCTACTCACCGGCATGTCCTGAGAGGCGGAAGCCCCAAATCGCCCTTTGCGGTATCCGCACATCGGCGTGAGTCGCGCAAATCCTTGCTGCATCTCCGCGCACTTCTGGCAAACTCCTCCCGATAAAAACCGTCCCGGGAGGACACCAATCATGCTCCGTCGCATCATTGTCGCGGCTGTCGCCGCGCTCGCCTCAACCACCGCCTTTGCCGCCGATTACCCGGCCCCAAAGGACGGCGTCTTCACGGCGAAGGATTTCAAATTCCATACCGGGCAGGTGCTGGGTGAAGTGAAGCTCGCCTACAAGACCATCGGCGAGCCGACCGGCCAGCCGGTTCTCATTCTGCACGGCACGGCGGGATCGGCGCAGAGCATGCTCACCCCCGCCTTTGCCGGCGAGCTGTTCGGCGCCGGCCAGGTGCTGGATGCGACCAAGTATTACATCATCATCCCCGATGCGCTGGGCGCGGGGAAATCGTCGAAGCCATCCGATGGCATGAAGGCGGCCTTCCCGCAGTATAACTACGACGACATGGTGGATGCGCAGCATCGCCTGGTGACGGAAGGCCTGGGCGTCAAACGCCTGCGGCTGGTGCTGGGCAATTCCATGGGCGGCATGCACAGCTGGATCTGGGGCAGCCGCTATCCGGACATGATGGATGCGTTGGTGCCGATGGCGTCGCAGCCCACCGAGATGGCGAGCCGCAACTGGATGATGCGGCGCCTGCTGATCGAAAGCATCAAGGCCGATCCGGATTACATGGGCGGCAACTACACAGCGCAGCCGAAAGGCATGAAGCTGGCGAATACCTTCTTCGCCATCGGCACCAGCGGCGGCGACATGGCCTATCAGAGCCTCGCGCCGACGCGGGCGGCGGCCGACAAGTTCGTGGATGAGCGTCTGGCGGCACCCTTCACGGCCGATGCCAACGACTTCATCTGGCAATGGGCCTCGTCCGCCGATTACAACGCCGCGCCAGGGCTGTCGAAAATCAAGGCACCGCTGCTGGCCATCAACGCCGCCGATGACGAGCGCAATCCGCCGCAGACCGGGTTGATGGAGGCCGCCATGAAGGATGTGAAGAACGGCAAACTCTATGTGATCCCGGCCAGCGCTGACACGCGCGGCCATGGCACCACCGGCAATGCCAAATTCTGGGCGGCGCAGCTGAAGACCTTCATGGACGGCCTGCCGCCCGCGAAAAGCTAGGCGGCCGGCTTCGTCTCCGCACCGTCTCCCAGGCTGCGCTGCATGAGAACCGTGTCGCGCCAGCCATCGTGCTTGAAGCCGACATCCCCAAGCGTACCGACCAGGTGGAAACCGCAGGCGCGGTGCACGCCGATCGAGCCGGCATTGTGTTCGCCATCGCCGATGATCGCCACCATCTGACGGAAGCCGGCCAGCGTGCAGCGCTCGATCACAACCGACAGCAGCCGCCGGCCGATGCCGCGGCCCGCTTCGCCATCCGCCACATAGACCGAATCCTCCACCGTGAAGCGGTAGGCGCGGCGCGGACGATAGGGCGTGGCATAAGCGTAGCCCAGCACGCGGCCAGTCTCGTCCGCAGCCACGATATAGGGCAGGCCGTGTTCCAGCACTTTCGCGCGGCGGCTCAGCATCTCGTCCAAAGCCGGCGGCTCTTCCTCGAAACTCGCCAGCCCGTGCAGCACGTGATGGGCATAGATGCGCTGCACCTGCGCCATGTCGGCCTCGGTGGCGTCGCGAAGAATCACAGTCGGAGCAAGGGCGTTCATGGCAGCTCGATATGTGTAGGATGACACGGACCTGGATAAACCCGGGTCAGGTTGAGATCGCGCAGCTGCCAGTCCTCCAGCCTGTCCGGCCAGCCGGCCGTGCGACCGGCAAGGCGCGCCAGCAAAGGCGCAAGCCAGGCCAGTGAAAGGCCCGGCAACGGCGGATGAGACAGCGTCAGCGGCGTCATGGCCGCAGGATGCGGCAAAACGATCTATAAATTAAATTTTGCCTTCTTATGCGACCTATGAGAAAAACTAGAGGTATGCGCGGCTTCAACCTCGATCACCTGCAGACTTTCGCCGACGTGGTGCGGCTGGGCAGCTTCTCGGCTGCTGCTGCGAGATTGAATCTCACGCAACCGGCCGTCAGCCTGCAGGTGCGGCAGCTGGAACAGAAGCTTGGCGTGCGGCTGATCGAACGCGTGGGCCGCAAGGCGACCGCGACGGCGGCCGGCCGCGAGCTGCTGGCCCATGCCGGCCAGATCGACATGGCGGTGAATGCCGCGCTGGAAACCGTGGCGCAGCACAGCCGCAGCGTCACCGGCCGGGTGCGTATCGGCATCGGCGCCACCGCCTGCATTCACTTTTTGCCGCCCGTGCTGGCCGAGCTGCGCAAGCGCTTCCCGCAGCTGGAGCTGGTGGTGAATACCGGCAACGCGCCCGAGGTGCTGCGCAGCATCGAGGAGAACCATCTCGATCTCGGGCTGGTGACCCTGCCGCCCGCCCGCGACGGCCAGGTGAAGGTGCTGAGCCGCGCGCTGGAGATCACCACGCTGCTCAATGACGACTTCGTCGCCATCTTCGACAGGAGTGCTGCGCCGCCCGCCACCGTGGCGTCAAAAGCTGTCACGCCGGCCAGCCTGCAGGCCCTGCCGCTGATCATCCCTGAACCCGGCGGCCATACCCGCAGCCTGATCGAGCAGTGGTTCGCGCAGGCCGGACAGGACTGGAAGCCGGTGATGGAACTGGACAGCGTCGAGGCGATCAAGCGGCTGATCGCCGCGGGCCTCGGCTGTTCGGTGCTGCCCGGCATGGCGCTGAGCAGCCCGGATGCACGGCGCGGCCTGATAGTGCGCGCGCTGAAACCGAAGCTGACGCGGCAGCTGGCGCTGGCCATCCGCCGCGACAAGCCGTTGAGCCGGGGCCTGCGCGAAACCGTGGCGGCGCTGCAGCGCGCCGGAAAAGCCTATAGGATACCCGCATGAGCAAGACCGCGTCCCCCTCGTCCGCCACCAAACTCCGCGTCGTGCTGGCACCCGGCACCTTCATCGGTCCGGGCAAGGCCGACATCCTTCAGGGCATTCTGGAGACTGGCTCCATCAGCGCGGCCGGCCGGCGCATGGGCATGAGCTACAAGCGCGCCTGGCAGCTGGTCGAGACGCTGAACGGCTATTTCAAGGGTCCTTTGGTGACAGCGGCAACCGGCGGCAAGGCCGGCGGCGGCGCCTCGCTCACCAGGCTGGGCGCCGAGGTGCTGAAGCGCTACCGCGCCATGGAGGCCGCCACCGCGAAAGCCTGCGCCGCCGACGTGAAGACGCTGCAGAAATACCGGGCGAAATAGGCCTTTCCGCTTCGCTATTGCCGTCCGGCTATAACGGCCGCTATAGTCTTCAGGACATAACGGAGACTGCCATGCGCCGCGCTGCCCTGCTGCTTGCCGCCCTGCTGATCGTTGCCGCGCCGGTCGCCGCGAAAGCCCAGGACCTGCTGGTCTTCGCCGCCGCCTCGCTGAAGACCGCGCTGGACGAGATCAACACCGAGTTCAAGCAAAGTGGCGTCAAGACCTCCTATGCCGCCTCCTCTGCGCTGGCCCGGCAGATCGAGGCCGGCGCGCCGGCCGATATCTTCATCTCGGCCGATCTCGACTGGATGGACTATCTCGACCAGAAAAAGCTGGTGAAGGCCGGCACGCGCACCACGCTGCTGGGTAACCGCATCGTGCTGATCGCCCCGGCGGATTCCAAGGCGAGCGTGACCATCGCGCCGGGCTTCGATCTCGCAGGTGTGCTGGGCAGGGATGGCCATCTCGCCATGGGCGATGTCGCATCCGTGCCGGCCGGCAAATACGGCAAGGCGGCGCTGGAGAAACTGAATGTCTGGCCCAGTGTGGCCGGCCGCATCGCGCAGTCCGACAACGTGCGCGCCGCGATGGCGCTGGTGTCGCGCGGCGAGGCCCCGGCCGGC
>Ga0102594_1002042_pt1 | contig 11011 bp, 12 predicted proteins | sample AraplaCol_mLB_r2_2_FD_76863 | JGI IMG/M metagenome (GOLD analysis project Ga0102594, IMG submission 76863) | Arabidopsis root microbial communities from North Carolina, USA - plate scrape MF_Col_mLB_r2 (SPADES assembly) (version 2) | ecosystem: Host-associated > Plants > Roots > Endosphere...
CGGTCGCTCTCCATTGTTACGGTCCGCGCCGGTCGCACCCGCGGCGTGTTGCGGGGCCAGCTGCGGGAAGGCCTGGCACTGCCGCAATGCCTCGCCCAGCACCATGGCGGCGGCGGTTGCGACATTGATCGAGCGCAGGCCCGGACGGATCGGGATCACCAGCCGCGCATCGGCGGCGTCATGCACATAGTCCGGCGCGCCCTTGGTCTCGCGCCCCATCAGCACGGTGTCGCCGGGCTGGAAGGCAAACTCCGTATAAGGCACGGCGGCCCTGGTGGTCATCAGCAACAGGCGGCCCGGCGGCCGCTCGGCCAGGAAATGCGTCCAGTCGGCATGGCGATGGATCTCGGCATGCTCCAGGTAGTCAAGCGCGCTGCGACGCACCGTCTGGATGGAAAAGGGGAAGCCGCAGGGCTCGATCACATGCACCGGCACCTGGAGACAGGCGCCGAGGCGGAGAATCGTGCCCAGATTGGGCGGCAGATCGGGTTCAAACAGGGCGAGCCGCATGGCCTTCCGGAGGGGGTTCTGAATCGGGCTTCGGGACAGGGCGGAGAGGTGTCTGTTTTTTGGCGGTTTGCCGGTCGGATTCCAACCTCAAGACCCCTGCGGCAACCTGTCGCATCCGTCCGGCTAAGTGCTGGACTTCGCCAACATATAGTGAGAAATATCCCGTCACGTTTCCAAGTCTTATTATCTTCGAGGGATCTATGGCAGGGACAGCGACCCAGACGGCCGGTACGACCGAGCCGACCCGGCGCGACTTTATCGTCGTTGCTGCGGGGGCATTCGGCGCCGTGGGAGCGGCCGCCGCGATTTGGCCTTTCGTGCATCAGATGAATCCGTCGGCCGACGTGCTGGCGCTGTCGAGCACCGAAGTCGATCTGAGCCAGATCGCCGCCGGCCAGAGCGTCACCATCCTGTGGCGCGGCAAGCCGGTCTTCGTGCGTCACCGCACCGCCGCCGAGATCGACCAGGCGAAGAAGGACGACGCCGCCGCTCTGCCGGACCCGGCCAAGGACGCCGACCGCGTCAAGAAGCCCGAGTGGCTGGTCATGATGGGCGTCTGCACCCATCTGGGCTGCGTGCCGCTGGGCCAGAAGGGCGACTTCGGTGGCTGGTTCTGCCCATGCCACGGCTCGCACTACGACACTTCGGGTCGTATCCGCAAAGGCCCCGCGCCGGCGAACCTTCCGGTTCCGGAATACGCCTTCCTCAACGATACCCGCATCCGCATCGGCTAAGGACCCCAACCGATGGCTGACAATACCTCCGGCTTTTTCGCCAACCCGCTCGTCAAGTGGATCGAATACCGCTTGCCGGTCTTCTCCACGCTCGACCACATGGTCGGCACGCAGTATCCGACCCCGAAGAACCTCAGCTACTGGTGGAACTTCGGCTCGCTGGCTGGCCTGTGCCTGGTGATCCAGATCCTGACCGGCATCGTGCTGGTCATGCACTACACCCCGCATACCTCGCTGGCCTTCGACAGCGTCGAGCACATCATGCGCGACGTGAACTATGGCTGGCTGCTGCGCTACATGCATGCCAACGGCGCCTCGATGTTCTTCATCGTGGTGTACATCCACATCTTCCGCGGCCTGTACTACGGATCGTACAAGGCGCCGCGCGAAATCCTGTGGTTCCTCGGCCTGATTATCTTCCTGCTGATGATGGCGACCGCCTTCATGGGCTACGTGCTTCCCTGGGGCCAGATGAGCTTCTGGGGCGCCACCGTGATCACCAACCTGTTCTCGGCCATTCCGCTGGTCGGCGAACCGATCGTGACCTGGCTGTGGGGTGGCTTCTCGGTCGATAACCCGACCCTGAACCGCTTCTTCTCGTTGCACTACCTGCTGCCGTTCGTGATCGTCGGCATCGTGATCCTGCACGTTCTGGCCCTGCACCAGCATGGCTCGAACAACCCGCTGGGCATCGACACCAAGGGCCCGCAGGACCGCATCCCGTTCCATCCCTACTACACGATCAAGGATGCGTTCGGCGTCGGCGTCTTCCTGATCTTCTTCAGCTTCTTCCTGTTCTACGCCCCGAACTACCTCGGTCATCCGGACAACTATATTCCGGCGAACCCGCTGGTGACGCCGGAGCATATCGTGCCGGAATGGTACTTCCTGCCGTTCTACGCGATCCTGCGTTCGGTGCCGGACAAGCTGGGCGGCGTGCTGCTGATGTTCGGCGCGATCCTGATCCTGTTCCTGCTGCCCTGGCTGGACACCAGCAAGGTGCGGTCGGCCAAGTTCCGTCCGATCTACAAGCAGCTGTTCTGGGTCTTCCTGATCGCCTGCGTCGGCCTGACCTATGCCGGCGGTCTGCCGCCGGAAGGCCTGGCCCTGGTGATCGGTCGCGTCTGCACCGTGTATTACTTCGCGCACTTCCTGATCCTGATGCCGCTGGTCGGCTGGTTCGAGAAGCCGCTGAAGCTGCCTGCTTCGATCAGCGAGGCCGTCCTCAAGGACGGCGCCGCCGGCAGCAAAGCGTAAGAGAGGGTCGCCCCAATGAAGACGATGACCATGCGTGCGATCCTCGCCGCCCTGACCCTGGGCTTCGCCGCCCCGGCCTTCGCGGCCGGTGGCGAGGTTGCCCCGCCGGCGCAGAAGTGGAGCTTCAACGGCCCCTTCGGCACCTTCGACCGCGCCGAACTGCAGCGCGGTTACCAGGTGTACAAGGAGGTCTGCTCGGCCTGCCACGCGATGAAGTATGTGGCCTTCCGTAACCTCACCGACGTCGGCTTCACCGCCGCCGAGGTGAAGGCGCTGGCTGCTACCTTTGAAGTGAACGATGGCCCGAACGACCAGGGCGAGATGTTCAAGCGTGCCGGCCTGCCGTCGGACAAGTTCCCGTCGCCCTTCCCGAACGAGAAGGCGGCGCGCGCGTCCAACGGCGGCGCCTATCCGCTCGACCTGTCGCTGATCGCCAAGGCCCGCGGCGCCGGCCCGGATTACATCCGCGCCCTGCTGACCGGCTACAAGGATGCTCCGGCTGGCTTCACCGTCGGTGAAGGCCTGCATTACAACGAGTATTTCGCGGGCCATCAGATCGCGATGCCCAAGCCGATCAACGAAGACCAGGTCACCTACGCCGATGGCACCAAGGCCAGCGTCGAACAGATGGCGCATGACGTTTCCGCCTTCCTGATGTGGGCCGCCGAGCCCAAGCTGGAAGACCGCAAGCGCATGGGCTTCAAGGTGATCATCTTCCTGGTGGTTCTGAGCGGCCTGTTCTTCGCCGCCAAGAAGCGCATCTGGAGCAAGATCCACTAAGGTCTGCGGTACTATCCGTACGCAAAAGGCCGCCGGAAACGGCGGCCTTTTTTGTTGCGCCCCATGGGGCGGTTTGCTTAAGTCGCGCGGCCTTCCGGCCCATCTGACGGAGATTTCCAGCCATGGCGAAAGCAAAGAAAAAGGCAGTGGCGCGCAAGCCGGCCAAGGCGAAGACGGCAAAGCCCAAAGCGCCTGCAAAGGCCAAGGCAAAGGCCCGCAAGGTGACGACCTCGGCTGCCGCCGTGGCCAAGGTCGCGGCGCGCTCGGTTGCCGGCAAGTCGGCTGTCTCGAAGCCGCATGTGGCGAAGAAGGGCGATCCGGTGCGCATCGGCGTGCTGGGCGGCAGCGGCCTTTACGGCATGGCCGGCCTGAAGAACACCAAATGGCGCAAGGTCTCGACCCCCTGGGGCGATCCGTCCGACGAACTGCTGTTCGGCGAACTGGATGGCGCCGAGCTGGTCTTCCTGCCGCGCCATGGCCGCGGCCATGTCCATTCGCCGTCGGAAGTGAACTATCGCGCCAATATCGATGCGCTCAAGCGCGTCGGCTGCCATGACGTGATCTCGGTCTCGGCCTGCGGCTCCTTCAAGGAGCATCTGCCGCCGGGCCATTTCGTCATCGTCGACCAGTTCATCGACCGCACCTTCATGCGGCAGAAGAGCTTCTTCGGCACCGGCATGGTGGCGCATGTCTCGGCCGCCCATCCGGTCTGTCATCGCCTCGGCGATGCGCTGGAAGCGGCCGCGAAGGATGCCGGCATCAGCGTGCAGCGCGGCGGCACGTATCTGTGCATGGAAGGTCCGCAATTCTCGACCCAGGCGGAAAGCTTCCTTTACAAGAGCTGGGGCTGCGACGTGATCGGCATGACCAATGCGCCGGAAGCCAAGCTGGCCCGCGAGGCCGAACTTTGCTACGCCTCGGTCGCCATGGTCACCGATTACGACTGCTGGCATCCCGACCATGATCATGTCGATGTCGCCGCCGTCATCCGCGTGCTGTTGGGCAATGCCGAGAAGGGGCAGAACCTGGTCGCCAAGGCTGTACCCTATCTGCGTGAACGCCCGGCTCACTGCCCGCAGGGCTGCGACCGCGTGCTGGACACCGCGATGATCACCGCGCCGGAAAAGCGCGACCCGAAAGTTCTCAAGAAACTCGACGCGGTCGCCGGCCGCGTCCTGAAAGCCTGATTGGAAGGAACCCGCACCATGCAGGGTATCAAGGAAAAGATCCGCGCCATCCCCGACTATCCGAAGCCGGGGATCATGTTCCGCGACATCACCACGCTGCTGCAGGATGCCCGTGGCTTCCGCAAGACGGTGGACGAGATGGTGCAGCCACTGGCCGGCACCCGCATCGACAAGGTGGTGGGTATCGAGGCGCGCGGCTTCATCCTGGGCGGCGCCATCGCGCACCAGCTCTCGATCGGCTTCGTGCCGGTGCGCAAGCGCGGCAAGCTGCCGTGGAAGACGCTGGCGCAGGAATACCAGCTCGAATACGGCACGGATTCGATGGAAATTCATATCGACGCCATCCAGCCGAACGAGAATATCCTGATCGTCGACGACCTGATCGCCACCGGCGGCACGGCGGAAGCGGCTATCAAGCTGATCCGCGCCCACAAGGGCAACGTGGTCGGCTGTTCCTTCATCGTTGACCTGCCGGAACTGGGCGGCCGCAAGAAGCTGGAAGCGCTGGGCGTGCAGGTGCTGTCGCTCTGCGAATTCGAGGGCCACTGAGCCAGAAGGAAGAGTAGCGTGGCGCATCGCATCCTCGGTATCGATCACACCGTCCAGGCCGTCGCCGACCTTGAAGCGGCGAAGAAGACCTTCCAGACGCTCGGCTTCACGGTGACGCCGCGCGGCCGCCATATCGGCTGGGCCACCGGCAATTACTGCATTATGTTCCCGAACGACTATCACGAGCTGCTCGGCATCGCCGAGAAGGGTGGTTATACGGCGGGGATGGAAGAGGCGCTGGCCGCCAAGGGCGAGGGCGTTCACAAGGTGGCGCTGGGTATCGACGATGCCGCCCGCGCCGCCGCCGAGCTGACGGCTTCAGGCTTCAAGCCGTCGGAGCCGCAGAGCCTGAAGCGCGAGCTGGAGCTGCCCGAGGGCACGGTGCTGCCGGCTTTCGCACTGGTGCATCTGCCGCCGGAAGCAACGCCCGACCTGTCGGTCTTTTTCTGCCAGCACCTGACGCCCGAGATGCTGCGCAAGCCGGAATGGCTGGTGCATCCCAACGGCGCCGAGCATATCAGCGGCGTGATCGTGGTGACCGAGAATCCCGCCGCCCTTGAGCTGCCCTACGAGGCGCTGGTCGGCGCCGGCGCTGCCGTGCGGACCGACCGCATGGTGGCGGTGCGCACCGGTCGCGAGACCATCCTGTTCGTCACGCCCGACGATCTGGACACGCTGTTCCCCGATCTGGAGCACAAGGCGCGGCCGACGCCCTATGTGGCCGGGCTTCGTTTCCGCGTGCACAACACCGAAGCGGCGGCCGCCTATTTCAAGGCCGCCGGCGTTGCGCATGAACGCAGCCTGGACGGCACCGTGCTGGTGCCGGCCGAGGCCGCGCATGGCTGCTTCCTGGAATTCTCCAGCCGCGCTTAAAGAAGAGCTTCGAAGAAGGCCAGCGTGCGGCGTCGTGCTATCACGGCCGCGGTAGCGTCATAAGTCGCGCGCTGGTCGCAGTTGAAGCCGTGATCGGCATCGTAGACATGCGTCGTGATCGACGGATGTTTGGCCTTCAGTTCGTCGGCCAGGCTGGTCGGGATCATCTTGTCCAGCGCGCCGAAATGCAGCAGGCAGGGCGCTTTGGGCGCTTCGTCCTTCAGCTCGCCCCAGGGGCCGCCGTAATAGCCGACCGAGGCCGAAACGCCCGGCACGGCATGCGCCATCTTCCAGGTCACGCCGCCGCCGTAGCAGTAGCCGGTGCAGCCGACACGGCCGGCCTTGGCGGCAGCCGCGACCGCCACGGTGACGTCTTGCAGCACGGTGTCCCAGACCAGCTTGCCGCGGATCTCGCGGCCCTTGGCGACATCGTCGGCGGTATAGCCCAGCTCGATGCCGGGCTGGATGCGGTCGAACAGGGCGGGGGCGACGGCGTAATAGCCGTCGGCCGCGAAGCCGTCGGCGACGGCGCGGATATGGCTGTTCACGCCGAAGATTTCCTGGATCACCACCACGCCGCCCTTGGGCGCGCCTTTCGGCTCGGCGATATAGGCGCCGAAACGGTGGCCGTCGGCGGCGGTCAGGTTGGTCAGGCTGCCCATGGGACTCTCCGGTTCAAGCTGGGTTGCGGAAACGCATGATGCCGATGCTGGTGTAGCGCATCACCAGTTCGTCATTCTGGTTGAAGGCCTCGATCAGGAAGCGGGCCGAGCCGATGCCCGGCCGGCTGCGCGAGGGTGTCTTGTCGATGCAGGTCATGCGGGCGCGGATGGTGTCGCCCGGGCGCACGGGCTTGAGCCAGGCGAGGTCGTCGAAGCCGGGCGAGCCGAGACTGGCTTCCACCTCGATGGCGCTGTCGACGATCATGCGCATCACCGTGGCGGCGGTATGCCAGCCCGAGGCGATGATGCCGCCGAAGGCCGAGCGCTTGGCGGCGGCCGGATCGATATGGAAGGGCTGCGGATCGAACTGCCTGGCGAAGGCGATGATCGCGTCTTCGCTGAAGGTATGGTTGCCGATCTCGCGGGCGGAGCCGGGATGGATATCCTCGAAATACTGCATGGTCTTAGCCTTGCGCCGGCCGGCGGCCATACATGCCCTTGGCCTGCATGGTCAGCACGGTCTCGCCCTTCTGGTTCTTCATTTCGTAGCGCGAGGTGATGACGCCGCGATCGGGCTTGGACTGCGAGGGCCGCACCTCCAGCACTTCGCCGCTGAGCTGCAGCGTGTCGCCGGGAAAGACCGGCTTGACCCAGCGTAACTGGTCGACGCCGGGCGAACCCATGCTGGCGTATTTGCCGATCATGTTGTCGACCAGCATGCGCATCATCATGCCGGCGGTATGCCAGCCGGATGCGCAAAGGCCGCCAAACAGCGACTGCTTGGCGGCCTCCTTGTCGAGATGGAAAGGTTGCGGATCGTATTCGCGCGCGAAGGCGATGATCTCGTCTTCGCTCACCGTGCGGGGCGGGTAGGTGAAGACCTGCCCGACGGTGAAATCCTCCAGATATTTCATAGTGTCTCTTAGGTGTTGAACCGGAAGTGCATCACATCGCCATCCTGCACGATGTAGTCCTTGCCTTCCAGCCGCAATTTGCCGGCATCGCGGGCGCCGGCTTCGCCTTTCCCGGCCACATAATCATTGTATGCAATGGTCTCGGCGCGAATGAAGCCCTTCTCGAAATCCGTGTGGATCACGCCGGCGGCTTCCGGCGCCTTGGCATTCTTGCGCACGGTCCAGGCGCGGGCTTCCTTGGGACCGACGGTGAAGAAGGTCAGCAGGCCGAGCAGGCCATAGCCGGCGCGGATGACGCGGGCGAGGCCGGTTTCCTTCAGGCCGAGATCGGCCAGGAAAGCCTGCTTCTCCTCGTCGGTGTCGAGCTGGGCCACTTCAGCCTCGATGGCCGCCGAGATCACCACCATGGCCGCGCCCTCGGCATCGGCCTTGGCCTTCACGCGGGCCGAGAAGGCATTGCCTTCCGCAGCGGAAGCTTCTTCCACGTTGCAGACATAGAGCACCGGCTTGGCGGTGATCAGCATCAGTTCCTTGTAGAGGCGGACTTCGTCTTCGGTCGGCACGACCGTGCGGGCCGGCTTGCCGTCGCGCAGCGCGACCAGCACCTTTTCCATCACGGCGAGGCGGGCCTTCTCTTCCTCGTTGCCCTGCTTGGCGCGCTTGGCGGTCTGGTCGACGCGGCGCTCCAGGCTTTCGAGGTCGGACAGCATCAGCTCGGTTTCCACCGTCTCGGCATCGGCGATCGGGTCGACTTTGCCTTCGACATGGGTAATGTCGCCGTCCTCGAAGCAGCGCAGCACGTGGCAGATCGCATCCACCTCGCGGATATGGGCCAGGAACTGGTTGCCCAGGCCTTCACCCTTGGAGGCGCCGCGCACCAGGCCGGCGATGTCGACGAAGGTCAGCTGGGTCGGGATGATCTTCTGCGAGCTGGCGATCTTGGCCAGCACGTCGAGGCGTTCATCGGGCACGCCGACCAAGCCGGTATTCGGCTCGATGGTGCAGAAGGGATAGTTGGCCGCCTGGGCTGCCGCCGTCTGCGTCAGCGCGTTGAACAGCGTCGACTTGCCGACATTGGGGAGTCCGACGATGCCGCATTTGAAACCCATGTTACGCGTCCTTTGAGTCTGTCTTGTTGCTCTTGCCGTTCCCCGTCTTTTCGGGTCCGGCTTTTTCGGGCTTCTCGACCTTGGGTTTCGGCGGCTGCAGGCGCAGCGCCACCTTGGTCATGAAGCCGGTGTCATCATTCTTCGCCAGATAGCCGGCCTCGGCGGCCATGGCCTCCAGCAGCGGATCGAGCCACACATGCTCGTCCGTATGGAAATTCTGCAGCACGTAGCCCAGCACGCGGTCCTTGCCGGGGTGGCCGATGCCGATGCGCAGGCGGCGGTAGTTCGGCCCCAGCGCGCCGTCGATCGAGCGTAGCCCGTTATGGCCGGCATGGCCGCCGCCCAGCTTCATGCGGATCTTGCCTGCCGCCAGGTCCAGCTCGTCATGGGCGACCACGACCTGCTCGGACGGGATCTTGTAGAAATGCGCCGCTTCGCCGACCGACTTGCCCGACAGGTTCATATAGGTCTGCGGCTTGAGCAGCAGGGTCTTCACGCCGTTCAGCACGCCCTCGGCGATCTCGCCCTGGAAGCGCTTCTTGAACGGCTGGAAATTGTGGCGGTCGGCAATCGCGTCGACGGCCATGAAGCCGACATTGTGGCGCTGCCGCTTGTGCTCGCTGCCCGGGTTACCCAGTCCGACGAGAAGCAGCATGGCGGTTCAGCGTCCGGCGGTGAGAAGTGGGAGAGAGAAGAGAGGCGGGCGGCGCACCAGCGATGCGCCGCCCGCGAGCAGTGTTACTTCTTGGCAGCCGGCTTGGCGGCGGCGGCCGGAGCAGCCTTGGCGCCAGCAGCCGGAGCGGCAGCCTTGGCACCGGCGGCGGCCGGAGCGGCAGCAGCAGCGGCTTCAGCCTTCGGCGCAGCCTCTTCTTCCTTGGTCGGGGCGGCGATGGTCGCGACGGTGAAGTCACGATCCTGGATCACGGCCTTGATGCCATTGGGAAGCGCGAAGGCGGAGATATGGATCGAATGACCGATATCCATGCCGTCGAGGCTGATCGAAATGCTTTCCGGGATGCTGTCCGGCTGGACGAAGAACTCGACTTCGTGGCGAACGATGTTCAGCACGCCGCCCTTCTTCAGGCCCGGCGACTTGTCCTGCTCGAGGAAGTGCACGGGGATGAAGATGCGGATCTTCGAGTCCTTGCCGATGCGCTGGAAGTCGACGTGGATCGGACGGTCGGTGACCGGATCCAGCTGCACGTCACGGGCCAGCACACGCTCGGTCTTGCCGGCAATGTCGATGGTGAAGAGGCGCGAGAAGAAGCTGCCCTTGTGCAGTTCCTTCAGCAGCTCACGGGATTCGACCGAGATGAGTTCAGGGGTCTGCTTTTCGCCATAGATGACCCCCGGCACACGACCCTTCAGTCGCGTTGCACGGGCGGTCCCCTTGCCGGCCCTCGACCTCGCCTCGGCGGCGATGGTGGTTACGTCACGCATGATGCGCTCCTTGGTAATATACGGCCCGGCACCATGCCGGTCCGTTCCCGACGCCGGCCTCCAGGGGTGCCGCGCGCCGAAACTGTGAAACTCAATCGAACAGGCTGGAGACCGAGGTCTCCTCGCTGATGCGTCGCATCGCCTCGCCGATCAGCGGAGCGATCGACACCTGGCGGATATTGCGCGCCAGGCGGACCGCTTCAGTCGCCAGAATAGAGTCGGTGATGACGAGGCCTTCAAGCTGGCTGGCGGTGACGCGGGCAACCGCGCCGCCCGACAACACGCCATGGGTCACATAGGCAAACACCGACTTGGCGCCATGCTTCTTCAGCGCTTCGGCGGCGTTGCACAGCGTACCGGCGGAATCGACGATGTCGTCGACCAGGATGCAGCGGCGGCCTTCGACGTCGCCGATGATGTTCATGACCTCCGACACGCCGGCCTTTTCGCGGCGCTTGTCGACGATGGCGAGGTCGGCGTCCAGGCGCTTGGCGATGTTGCGCGCACGCACCACGCCGCCCACGTCGGGCGACACGACCATCAGGTCATCGCCCTGCAGATGCTGCTTGATGTCGGCGGTCAGGACCGGACCGCCCATCAGGTTGTCAGTGGGAATGTCAAAGAAACCTTGAATCTGCCCGGCGTGGAGGTCCAGCGTCAGCACGCGGTTGGCGCCGGCGGCGGTGATCAGGTTGGCGACCAGCTTGGCCGAGATCGGCGTGCGCGGACCGGGCTTGCGGTCCTGGCGGGCATAGCCGAAGTAGGGCAGCACGGCGGTGATGCGGCGGGCCGACGAGCGCTTGAGCGCATCGATGCAGACCAGCAGCTCCATCAGGTGATCGTTGGCCGGATAGGAGGTCGACTGGATCACAAAGACGTCCTCGCCGCGGACGTTCTCGTGAATCTCGACGAACACTTCCATGTCGGAGAACCGGCGGACGCTGGCCTTGGCAAGCGGAACCGACAAGTAAGCCGCAATGGCTTCCGCAAGCGGAC